>ENA-OPAW01000192-OPAW01000192.1-human-gut-metagenome-genome-assembly--contig:-NODE-192-length-39285-cov-3.353836_pt1 | contig 39285 bp, 37 predicted proteins | sample MGYA00241060_ERZ501436 | MGnify/ENA primary metagenome ERZ501436 (study PRJEB25962, sample SAMEA2042619) | human gut metagenome | biome: human gut; feature: human-associated habitat; material: faeces... | reverse complement strand
AACACACATGGCTATTCCTCTCTCACTTTAAGGCGTAGTCCTTGTATGCACGAGATGTGCATCTCATGTATCTCGAGATGTGCATCTCGTGTTGTATGAGATGCGCATCTCGTGCATACAAGGGCCGGCTGTTAAAAGCATGAGGGTTATACCTTCACTCCTGAAAGGCATAACCCTCATACAACAAGCCAAGTAGCCCGTCCTTCTATTTGCCGTATTCGCTCGGACTTACTCCGAACTGCTTCTTGAAGCTCTTCGAGAAGTGGGACAGCGTGCTGAATCCCGTCATGTCCGCAATTTCCGAGACGGTATGTTTCCCTTCCGTTATCAGTTCGGCGGCACGGTTCAGCTTGTATGTCTTGAAGAAGTGGCCAGGCTGGTCTTGAACTCCTGACCTCAGATGATCCACCCACCTCAGCCTCCCAAAGGATAGCCTATTCGGGTAAGGATTTTCTTTTGAAGATACAGCAGCGTGAAAGCGAACAGACTGGAATACCGAGTTTGAAGATTGCTTATAACAGTGTGTTCGGCTACTATATAGAAGTACGTAATGTACACAAAGACAAGGTGCCGCAAGAATGGATCCGCAAACAGACACTTGTGAATGCAGAACGCTATATCACCCAAGAACTGAAAGAATACGAGGAGAAAATCCTCGGAGCGGAGGATAAGATTCTGGTACTTGAAACACGGCTTTATACGGAATTGGTACAGGCATTGAGCGAATTTATTCCTGCCATTCAGATCAACGCCAATCAGATTGCCCGCATCGATTGTTTGTTGTCATTTGCCAATATAGCCCGTGAAAATAATTATATCCGCCCGGTTATCGAAGATAATGATGTGCTGGACATTCGTCAGGGACGCCACCCGGTTATTGAGAAGCAGCTTCCCATCGGTGAGAAATACATTGCCAACGATGTAATGCTGGACAGTACGACGCAGCAGATTATCATCATTACCGGTCCCAACATGGCGGGTAAGTCGGCGTTGTTGCGGCAGACGGCATTGATCACCTTGCTGGCTCAGATCGGTTCGTTTGTTCCTGCCGAGAGTGCCCGTATCGGATTGGTTGATAAGATATTTACCCGCGTGGGCGCCAGTGATAACATTTCGGTGGGCGAGTCTACATTTATGGTAGAGATGAACGAAGCGGCAGATATTTTGAATAATGTTTCTTCGAGAAGTCTTGTGCTGTTCGATGAATTGGGGCGCGGTACTTCCACGTATGACGGTATTTCGATAGCGTGGGCAATTGTGGAGTATATCCATGAACATCCCAAGGCGAAAGCGCGTACACTCTTTGCCACGCATTATCATGAACTGAATGAAATGGAGAAATCTTTCAAGCGGATCAAGAATTACAATGTATCGGTGAAAGAGGTCGATAATAAGGTGATTTTTCTCCGCAAACTCGAACGTGGGGGTAGCGAGCACTCTTTCGGTATTCATGTGGCCAAGATGGCGGGTATGCCGAAAAGCATTGTAAAGCGTGCCAACGAAATTCTGAAACAGCTTGAATCGGACAACCGCCAGCAGGGCATCTCCAATAAACCGTTGAATGAAGTGAGTGAAAGCAGGGGAGGGATGCAGCTAAGCTTCTTCCAACTGGATGATCCCATCCTTTGTCAGATCCGGGATGAAATACTGAATTTGGACGTGAACAACCTTACTCCGATCGAGGCGCTGAATAAGCTGAATGATATAAAGAAAATAGTGAGGGGGAAATAAACAATTTTTTTATTCGGTATAAATCATCTTCTTCGTCATTCCCCCGTCGATTGTGATATTCTCACCATTGATAAAGTCATTTTCTTCCTGGCTGAGAAACAGGCACATCCGGGCAATATCTTCCGGCTTGCCTACCCTCCCTGAAGGGTGCTGTGTGTGATCTTCCGGCCGGAGTTGCTCATAATGATTGTTCTGTATCCAGCCCGGTGCAATGGAATTAACCGTGATATGCCATTCGGAGAGCGAGAGTGCCAGCGCATGTGTCAGTGAGTAAATACCGCCTTTGGATGCTGCATATCCTTCACTTCCCGGCTCGCTCATCAGATAGCGGGTTGAACAGATATTGATGATCCTGCCGAATGGATTGGCAGTGGATTGAGACTTACGGTGAATGGCCAATAACCGGGAGGTGATAAATGCCGGACGTAAGTTAACTGACAGAATCTTATCAAAATCTTCTACGCTCGTTTCGGTGATAGGGGAAAATTCGCTGATACCCGCGTTATTGATAAGAATATCGATGTCTCCCCAAACCAGAAAGATACGTTGCATGCAGTGTTCAAGGGCCTCTTTGTCGCTTACATCGGCTCGATAGAATACTGCTCCGGTATCTTTTGCAGTCTGTTGGCCTGCCGTTTCGTTTCTGTCGCAAAATGCTACCCGATATCCCGCACGGCAGAATGCTTCTACAATGGCTCTACCTATCCCTTCGGCTCCTCCGGTAACGAATACCCGCTTTTTCTGTTCTGTGGCCGATGGTGCCGGTTTATTCTGCTGAGCAGTACCTGTTACCGGCCGGCCATATTTTTTAGCCCTTTCCCAAGCGGCTTTTCTGGCTTCATACTGCTCACGTTGTTTTTCTATATAGTTGTCTGCCATGGTCGAGTCTGTTTATTGAGGAGTACTCTTTATTTCAGGAACTCTTCTACCTTTTTATAAAAGAGTGAAAGATGATGTCCGTCTATAAATCCGTGATGAATGGTCATGGCGATCGGCATCACTAATTTTCCTTCTTTCAGTATTGCCTTCCCGGCGTTCATTAACGGATAATTGCTGCCGTGGCGATGTTCTTGCGTACAGGTCAGTGAAGTGAAGTATAAATCGGGAGTGGCGCTTAGCAATATGACATCGAGCAGATCTTTACCGCCTACCTTCTCCATATCATAAGGATTCCCATTAGGATCGATATCATTGATAATTGCTTTTGCTGTCGTATAGAAAGTCTGGAAATCGGTGTTCCACGGCAAGCGGATGGTGAAGAAGCGGCCGTTTTCTTTCACCTTTATGGGAGTCAGCATATCCACATGGTCAAAATAGACCACTCTGCCTTCTGCATCTATACGAAAGCGAAACTCCGGAATTTCATTAACGGCACGTAGTACCGCATAAAGATAATGGAGAAAGAATGATTCGCCGGCAGCTTTGGCACGTGCTTTTGCTCCGGCACACTCTACTTCGGAAGTGATAGAGATTGTAGGGTTTTGAAAACCAAGAAAGAATTCGTAATTCTCTTTCCGTTCCCAGGTATTTATGTCTATGATATGTTTCATTTCTTGATTGCTTCTTTATTTTCTTTCTTCGTTTTTCTATCGTAAAAGAACATGAAGTAAACGCCGATGATAACGAACGGGATACTCAACCACTGTCCCATGTTGAGACTCATATTGTTTTCAAAGCTGACCTGATTCTCTTTGAGGAATTCTACAAAGAAACGGAATGTGAAAATAGCCGTCAGGCAGAGTCCGAAGAAGAAACCGCGATGCAGCTTTTTGCTGTAATTCTTATAGAGATACATCATTACGAGGAAAAGCAGGAAGTAGGCAATTGCTTCGTACAGTTGTGCCGGATGGCGGGGAAGCATGTCTACCCGTTCGAAGATGAAAGCCCAGGGCACATCGGTCGGCTTACCGATGATTTCCGAATTCATCAGGTTGGCCAGACGGATGCAGCAGGCAGTGATAGGAGTGGCTACGGCAATCATATCCACTACATCCATGTAGTGCATTTTGGTCTTCCGGCAGTAAAGCCAGAGGGCGATCATCAGCCCCAATGTACCACCGTGGCTGGCAAGTCCTTCATAACCGGTGAATTTCCATCCTCCGTCGGGCAGAAATCTGACAGGAAGTATCATTTCCCAAAATCCTTTGAAGCTGGTCAGGTAGGTTTGCGGATCGTAAAACAGGCAATGACCCAGTCGGGCACCGATAAGGATGCCGAAGAAACAGTAGAAAAACAGGGGATCGAACTTCTTCTCATCTATCTTTTTATCACGGTATTGATAATGAACGATGATATAAGCCAAAAAGATGCCAACCGCCCACAGCAATCCGTAATAACGGACGGGGAGTCCGAAAAGATTGAACAGTTCGGGACTTGGGTTCCAATTGATAGATAATAAGAAAGTGTTCATAACTTATAAGGTTTAATTTTATGATCTGAATTTTTTAGCGACTTCCCGATAAGTGGGTACATCTATTCCTTGCTCTTCGGCGGCTGTTATCATGTCGAAGAGTAACCCTTGCACTTCGGATTCATGACCTTTTGCCATGTCTTTCTGCATGGAAGCAGTGCTTTGAGGGTCGAGTTTATCGATTACTTTAAGGTTGTAACCAACGGGATCTTCGGGAAATTTTATACCGAGTTTTTTGCCCAATGCAGCGCTTTCCGTAGAGAGGCCGATGAAGGTGTCGCGTACTTTGCCCGGTTTCTGTACTTCACCCATTGGGACGTCGTAGTAGGCACCGGTGACGGCCATTGCCGAGATGAATGACCATTTGATGAATGTATCCCGCTGAATGTCAGGCGATAGGTCTACTTTGATTCCGCTTTCCACCAGTTCGTCACGTACGGCTTCAAGCAGTTCGGGAGATACGTCTGTGCCTTTATGTGCTCCGTATACCAGACGGAAAATGGTTCCCATCTGAGTGATTTCTCCCGGTGCGGATACAAAGCCTACGATGTAGATGCAACCGTCCAGAACGGTTACTCCCGGTACAAGACGTTGGATGCGTGGTCCTGTGCCATACACATTTAATATGGGAATGACAATTGTTTTTTCGTGGGCGGTACGCTTTATCAGTTCTGTAATGGAATCGACGGAATAACCTTTTACACAAACGAATATTACGTCTGCCTTTCCGTCGTATTCTTCTGCCGTACAGGCTTTCACAGCGATGGTATGATCCCCCTTCAAGTCTGATTTTAGTTTCAGACCGTTTGTTTGTATCGCTTCGAGGTGTGCCCCGCGAGCTATACAGGTAACATCTTTTCCCGCCAGAGCAAGAAAAGCGGCAATACTGCCTCCTACACCTCCGGTTCCTGCTATGAGATAATTCATAAATTATACGTTAAAGCGGAAATGCATGATATCTCCGTCTTGTACTATATATTCTTTTCCTTCTACGCCCAACTTTCCGGCTTCTTTAACAGCAGCCTCCGAGCCATATTGCAAGAAGTCTTCATATTTGATTACTTCTGCGCGGATAAATCCTTTCTCAAAATCGGTATGGATTACTCCGGCGCACTGTGGGGCTTTCCAACCTTTTTCGTAAGTCCAGGCACGTACTTCCTGTACGCCGGCAGTGAAATAAGTTTCAAGGTTCAGCAGCTTGTAGGCCGATTTAATAAGGCGTGCTACGCCCGATTCTTCCAAACCGATCTCGGCGAGGAACATTTGGCGGTCTTCGTAAGTTTCCAGTTCGGCGATGTCAGCCTCTGTTTTTCCGGCTACCACGAGGATTTCGGCATCTTCGTCCTTAACGGCTTCACGTACCATGTCCACATATTTGTTTCCGTTGACTGCACTTGCTTCGTCTACATTGCAAACATACATTACAGGTTTGCTGGTAAGCAGAAACAATTCTTTTGCTATTTTTTGTTCGTCTTTCGTTTCAAAAGTTACTGTACGTGCCGATTTGCCCTGTTCCAGCGCATCCTTGAATTGCACAAGTACGTCATAAGCTTGCTTGGCAGCTTTATCACCTCCCGTTTGGGTTTGTTTCTGCACTTTCTGTATGCGGCTCTCGATGGTTTCCAGGTCTTTTAGCTGCAACTCGTAATCGATGATTTCTTTATCCCGTACCGGATTCACACTTCCGTCCACATGAGTTACATTATCATCGTCAAAGCAACGGAGTACATGGATGATGGCATCGGTTTCACGAATGTTAGCCAGAAATTTGTTTCCCAGTCCTTCGCCCTTACTGGCACCTTTCACAAGTCCGGCGATATCTACGATTTCTACCGTTGTAGGAACAATACGGTTGGGATGTACCAATTCGGCCAGTTTATTTAAACGCTCGTCGGGTACAGTAATTACACCCACGTTCGGTTCGATCGTACAAAAAGGGAAGTTTGCCGCCTGTGCTTTCGCGTTGGACAAACAATTGAAAAGTGTTGACTTACCTACGTTGGGTAGTCCGACAATACCACATTGCAATGCCATAATATTATAATCTTTTTTATATTATCAATCAGTTGTGTATTTCTATCAAATGGAAGAGTAACCCTATAAAGTTGAAAAAGAGCAATTACTCTAATAATATTCCGTTTTGGGGTGCAAAGATAATCAATTTTAGGCTAATGCAGTCATCTGCTTTCCCTTTTTGTCCAAAATGGGATTGCCTTTTACTACCTGGATCACAGACAATGAGAGAGAATTTGTGTCACTGTGCCGTTCTGAAAGAAATTTCATAGGGTTTTATGCCATCTCCTTCCGGAGTGCGGAAAGAAAGCCCTAAAAGAGTGATTCCATACTCTTTTCCGGGTAACAATTCTACTCCGATAATCACAGTACGGTTGTCATTGGCGTAGTTGACGTTTAAAATCTTAGGCATTGCATCCATTCCGAGGTGACCATAATTGATAGAGTATCCGCGGCCCACCAAAGGACGGTCGAAGTGGATAGTAATAGTTTTGATGTCGCTTCGAACGGTTGTATCGCCGTTGGTAAATTCGTCGATCGAAACTACTTTGGGACGGATAGAATCATAGTTTGCGGTATATTGGGCAAAGCCTGTGTAAGCTTCTGTCAGCCGTGGCATATAGCTGTTGAGAGTCGGGTATGTCGTGCGGTCAGAGGCATACTTCTCGAGTTCATCGACCAGCTTGTTTATCCAGACAAAGCCACGTGTTTTTTGTATGACGGTTTCTTTGGTGATTTCGACAGCCGGGAAGTTATGGTCTTTCATGTATTTTATGACTGCCGCACGTACCATTGCTTCGGTGAGGACAATAGACCATTGTCCATAGGCTTGGCGCGCCATTTGTTCGCCAACCGCAGCATAAATCTGTTCGCCGCTTGTGCGGAACATTTCCGGATCGAAGCTTACGAACGAATGGTTGAATTCGTGGATTAAAATTGGTAAGATTAATTCAGATGGATAAACAACCATTCCTACGGAATCGGTAAGCCATGCTCCCATGATTGAAAAGACATTATGTACGTTTTCCTTGTCAGTGACACTCGGTCCATAATTTCCCGAACCGTTGCCCATTGAAAGTATAATGTGAAACCGGTCGTTGGACTTCTGCCCATAGAAGTCATTATACCATTGGATATCTATGTTTTTGTAAATAGGCATAAAACGATTTACAGCCTCTTTATATAAGTTTTCGTTTGAGTGATAAAAGGCATCGAAACGACTGTCTTTGACAAACTTCTTTAGCAGTTTGATGAATGGCCCTACTTGATTCCTATTCCAACGAGAGTCCAGTGAACCATAATCTTCGGGCAGATTGAACTGGTCGTCGAGATTGACAGCCATACTCATCACTGCATCGTATGAAACACCGTCAGTCTTGACCAACGAGCGTACGAATAGTATAAGTTCGTGGTTTTTATATGGAGAAAAATGCGATTCGATGCGGTCTGTGTAGAGTTTGAAATCGTTTTTGCTATACTCCGGATTACCCGTTAAACGGAAAACAATGCTAAGTAGTTCGACTCTCTTATCTACTGTCGGCCGGATGAGCATACTGTCAGTTTGTGCCTTTACCTGTTGTGCTGCACAGATTAGCAGCGTAAACATAATGAGGGTGATCTTTCTCATATTGAAATAAGTGTTTGGAGGTTATGATATTGACAAAGGTAATTAAATAGGAATTAATACAACCACTTATCTATGCTTTTTTGATATTGAGTGTATAAAGGAAGCTATTATTTTTTCAAACAGTGTCGTTATTGTATTATATTTGCCCAAGTAATTCACAAACACTTAATAGCATGAAAAAGTATTTATCATTTATTCTCCTGTTCGTTGCCTTCACCTTACAGGCACAGGAGACGTACAAAACAGTAAAAGACATTTCGTATATTCCTGCGGGGGAAACGGATGGTTACCGTAAGGAACGCTGTAAACTTGATGTCTATTATCCGGTTGGGAAAAAAGACTTTCCGACGATTGTCTGGTTTCATGGCGGAGGATTGGAAGGGGGAGGAAAACACATTCCTGAGATGTTTATGAATCAAGGATTTGCAGTAGTCGCTGTCAATTACAGGCTTAGTCCTAAAGCTAAAAACCCTGCTTATACCGATGATGCAGCCGCTGCCGTTGCCTGGACCTGTAAACATATAGAAGAATATGGAGGTAGTCCCAAACGTGTTTTTGTTACCGGACATTCGGCCGGAGGTTATTTGACTTTAATGGTCGGATTAGATAAATCATATCTTCGGAAATATGGAGTAGATGCTGACAGCATAGCTGCGTATCTTCCTATCAGCGGGCAGACTGTTACACATTTCACCATACGTAAAGAACGCGCGCTGCCCGAAGGTATTCCGGTGATAGACCGGTATGCGCCTTGCAACAAAGCCCGTAAGAATACACCTCCTTTTATATTGATTACCGGTGACCGGAATTTGGAAATGGCAGACCGTTACGAAGAAAATGCTTTGCTGGCTTCAGTACTGAAGAATATTGGTAATCAGAAAGTATCACTTTACGAATTGCAGGGCTTTGATCACGGGCAGGTATATACTCCGGGTTGTTGTCTGGTGGCGAATTATATTCGTCGTTTTACTGTGTCCGGAATGTAACCGGCGGTTCGTTTGGATTCTTTAGAAAGATATTTCTCCCTCATTCGTAGTACGAATTTACCATACTTATGGTATTGAGAATAAACCAAATCTACACTACTTTTGTCCTATTACTAATAAACAGATATTTAATAATAGATAGATATGGGAAAGATAGCAAAGAAGCTGACAGATTTAGTCGGTAACACTCCGTTACTGGAGTTGAGTAATTATAACGCAAGTAAAGGGCTCAAAGCACGTGTAGTGGCAAAGCTGGAATATTTCAATCCGGCCGGAAGTGTGAAAGACCGTATTTCTCTGGCCATGATTGAAGATGCCGAAGTGAAGGGGACGTTGAGGCCAGGATCTGTTATTATAGAGCCAACCAGTGGAAATACCGGAGTCGGTTTGGCATTTGTGGCTGCTGCCAAAGGATATAAGCTGATATTGACCATGCCCGACACGATGAGTATGGAACGCAGGAACCTGTTGAAGGCGTTGGGAGCGGAGCTTGTACTTACTCCGGGAGCAAACGGGATGAAAGGAGCCATTGCCAAGGCTGAGGAACTGCAAGCGGCTACTCCCGGATCTGTCATTCTGCAACAGTTCGAAAATCCGGCTAACCCTGCGGTTCATGTACGTACTACCGGACAGGAGATCTGGAGAGATACCGATGGAAAGGTGGACATCTTTGTGGCCGGAGTAGGAACGGGAGGTACCGTAAGTGGAGTAGGGGCTGCTTTGAAGGAGCATAATCCTACTGTACGAATTGTGGCTGTAGAGCCTACCGATTCACCGGTATTATCGGGTGGTGCTCCCGGTCCGCACAAGATACAGGGTATTGGAGCAGGATTTATACCCAAAACCTATAATGCTGCTGTGGTAGACGAGATTAAACAGGTAGGAAACGATGATGCTATCCGTACCAGTCGTGAACTGGCGGCTAAAGAGGGGCTTTTGGTCGGAATCTCTTCCGGGGCGGCAGTATATGCAGCTACCGAGTTAGCCAGACTTCCGGAGAATGAGGGAAAATTGATTGTTGTATTATTGCCGGATACAGGTGAACGCTATCTGTCGACAATCTTGTATGCGTTCGAGGAGTATCCGCTCTGATGCATTGTTCACCACAGATTACACAGATTTGCACAGATTAATGATTCGTCTTACTAACTATCGGATCAAAATTCTGAGTGAATCCGTGTAATCTGTGGTGAATTTATTTCGTATGCGGCACCGCATACTCTTTTGCCGTAACGTTTTCAATCGGTATCTCCCAGATTTTTACATTTCTCACTGCCGGATCTGAGTATACAAATTCCCGGCTGCTATAATGCCGCATCAATATATTGAGCGCTTCACGTTTTTCTTCCAGGTCTTCGATAAAGTTTACGCGTCCTCTGCAAATCACACTTTTGGCCCGCATCCGATAACTGCATGCCACCTTGGGGTGCTGGAATACCAATTCGTGGTCTACACTGAAAGTGATGCAGACACGGTTATTTTTTGCCAGCATATCGATGCTGCTGCCTGTGGGGCCGGAATGCAGATAGATCACTCCATCCTGATAGCCGAAGTTCATGGGGATCACATAAGGGTTGCCTTCCAGGTCGGTGATACCGACAAAGCAAATATCGCAACGGGAGATAATTTCTTCTACCTGCTCTTTGTTTTCAATGATTACTGTCTTCATAACTATATTCTCTTGATAGGAATACAAAGATGGAAATTTATTTTAATAACTTTGCCTCCCGGGAATATAGAAATACAGTTTTTGAAATGAATTAACCCTGATAGTTATGAAGAAACACATTTTTACCACTCTTTTTTGTTTACTGGAAGCTTGCCTGTTGTTCGGCGGAAATAATCTTTCGCTTTGGTACCGGCAGCCTGCTGCCAACTGGAATGAAGCTCTTCCTTTGGGAAATGGATATTTGGGTGCGATGGTATTCGGAGATGCCGGGAGAGAACATTTGCAACTGAATGAAAGCACACTATATAGCGGTGAACCTTTTTCCGGTGTTGGCGTACCTTCTATCGGAAGTGTATACAATGAAGTGCTTGCCTTGTTGAACCATGGCGATTATGCGGGTGCCCACCGATTGATAACCCGGAACTGGCAAGGCAGGCTTTCGCAGAGCTATCAACCTCTGGCCGACCTTTTTCTAAGCTTTGATGTTCAGGGAAAGGTGGAAAACTATGTGCGTGAACTGAATCTGCAAGATGCCGTACATACTATTCGCTATCAGGCAGGAGGCATCCGCTATACCCGTGAATACTTTATATCCAATCCGGACCGGGTAATGGTGATTCGTATCTCTGCTTCACGTCGGTCGCCCGTAAATGTAGCGGTGAGCTATACATCGGAGCATCCGACAGCGAAAGTTGATGGTACGGGTGAAGAGTTGATTCTTTCGGGACAGGCTCCGGGTTGTGTAGAGCGGCGGACGCTGGACTTCCTCGAAAAGAACGGATTGACAGATCGCCATCCGGAACTTTTCGATAGTCACGGACGCCGAAAGACCGACAAACAAGTGCTGTATGCCGATGAGGTTGGCGGCAAAGGGATGTTTTTCCAAAGCCGGGTGAAGGTACTGAAAGGAAATGCCACCTTGCAAGACAATCAGTTGAAAGTGAGCGGAGAGGGTGAAATAATTCTTTTGGTTGCTGCTGCCACCAGCTATAATGGCTTTGATAGAAGTCCTTCACAGGACGGCAGTGATTATCAGGCCAAGTTGGATACGATTCTTTCCGTTGCCGGGCAGCTGCCTTATGAAGATCTGAAGAAACGTCACTTGGCGGACTATCAACGGCTGTTCGGTCGTGTGGCGTTGACTTTGAAATCGGAGAAAGACTATTCTGGTCTGCCTACCGACCGCCGTATTATCGGATTCAGGGACAATCCGGACAATGCTCTGGCAGCACTTTTGTTTCAGTATGGGCGTTACCTGCTGATAGCATCTTCACGTGAAGGCGGACAACCCGCCAATCTGCAAGGTATATGGAATAAGGATGTGGTTCCGGCATGGAGCAGCAGTTATACCATTAATATCAATACTGAGATGAATTACTGGCCGGCCGAAACCACCGGACTGCCTGAGTGCAGTGAACCGCTTTTCCGACTGATTCGGGAACTTGCGGTCAATGGTTCCGCTACAGCCGCAAAGATGTATAACCTTCCCGGCTGGACTTCCCATCATATCACCTCTATCTGGCGTGAGTCGGGACCGGCAGACGGTGAACCTACCTGGTTTATGTGGAATATGAGTGCAGGCTGGCTTTGCCGGCATTTGTGGGATCATTACCTGTTTTCGGGGGATAAGAAGTTTCTCCGTGAGACCGCCTATCCGCTGATGCGCGATGCCGCACGGTTTTATAACGCCTGGCTGGTGGAAAAAGACGGGATGTGGCAAACTCCGTTGGGAGTTTCACCCGAGAATCAGTTTCTGACTCCGGAAAAGAAAACTTCGGCCGTAGCTCCGGCTCCGGCGATGGATATGGCCATTATTCGTGAACTCTTCAGCAATACGGCCGAAGCAGCTGCGATTTTAGCTGCCGATTCTATTCTTCCTCCTGCCGATACTCTCTTGCTGCACGTAATGGGAGCAAAGCAACTGGTGCCTTACCGTATCGGAAAGCGGGGGCAGATTATGGAGTGGAGTGAAGACTTTGATGAAGTAGAACCGCACCACCGCCATTTGTCACACTTGTATGGATTCCATCCGGGATGTGAAATAACACCGGGCAAGACACCCGAACTTGTCAGTGCAGTCCGCCGTACGCTCGAATTGCGTGGAGATGAGGCTACGGGCTGGAGTATGGGATGGAAGATCAACATGTGGGCCCGTATGCACGATGGAAATCACGCTTACCGTATTATACGGAATTTATTCACCCCCACCGACTTCGGGCCGGAAGTAAATCGGCATGGGGGATTATATAAGAATTTGTTCGATGCACATCCCCCTTTCCAGATCGACGGTAACTTTGGGTATACTGCCGGTGTGGCGGAAATGTTGTTGCAGAGCCATGACGGTGTGATAGACGTTCTGCCGGCATTACCCGATGTATGGGCAGAAGGAAAGGTTACGGGGCTGCGTGCCCGCGGTGGTTTCATTATAGATATTACATGGAGTAAATCAGGTAAAACTGTGGTAAAGGTATTTTCCGAACAGGGAAATGCCTGCCGTTTGAAGATCGGGCGGAAGGTGAAGGAAGTTGTAATTCCGGCAGGTCAGAGTCAGGTCTTTACGGTTAAGCGGTAGTCCGGCATGGGGCAATGACCGGCTGTCTCTGAAGCGGCGTCATTTCTCTTTTTCACCTTTCAGCAAGAACGTTGATGGATGCTTGGGATAATAATGTTTCCTCTTTTCCGGGATCGGCCGGAAGATAAAAGTCCGTCTTTCCGACTTTCATCTTCCGACAGACCGGGTCTACTTGTTTTTTTACTTTCTGATTTCCGGTCGGATGGGGATGTACCGGTGCTTGCAGTAAGTACCTGCGCCTGCCCGATGATGATTCGTTTCCTTGATATAGCTGTTTTCAATCCTCCACTTCAAACTGTTTATATAAATCTTTCAGTTCACGGAGGGTTTTCCGGTAATTCCGTCCTAAAGAACGGTCTATGATCAGCAGGTAAATGGCTATGCCGAGTGGGACAACTACGACGTTCAGTATGCCGGGAGTTATATTCATTGCCATCAGATAGAACACATAGAAACCTATCGCCAAGAGAAAGGAACACGTATATACGATCCAACCATATTTGGTATTGAATTTGACGTCTTTCTCAACTTCTTTTATCCGGTATTCCAACCATTCCTTTACAGCCATGCCGTTGGTGTATTTCCGCATTCTGTAAGCGGAACGTTCCCAAAGGAAATAGGAAACGGACAATACGGCCAAAGCGGCTATATCCACGTACGCTCTTTCCATGCTTTGCTCTCTTATAAACAGCATTACAATAAGGTAAACAACCACGGCGACCACAACGAGTCGGAAGACGGTTCCGGGATACACTGTCTTGATTGATTTTCTCGCGGATTTGACTACCATCTCGTTCAGTTTGTCTTCGGGATACGGTTTGATATTCTTTTCCACTCCCGCTTTCCAGGTTTCTTTAATGTCATGTGCTTCCATGATGCTTTACTTTTTAAATTGTTTTTGTAATCGGCTTTTCAGCCTGTGAATCTTTACGCCGACGGCGGAGCTGCTCATCCCCACTATTTCTGCTATTTCTTCATAACTATAGTCTTCCATATAAAGCAGCATGATGGACTTGTCTATTTCATTCAGCTTTTGAAGGGCATTGACAAGTCTTTGCCAGTTTTCGTCCTGTTCCTGCTGTTCCCAAGGGTCAACGGTCTCTCCCTCCGGCGGCGAGTCATGAAACTCGATGCGACTATCCTTTCTTATTTTCGAAATAGAGGTATTGATTGCTACCCTATAGATCCACGATGCGGGTTTCTCCTTGTTCTGCAATGCTGGGAAAGATCGCCAGAGCTGATAGACGGTTTCCTGAAAGTTGTCCTCTCTGTCCGCTTCCGATCTGAAATATACCCGGTTTACCTTGTGGATAATCCCTTGATAGGCAGTCAACATCTTCAGAAATTCATTTTTGTTCGACTTCATTTGTTTTAATCTTTACTTTATAGTCGGGCGAACGATGTTATTATTACAAGATTACTAAAAAAGGTTGTGTTGCACGGCACCTTGGATACATTGTCGGAATGGATTTTATATATTAGAACTTGTAGGATGATCCGATTGCTGCGTTTTGTCTGTGTTTCATTTCAAAAAGTGAGTAAATGGCTGTTTCCGCTTACATGTACTTTCTCTTTTATCGGGCTGATAGGGAGCACAGGAACACAAAAACAGATTTTTGGACTCCAACAGCCGGGCTTAGGGGATCGGAAACCCAGGCTTTTCGGGTTGAAGCCCCTTGCTTTTCTCGAAAAGAAGTAAGCACTTTCCGAAAATGCTTACTTCTTTCGGGTGAAATGCTTACTTCTTTTGAAGAAAAATAAAGGTCTTTTGTTTCACATCTTCTTTTACCGGTGTTTCGGAGCGGCGTGAATCCATATATTTCTCTGGTTGCTTCCGAATGGCGAGCGCTTAGGAAAAGATAAAATGATTCCTTATATCCTTTATTTCTTTTTCTTTGTCCGGCTTCTATGTACTTATGCTTTCGCTTTTGTGCCAACTTCCCTTATCCGGATAATAAAAAGAAAATCGCCGATCCGTGTGGAAGGCGATTTTTCTTTGCGGACGTACTCTTGCCAGAAATAAGGCAATCTGAGCGGGTCCCGATTATCATTTTGACAAAATGTTACTCTATCAGTGCGAAGTCCAGTTGTTTCTTCTCCAGATTGGCCCGTGCCACTTTGATAGTGATCGCGTCTCCCAGGCTGTAGATACGGTTCTTGCGACGACCGCGCAGGCAGTAGTTCTTTTCGTCGAACTCGTAATAATCATCGTCCAGATCGCGGATAGGTATCATGCCCTCACATTTGTTTTCGTTCAGTTCTACGTAAAGTCCCCATTCCGTTACGCCGGAGATCACTCCGTCATAAGTCTGTCCCAGATGTTCGCTCATGAACTCCACCTGTTTGTATTTGATGGAAGCACGTTCGGCGTTGGCTGCAATCTGTTCCATGTTCGAACTGTGGTCGCACAGATCCTCGTACTTCGTTTCCGATACGCTGCGTCCGCCATCCATATATTTGGTTACCAACCGGTGCACCATCATGTCCGGAAAACGTCGGATAGGAGAGGTGAAGTGGGTGTAATAGTCGAAAGCCAGTCCGTAGTGTCCGATGTTGTGCGTAGAGTAGCGCGCTTTCTGCATGGCACGGATAGATACGGTTTCAATCAGGTTTTCTTCTTTCTTTCCTTGTATGTCGTCCAGCAGGTGATTGATCGATTTAGAGACATCCGTCTTGGTTCCGCTTGTGCGGAGTCTGTAGCCGAAACGGGCGATGAACTGTGCGAGGTTGTCCAGCTTTTCCGGATCAGGAAGATCGTGGATACGGTAAGGCAGCACTTTGGCCTTCTTTCCTTTGGGTACCTTGCCTATTTTCTCTGCTACGGTGCGGTTGGCAAGCAGCATAAACTCTTCTACCAGTTTATTAGCATCTTTGGATTCCTTAAAGTAAACGCTGATGGGTTTTCCTTTTTCATCAATTTCGAATTTCACTTCGTAACGGTCGAAGTTGATGGCTCCTGCGGCAAAACGCTTTTCACGCAGAGCCTTGGCTATGGTGTCGAGCATCAGTATCTCATCCTTGAAGTCACCCTCTTTGGTTTCGATGATCTGTTGCGCCTCTTCGTAAGTGAAGCGGCGGTCCGATTCGATGACCGTGTGTACAATGCGCGAATCTCTCACTTCTCCTTTTTCCGTAATGTCGAATATGGCAGAGAAAGCAAGTTTCTCTTCGTTGGGGCGAAGCGAGCAGATGAAGTTGCAAAGACGTTCGGGCAACATCGGTATGGTGCGGTCTACCAGATAAACTGAAGTTGCACGCTTTTCGGCTTCTTTGTCGATGATGCTTCCCTCTTTGACATAATGCGTCACATCGGCAATGTGTACGCCGACTTCCCAAAGTCCGTCCTTCAACGGGCGGATGGAAAGGGCATCGTCAAAGTCTTTGGCATCTTTCGGGTCGATGGTGAAGGTGGTTACTTTCCGGAAGTCTTCGCGGCGGGCTATTTCTTCTGCGGAAATCTCTGCGGGAATCTTATCCGCGGCTTTTTCTACCGACTGCGGATAGACGTATGGCAATCCGAATTCGGCCAGGATAGCGTGCATCTCAGTCGTATTGTCACCGGCTTTGCCAAGAATGTCGAGCACTTGTCCGATCGGGTTTTTAGCTTTGTCCGGCCACTCTGTGACCTTTACCACTGCCTTGTCGCCGGTCTTTCCGCCCTTCAGTTTATCTTTAGGGATAAAGATGTCGTTGGCAAGCGTACGGTTTTCCGTGACGAGGAAAGCATACGATTTCTCCACTTCCAGTGTGCCGACGAATGTATCGTTGGCGCGTTCCAGTATCTCGATCACTTCTCCCTCGGCCTCGCGTCCGCGACGTTTGGCATAAAAGGCGATGCGCACTTTATCGTTATTCATCGCATGAGCGGAGTTACGCTCGGCGACAAAAATCGGGTCTCCGCCTCCTTCGGGGATAAACGAGTTCTTTCCGTTGCTTTTACGCTGGAAAGTTCCGGTCATCTCAACACCGTGGTTGTTTAGCTTATATTTGTTTTTATCTACTTCGGTAATGTAGTCATCGGTCAGGAGATCGGCCAAGATATCCATGCAGAGCATTTTTAGCGGATGAGTGGTTAGCTTCAGTTCCGAGAAAATATATTTCAGGCTGATAACCTCGTCTTGTTTGGCATGGAAGAAATCGAGAACCGCCTGTGACAGTTCTTTCTTCTTCATTCTTTTGCCGGCTTTTTTTTCTTTCTTTTTAGCCATAATCGGTTCGTTTTATATCAATCAGTACAAAGTAAGCGATTAAATATTAATAATTCAAGATTTTCATGTACATTTGCCCCTCACATTATGAATAATCTAACAAATGGAAAGTGAAAAGTCTTCCAGGGAGAAGGGAATTTATAAAGTAACGATCGTGGGAAGTGTCGTGAACTTCCTTTTGCTCGTTTTTAAATTCTTTGCCGGAATTACCGGGCATAGTGCGGCTATGCTGGCCGATGCTGTCCATTCACTATCCGACTTCATCACCGATATTGTTGTCATTGTCTTTGTCCGTATCGCCGGGAAACCCGAGGATAAGGGGCACGATTATGGGCACGGCAAATATGAAACATTGGCTACGGCCATCATCGGGTTGTTACTTTTGTGTGTCGGCTTCGGTATCTTTTGGAATGGTGCCTCTTCCATTTATACTTTTTTGCAGGGCGGACAGTTGGAGTCTCCCGGTGTAGTGGCATTGGTGGCGGCATTGGTGTCGATTGTGTCAAAAGAGATACTGTATCAGTATACCGTGATTCAGGGCAACAAGTTAAATTCTCAGGCCGTGGTAGCCAATGCCTGGCATCACCGGAGTGATGCGTTATCATCCATCGGAACGGCTATCGGTATTGGAGGGGCCATTTTGCTGGGAGATCATTGGCGGGTACTCGATCCGATTGCCGCAGTGGTAGTCAGTTTCTTTATTATGAAGGTATCTGTGCAGTTGCTGATTCCTTGTGTGGACGAACTGCTTGAAAAGTCCTTGCCGGACGATGTCGAGAAAGATTGAGCAGACCGTACTCTCTTTTCCGGGAGTGAGTCAGCCCCACCATTTGCGTACCCGCAGGATCGGCAGTTATTATGCCATCGAAATTCATGTCCGCATGGATGGGAAGATAACGCTGGAAGAGGCACATGGCACGGCTACTGCTATCGAAAATAAACTAAAAGAGATGTTTGGGAAAGGAACCCATGTAGGCATTCATGTGGAACCAACGAAATAATTATCATTTGATCTGAATTTTATGGAGAGTATTCTAATTACCGGAGCAAGCGGATTTATCGGCAGTTTCATTGTTCAGGAAGCTTTGAAACGTAGGTTTGGTGTCTGGGCGGGGATCCGTGCATCCAGCAGTAAGAAATACCTGAAAGAACGCAAGATTCACTTCCTTGAGTTGGACTTTGCACACCCCAATGAGTTGCGGGCACAACTGTCCGGCCATAAAGGTACGTACAATAAATTCGATTATATCGTCCATTGTGCCGGTGTGACCAAGTGTGCGGACAAGAACGACTTCGACCGTGTCAACTATCTGCAGACCAAATATTTTGTCGATACGTTGCGCGAGCTCAATATGATTCCCAAGCAGTTCATCTATATCAGTACCCTGAGTGTATTCGGTCCGATACGTGAAAAGGATTATACTCCCATCCGTGAAGAAGATACTCCGGCTCCGAATACGGCTTACGGATTAAGTAAGCTGAAAGCGGAACTTTATATCCAGAGCCTGCCCGGTTTTCCGTATGTCATTTACCGTCCGACGGGAGTGTACGGGCCTCGTGAGGCAGACTATTTCCTGATGGCGAAGTCCATCCGGCAGCATACGGATTTCTCCGTGGGATATAAACGGCAGGATCTGACATTTGTGTATGTGAAAGATATTGTACAGGCTATTTTTCTGGGAATTGAGAAGGAAGTGTCCCGGCGTGCTTACTTTTTGGCTGACGGGAAGGTATATAAAAGCCGTGCTTTCTCCGATCTGATTCAAAAAGAATTGGGGAGTCCGTTTGTTATTCACATCAAATGTCCGTTAATTGTGCTAAAAGTCGTATCTTTGCTCGCCGAATTTATAGCGACCCGTTCGGGAAAGAGCAGCACACTGAATTCGGACAAATATAAAATAATGAAACAAAGAAATTGGCAATGCGACATAACTCCGGCTGTGAAAGAACTGGGATATGCTCCTGAATACGATTTGGAAAAGGGAGTGAAGGAAACGATTGCCTGGTATAAGAACGAAGGATGGCTTTAGATTTATTTAAACGTGTAGAAAGCCGTAAGGGCTTGTTTGCTGTTGAGAAGATAACATTGATATATAATCTGTTAACTTCTATCTTGATTTTATTCATGTTTCAACGGATGGACCATCCGCTCCACATGTTGTGGGACAGGGCAGTGATTGCAGCAATGACTTTTTTGCTGATGTATCTCTACCGGTTGGCTCCATGTAAGTTTTCCGCTTTTGTGCGTATCGCTATCCAGATGAGTCTTTTGTCATACTGGTATCCGGATACTTTTGAGTTCAACCGTGTCTTCCCCAACCTGGATCATCTTTTTGCTACGGCCGAACAGTGGATGTTCGGAGGGCAACCTGCCGTATGGTTTTGCCACGCGTTTCCGCAAATGTGGGTGAGTGAACCCTTCAATATGGGGTACTTCGCATATTATCCGATGATTCTCGTGGTGACGTTGTTCTATTTCATCTATCGGTTCGATCTGTTTGAGAAGATGTCGTTTGTACTGGTCACCTGCTTTTTCATCTACTACCTTATTTATATATTCGTTCCGGTTGCCGGTCCTCAGTTCTATTTCCCTGCCATTGGCATGGATTCTGTCTCACAAGGTGTCTTTCCTGCCATTGGCGATTATTTCAATCACAATCAGGAGTTGCTTCCGGGTCCCGGCTATCAGCATGGATTCTTTTATAGCCTGGTAGAGGGTTCGCAACAAGTGGGAGAGCGTCCTACGGCGGCTTTTCCCAGTTCGCATGTCGGTGTTTCGACTATTCTGATGATTATGGCTTGGCGTGGCAGCAAGAAACTTTTTGCCTGCCTGTTGCCGCTCTATCTGTTGCTTTGCGGAGCTACTGTCTATATTCAGGCACATTATCTGATTGATGCGATTGCGGGCTTTATCTCTGCTTTCGTGCTGTATGTGCTGGTGACAAAGATGTTCAAGAAATGGTTTGCAGTGCCGATGTTTAAGTGATGGGGTGAAGTCCATCGAATATCCGGAAAAGCTCTTCTACCGACTCTGTTCGCAGCATGGCGATGCGTGTTTCCCGGAAGTTGGGTATTCCTTTGAATAAAGGAGTTGCTGCCAGATGGCGGCGGATATGGATAATCCCTCTGCGCTCGTCCAGGCGGGCTACACTGTTCAGCACCTCTTCACGCAATACATTCAGATACCACTCAAAGGATTCCTGCGGCAATTCTTCTCCGGTTTCAAGATAATGCTTCACTTCGCGGAATATCCATGGGCGGCCGATGCTGCCACGTCCTATCATGATAGCGTCTACTCCATACCGCTCAAAACACTCCTTGGCACCGGTAGCCGAAGTTACGTCGCCATTTCCTATGATCGGTATATGCATACGCGGGTTGTTCTTTACTTCCCCTATCAGGGTCCAGTCCGCTTCGCCCGTATACATCTGTGCCCGGGTACGTCCGTGAATGGCCAATGCCGCAATACCGCAATCCTGTAATTGTTCGGCCAGGTCGACAATGATTTTATGGTCCGCATCCCATCCCAGACGGGTCTTTACAGTAACGGGTATTTTGACTGCATCTACTACGGCACGGGTTATTTCAAGCATCTTCGGGATATTCTGCAACATACCGGCGCCTGCTCCTTTTCCGGCAACTTTCTTTACCGGACAGCCGAAGTTGATGTCTAATATATCCGGTTGTGCTTCTTCTACAATCCGGGCTGCGCCAACCATGGCTTCCGTATCTTTACCGTATATCTGAATGGCGACGGGACGTTCTTCGTCGCAGATGGTCAGTTTTTGAGTTGTTTTGTTGACGGAACGTATCAAAGCATCACTCGAGACGAACTCTGTGTATACCATATCGGCTCCGAACTTTTTGCACATCAGGCGGAAAGCGGGATCGGTGACATCCTCCATCGGAGCCAAAAATACAGGGCGTTCACCCAGGTCTATGTGGCCTATTTTCATCTTTTTACGATTTTCTATTCATTATTTGGCTGCAAAAGTACGGAAAAAACCCCTACCTTTGCACTCCATTCATTTATTTAACTGGATAGAAATTATGAAGAAAAGACTATTTTCCATTGCTTTGTGCCTGACTTTTATCTTGTCTGCCACTTCCGTTTCGGCTCAGGATGCTGCTTATAAAGAGGCGTTAAGCAAGATGCTCGAGGCCTCGGGCGCTATGACTACTGTGAAATCGATGGTTCCGCAGATGATCGGGATGATGAAACATACTTATTCGAACGTTCCGGATGAATTCTGGAAAACTTTTGAAGAGCAGTTGTCCGAAAAGGCAAACACACAGTTTATGGATATATATGTATCTATTTATTACAGGTATCTGACGATAAACGACCTGAAAAAGATTACCCAGTTCTATGAATCTCCTGTGGGAAAGAAGCTGGCCGAGTCCACTCCGGTGATGACTGCCGAGGCCATGGAAGCGGGTCAGCAGATCGGAATGGGGATTGCCCAGGAGATAGTGGCAAACCTGAAAGAAAAAGGATATATTCAGTAGTTGCGGACTCGTAACTTATAATTGGTAACTATGTATAAGATAAGTGACTTTGAAATAATGGCTCCGGTTGGCTCACGCGAATCGCTCGCGGCAGCCATCCAGGCGGGAGCCGATTCTATTTATTTTGGTATTGAGAATCTGAACATGCGTGCACGTTCGGCCAATACATTCACCATTGAGGACTTGCGCGAGATAGCCCGGACCTGTGACGAACATGGAATGAAGAGTTATCTGACGGTGAATACCATCATATATGACAAGGATGTTGAACTGATGCGTACCATTGTCGACGCGGCCAAGGAAGCGGGTATTTCGGCTGTGATTGCCGCCGATGTGGCGGTGATGAGTTATGCCAACAAGATTGGCCAGGAAGTGCATCTGTCTACGCAATTGAATATCTCGAATGCAGAAGCCTTGAAGTTTTACGCGCAATTTGCCGATGTAGTGGTGTTGGCGCGCGAACTGAATCTGGAACAGGTAGCGGAGATCTATCGTCAGATTCAGGAAGAACATATCTGTGGACCGGGCGGAGAGCTGATCCGTATCGAAATGTTTTGCCACGGAGCGCTTTGTATGGCTGTTTCGGGCAAGTGCTATCTGTCTTTGCATGAAATGAATCATTCTGCCAACCGGGGAGCCTGCATGCAGATCTGCCGTCGTTCTTACACTGTCCGTGATAAGGATACCGATGTGGAACTTGAGGTTGACAACCAGTACATCATGTCGCCCAAAGATTTAAAGACCATTCATTTCATGAATAAAATGATGGATGCCGGGGTGCGTGTATTCAAAATTGAAGGCCGTGCCCGTGGGCCCGAATATGTACGTACTGTTGTCGAGTGTTATAAGCAGGCTATTCAGGCCTGTCTGGATGGTACGTTTACCGACGAGAAGATTGCGGCGTGGGATGAACGCTTGAAAACGGTATTCAACCGGGGCTTTTGGGACGGTTACTATCTGGGACAGCGTCTGGGAGAATGGACTAAGAATTACGGATCGGCGGCAACCGAACGTAAGATCTATGTGGGGAAAGGTATTAAATACTTCTCCAACATTGGTGTAGCCGAATTCCTGGTGGAAGCGGCTGAAGTGAGTGTAGGCGATAAGCTGTTGATTACCGGCCCTACTACCGGAGCTGTGTTTGCTACGCTCGATGAGGCCCGTGTGGACCTGAAACCGGTAGAAACCGTGAAGAAGGGAGAGCACTTCTCTATGAAGCTGGATAAGATACGTCCGAGTGACAAACTGTATAAATTGGTTTCGACCGAAGAACTGAAAAAATTTAAAGGACTGGAATAAAGATGGAAAAGTATATCTATGAACTTACTTTAAAGGTACGTGACTACGAGTGCGACCTGCAAGGCATTGTGAATAACGCTAATTATCAACATTATCTGGAACATACCCGTCATGAGTTTCTTTCATCGGTAGGCGTAAGTTTTGCAAAACTGCACGAAGAGGGAGTGGACCCGGTGGTAGCCCGTATTAATATGGCCTTCAAAACCCCATTAAAGAGTGGTGATGAATTCGTTTCCAAATTGTATATGAAGAAAGAAGGTATCAAATATGTGTTCTATCAGGACATCTTCCGGAAAAGCGATAATAAGGTTGTCGTTAAATCGACGGTGGAAACGGTATGTGTGGTAAATGGACGTTTGAGCGATAGTGAATTATTCGACCGGATTTTCGCGCCTTACCTGCAATGAGCACCGATGAAGAACGGATATGCAGTATTGCACTGACGCAAATACCGGGCGTTGGGCATATAGGTGCCAAACGTCTGGTAGACGGTATGGGGAGTGCTGCCGATGTATTCCGTTACCGGACTGAATTGCCCGATCGTTTACCCGGAGTGAATCAGGCAGTTGTCGCAGCATTGGATTCTCCACAGGCATTGAAGCGTGCCGAACAGGAATATGAGTTTGTACGGGATAACCGTATCTCTTGCCTTACGATGGCAGATGAGGGCTATCCCTCCAGACTGCGTGAATGCGATGATGCTCCCGTCGTATTATTCTTTAAAGGAAAAGCCGATCTCAATGCTTTCCACATTATTAATATGGTCGGGACCCGTAATGCAACGGATTACGGGAAACAAATTTGCGTTAGCTTCCTGCAGGATTTGCAGGCTTTATGTCCGGATGTACTTGTTGTCAGCGGATTGGCTTATGGGATCGATATCAATGCCCACCGGGCAGCACTGGCTGTCGAGCTTCCTACTGTGGGGGTATTGGCTCATGGGCTGGACCGTATTTACCCTTCGTTACATCGTAAAACAGCCATTGATATGCTCCGGCAGGGTGGACTGTTAACTGAATTTCTTTCCGGAACAAATCCGGATAAACATAACTTCATCAGTCGGAACCGTATTGTTGCCGGTATCAGCGATGCCACTATTGTGGTGGAGTCTGCCGCTAAAGGCGGTTCTCTGATTACGGCGGATATTGCCGGAAGTTATCATCGCGACTGTTTTGCTTTCCCGGGGCGGGTCACTGATGAATATTCGAAAGGGTGCAATCAGTTGATACGGGACAATAAGGCTGTTTTGTTGGAGTCTGCGGCGGATTTTGTGAAGGCAATGGGGTGGGATACCGGTTCACATACTATTAAACCGACAACCGTACAGCGGAATCTTTTCCCTGATTTATCTGCCGAAGAACTGAAGATTGTAGATATTCTCGGACGGCTGGGAGATTTGCAGATCAATGCGTTGATGGTGCAGGCTGATATTCCTATCAATAAGATCAGTGTCATTCTGTTTGAGCTGGAAATGAAAGGAGTAATCCGGGCCTTGGCGGGAGGAGTCTATCAGTTACTTAAATAAAGGGGCAAAAAAAAGGAGTCACGCCTGACTCCAACCTTTTGTTAACCTTAAATCTAATACTATGAAAAAAATCACAATACAAATGTAATTCTCTTCGGATGATTCTCCAAATATTTCCCTGAATATTGTCTCTCTTTTGAATTCCTTCACGGTTTTTCACGGATATGCCTTTATAATGTCTCTTCTTCCTGTTTATTTAGCAGTCTTTAGGGAAGGATAAATCCCGTCAAACTTGCAAAATCGTTCCAATCGTTTCACACAACAAACCAGCCCCTTTATTTAGTTAGATTAAGTGTATTTCGTTTAATTTCAAAGCTCTATATTTGCTTTATACAAATAGAGCAACTATGGAGAATCGCATCTATATATTCATCTTTTGGGGGATCCTTTTCTTTTTGCCGGGTGAAGGTTTTGCGATGATGACGATGACGGATGCCATAAGGAAAGAAGGGTTCGATTTTCAAAAAATAGACTGGTCTGTTTTGTACGAGAAGATTGCTGCAGATTCACAGGTGCCCGATCAGAGAGATGTACTGATGTTATTGGATTACCATCGTGATGATCCTGTAAGATGTGAGTCTTTATTGCGTCGGCTTAACGGAGGAAAAGCTTACCATTACATTGCGAACCGGATATTACCGGAACTGTCGGTACCGCAAAGAAAACGGCTTCCGGCAATGACGGTAAAAGAAGCAAAGCCGGTATATGGAGTGGAAACAGCTAAACCGCTTCCCGGTAAACTTGCCGGAGGAGAGCCTGTCATGGTAAATAGGGAAAAATCAGTAATGGAATCGGAGAAGGTGCGGCGGCAAACGGTATTGGCCGTGAAGAACAATCTGCTTTATGACTTGGCATTGGCACCCAATATAGAAGTGGAAATACCATTAGGTAAGCGTTGGTCTTTGAATACTGAATACAAATGTCCCTGGTGGCTGAACAGCAGAGAAGAGTTCTGCTATCAGCTGCTTTCGGGAGGGGTGGAAGGACGTTGCTGGTTAGGAAATCGCCGGAAACACGGCAGGCTGACAGGACATTTTCTGGGATGTTATGCAGAAGGAGGTATTTACGACTTCCAGTTTAAGGGAGATGGTTATCAGGGAAAGTATTATGCAGCCTCGGGGTTTACGTATGGATATGCTAAGCAGGTAGCCCGCCATCTTTCGTTTGAGTTTAGTGTGGGAGTGGGATACTTGACAACAGAATACCGTAAGTATACTCCTTACGAAGGCTCGTTAGTCTGGACAAATAGCGGACGTTACAATTTTATCGGGCCTACCAAAGCCAAGGTATCATTGGTCTGGCTTATAACGGCAAGGAGATAGAGATGGATGAAAGATATAGGACAGTTGCTTTTTGTGCTTTTCTGCCCGTTGTTGCTGATGACGGGATGCAGCCGGCGGGAACTGCTGGATGATTATCCGGTTAGTGGAGTACGGATCGCGCTAAACTGGGAAGGAGTGACAGAGAAACTACCGGAGGGAATGCAGGTTATCTTTTATCCGAAAGATGGAAGAGGTAAAAAGAAGAGTGCATATTTGTCGGCAACCGGTGGAGAGGTACCGGTACCTCCCGGACATTACTCGGTTGTGGTTTACAATTACGATACAGAAACGGTCTTGATTCGTGGAGAAGAATCTTATGAAACCATTCAGGCTTACACCAATCTCTGTAAGTTTGGGGTTGCCGGAACAGAAAAGATGGTTTGGGGGCCGGATCCGCTTTATGTGATAAACATAGATGATCTGGATGTACGAAATAGTGAGGAGACATTGACGCTGGAGTTGAAACCAAGGCTGGTAGTCAGAACTTACTCCTTTAGCATCAAAGCACAGGGGTTGAGTAATGTTTCTACTGTGATAGGGAGTGTCGGTGGGATGGCAGACCATTATTTTTTAGGAAAAGGTTATGCCATGTGTGATGCCTGTCCGATTAATATTGATCTGAACGTGAAAGCCGGAAAGATAGAAGGGGTATTTACCACTTTTGGGCTACCCGAAGTTGTTCTTAGCCGTGCCGAGACCGAACTTCCGGTGATGATGAACCTGATGATTATTAAGGTGGACAAGTCGGTGCAGGAAGTGAAGATTAATATAACGGAAGCCGTACAAGAACCTACCGGTGGTGGTGAAGGAGGAGAAGGAGATGAAACGAAACCGCCGACATTGGTTGAAGTTGAAATAGAAGACGAAATAAAAGTAGACGATGTGGAGGTACCTCCGGGTGGAGGTGGCGGCATTGGCGGTGATGTAGGAGACTGGGACGACGAAACAAATGTGGAGTTGCCCGTTGGATAAGAAAAAAGGAATACATACAGATAAAACATTAATAACTTAAAAAAACATACTATTATGAAGAAGATTTTATTCGCAGCAGTTGCTGCAATGGCAATTACGGGTTGCTCACAGAATGAAGAGATTGAAAAGGCTGCACAGCCGGTGGAAATTGGATTCAATACGGCGGTAAGTAAAACAACAAGAGCTACGACTTTAGTGAACGCAGATTTTACAAAGTTTACGACGTATGCCTATTCTACTACTGGGGCATTTGCTGATGCTACAGCTGTCAATGCGCTGATACCTGGAGCTGATTTTGAATTAAAAGAAAGCACATGGAGCAGTGGTGGCTCTGTATTCTATTGGCCGGCAACAGATCAAGTAAGTTTCTTTGCTTTTTCACCTAACACTACGGCACAGCTTTCTTGGGGGGCAGCTTCTGCTAACAAAGCGCCTACACTGACCTATACAGTGAAAGATGCCGTGAAAGACCAGGAAGATTTGGTGGTAGCAGAAGCGATGAATAAGCAAAAAGCTATAAGCGGTACCACAGAAGCGGTTGCTTTAAATTTTAAACACGCGTTGACGAAGATTGGCTTTAAAATAAAAGGAGAGGGAAGTGGTATTACTTACACTTTAAATAAAGTGGTTATTAAAGCTAAAAACAAAGGTGTGTATACTTATGGAGCTACTTCTACTACTGAGACAACATTAGGTACATGGGCTATTCCTGACGATGTTACTACTACCACAAGCTATACCATTGAACCTGCTACTGCACTTTCTATTGTAGGAGCAGATGGCGGTGGCACTGCGAACGAGACTTTGGTTGGAGCAGATTACACTGCCATGCTTATTCCTCAAGCTTTAACTGACGTTACATTCGAAATCTACTACAAAGCTGAAGCTGGTGGCGCAATGTTGCTCGATAAAACAACTACTCCGGAGGAAATTACATTTACCGAAGGAAACTGGACTGCTGGACAAAGTATTGCTTACATATTGACGTTAAAAGGCGCTGAGAAGATGGCTATTACCGGTTCAGTTGCTGATAGCTGGGATTTCACCGATACTCCTAAGTAGTATTCGTAAGCCGTTATTTATAAAAATAGCTCTGAGAGAAACCTCAGGGCTATTTTTAGGTTCATCCGAAGGATGCGTCTTGCCGACGCTTATCCTACGGGAGGGGATCCGTTACTTTGCATGCCGGCTTCATTTACGTACCGAGGTAAACGCTTTTACGCACCGAGGTAAATGCCTTTACATGCCGAGGTAAATGCTTTTACATGCCGGGGTAAATACCTTTACATTGAAAAGAAAACTATGGTAAGTATAATCTTCTGATTACCAATTCTATTGAGAAAGATATCCAGTTACGTATTTGTCGGATGAACCTATTTTTATGCCATTTTCTTCTTTCTTAATTGTTTTTTCAAAAAAATCTCCTACATTTGTCGGCAACATAAACAAAACACAACGCGCTATGTCCGACTCCTTCTGTGGAGATAAGATGAACTGTCAGATATGTCCTAAGGCTGTTGATAATGCCATTATGCACGCTTCTCATCCGAGAGGTTTTCATCGTCCTGCCCAGAAGTGTGAAGAGAACCTGATGATTTTCCTCTTAAAAGGGGAGATATTAGTCAATAGTAAGGAATATGCCGGAACGATGTTACGTGCCGGAGAGTTTATTCTTCAAGCCATCGGATCAAAGTTGGAAGTATTGGCTATGACAGATGTAGAGTGTGTGTGTTACAGTTTTAACCAGCCGGAGCTTTTTTGTGAACAACGCTATAACTACATTATGAATGAAATTCCGGCACCGTTGATTTACTCACCTCTCAAAATTATCCCGGAGTTGCAATATTTCCTTGAAGGATCGAAAAACTATTTGAGTGAAAATAAAATTTGTCGGGAGCTGTTATCACTCAAACGGAAAGAACTTGCTTTTATTCTGGGGTATTATTATTCGGACTATGACCTGTCTTCATTGGTTCATCCGCTCTCACAATATACCAATAGCTTTCAGTATTTTGTTCTGCAAAACTATATGAGGGTGAAAACCGTAGAGGAACTGGCCCACATGGGAGGATATAGCGTGACTACATTCCGTCGCATTTTTAATACCATCTTCCACGAACCGGTCTACGAATGGATGCTGAAACGCCGTAAGGAGGGGATTATGTATGATCTCAAGCATACCAATGCCACCATTTCGGAGATTTGTTACAAATATGGTTTTGAGTCTTTGCCCCATTTCTCTAATTTTTGTAAGAAGTCGTTCGGTGCTTCGCCCCGGGCAATTCGGAATCCCAAGGATAAATAGCTGTTCTGCTCGCAGAAAGTAGGTATTCATCCTTTTCGGAATACCTATATATAGCGATTGCCCCTCTATGGATAGGGTTGTACCTTTGCGCCCTAATTAAACATAGTGATTGATGAACCACAAATTGTTGTACAGAATATTTCTGTTATGCTTCTTTTCTGCTTTGTCTATAAGCGTTTTACATGCCGGTGTTCAACAACAAAGTAAGGGTACGGTTACAGGTCGAATCGTCGATCGGGAGAAACAGCCCTATTATCCGGTTGCCGTTGCTATTGAAGGTGTTTATATCGGCGGATATACCAATGAAAAAGGAATTTATCATATTAATGATGTGCCGGCGGGTAATCAGACTATTGTCGTATCGGGCATAGGAGTAAAGACTAAGAAAGTGCCGGTGCGTGTGATTGCCGGGACGGTAAATCGGATTCCGGACATAGAGATTGATACTCAGGCGGAAGAACTGGATGAAGTGCAAGTGATTGGGAAATCCGAGGCTCGTCGTCAGCAGGAACAGGCGTATGCCATATCGGTACTTGATATCAAAAAGGCCTATAATAGTGCTGCTCCCCTTAATAAATTGCTGAATAATGTATCGAGCGTCCGCATCCGTGAAGAAGGTGGGGTAGGATCCAACTATAATTTCAGCCTGAACGGGTTTTCGGGCAATCAGGTGAAATTCTTTCTGGATGGTATACCGATGGACAACTTCGGATCATCATTTAATCTGGCCAATATCTCCGCCAACATGGCAGAGCGTGTAGAGGTATATAAAGGTGTATTACCCGTGAACCTGGGTGCTGATGCCCTGGGAGGGGCAGTGAATATTGTCAGCCGCAAAGATGCTAATTACCTGGATGCCACTTATTCGTTTGGATCTTTCAATACTCATAAAGTCTCGGTAAATGGGGCTTATACCCATTTGAAGACCGGATTTACTGTCCGCGCCAATGCGTTCTATAACTATTCGGATAATGATTATAAGGTATTTGCACCCATCATAGACCTTGCTACCAATAAAAAGGTGGACGAACGATGGGTGAAACGCTTTCATGATGGCTATCAATCGGGCGGTATCCGCCTGGAAACGGGAATAACCGGTAAACCTTTTGCAGATTATCTGCTTGCGGGCATTATTGTGTCAAAGAACGATAAGGATGTGCAGACGGGTGCTACCATGGATGCTGTCTACGGCGGAGTGAAAATGAAAAGTGAGTCTGTTATCCCTTCTATCCGTTATAAGAAAGACGACTTGTTTCTTGACGGGCTTTCGCTGTCACTTTATGGAACGTATAGTTCGGTGAATTCTTTTAATGTGGATACGATCACCCGCCGCTACAACTGGTTGGGAGAGTCGGTTCCATCTACTTCGGCCGGTGAAGGGTATTATACAGATTCTAAAATCAAGAACCGCGAATGGCTGGGGAACGGAAACATCAGTTATGTGATCGATACTCACCAATCATTGATATTGAATCATGTTGTTTCTGCAATGCGAAGAACAATGAATGATAAAGTACGTCCGGATGACGAAAACAACAATGTACCTCAACAGCTGACCAAGAACATTACCGGGCTGGGATGGCAGATTCGTTATGACCGCTGGAATGCCAATGTGTTTGGGAAGATGTATAAGTTATATAGCTCTACCTATAAGCGGCTGGATGAATATACCGAAAATGCCCGTTGGGAGAAGGTACGGGACCACAAGACCAACTTTGGTTATGGCGCAGCCGCTACTTATTATATCTTGCCTTCTTTGCAGGCGAAATTCTCTTATGAGCATGCTTATCGTTTGCCGGAAAGTATTGAGATGTTTGGAGACGGATTAATTCAGCAACGGAATCCGGATTTGAAGCCGGAAAGCAGCCGGAACCTGAATCTGGGATTGAGCTTCATTCGAACTTTCGGGGCACACCAGCTTTCGGCCGACGGAAATTTTATTTATCGTTATACGACGGATTTCATCCTGAAAGGAGTCAGCCTGACCAGTAACCCGACTACGGGTTACGAGAATCTGGGCAAGGTCTTGACCAAAGGCGTGGAGGCAGCCGTCAGATACAACTATAAAGATCTGTTCCATATGGGGGCCAATTTCACTTATCAGGATATTACAGACCAACAGCGGTATGAAAAGACTAAAGATAGCTTTGTGGGTGAAGGCATCACAGAGAACATTACCTACAAAGAGCGTTTGCCAAACATTCCGTATTTATTTGCCAATGCCGATGCAGGCTTCCGTTTTCATGATTTGTTTTGGCGAAACTCCGTACTGACGTTTGATTATAATCTGAATTACATTCATTCATATTATCTTTCGTTCCCGGGGCTGGGAGCGAAAAGCTCCAAGAAGGTGATCCCCGAACAGTTTTCGCACGACCTGGCACTGGGATATTCAATGGATAACGGGAAGTACAGTGTTGTTGTTGAATGTACCAATCTGACCAATCAGAAATTATATGATAACTACCGGTTACAGAAACCCGGCCGTGCTTTCAATGTGAAACTAAGATATTTCTTTAGCAAATAAAAAAAGTCTGATGAATACAATTTATCGAATTTATATGTATTTCTTTGCTGCCTGCACTTTATTGACTGTTACGGCGTGCGAAGAAGAGGGGTTGGGGAACGAGGAAACCCCTTTTGCTCCCTATGTGCTTAGCTTGGGTATCAATTCAAATGGAACTACCACTTACTACGTGGTTACTGCATCTGAGCTGATGTCCGGTACGATCAATGCGGTGGGTAAAGGGATTGAGCAGAACGGATACCGTGATTATGAGCAAGGAGAGCAAACCATATTTAGTATAGGTGGACTGGGATTGACCAGTGCAACAGGAATTGTGCGTGATGCAGCCGGCTACCTGGCAGAGCGTGGAGATTTTGTCTTTAATAGTTCGCTGAATGCCTTTACTCAAATGGACGGACAGGCTATGATCGGCCTGGAGCTTCCGGCCAATAAGGAGAGTGGAGACAAGATGACTTTATATACGGTGAATATCAGTGATGTTTCCATCACCTCCCAGGTCCGGACTCCGGTATTTCCACTGAACCAGCTCGAATGGCCGAGTATCACCGGTATGTGTTATAGCGAAGGCAATGTATATGTTACCTATTTCCCGATGAACCCTACAAATTTTGAAACCTTATATACGGATACTACTTTTGTTGCGGTATATTCTTATCCGGATATGAAGTTTAAAACGCTGATGAAAGATACTCGTACCGGCCCTGCCGGTTCGTGGAATGCGTTTAACGGCATTTTTAAGGTAGAGTCCGGTGACATGTATATCATGTCTAATTCTGCCATAGCTAACGGATTCTCGCAGGGCACCAAGAATGCTGCTTTCCTTCGCATCCCTAAAGGTGAAACGCGTTTCGATGACTATTATTTTGACTTTGAAACGGTTTCCGGAGGTTTGAAGCCTGCCCATATCAAATATATCGGCAATGGTTTGGTATTTGCTGAGGTCAGTACCATCAGTCCGCAAACATCGGCTGACCGTTGGGGAGATAAAAGCCTGAAGTGTTGCATCATCGATCTTAATAACAAAACGGTACGTGATATTAAAGAGATTCCGGTGCATAACGGAGATGGTGGGCGACGTTTTGCCGCTTTGGTGGATGGAGGCTATGTCTATCGTCCGGTAACTACCTCAGAAGGTACTTATATATATCAGGTAGATCCTCAGACAGCTACTGCAGTCAGAGGTGCCAAAGTATCAACTACGTTTGTTGGCGGGTTCTTCCGCTTGGATTGATAAGAGATGGGCAAAACTTTTCGGAAGGCTTGTGCAAAACTGCATCTGTGGCTTGGATTGCTTTCGGGAATAGTCGTTTTCATTGTTTGTATCACCGGTTGTCTGTATGCATTCAAAGACGAAATAACCGATGCCATGCAGCCCTGGCGTTTTGTAGACCCACAAGAGAAAGAGTTTTTGTTGCCTTCCCGTATACTTGCCATTGCAGATTCTGTCATGGAAGGAGCGTCTGCCACAGCCATCACTTACGGAGAAGAATCAGATGCGGTATGGGTGGATTATTATCGTCCGGAGATGGGTATGAGCACGGTTTTTATCGATCCATATGATGGACGGGTATTGAAATCGGTAATAAAGAAGAGCGGTGATTTTGATTTCTTCCGGTTTGTGCTTGGCGGGCATCGCACTTTGTGGCTTCCACGGGAGATCGGGAGTCCTATTGTTGGTTACAGTGTATTGATTTTCCTGATTACCCTGATAACGGGTATTGTGCTTTGGTGGCCCAGGCGCTGGACACGTAAGGCGCTTGTACAACGATTGACAATGAAACGTCCTTGTACATTTTCAAAGTTGAATTTTGATCTGCATAATATCGTAGGTTTCTATGCGTCCTTTCTGTTGTTCATTTTGTGTTTTACCGGATTGATCTTTAGTCTGAACTGGTTTAGTAAGGCCGTATATGGCATTACATCCGGTGGTGAAGAGTTGAAGCCTTATGTGCTTCCTTTATCTGATACGTTACAGGTGGGCAGTCGTGTAGAGGCGCCTTTGGACCTACTTTATACGCGATTACGCAGTGAAGAACCTGCCGCTAAAACCTTTTATTTTGCTTTGCCCGGGCAAGCTGACGGAGTTTTCCGTGTCAGTGTTGTGCATAAGAGAGGTTCTTACTACCGTACGGATAATTTGTTTTTTGATCAATATACACTGGTTCCTTTGAAAGGATCGGGTCCTTATGCCGGTAAATATACCGAGGCTTCTGCTGCTGATAAATTCCGTCGTATGAATCTGGAAATTCATGACGGACGTATCTGGGGGCTTCCCGGTAAAATTCTAATGTTCTTTGCAAGCCTGATAGGTGCTTCACTTCCCCTGACCGGCTTCATTATCTGGTATCGTAGACATCGTAAGAAATAATACTTCTCATATAAAAAAATTCCCCGCCGATACCGGCGGGGAATTTTCCTACTTATTAATCAAATGCTAAGTTTTGCTTAGTCTTTCAGTTTTGCGATGATGAAATCGCGGTTCAAGCGGGCAATGTTGCTGATGGAGATGTTCTTCGGGCATTCTGCTTCACAAGCACGTGTGTTTGTACAGTTACCGAATCCCAGTTCATCCATTTTAGAAAGCATTGCTTTTGCACGGCGGGCAGCTTCTACTTTACCTTGTGGAAGCAGGTTCAGCTGGCTAACCTTGGCTGATACGAATAACATGGCAGAACCATTTTTACAAGCAGCTACACAAGCACCACAACCGATACATGCGGCAGCGTCCATGGCTTCATCAGCGATGTCCTTAGAGATAAGAATGGCATTGGCATCCTGAGGAGCACCTGTGTTTACGCTTACGTAACCACCGGCCTGCATGATCTTGTCATAGGCCGTACGGTCAACCATCAAGTCGCGGATTACCGGGAAACCGGCAGAACGCCACGGCTCAACAGTGATAGTATCTCCGTCTTTGAAACGACGCATATACATCTGGCAGGTAGTAGCACCAGTTGCAGGTCCGTGTGGGTGTCCGTTGATGTAAAGAGAACACATACCGCAGATGCCTTCGCGGCAGTCGTGGTCAAATACGATAGGTTCGCCACCATCATTGATGATCTGTTCGTTCAGAATATCCAGCATCTCGAGGAATGAAGTATCGCCCGGGATATCTTTCATTTGGTATGTTTCAAAAGCACCTTTCGCTTTAGGGCTTTTCTGACGCCATACTTTCAGCGTGAATGATATATTTTTATCCATTTTTGTTTTCCTTTAATTGATTAACCGAATTATGACTTGTAGTTACGAGTCTGAACTTTCACGAATTGATAGTTCAAGTCTTCTTTGATCAATTCCGGTTCTGAATCTTCACCGGTGTATTTCCAGCATGCTACGTAAGAGAAGTTCTTATCGTCGCGCAATGCTTCGCCTTCCGGAGTCTGATATTCTGTACGGAAGTGTCCACCGCAAGATTCTTCACGGTTCAGACCGTCACGAGCCATCAACATACCTACTTCAATGAAGTCGATCAGGCGGAGGGCTTTTTCAAGTTCTACGTTCAGTTCGTTTACTTCACCCGGGATGCGAACGTTGGTCCAGAAGTCTTTTTTCACTTCCTGAATACCTGTCAGAGCTTTCTGCAGAGATTCTTTAGTACGAGCCATACCTACGAAGTCCCACATGATGTGACCCAGTTTCTTGTGGATTGAGTCAACAGAATGTTTTCCGTTTACAGCTTTAATCTTCTGGATTTTATCTTTCACTTCTTTCTCTGCTGCCGCAAATTCGGGCAGGTCTGTAGAGAAACGTGGTACCTGAATCTGGTCGGCCAGATAGTTCTGGATAGTATAAGGCAATACGAAATATCCGTCAGCCAGACCTTGCATCAATGCAGATGCACCCAGACGGTTGGCACCGTGGTCAGAGAAGTTAGCTTCACCAATAGCGAACAGACCCGGGATAGAGGTCATCAATTCATAGTCAACCCAGATACCACCCATTGTATAGTGGATAGCGGGGAATATCATCATCGGAGTCTTGTACGGGTTCTCGTCAGTGATCTCTTCGTACATGTCGAAGAGGTTACCATAACGGGCGCGAACTACATCTTCACCCAGACGATCGATGGCATATTTGAAATCAAGGAATACGGCCAAACCGGTGTTGTTGACACCAAAACCTGCGTCACAACGTTCTTTGGCAGCACGTGAAGCTACGTCACGGGGAACAAGGTTACCAAATGCGGGGTAACGGCGTTCCAGATAGAAGTCACGGTCTTCATCAGGAATTTCAGTCGGCTTTTTAGTTCCTGCCTGCAATGCTTTGGCATCTTCAATCTTCTTCGGAACCCAGATACGACCGTCGTTACGAAGTGACTCTGACATCAATGTCAGCTTAGACTGCTTGTCACCGTGTACCGGGATACAAGTCGGGTGAATTTGGGCAAAACAAGGATTAGCAAAGTAAGCACCTTTTTTGTAGCATTGGATGGCAACAGAACCGTTGGAACCCATAGCGTTTGTAGAAAGGAAGAAAGCGTTTCCGTAACCACCTGTGCCGATTACTACAGCATGAGCGGCGAAACGTTCGATTTCACCGGTTACGAGGTTGCGGGCAATGATACCGCGTGCACGTCCTTCGATAACGACGAGGTCGAGCATTTCGTAACGAGTGTAAAGTTTAACAGTACCTTTTTGTACCTGACGGCTCAATGCTGAATAAGCGCCCAGCAATAGCTGCTGTCCGGTCTGGCCACGGGCATAGAACGTACGGGATACCTGTGCACCACCGAATGAACGGTTATCGAGTGTGCCACCGTAATCGCGTGCGAAAGGTACACCTTGAGCTACACATTGGTCGATGATAGCGTTTGATACCTCGGCCAGACGGTAAACGTTGGCTTCACGTGCGCGGTAGTCACCACCTTTGATTGTATCGTAGAAAAGACGGTAAACCGAGTCACCATCATTCTGGTAATTTTTAGCTGCGTTGATACCACCCTGTGCTGCGATGGAGTGAGCACGACGGGGTGAATCCTGAATACAGAAATTGAATACTCTGAAACCCATTTCGCCCAGAGAAGCGGCGGCAGATGCCCCGGCAAGTCCGGTACCTACAACGATGATGTCAAGGCGACGTTTGTTGGCAGGGTTAACAAGTTTTTGATGAGCTTTATAGTTACTCCATTTTTCGGCGAGCTGGCCTTCAGGAATTTTTGAATCTATCTTAGTCATAATGCTATTTACAATTTAATCATTTACAATTTACAATTTAGCAAGCACCGCATGCCAACGATTTAACGAAGAATACGACTACTACCAGAGCAAAGCATACAACAACGATGGTTGAATAGATGTTGGAGATGCATTTCCAGCGGTTGATCCAAATCTTGTTGTTCCAGCCCAGAGATTGCATAGAGCTCCAGAAACCATGAGTCAGGTGGAACCAAAGGGCGCCCAGCCAAACGAGGTACAGCACTACGTATACGGGGTTAGAAAAAGTGTTCATGATGTGATAAACACCATCGGCAGCATAAGTTGTGTCTGCTACTCCTCCCATGTTGTGTATCAATTCCGGTAACTGCATTTTAGCCCAGAAATTAAAGAGGTGAAGGCCCAAACCTAAGATAACGATAATACCCAGCACCAGCATGTTCTGTGATGCCCATTCTACGGTTTTGGGTTTGTCAACTACGGCGTAACGTTCGCTACCACGTGCTGCGCGATTCTGGATTGTCAGCCAGAAAGCGTAGATAATGTGAATCACGAAGAGGGCAGCCAGGCCCAGCGTAGCTACCAACGCATACCAGTTTGCTCCCAGGAACTCACAAACCAGGTTGTAACCCTCAGCCGAGATGATCGCAACAAGGTTCATCGCCATGTGAAACGTTAGAAACAGGACAAGGGCGATACCGGTAACGCTCATCACCACTTTCCTTCCTACAGATGAATTACTTAACCACATAAATGATTGATTTTAAATTATTTAATTGTTAGAACTATAATTTCTGTTTTACGAGCCTTCTTTCTCATTGTGCAAAAGTACACGAAATACATTGATTAACCAAAGAATTAAAGAAATAATTCTTTAATCTGAAGTGCCCGGAGAGAACAGGATAAATAGGGCCGGTAAAATAGTAACTGATTGACTGAAAGCACTCCATGAGGAAACCTGGCAAAGGATTGCCGGTTGTGTTTATAAGTGATTTATTGTGAATCTGTTAGAAGAGTAAATTATTTGTTCTTAAGAAGTTAACCTTGATCTGTATAAAAAGAAGTTGTTTAGTGCATATTCGAACTGTTCTTTTCTTAATTTTGCATCTCGGAGAAGGAATGATCAAAAGAAACAGGCAACACCAGATTTATGATAAACACACTCACCTCTTTGCGACTTATATTTGCTTTAATGGTTTTTGGAGCACATTGTTATGTAATAGACGACTTTTTCGATCTTCATTTTTTTAAAGAAGGTTTTGTCGGTGTTAGTTTCTTTTTCGTACTAAGCGGTTTTATTATAGCATACAATTATCAAAAGAAACTAAGTGAAAGCAAAATGACCAAACGATCTTTCTGGGTAGCGCGCATAGCCCGTATTTATCCTTTGCATGTCCTGACTTTATTGATTGCTGCCGCTTTAGGAGGCTATGTAATTGCATCGGGATTTACGGATTGGAGCAAGCATTTTTTGGCTTCACTCACATTAACAAATGCCTATATACCTAAAGCTGATTACTTTTTTCATTTAACAGTCCTTCGTGGAGCTTATGTTGCGAGCAGCTTTTTTACTTCTGTTTTCCATTTCTGGTGCCGATAGCAAGAAACTATAAGGGTTTGTTCTGTGTATTTTTAATTTCCGCTATATTGGTTATTGTCGGTATGTATTTTACTCCGGAAAGTGATATAAAAGGATATTGGTACGTTAATCCGATTGCTCGATTTCCGGATTTTATAGTCGGCATGTTGTTGTTTCAACTGTACGACCGTTTGAAAAATAAAAACATCACATCTTTCCAAGGAAGTATTATTGAAATAATATCGATCGTCTTATTTTGGGTATTCTATCTATATGCTGCTGAAGTTCCAAAAGTATATCGGTATTCCTGTTACTATTGGCTGCCGATCGCGTTCATCCTGATCAGTTTCTCTCTGCAAAAGGGTTGGGTCTCACGTCTTTTGTCCAATCGTATTTTAGTGATTGGGGGAGAGATTAGCTTTAGCTTTTACCTGATTCATCTTTTTGTTTTGTTATCTTATGCGGAGTGGCAGAAAGAAAATAACTTTCATATAGTCTGGTACGTTTCCATTCCGATTCTATTTTGTGTCATCGTCTCGTTAAGCCTGCTCTCTTACTATTATTTTGAGAAGCCGATGAATAGGCGAATTAGAGCACTGTTAAATAAATAATTCGTGGAATAAGGGTTCTTCTCCAAATTTGGTGGTAAGTTTTCTTTTACTCATGGAATCTAATTCCGTTTTCGGAAGTGTAAGCCCTCGTTTATAGTTGACAAAAAAGCAAGTATCCCGGCTTTCCCCCGAAGAGTCCATCCATGAGGTGAAGAAGCGAATTTTAGAATAAACCATCTGAAAATCAATATCTTTAAAAAGTAAGATTTCTATCCTCAAAAGCTTTGTTTTAACACAGAGTTAAAGCTTGTTCTTTGGATGTGAATA
>ENA-OPAW01000178-OPAW01000178.1-human-gut-metagenome-genome-assembly--contig:-NODE-178-length-40839-cov-6.516256_pt1 | contig 40839 bp, 28 predicted proteins | sample MGYA00241060_ERZ501436 | MGnify/ENA primary metagenome ERZ501436 (study PRJEB25962, sample SAMEA2042619) | human gut metagenome | biome: human gut; feature: human-associated habitat; material: faeces... | reverse complement strand
GTCCAGATAGTAGTTTTCGCCGTTGGCGCTCATCACGCGCAGGATGGGGGTGCGCTGGGTCACTTCGATGCAGAGCTTGCCGCTCGGGGTTTTGTAGCACTCCACCTGGTCGATGAGGGGATGCTTGGCAAGTTCGCGCTCCAAGGTCTTGGTACGCACGCGTTCCAGGTCTTTCCCAATGGGGCTGATGCCTTTCTTTTCCAGCAGGGTAGCTACTTCCTTCTTCGTGATGAAGCCGGCATATACCGTGTCTTTTATCACCAGTTCCACGTCTTGGCACACCTGCGAGGTGGGCTTGCGGTTGAAAGCTGTGACAGCCACTACCAGGTAAGCAATGACAAGCAACAGAACGATAGAAAGTAGAATCCTTTTAACCATGATATTTTTCTGATAATAGTTGGGTGATTTGGGGCGCATAGTTGTCCAGGTCTCCGGCTCCCAGCACTACCAATACTTCGGTGTGCTTTTGGGCGAGGAGGCTGAGGACGTCTTCTTTCCTACAGATGCATTTCTCGATGCCGGGGCGGAGGTTGTCATAAATCAGCTGACTCGTCACGCCGGGAATCGGTTGCTCGCGGGCAGGGTATATCTCTGTCAGAATCACCTCGTCGGATAGGGAAAGGCTGTCTGCAAAGTCACGGTAGAAGTCGCGAGTACGGGTGTACAAGTGAGGCTGGAAGATGACGGTTATCTTCTTGTCTTGGTACAGCTCGCGGACGGACTTCACGCTTTGGGCTATTTCTGCCGGGTGGTGGGCATAGTCGCTGAGAAATACAATCCGGTCGTTCTTCAGCTTGAAGTCGAAACGGCGGTCCACTCCGCGAAAGCTTGCCATGCCTTGCTTGATTTCTTCGTCGGTGGCACCGCTGAGATGGGCGAGTGCCATGGCGGCAACACCATTCTCGATGTTGATGCTGACGGGAACCCCCAACTGAATATCGTTGATGCGGGTGTCAGGCGCCACGAAGTCGATGAAGATTTCACCGTTTCCGATGCGGATATTCTCGGCATGGAAGTCGCCTTCGTTGCGCGAGTAGGTATAGGTGGTGACGCCCGGTTGTACGTCGGCTTGCATTTCCAGTCCTTTGTGCAGAATCAGGGCGCCGCCCGGCTGGATAAGCGTGGTGTAGTGGCGGAAGCTTTCGAGATAGGCTTCTTTGGTGCCGTATATATCCAGGTGGTCGGGGTCGGTGGCAGTAATGACACTCATCCAGGGCGATAGCCAGTGGAAGGAGCGGTCGAACTCATCTGCTTCGATAACGGTATAAGGGCTGGTGGCGGAAAGCAGCAGATTCGTACCGTAGTTCTTCGAAATACCTCCGAGGAAGGCGGTGCAGCCCACGTGTGACTGGTGCAGCAGGTGGGCAGCCATGGTGCTGGTGGTAGTCTTGCCATGCGTACCTGCCACGCACAGGCCTTTACTGCTGCGGGTGATGATGCCCAATACTTGGGAGCGCTTATGTATGTTGAAGCCGTTTTCACGGAAATAGGTCAGTTCTGCATGCCCTTGCGGCACGGCGGGGGTATAGACCACGAGCGTGCTTGCCTTGTCTTTGCACTCCTCCGGAATAAGGTTGATATCCTCTTCGTAGTGTATCTGTGCTCCTTCCGTAATCAGACGTTCTGTCAGTTCGCTCGACGTACGGTCGTAGCCCGCTACTGTCTTTCCTTTAGAGAGGAAATAACGTATCAGCGCACTCATGCCGATGCCGCCGGCACCGACGAAATAAACGGAGCGAATGGCTTCAAGCCTCACCCCCTGCCCCTCCCCCGTAGGGAGGGGAGATGAGTTACTATTGCTTATATTTTTATTCATATTCAAATTTTTTCTTCAAACTCTTCTTCCAAAAGTATGATATTATAAAAAGAACGATAGCAGTACTATCTATTCCCCCCTCCCTACGGGGGAGGGACAAGGGGAGAGGCTCTTCAATACCTCCTTCGCAATAATTGTCGCCGAGTCCGGCAACGCTAGCTTGGCGATATTCTTGCTCAAGTCTTGCAGCTTCTCGGGGTTAGCGATTGTCTCCAACGCCACCGGCAGCAGCTTCTCTTTCGCTTCCACATCCTTCACATAGATAGCTGCATCCTTATCCACCAGCGCCAGCGCATTCTTGGTCTGATGGTCTTCGGCCACATTGGGTGAGGGAACCAGGATGACCGGCTTGTGCAGCAGGCAGAACTCGGAGATGGAACCGGCTCCGGCACGTGAAATCACCAGATCGGCAGCGGCATAGGCGTTTGCCATATCCTTAATGAAGTCCGTCACATACAGATTCGGAATGGCACTGATATGCGGGTTACGTACGGCTTCTCCCGTAGTGGCTGTAATGGCTTCTCTGACTTGGTCAATGTATATCTTGCCAGTCTGCCAGATAAACTGTACGTCGGGGTGGGTACGAATGATATCCAGGCCGGCGGTCAGTGTCTGGTTGATGGTGCGGGCTCCCAGGCTGCCGCCCAGAATGAGGATAGTCTTCTTTTCCGGGTTCAATCCGAAGTACTTTACGGCGTCTGCGTGCAGGATGGAATGTCCGAGCAGGTTCTGGCGCACCGGATTACCTGTCATGATTATCTTTTCTGCCGGGAAGAATTTTTCCATACCTTCGTAGGCCACGCAAATCTTGCATGCCTTCTGTGCCAGCAGCTTGTTGGTGACACCGGCGTAGGAATTCTGTTCTTGTATCAGCGTGGGAATACCCATCATGCCCGCCATTTTCAGCGTAGGACCACTGGCATAGCCACCTACACCGACGGCTACTTGCGGGCGGAACTCCTTGATGATGCTCCGTGCTTTCCACTGGCTTCGTATCAGTTTCAGCAGTACGGAGAAGTTCTTCCACAGATGTTTACGGTCGAATCCGGCAACGGGTAAGCCTATAATCCGGTAACCGGCATCTGGAACACGCTGCATTTCCATTCTTCCTTCGGCACCTACGAAGAGAATCTCCGCGTCGGGACACAACTCTTTTATGGCGTTAGCGATGGAGATGGCCGGAAAGATATGTCCTCCGGTACCGCCGCCGCTGATGATAAGCCTCACCCCCTTCCCCGTAGGGAGAGGGGTAGAGTTACTTTTGGTTGTATAGTTGTTCGCCTCTTTACTCATATTCTTGTTCTTTTTTATTTTTGTATTATTGGCATGCTCTCCATTACTCAATTATTCTTTTCTCCCCTCCCTACGGGGGAGGGGTTGGGGGAGAGGCTGTTATTCAAACTCCGCATCACTGTTCAGTACCTTTGCTGTCGGCTCAGCGGCTGTCTGTGCTTCGCTGTCGGCAGGTTGTTCCGGGTGCTCGGCATTTCCGGCATCTATCAGCATCGGCACTTGCGCATCATGCATCCGCTGTTCCTCCAGCTTGGCTGTATAGCGGCTGACACTCAGTATCATGCCGATGTAGGCACAGTTGATGAAAGTGGATGTACCACCCTTGCTGATGAGTGGAAGCGGTTGTCCCGTGACGGGTGCCAGACCTACGGCAACCATCATGTTGAACAGCGCCTGCGTGACGAGCAGCAAGGCTATTCCGGTAATGAGGAAAGCGGGGAAAGTGCGGTCGCATTTTTTGGCGATACGGCCCACTCGCACCAATAGGCAGACATAAAGGAACACAACGACTATTCCGCCTACCAGTCCCAGTTCCTCGATGATGATGGCATAGATGAAATCGGAGAATGCCTGGCTCAGAAAATCACGCTGTACGGAGTTTCCCGGGCCCTTGCCTACAACGTTGCTCGTAGCTACGGCAATACGGGCATGTGCCACTTGCCCGTCGCCGTCGATGTCGAATTTGGCGGCAGGAACTTCCTCCTTGTTGGTAAAGTCTGCAATACGGGATTTTACAGTGGTGAAGCGGTGCCCCATCGGTATATTTTCCAATGTCTTGTCTGGTGTGGCCAGCAGGAAGGCGACAAAGACTGTTACGAATGCCACAATTCCTCCTCCCAGTATCAGCAGTTTCCTGGCAGATACCCGCCCGATGAACATCATCAGGTAGACCGTTCCGAAGAGCAGCATTCCCGTCGAGTAGTTTTCTGGCAGGATAAGGCCACAGACAATGCAGGTAATAATCATGATGCGCTTAAAGGCTTTCGGACTTGCACCGTCTTCATCCTGCCCTTTCGAGAGGATAAAGGCGGTAACGATGACAACGGCCATCTTCGCTATTTCTGACGGCTGGAACTGAATGCCCATGAAGGTCATCCAGCGGGCTGCGCCGTTTACGCGGTCGCCGGTAATGAATCCCATCAGCATCACAAAAGCCAGCAGTCCGATGGATATCGGAAGCAGGAATACCGGGAACACCTGAAACCATTTATAGGGGATGTTGTGTACCAGTACTACAATGACGGCGCCTACCATCAGGAGGATGCTGTGCTGCGTAATCGGTCCCCAATGGTCGCCACTCTTGTAGGTCAGCGTACTGGCAGCACTGAATACCTCTGTGATGGAGATGAGGCAAAGGAAAAGGAAAATAATCCAAATCACTTTATCGCCTTTGAATATGCTCTTTAATAAATCCAATGCTTCGCAAATTAAAAATTAATAATTAAAGAATTAAAAGTTGCCGTTCTTGTTACGGGATGCGTAATAGGACTGTTGCGGCATCCGTATCTTATAGTGCTCTGACACATGCTTTGAACTGATCGCCGCGGTCCTCATAGCTCTTGAAGAGGTCGAAGGAGGCACAGCAAGGACTGAGCAACACGGTTTCACCTTTCTTTGCCAGCTTGAAGGCTGCTTCTACGGCATCCTGCATGCCGGTCTGCACGTCGGCTACGGGCAGTCCCAGACGGTCGAAGAAGGCGTGCAGCTTTTCGTTGTGCAATCCCAAATAGACCAGGGCAGAGCACTTTTCGCGTACGAGGTCTTCGATTTCCGTGTAATCGTTTCCTTTGTCTTTACCGCCGAGGATAAGTACGGTTTTGCCGGTCATGCTTTGTAGGGCATACCAGCAGGAATTTACGTTCGTAGCCTTGGAATCGTTGATGAAGCTCACGCCGCGTACGGTGGCTACTTTCTCCAACCGGTGTTCCACTCCCTTGAAGTCGGACAAGGCTTTGCGGATATATTCTTTCCGGATGCCGGCCAAATTGGCCGAGATGCCGGCGGCTAACGAATTGTATAGGTTGTGTGTGCCGTGCAGCGCCAGCTCCTCTTGCTCCATATTGAAGGCTATCGGTTCGTTGATTTCCACTTCACCGTCTTCCACGTATGCGATGGCCCCGTCTTCCTTCACGGCAGCGAACGGGTAGAGATGGGCGCGCAGGCCATGCTTGTCCAGCTCGCGCTTGATGATGGGGTCGTCGTTCCAGAAGATAAAAGCGTCTTCCGATGTCTGGTTTTGGGTGATGCGGAATTTGGCGTCCACATATTTCTGCATACAGTGGTCGTAACGGTCCAAGTGGTCTGGTGTGATGTTCATCAGTACGGCAATGTTGGCACGGAAGTTATACATATTGTCCAGCTGGAAGGAACTCAGCTCAATGACGTAGTAATCATGCTGCTCCGTGGCTACCTGCAAGGCCAGGCTGTTGCCGATGTTGCCGGCGAGGCCGACGTTCAGGCCTGCACTCTTGAAGATGTGATAAATGAGCGAGGTGGTTGTAGTCTTTCCGTTCGAGCCGGTGATACAGACCATCTTTGCGTTAGTGTACCGTCCCGCAAACTCTATCTCAGAGATGATGGGCGTACCTTTTTCCTTTAATTTCATAATGAGCGGAGCGTCGTTGGGAATACCGGGGCTTTTCACTACTTCGTCAGCATTCAGAATCAGCTCTTCTGTGTGGTGTCCCTCTTCCCAGGCAATGCCGTATTTATCCAGCAGTTCCTTGTATTTGTCTTTGATGGCGGACATGTCGGAGACGAACGTGTCGAATCCTTTCACTTTGGCCAGTACGGCAGCGCCTGCGCCGCTTTCGCCAGCTCCTAATACTACAATTCTACTCATACTTTTTTAATTAAGAATTAAGAATGATGAATGAAGAATCGCTATGCAGCGAGATGATGTACAGCTAAATTCTTCATTCTTCATTCTTAGTTCTTCATTTGTTTGTTATCTAATTTTTAATGTTATAATCGTTATCGCTGCCAATACAATCGTCACAATCCAGAAGCGGATGGTGATTTTGGATTCGTGGAACAGCTTGTCCGGTTTGGTGAATACTACGCTGCATCCCGGCTCTATCAGGCTCATGGAAGTGCGGAAGTGGTCGTGTATCGGTGTTCTTTTGAAGAGACGTTGTTTCACGCCTTTCCGCTTGCCTGCCTTGTAGTAGAGGCGTTGCAGGATGACCGAAAGGTTCTCCACCAGGAAGATACCGCAAAGGATGGGTATCAGCAGTTCCTTGTGAATAATGATGGCGTATACTGCGATGATTCCTCCAATGGTCAGACTGCCCGTATCGCCCATGAATACCTGGGCCGGATAGGCATTGTACCACAAGAAGCCGATAAGTGCACCGATGAAGGCACAGATAAAGATTACCAGTTCTTCCGAGCCGGGAATGTACATGATATTCAGGTAGCCGGCATATTCAATGTGGCTCGATACGTAGGCGAGTATTCCCAAGGTCAGTCCGATAATGGCAGAGTTCCCTGCCGCCATTCCGTCCATTCCGTCATTCAGGTTGGCTCCGTTGCTGACGGCGGTAACTACGAAAATCGTGATAATCACAAACAGTATCCAACCTGCTGTCTGGGCATGTTCACCCATGAAGCCCACTAGGTCGGCATAGTCGAAGTTGTTGCTCTTGAAGAATGGGATGGTGGTCTGTGTTGCCTTGATTTCCTTGGCGGCATGCACCACTTCTATCTGTCCGTCCGGTTTCTCTATTTCTATGTTCTCGCGGATAACCACCTGCGGACTGAGGTAGAGAGTCAGTCCGACGATAAGTCCCAAGCCTACCTGACCGATGATTTTGAACTTACCGTGCAGGCCTTCCTTGTCCTTCTTGAATATCTTGATGTAGTCGTCGGCAAAGCCCAGCGACCCCAGCCAGATTGTGGTAATCAGCATCAATATCATATAAATATTGCTCAATTTGCCCAGTAGTAGGCAAGGAATGAGTATGGCAAAAATAATGATGACACCGCCCATGCTGGGTACTCCCACCTTGTTTACGCCGAACGGGTCGATGCTGGCATCACGTTGCGTTTCAGTAATCTGCTTGCGTTTCAGTAGATTGATGAACTTATCTCCCCAGATACTCGAAATGAGCAATGCCAGAATGATTGCCATCAACGAACGGAAGGATGTATAGCCAAACATGCCCGCACCGGGGAAGTCATATTTGTCTAACCATTGAAATAAATAGTATAACATGATGTTAATTATTTAATTGTTTAATGTGCTAATGTGCCAATATGCTAATTGATAGTCTGGTATATCTGCTGGTAAAGGAATGAATATCCTACATGACGCATGGCAATTAGCACATTAGCATATCAGCACATTATTTCATTTAATATCTCTTTGTCGTCAAAATGGTGTTTCACGCCTTTAATCTCCTGATAATTCTCATGCCCCTTGCCTGCAACGAGAATCACGTCTCCCGGCTGTGCCAGCATGCAGGCTGTCTTGATGGCTTCGCGGCGGTCGGTGATGCTGATGGTTTTCTGCATGTCGTCTTTATCCAGTCCCGCCAGCATGTCGTTGATGATGTCCTGCGGCTCTTCAAAGCGCGGGTTATCGGAGGTGATGATGACCCGGTCGCTCAAGCGGGCGGATTCTTTGGCCATGATGGGACGCTTGCCTTTGTCGCGGTTGCCGCCGGCGCCCACAACGGTAATCACTTTCCCTTTTCCTTCCAGCACTCCGTGAATGGCGTTCAATACATTGACCAGGGCGTCTGGAGTATGCGCATAGTCCACAATGGCGGTGTAGCCTTTCGGTGAACGGATGGCATCGAAGCGGCCGGTTACCGGATGCAGCGTGCTGAGGGCAACCAGTACATCCTCTTCTTTCTTGCCAAGCAATACGGCAGTACCGAATACCGCCAGCAGGTTGTAGGCATTGAACTTTCCGATGAAACGTACTGCCAGTTCGTGATTGTTGAAGTCGAGTAACATTCCCTCGAAATGAGACTCCAAGACTTTGCCTTTGAAGTCGCTAAGACTACGCAAAGAGTAGGTGTATACCTTCGAACGGGTATTCTGCGTCATCACAAGTCCGTTCTTGTCATCCAGGTTGGTCAGGCTGAAAGCTCCTTTTGGCAGTTCGTCGAAGAACTTTTTCTTGGCTTTGAGGTAGTTCTCCACCGTTTTATGATAATCCAGATGGTCGCGGGTCAGATTAGTGAAAATACCGCCGGCAAACTTCAGACCGCTGATGCGCTTCTGGGCAATGGAATGGGAACTGACTTCCATGAAGGCATACTTGCAGCCGGAATCTGCCATTTCTCCGAGCAGGCGGTTCAGGGTTATCGGGTCCGGGGTGGTGTGTTCGGTCGGTACGGGCAGGTCGTCGATGTAATTGCATACAGTGGAAACCAGTCCGACCTTGTAGCCGAAATAGCGGAAAGTATTATATAATAAGGTGGCAACGGTTGTTTTTCCGTTGGTTCCGGTCACGCCGATGAGTTCCATCTTGGATGTAGGGTCGCCCTACGGCATCTTCACTGTCTTTCACCTGAATGTAGGTGATGCCGGCCTTAAGCTCTTCCGGCAATTCTTCACACAATACTGCAACAGCCCCTTTATCGATGGCAGCCGGAATATAGGCATGCCCGTCGGTCTGCGTACCACGCATGGCCATGAACAGATGTCCGGTTCCTATCAGGCGGGAATCTATATTCACCCCCGTTATCTCCATGCTTGTACTTCCGGTAATCCGGACCGGCTGTATTGTTTGCAACAAATCACTTAATCTCATACCTTATTATATATAGTGTATATCCAAATCTTGTTTATTCTCATGTTAACGTAGTGTCAGGGCTATGGTTTGTCCTTTCACTATCCGGCTACCGCTTGCTATGGACTGGTTCCTCACCCGTCCTACGCCGTTTAGCCTTACTTTCAGTCCTTTACTCTCTAAAAGGTAGACAGCATCTTTCGCTCCCATACCTACCACGCTGGGCACGGTGCCCGAGGCCGGTTCCTGGTCTTGCAGGATGACTGCCGACGGAGCTGCTTGTGTATGCCCCCACTGTTCCTTTTTCTTTTGTCCGGCGAACTGTTTCTGAACGGGCACTTTCAAATCATTCAGTACAAGGAGTGCTTCGTTCATCTCTCCGGCTTTCACGGGAGGAATCACATTGGTGGTACTGTCTATGGCACTGCGTATGTCAAAACGCAGGTCTTTGGCATAAACTCTTTCTGCTATTTTCCCAAAGACACTACCTGCCATCAGACCGCCTGAAGCTGGTAACCCAGGCTTCTGAATGGAAACGATGCAACTGTATTTGGGTGCTTCCGAGGGGAAATATCCGCAGAAACTTACAAGGTAATTCACCCGTCCCGACTTATATCCGGCGGCTCCTTGTGAAATCTGTGCCGTACCCGTCTTGCCCGATACGGAGAATTGCTTGCTGCCGGCGGGTTTTGCCAGACCTTGCGATACCACTTTCCGAAGGATTTCGCGGATCTGTGTCAGGGTATGGTCGGAACATATCTTGGGATTGATTACTTCCGTAGGATATTCTTTCACTACCTCACCGTCCTTTACCGCTGCTTTCACAAACTTGGGGCGTACCATGACCCCGTTGTTGGCTATGGCATTGTAGAAGGTCAGTATGTTCATAGGAGGTACCTGAGTCTCGTAGCCGATACTCATCCACGGCAAAGTCGTTTTGGCAAAATAACGCTCTTTGGGTCCTTTGATGTTGGGCTTCCCTTCACCGGGTATTTGCAGATGAAGCGGCTGGTCGATGCTCATGCGCTTCAAACCGTCCACGAACTTCTGCGGATTATCCTTGTAGTGCTTGTCGATGAGGTAGGAGACGCCCACATTGGAAGAAACTTCCAGAATACGTGTCACATCTATCTTTCCATAACCTCCCCGGTGCCAGTTGTGGTCTCTCATCTTGCTGCCGTACATATTCATAATACCGTTGCCCGTGTCTACCTCGGTATCCGGGGTTATCTTGCCATCTTCCAGTGCCACCATAATGGAGGCTGTCTTGAAGGTGGAGCCCGGTTCCAACATATCGCTGATGGCATTACTGTTCATTTCGTAGTAATTGCCGTCTCCGGCTTTCATCATGTTGACAATGGCCTTTACTTCTCCGGTAGCCACTTCCATCAGTACGGCTACCCCGACGTTGGCATTGATTTCCTTCAACTTGTCCACCAAGGCTTTTTCGCAGATGTCCTGCATGCCTACGTCGAGGGTGGATATGATGTCACAACCGTCTACCGGGGGAAGGTCTACGATATTCAGGTATTTATTCATCACCTTCTGACGGTGGGTAATACCGTTCCGTCCTTTCAGCAGGGTGTCGAAGGCCAGTTCAATGCCGTTACGGGCTCCCATGGCTGTATCGGCATAGAGACGGCCCAGGGTTTGGGCTGCCAAAGAACCGAACGGCTTTTTACGCTGGTTGTATATCTGTTCGTGGAACCCGCCTCTGTACTTGTTCATCTTGAATACGGGTAACCGCTTGGCTTCCTTATACTGAATGTAAGAGATGCGCCGGTTGCGGTTGGGAAGAATGTTGTAGTTCCGGCTCTTCATCTCCCGCCCCTTGCGCAGATGGCTTTTGAAGGTGGCGGCACTGATGTCCGGAAAAATCTGATGAAGCCCGATACAGATGGAATCGAAATTGGCTTTCCAGATAGAATCCTTGCGCTGCTGGTCCTTTTTGCGGCGCTTCTCGTCCCTTTCGCCGGACATGAAGTCCATATATATTTTATATTCCGGCAGCGAACTTGCCATCAGTTTGCCATCCGAGGACAGGATATTTCCCCGGTTGGGCTTCACCGTTACATTCTCTTTTACGAAGCGGTCGGCTACATCGTGCCAGTACTGTCGCTCGGCAAACATAATCATGGCGCCTTTCACAACAATAGCTATCCCCACCAACCCCATGAGTAGGACGACGAAGAAGTAACGGGTCATTATGTTTTTTTTATTTACAGCCAATGTTATTTACGATTTAACGATTTACGATGTACTATTGAAATTACTTTAATCCTCAATTCTCCATTATTTTAGTAAGTACGGTGGATTAGTGGAAGTCTGCAAATCGCTTTCTTTGGTGGCGATGTATTCCTCGATGCGTGATTGGCGGCTCCGCTCCATCAATTCCGAACTGCGTGTCAGGGCATCGTACTTGATGTCTATCAGCTCTTTTTTAAGATTGTCTATCTCTATCAGTTGCAGTTGGCATTCGTAACGGTTGTTGATGTAAATAATGATAAGCACCATGATAAGGAACAACAATCCGGCTTGGCGGCGGAAGAAGTCTGTGGCCAGAATGTCGCCTCCGATGATGTTCTTCAGTGAGGTGCGTTTTTTCACCTTTTCCGTATTCTTTTCTTCTTGCTTCTTTTCCATTGCTAGTCACTAATCATTCATTACTCTTTCTGCAATTCTCAGCTTGGCGCTGCGCGAACGCGGATTGCGCTCTATCTCTTCCTCGTCCGGTACAATCACTTTGTTGTTGACTAGCCGGAACGGGGTCAATACGTTCCCGAAAAAATCTTTTTCGGCCTTGCCTTCCACGTTGCCGGTTTTCATGATATTCTTCACCATACGGTCTTCCAGGGAGTGATAGGTTATCACCACCAGGCGGCCTCCCGGCTTTAGCGCTTCTGTTGCCGCATACAGCATTTCTTTCAGTGCTTCCATTTCCTGGTTTACCTCAATGCGCAATGCCTGGAATACTTTTGCCAGTTCTTTCTTCTCGCGTTCGCGGCCGAAGAGTGGCTTGACGATTTCCAAAAATTCGCCGATGGTGGCAATTCTCTGCGTAGCCCGTGCCTTAACGATGACAGATGCCAGTTTCCGGCTGTTCTTCAGCTCGCCGTACAGATAAAAAATATCGGCCAGCTTTTCTTCTTCGTAGGTATTCACGATGTCGGCAGCGGTCAGGCCGGCACGCTTGTTCATACGCATATCCAGTGCCCCGTCGAAGCGGAAGGAGAATCCCCGTTCGCTGTCATCAAAGTGATGGGAAGATACGCCGAGGTCGGCAAGTATGGCATCCACTTTTTCGATGCCGTGATAGCGTAGGAAGTTGTGCAGGTAGCGGAAGTTGCTGCGTACGAATGTAAAATGCGGGTTGTTCACAATGTTGCGTTCCGCATCCTCGTCCTGGTCGAAGCTCAGCAGCCGGCCGCCGTCTTCCAGGCGGGACAGTATCTCGCGCGAATGTCCTCCTCCACCAAACGTTACGTCTACATACGTGCCGTCCGGACGGATGTTCATTGCATCTACGCTCGGCATCAGCAATACGGGGATGTGATATGTTGTTTCTTCTTTCATCATCTGTTGTTTATAGCTTATTTTCGTCACAACAAATATTTTCGTCTCCCAGCAGTTCTTCAAGAGCCTCGCTGAACTCGTCGGGGTTCATGAATGGTTGGTCGGCACGTTCCTTAGCCCAGATTTCTATTGTGTTGTCCACACCAATGAAGCGGACATCACTTTGTATACCCGCCATTTGCAGGTAACGTTTTGGGAGCAGGATGCGTCCGTTCCCGTCAGGGGTCATGACTTCCGCGTCACTTACGAACTGGCGGAAAATCATTTGTTGTTTGGCGTTCCATTTATTCAGCCGGCAGCGAAGTTGGTTTTGAGTGGCAAACCATACACTTTCCGGGTAGAGCACCAGGCAATCCTGATACACGTCCTTACGCAACACGAGTCTTTCTTCAGAAGCGGCTTGCAGCTGTTTCCGGAAGGTGGCCGGGATGAAAACTCTTCCTTTTGCATCCGCCTTAGCCTCGATATTACCTAAAAATTGTATCATTTCTCACCTTATTATAATAAGCGACGGTAAAAATACACATTTCCCCACAATTCCCCACAATCTTTTAACTAAAATCTTAGGAAGAAGTTTTCAACACCTTGTTGATAGCTTATTCATTTGATAATGAAGCTGCTTTTGAAACGCTTTGCTGGTGGGGGATTCGTGTAGTCTCTTTTGAAAAGATTCGGTTGAGGATGACGGTCTTTGGTTTGAAAGTCGCTTGTTGGTGGAATGGTGTCTTGGGTGGGAAACTTCTTTCCCAGCTTTGCGGATATCTAAACCAAGACTTGGTTTCTCTATCCCCAGGCTTGGTTTGGAAAAACCAAAGTTTGGGATAAAGCTCTTTCTTAACTCTTTCTTGTTTTAGTATTAACTTCTGAAACTTTTTTTGTTAACTTCCCGTCTATTTTGTGAACGTTACTACTTACCGGAAGATGATGGGAGGGAGGAGTGATAATATTCCCCCTGGAGTGGTTGATTATTACATTCATCCACAGAATCCAGGGGGGATAAATGTTTTTTTACTGTATGCTGTTCAGCAAGTCTAGCTTGCCCTCGTTCACCAGTTTTAGAATGAGTTCGCCAAACAATGTGTTTTGCCATGCAAACCAGGCGCGGGTGAACTTGGCGGGATTGTCTTTGTGGAAAGACTCGTGCATAAAGCCGGTTCCGGCTTCTGTATCCATCAACATCTTCACGCAAGTTTTAATCTCTTCATCGTTCTGGCTTGTGAAGGCTTTCATCATGATGCTCATCGGCCAAATCATGTCGTAGCCGATGTGCGGACCTCCAATGCCTTCGCCTGCCGTACCTTTGAAGAAGTATGGGTTATCCTCGCTCCATACGAAACGACGGGTGTTCTGGTAAATAGGATCGTTGATGTCCACATCGCCCAGATAGGGCAGTGCGATAAGGCTCGGTACATTGGCGTCGTCCATCAGAAGGTGGTTGCCGAAACCGTCTACCTCGAAGGCATAGATGGTGCCGTATTTGGGATGGTTGTAGGTAGCGTATTTTCGTAGGGCGGTTTCTACTTCTCCGGCCAGGTCGGTACATTCTTTTGCAAGCTCCGGGCGGTTATTGACTTCAGTCAGAATCTCGGCTGCCTTACGCAGCGAAGATACGGCGAAGAAGTTGGAGGGTATCAGGAATTGGAAGGTGGTGGCGTCATCGGAAGGGCGGAAAGAAGATGCAATCAGTCCGACCGGTTTCACCGGATTGCCCCAGCCGTCGTTGGTCATCGTGTCCAGTGCGCGTTCAGTTACCCGCTGGAAATGGTAGGAACCGCGTCCGTCACGGCGCTGTTGGTCGCGGAAGGTGGTCAGGATGTTTTGGATTGCTTTTATCCACTCGGCATCGAAGATGCTTGTATCACCGGTCGTTTTCCAGTAATGGTAGGCAAGGCGTAGCGGATAACACAGTGAATCGATTTCCCATTTACGCTCGTGCACCTCGTCGTTCATGTCGGTAAGGTCGGTTTTCCAGTGTCCGTCGGGGATGGGGCCGTCGTTGAAGGCGTTGGCAAACGGGTCTACATTAATCAGCTTGAATTGGCGGTTGATGACTCCTGCAAGCATCGTCTTCAGTTCCTTGTCTTCATTGGCCAGCTGTACGTAGGGCCACACCTGCGCACCTGAGTCGCGGAGCCACATGGCATGGATATCTCCGGTGTAGACAAATGTGTCGGGCTTCCCGTCTTTCTTGTCCTTGCGGAAATGGACGGTGGTGTCCAGCGTGTTGGGAAAGCAGTTAGTGAACATCCATGACAGCTTCTGATTTTTCAGCAGCTGCTGTATCCGTTGAATTTGTTCTTCTACGGCTTTGGAACGGAACAGTCGTTTTGATTCTACCGGTCGGTTGTCTTTCTTGATAGCGTCGGAGGCGCATACGTGGTTACTCATGGCCGGCTGTACGGCAAAAACGGCAGGAGTAGCCATTGTCATTGCTGCAAATGTGCAGGCTGTAATGATTGTCTGTTTCTTCATGTTGTTTATTAATTACTCGGTTTTTCTTTAGGTATCTTGGTTTGTGTCCCATGATTGCCCAAAGATAAGCATATTTACTTTTTTATCCGGCCAATTAATAAACAATTCTTAGGTTGCCGTATTCTCTTATCTGAAATCTTTCAGTTCCTGTTGCAGTTTCTGGCGGGTAAAGAAGATGCGGCTCTTTACTGTTCCAAGTGGGAGGTTCAGCTTTTCTGCGATTTCACGGTACTTGAAACCGGAGACATGCATGGAGAAAGGTATCTTGTACTCACGTGGCAAGGCATTGACAATGCGGTGCATTTCCTTCAGGTCGTAGGCGCCTTCTGTGCTGTCGAGTGTGAGGTCGTGCGGCGTGTTCAGATGATAGAGATTGTCTGTGGTATCTACAAATGTCTGGTCACGTACCACTTTACGGTAATTGTTGATGAAAATATTACGCATGATGGTATATATCCATCCTTTAAAGTTGGTATCAGGTGTGTACTTCTCTTCATTGTCCAGAGCTTTCAGGGATGTCTCTTGAAGCAGGTCGTTGGCCTCTTCGCGGTCGGAGGTTAATTTATATGCAAAGCGTAATAAGTCGTTTTGAACTCCGAGTAGGTCTTGGGTAAATGTTCTATTATTCATAATGGATGTTTTTTAAATTATTGTTCGTTTTATTGATGATGCAAAGCTACGGATGATTTCTCTTTTTGATAGACGGAAATCAAACTCTCTTTGGGGTAAAATCTAACAATTGGCAGTTTTCGGGTGGCTTTGGTTAGCTTTCAGTGCCTCGGATAGGTGGAAAAGTGGGATGTAGCCAGAGATTGCTATCCTGATTTTTGTAAATAATATTGTCGCAAAGCGTAACGGCTTGAATGAGTTTGTGTACGAAATACAAGGGGCGAGACCATGAAAGGCAGACGCGGGATTGTCCCGGCCTGCCTTTCTCTCTTTTGATACAACTAAAATCTGTACTCTTCTTAATTTATGGAAATCACTGGTTTTATATGCTGAGTGCTTAAACAAAATCCTTCAAGTCTTGTTGTAGTTTTTGGCGGGTGAAGTAAATGCGGCTCTTTACCGTGCCTAAGGGCAACCCTAGCTTCTCTGCAATTTCGCGGTATTTGAAGCCGGAGACATGCATGGAGAAGGGAATCTTGTACTCCCGTGGAAGGGCGTTGACAATGCGGTGCATCTCTTTCAGGTCATATGCGCTTTCTGTGCTTTCAAAAGCGGCGTCGCGCGGCAGGTTCAGGTGATAGAGATTGTCCGTGGTATCCACGAAAGTCTGGTCACGCACCACTTTGCGGTAATTGTTGATGAAGATATTGCGCATGATGGTGTATATCCATCCTTTGAAATTAGTATCGGGCGTATACTTCTCTTCGTTATCCAGAGCTTTCAGGGATGTTTCCTGCAAGAGGTCGTTGGCTTCTTCACGGTCGGAAGTAAGTTTGTATGCAAAACGCAATAAATCGTCTTGAACTCCGAGCAGGTCTTTTTTAAATGTTATATTGTTCATATGTGCTATGTTTTTTTTCGTTAATCTTGATATTGCAAGTTTACGGAAGTTTTCTCTTTCAGGCAGACGGATTTCAAACATACTTTAGGGGAAAAACTATCAATTGACAGTTTTTAGGTGCTATTTGATAGATTTCGGGTGCAGTTTTCTGTCATTTTTTTGCGATTAATTAAAAAGATGAGTTAATTTTGCGCATTCATTTCATCAAAAGAAGAATGGCTGACGACTCTTTATTTTTGATTGACATAGACAAGATACTTCGGGAAAAGGCTCCGAAGCAGTCTAAGTATATCCCCAAGTTCGTGGTTTCTTATTTGAAGCACATCGTTCATCAAGAGGAATTGAATGTCTTTTTGCGGGAGTCGAAAGATAAAGTCGGTGTAGATTTCCTGAAAGCTTGTCTGGAGTTCCTTGATGCCAATATTGTGGTAAAGGGGGAGGAAAATCTGCCTAAAGAAGGGCTTTATACTTTTGTGTCCAACCATCCCCTGGGTGGGCAGGATGGAGTGGCACTGGGTTATGTCCTGGGCTCCTTTTATGGTGGCAAGGTGAAATATATGGTCAACGACCTGCTGATGAACCTGCACGGACTGGCGCCGCTTTGCATCCCCATCAACAAGACGGGAAAGCAGGCCAAAGACTTCCCCAGAATGGTGGAGGCGGGATTTGCTTCGGACAATCAGCTCATCATGTTTCCCGCAGGGCTTTGTTCGCGTAGGCAGAATGGGGTCATCCGTGACTTGGATTGGAAAAAGACCTTTATCGTGAAGAGTGTCGAAGCCCACCGTGATGTAGTTCCCATCCACTTCGAGGGGCGGAACTCCAACTTCTTTTATAATCTTGCCAATTTTTGTAAGATGTTGGGCATCAAGTTCAATATCGCCATGCTTTACCTGGCAGATGAAATGCTGAAGAATCGCCATAAAACATTTACCATCACCATAGGGAAGCCTATCCCCTGGCAAACTTTCGACAAATCGAAAAGCCCGGCCGGATGGGCGCAATATGTGAAGGATATTGTATATAAATTGTAGAGAGACCGTATTTATATTAAAGAAGAACTACTAACAGAAAAATATGGAAGATGTTATTGCACCGATAAGCAAGGAGCTGTTGAAAGCGGAGTTGACTGAGGAAAAGCGTCTGCGCATGACCAATAGAAGTCATAATCAGATATATATCATTACTGCCCAAGACTCTCCGAATACAATGAAGGAGATCGGCCGTTTGCGCGAGATTGCATTCCGTGCTGCGGGAGGAGGAACGGGCAAGTCTATGGATATTGATGAATATGACATCATGGACAACCCGTACAAGCAGTTGATTGTCTGGAATCCGGAAGCAGAAGAAATTTTGGGTGGATACCGTTATATCTTAGGTACGGATGTGCGTTTTGATGAACATGGTGCCCCTATTCTGGCAACTGCCCATATGTTTAACTTTTCGGATAAGTTTTTGAAGGACTATCTTCCTACGACCATCGAGTTAGGACGTTCGTTCGTTACGTTGGAGTATCAGTCTACGCGTGCAGACAGTAAAGGTCTGTTTGCGTTGGATAATCTGTGGGATGGTTTGGGCGCACTGACCGTAGTCATGCCCAATGTGAAGTATTTCTTCGGAAAGGTGACTATGTATCCCAGCTATCATCGTCAGAGTCGTGATAAGATTCTTTATTTTCTTCGGAAACACTTTGCGGATAAGGACAACCTGATTACTCCGATGAAGCCGTTGCTTCTGGAATCGGACGAGAATGAATTGGCGGCTCTCTTCTGTAAAGACTCTTTTAAGGAAGACTATAAGATTTTGAATTGTGAAATCCGTAAGGCGGGGTATAATATTCCCCCGCTGGTGAATGCCTATATGAGTCTCAGCCCTACCATGCGTATGTTCGGTACAGCCATCAATTACGGTTTCGGAGATGTGGAGGAAACGGGTATCCTAATTGCCGTGGACGAGATTTTGGCAGAAAAGCGCATTCGCCACATCGAGTCGTTCATAGCGAGCGAACCGGAGGCGTGCAAGCTTACGTCGGGAGCAAATAAGGTTGTATCATAGGACTATCCGGAGGAATGTTTGTCGTCTGTTATACCGCTGGCAAGCTATTCCCGTTTATTTTCCTATATAAATCGAGTGCAAATACATCCGTCATTCCGGAGATGTAATCCAATACCGCCTGTATTCTTTCGTAGAGTGCAGGCGCTTTTATGTTGTACTGGCCCGATACGCGATTGATGAGCAGTTGCGAATATGCCTTTTCCGGAGAACGCACGGCGTCAATCATCAGTTCGAGCAGGGTACTGATGATGCGGAAACCGGCAAGTTCAATGTCCAGTACATCGCGTGAACGGTAAATCCTCTTCAGGGAGATGTCTGCACAGTGCTTGTAGGCATTGGCTGGTACCTCGGATATATGGTTGATGAGGCTTCCTTCAAATTCTCCTTTCAGAATCTTTTCTTCATTGTCTACAAAGGCTTGCACGCATTCGCCGATAAGCAGTCCGATAACGCTGGAACGCAGATAGGCTATTTGTTCATTGGTGTCACTTACTATCTCCATCGTTTTGAGCCGGTGTGCTTGGCGCTCTTTCGAGAAATAAGAAAGAAGCAACTCTTTGGTTTCTTGTGTAGTCAGAATTTTCAGTTTGTGAGCATCCTCAATATCCATCATCTGGTAGCAGATGTCATCGGCGGCTTCCACCAGATAGACCAGCGGGTGGCGGGCATATTTCAACGGGGCATCGTTCTGCTTCTCCATACCCAACTCTTCTGCTATGCGGCGAAAACTTTCTTCCTCTGTGATGAAGAAACCGAATTTTGACTTTTTGCCTGCAAGACTCGATGAAAAGGGATATTTCACGATGCTTGCCAAGGTGGAGTAGGTGAGTACAAATCCTCCCTGTCGCCTTCCCTCAAACTGGTGGGTAAGCAGGCGGAACGCATTTGCATTCCCTTCAAAGTGGGTAAGGTCCTCCCATTGGGAAGGTGTCAGTTGGCCCTTCAGGGACATTCCTTTTCCTTCAGAAAAAAAGGTGGAAATAGCTCGTTCTCCCGAATGTCCGAAAGGAGGATTTCCCAAGTCGTGTGCCAGGCAGGCGGCGGAAACGATGGAGCCTATTTCGGTGAGGTAGCTGTCTTGCAGTTCCGGACGGCGGGCAATGAGAGCTTTCGATACATCGTTGCCTAGTGAGCGGCCTACACATGATACTTCCAAGCTGTGTGTCAATCGGTTGTGGACGAATACACTACCGGGAAGAGGGAATACCTGGGTTTTGTTCTGCAGACGGCGGAAGGGAGCAGAGAAGACAAGGCGGTCATAGTCACGTTGGAATTCCGAGCGGTTTTCATGGCGTTCCTGGTGAAACTCTTCCAGTCCGAAGCGTTTGGCAGATATGAGCGTATTCCAATTCATCATGATGTTATTTGAGATTTGACGATTTACTATTTACGATTGAAGTTACTATTATTTAACTGCAAATGTATCACTATTTTGTATAAAAAGCCGTATTTTCGCCCAAGTTTATAGTAAAAGGAAGATGAATTGCGAAACTTGAATTACTCGAATTGTAAGAATAGAAGTAGCCCCAATCGTAAATAGTAAATCGTCAAATCGTAAATAACATCATGTTGAACGTACAAATCATCAATAAATCAAAGCATCCGCTTCCGGCTTATGCCACTGAGCTGTCTGCAGGAATGGATATCCGTGCAAACCTTAACGAACCTATTTCGCTGGCTCCGATGCAGCGGTGTCTGGTGCCTACGGGCCTTTATATCGCTCTTCCGGAAGGATTTGAGGCGCAAGTGCGTCCGCGTAGTGGATTGGCCATTAAGAAGGGGATTACCGTGCTGAACTCCCCTGGAACGATTGATGCCGATTACCGTGGTGAGGTTTGTATTATTCTCGTCAACCTTTCTGCAGAAACCTTCGTCATCGAAGATGGGGAGAGGATTGCACAAATGGTGATAGCGCGTCACGAACAAGCTCTTTGGCAGGAAGTGGAAGTGCTGGATGAGACGGAGCGCGGTGCCGGAGGTTTCGGGCATACGGGTAAAAAATGAATGGATATTGTTCCGTTTTACGGGTTAAGAATTTATAATTAAATAGATGAGAATCAGAGTAAAAATAATACTTGCGTTGTTGATAGGTACCTTCTGCTTTACTACGTACGGAGTGCAGGCTGCCAATGTTCAAGCTTCTAAGGAGAAAATGAGCGGGTACGGTCGGTCTGAAAAGGCACGGAAGGAATTGAAGAAACGGAAGAAGTCGAAGAAAGCCGACGTTTCGCCCGTAAAGGAGCTTACCCCCGAACAGCAGCGCCGTTACGACTACTTCTTTCTTGAAGCCGCCCGTCTGAAAGTCCAAAAAGACTATGATGCGGCTTTCGATGTCCTGCAACATTGCCTGACGATAAACCCGAACGCATCATCGGCTTTGTATGAGATGGCCCAGTATTATATGTACCTCAAGCAGGTGCCGTTGGGACAAGCCGCCTTGGAAAAGGCGGTGGAGAATGCTCCCCATAATTACTGGTATGCCCAGGGACTTGCCAATCTGTATATGCAGCAAAACGAAACGGAGAGAGCCGCTGCCTTGTTGGAAAATATGGCGGTACGTTTCTCGGATAAGCTGGACCCGCTATACAACTTGCTGGAGATTTACAACCGCCAGGAAGAGTATGACAAAGTTATCGGTATACTGAACAAGCTCGAGGAACGGATGGGCAAGAATGAACAGCTCAGTATGGAGAAGTTCCGCATCTATCTGCAAAAGAAGGACGACAAGAGCGCCTTTCATGAAATAGAAAGTCTGGTAGAAGAGTATCCCAACGATATGCGCTATCAGGTTGTGCTGGGGGATGTCTATATGCAGAACGGGAAAAAGCAGGAAGCTTATGAGATTTACAAGAAGGTGCTGGCCGAAGAGCCGGACAATGCAATGGCCATGTACTCATTGGCTTCTTACTACGAAGAGACCGGACAGAAGGAGCTGTATGAACAGCAATTGGACACACTGTTGCTGAACAAGAAAGTGGCTTCGGACACCAAACTGAATGTGATGCGGCAGTTCATCGTGCAGAACGAGCAGGCAGGCAAGGACAGTACACGTGTCATTACGCTCTTCAACCGCATCATGGAGCAGGAGCCCGATGAGGCGCAATTACCTTTGCTGTATGCCCAATATCTTCTTTCCAAAGGAATGAACAAGGAGGCAGGGCCGGTTCTGCGCCAGGTTCTGGCGATAGACCCTACCAACACAGCGGCTCGTATGACATTGCTGGGGGAAGCTGTGCGCCAGGAGGATTACAAGGAAATAATGAATTTGTGCGAAGCCGGTGTGGAGTCCAATCCCGATATGTTGGAGTTCTATTTCTATCTGGCCATTGCCTACAACCAGGCGGAACGGACGGATGATGCCCTTGCCATCTGTCAAAAGGCTTTGTCGCACGTCAAGGACGACAGCAAGAAGGAGGTCGTATCAGATTTTTATGCCATTATCGGTGATGCTTATCACACCAAGAATCTGCATGCGGAAGCTTATGCGGCTTATGATTCCGCTTTGGTGTACAATCCTTCAAACATCGGTGCCTTGAATAACTACGCATATTATCTTTCCGTGGAGCGCCGCGACTTGGACAAGGCGGAAGAGATGAGCTACAAGACAGTGAAAGCCGAGCCGAACAATTCCACCTATCTCGATACATATGCATGGATATTGTTTGTTAAAGGTAATTATGCCGAGGCGCGTCTCTACATAGATGAGGCGATAAAGAATGATAAAGATAGCAGTGACGTGGTCTTGGAACATTGCGGAGATATCTATTACATGACTGGCGATGCGGAAGGTGCCTTGAAATACTGGAAACAAGCCTGGGATAAGGGCAATCGCTCTGATACGTTGAAACAGAAAATACAAAAAAAGAAATATATATCAGATGAAACTAAACCTGCTGAATGATATGGCAAGGATATGCCGCCTGTTGTCCTTGCTGTTGTTGCTGGCTGTGGGGCTTGCCGGTTGCAAGACTTCGCGTCACTCAAGTTCTCTGTCCGGAGAATCTGCCTGCCTTTCCTCCAAAGTGCAGCTGACGGTACCCCATAAAGATGCCACCCTTACTGTGAACGGTACGATGAAGTTGAAGAAGGAAGAATGCATGCAGATTTCCTTTCTGATGCCGATACTTCGTACGGAGGTGGCACGTATGGAAGTCACCCCGGATGAGATTCTGTTGGTAGACCGTATGGGAAAACGTTATGTCCGTGCAACACGTAAGGAACTGAAGGATGTGCTGCCCAAGAAGGCGGATTTTGCCCATTTGGAGAAACTGCTTTATGCTGCTTCCAAACCCAATGGCAAGAAGGTGCTTACCGGCAAGGAACTCGGGATACCCTCTCTGGAAAAGGGAAAGATTGAACTTTCCAACTTCTCGGATAAGCCTTTTGCACTGACTCCTACCCAGCTCTCACAGAAATATAAAGAGGTGGAGCTGGAAGAACTGCTGGAAATGCTGATGGACCTTTGATTAGTTGATAATTGTCAGATAATCCCTCATAACTTATAACTCATAACTTATGAAGCTTCTCCTTCTCTTCTTTCTCCTCCTTTTGCCGGTTTCTCCGCTCCTAGCCCAGTCCAACAAGCTGATTAAGGAACTGGAAAGCAAGCGTGGTGCCTTGCAGAAACAGATAGCAGAGTCGGAAACGCTGTTGATAACCACCAAGAAGGATGTGGGAAGCCAGTTGAACGGTCTTGCTGCACTGACCGGACAGATAGAAGAGCGCAAACGCTATATTCTGACTATCAATAATGATGTGGAATCCATAGAGCGCGAGTTGTCTTCATTAGAACGTCAGTTGACCCGCCTGCAACGTGACCTAAGGGACAAGAAGAAGAAATACGAATCGTCCGTTCAATATTTGTATAAGAACCGCTCCATTGAAGAGAAGCTGATGTTCATTTTCTCTGCCAAGAGCCTGGCACAGACCTATCGACGCATGCGCTATGTACGTGAATATGCTACTTATCAGCGCCTGCAAGGCGAGGAAGTGTTGAAAAAGCAGGAGCAGGTGAACCGTAAGAAGACTGAGCTTCAGCAAGTGAAGGTTGCCAAGGAAGGATTGTTGAAAGAACGTGAAGAGGAGAAAGTCAAGCTGGAAGCGCAGGAGAAGGAACAAAAGTTGTTGGTAGCCAATCTGAAAAAGAAACAGCGGGGCTTACAGAACGAACTGAATAAGAAACGCCGTGAAGCCAATCAGCTCAATGCACGCATTGACCGTCTGATAGCGGAAGAAATAGAGAAAGCGCGTAAGCGTGCGGCAGAAGAAGCGCGCCGTGAGGCAGCCGCACGTAAAAAGGCTGGTGAAAAAAACGAAAAAACGGCAACTGCCTCTACGCCCGCAAAGCCGAAGGCACAGCCTTTGGAAACTTACTCCATGAGTAAGGCAGACCGTGAATTATCAGGGAACTTTGCTAATAATCGCGGTAAGTTGCCGATGCCCATCACCGGCGCGTATATCATTACCAGCCATTACGGCCAGTATTCTGTGGAAGGTTTGCGCAATGTCAAGCTGGACAATAAGGGCATCGATATACAAGGGAAACCGGGTGCCCAAGCCCGTGCCATCTTCAATGGTAAAGTGGCGGCTGTCTTTAAACTGAACGGACTGTTCAATATCCTTGTCCGTCACGGGAATTATATATCAGTCTATTGCAACTTGTCATCGGCCTCGGTGAAGCAGGGCGATGATGTTACCACCAAACAGACTCTCGGACAAATCTTCTCGGATGGGGCCGACAATGGTCGTACGGTGCTACACTTCCAATTGAGGAAAGAGAAGGAAAAACTGAATCCGGAGCCGTGGCTGAACAGATAATGATAATTTAAATTTTTACTTCTTCCAGCAGCTCCAGATACATCCCTATCGCCTCCTCTATCTCCTTGACAAAGATAAATTCATCGGCAGTGTGTGAACGGGCACTTTTCCCCGGTCCCATCTTCAGAGAAGAGAATGGCATCAGTGCCTGGTCGGACAAGGTCGGTGAGCCGAAAGGAGTACGTTTCATGGCAATAGCCTTTTGCACTACCGGATGCTCCGGAGCTACGTGTGAAGAGCTTAGCCGGAAGGAGCGGGCTTTGGCTTCACACGTGATGTGTTTCTGTATTTCATCGAATAGCTCCTGATTGCTATAACACTCGTTGCTGCGAATGTCTACGACAAAAGTACAACGGTCGGGAATGACGTTATGCTGTGTACCGGCGTTTACCATGGTTACGCTCATCTTCACGGGACCCAGCAGGGAAGATTCTTTTGGGAAACGGTAATCACGAAACCAGGCAATATCATCCAATACCTTATATATAGCATTATCTCCCTCGTTTCGGGCTGCATGTCCCGATTTTCCGGTAGCAGTTACGTCCAGCACCATCAATCCTTTTTCTGCAATGGCAGGTTGCATCTCTGTCGGCTCGCCTACAATGGCAAACTGTATGGGAGGGAGTTCCGGCAATACGCATTCTATTCCCCCCTTGCCTGATACTTCCTCCTCACACGAGGCAAGATATATCAGATTGTAGGCCTGAGTGGTGCGGCACAATGTCAGGAATACTTGCAGCAGGCTGACTACACTGGCTCCGGCATCGTTGCTGCCCAGCCCGTAGAGCTTTCCATTACTTTCCAGCGTTGGTTTGAAAGGATCTTTCCGCCACCCGTTGACGGGTTTTACGGTGTCGATATGGGAATTCAGCAGCAAGGTCGGTTTCTTTAAGTCGAACATCGGGCTGAGGCACCATACATTGTTGCCTTTACGTCCTGTTGCCATGCCTTGCATTTCGATATAGTTCTGCAGATAATCTGCCGCCTTCTCCTCGTCGCGGCTCAAGGAAGGAATGGCTATCAGTGATTTGAGCAATCCGATTGCTTCGGAAGTTAAAGTCGGTATATCGTAAATCATATTCGGTAAATAAATAATCTGGCCGCAAACTTACGGATAAAAAATGAAAAGGACGCCAAACCGACGTCCTTTCTGTTTTTTCAATATTGTTTAGAAGAAGCAACTGAGTGATATCATCAAGTTGCGGTTTTTGTTGCCTGAATCTTTAATGTTCTCTACCAGTCCCCAGTCATAACCGATGGAAATCTGATATTTCTGACTGAATTCGACTCCGGCTTTTAATCCGAGACCGAAATCAAAACGCTTCATGGCATCATCCCCGAATACATTGGTGGAGTTATCATCAAACTCATATTCGTCAAGAATATCTCCTTCTGCCTTGGCTTTGCCAAAAAGACCGATGGCTAAATAAGGACCGGCATTGCCGAATATGGCAAAGTTCTCATTCACTGCATATTTATAGCCAATGTGTACAGGAATTTCCAGGTAGTAGGGATTGAACTTGATAGAAGCAGCAGAGCCTCCGTCTATTTTGGCTCCTTTCAGCGTAAGTAATGCACCCATATCGAGGTAGACTCCTTCTGAAATTTGAGGCAATCCTACTTCAGCCTTTACCCCAGCATGAAAGCCTATTTTACTGTCGAAACCGGTAATGGAGAAGTTACTGGAGTTCACGCTCTTGACGATGGGCAGCCCCTCGGCGTGCACTGCGGAAACTCCCCATCTGAGGTTGTCTTGAGCATTGATGCTTGCTAAACCTATGGTCAGCATAGCCATTAAAAGCAATACTTTTTTCATGTTCATTGAATTTGATTTAGTTTGTATATCACCACAAATATATAGATATTTAATATATTTCTATTGTTTTAATGGTAAAGAAAGTATCTTTTGTGGATAATTTGCTAACGGATGGTCGGATACTTTAAAGGTAAAGTTTGAATAATTACCCGCTAATATCAAATTAGTTTCAAATGAAACCACTACCTTTGTACCGTATTTACCAATATCAAAAGTTATGACTTATCATCATTTGTCTGTTCTGGTGCACCGCCAGGCAGAGAAGTATGGAGACAAAATAGCCCTGAAATACAGGGACTATGAAACTGCACAATGGATACCCATCTCTTGGAAAGAGTTCTCACAGACTGTACGCCGGACTGCCAATGCAATGGTGGCTTTGGGAATAGAGCCACAAGAGAATATCGGTATCTTCTCGCAGAATAAACCCGAATGTCTCTTTACTGATTTCGGTGCATTCGCCAACCGGGCGGTGACTATACCTTTGTATGCTACCAGCTCACCGGCCCAGGCACAGTATATCATCAACGATGCACAGATACGTTATCTGTTTGTAGGCGAGCAGTTCCAGTACGATGCCGCTTTCAGCGTGTTCGGATTTTGCCAGTCTCTGCAGCAGCTCATCATCTTCGACCGTGCTGTGGTGAAAGATCCGCGCGACATGACTTCCATCTATTTTGATGAATTTATGGCAATGGATGAAGAGTTGCAGCACAATGCCATTGTAGAAGAACGTACAGCAGCTGCCTCAGATGATGACCTCGCCAATATCCTTTATACTTCCGGTACTACCGGTGAGCCGAAAGGTGTCATGCTCCATCATTTCAATTATAGAGAGGCTTTCCGCATTCATGATATCCGATTGCCTTTCATGACAGACCAGGATGTTTCCATGAACTTCCTTCCGCTGACCCATGTATTCGAAAAGGCATGGACCTACCTTTGTATACATCGGGGAGTGCAGGTCTGCATCAATCTCCGTCCACAAGATATCCAAACTACTATTAAAGAGATACGCCCTACACTGATGTGCAGTGTACCCCGTTTTTGGGAGAAAGTCTATGCCGGTGTGCAGGAGAAGATTTCCCAGGAAACCGGTCTGCGTAAGGCGATGATGTTGGATGCCATCAAGGTGGGCAGGACGCATAACATTGATTATTTGCGCCAAGGAAAGACTCCTCCGATGATGCTTCATCTGAAATACAAGTTCTACGAAAAGACCATTTATGCTCTGCTGAAGAAGACGATAGGTATTGAGAACGGTAATTTCTTTCCTACGGCAGGTGCTGCTGTGCCCGATGAAATCTGCGAGTTTGTGCATTCTGTAGGTATAAACATGGTGGTGGGCTATGGTCTGACGGAATCTACGGCTACCGTTTCCTGCTTCCTCAACGAAGGCTATGAGATTGGTTCCGTAGGTACGGTGATGCCTGATGTGGAGGTGAAGATTGGCGAGAACAACGAGATACTTCTTCGTGGTAAGACTATCACTACCGGCTACTACAAGAAACCGGAGGCAACGGCTGCTGCCATCGACCGTGACGGTTGGTTCCACACGGGTGATGCCGGTTATTTGAAGGATAGCCATCTGTATCTGACGGAGCGTATCAAAGACTTGTTCAAGACTTCCAACGGAAAATACATTTCACCGCAGGCATTGGAAACGAAGCTGGCTATTGACCGTTACATTGACCAGATTGCTGTCATTGCCGATGAGCGTAAGTTTGTTTCCGCTTTGATAGTTCCCGTTTATGGCTTTGTGAAGGATTATGCCAAGGAGAAAGGCATTGCATACAGCAATATGGATGAGTTACTGCAACATTCCAAGATACAAGCGTTGTTCCGTGCCCGTATCGATACCTTGCAGCAGCAATTTGCCCATTATGAGCAAGTGAAGCGTTTCACGCTTCTGCCGGAACCATTCAGCATGGAGCGTGGGGAACTGACGAATACGCTGAAGCTGAAACGCTCTGTAGTGGCAAAGAACTACAAGGGGCTGATTGACAAGATGTACGAGGAATAGATTTCCATTTGTTTGTTTTTGAACCGTCCGACTTGGAGTGAATTATTTTCATTCCGGGCCGGACGGTTTGTTTTATGTATGGACTTGCCCTTGGCAGATAGGACTCTCGAGTATGTGCACGTTAGTTAGGCTTAAAAAACAGCCTGGTAGATAAATGGGGATTTATCATTTCAAAACAGCTTCTTCAAAGATAAAGGGGAAGAACCGTCTGTCATCTGTCACGGGATTCAAGCACGTAGTCCGGAACGCTCCCCTTGTTCAGTCCGTCTTTCCCCGTTGCTTTATCCCTCAAACGCTTGGTGTCTGTCCCCGAAACAGCCTTTGTTCATTGTCGGCTCACTCGGGTGAACAAATCAGCTCACTATGGTGAACAACTCCATTCACTATAGTGAACGAGTCAGACCACTATAGTGAGCCGCTCAGAAACTCAAAGCCTCTATAAGACAAAGAAGCGGACACAACAAGAGAAAGAAGGGGACGAGACAAGAGAAAGCAAGGGAACGGGACAGACCGAACACCGGTGAGGGCAAAATTTGCCCTCACCCTTTTTATTTGCCCTCACTCACCCATGTAATGCCGATGAACAGGGCGGTTCGGGAAGTGAGTGAGGGCGGTGAGGGCAACATTAAGAAAATCGTATTAGTTTTTCCTTCTTCTTCCGAACCCGATTAACTTTTATTAGCAAAGAAACTTCTGTTTCTCGATAGGGTTGCGGTTCTCTACCCGGTTTTATATACGAAGCTTAAAAAGAAATCTGCAGAATAAGAGACATTTTAATAAGCTCGAGTATTAACCGTAACATTCTAATAGCCTATGTAGCATACAAAAAGAAACAAATGAGATTGACATTCAACCCTGCTTGTCAATCGGAAAGACAGACCCCATCAGAATCTGTTTATTAACTTAACACACATTTAATCTAATATTTATTTTCCGAAAAACAGCTTATGAAAAAAAGAATTATGCTGACCTTGGTTTGCCTGCTGGCAGCCATCGGTTGGGTAGCAGCCCAAAATTCCCCCATTACCGGTATCGTTATTTCAGCTGAGGACAATGAACCGATTATCGGAGCTTCCGTATTGGTAAAAGGAAGCACTACCGGAGCCGTAACGGATTTAGACGGCAAATTCACTATTACAGATGCGCCCGCAGGTGCGAAAATCCTGCAAGTGTCTTTCGTAGGTATGATAACACAAGAAGTTCCCATCACTCCGGGGACGATAAGAGTCACATTAAAGAATGATGCCAAGCTGCTGGATGAAGTGGTGGTAACGGCATTGGGTATCGCAAAGAAAGAAAAATCACTGACTTACTCTACTCAGGTAGTAAACGGTGATGAATTGGCACGCGTGAAAGACCCCAATATGATGAACGCATTGGCCGGTAAGACGGCAGGTGTGCAGATTAATAAGAGTTCTTCCGGTTTGGGAGGTTCTTCTAAAGTGATTATTCGTGGTAACCGTTCTGTAAGCGGAAGTAACCAGCCGTTGTATGTGATAGACGGTGTACCGTTCGGTTCATCTACCAACGAAAATACCTCAACTACTATCGGCGGAGACAACGACAGTGGTAACTACGACCGTGGCGACGGTATTTCCAATCTGAATCCCGATGATATTGAGAGCATGAACATATTGAAAGGCCCTGCCGCAGCTGCACTTTACGGTAGTTCGGCTGCCAATGGTGTGGTGATTATTACCACTAAGAAGGGCAAGGAAGGACGCGCCAGTATCAGTTTCAATACCAGCACCACTTTCGATATAGCTGCATACGGTATTCCCGAATTCCAGAATCACTATACGGGTGTGTCAACCAGTTGGGGCAGTGATATCAAAGGTAGTCCCGACTATACAGACGATTTCTTCAAAACAGGTGTCACTACTATCAACTCGCTCTCGTTGAGCATGGGTTCGCAAGCTATGCAAACTTACTTTTCCTATGCTAATACTTACGGCAAGGGCGTGGTGGAAGGTAATAGCTTGGTGAAGCATAATTTCAATTTTCGCGAAACTGCCAACTTCCTCAATAACAAACTGACTGTTGATGCCAATATCAATGCGATGTATCAAAGGGGGAACAACCGTACTACTTCGGGAGGTTATTACATGAATCCTTTGGTAGGTCTTTATCACTTCCCGCGTGGTGGTGTTGAAGGTGGAAAGGACTTTAACTACTACAAAGATAATTATCAGATTCTTAATGCCGGTCGTAACATAATGGACCAGAACTGGTATAAATCTCAAGGTACTGATATGGAGCAGAATCCCTATTGGTTGATTAATAAGGTTCCGAATGAGGATACCCGTTATCGTACATTGTTGAATCTGAGTGTGAAGTATAAGTTCAATGACCTGTTCAGTATACAGGCTCGTGGTAGTGCCGACTATGTTGTAGACAAGAACAATACACGTATGTATGCAGGTACCAGCCCGGTGTTGTGTGGTATGAATCCGGCTGGAACAGGAACTAACGGTCGTTACATCTACGGTGAATCAAGTAGCCTTTCTTCTTATGGGGATGTTTTGTTTACTTATCAACAGCAATTCACTAACTTCAGTGTCAATGCTTCGGTAGGTGCCAGCATCAACGATTATACAGGAAACGGTACAGGTTTCGATTCCTATCCGGGTATACTCTCTGTGCCCAACGTATTCACTATGCAGAACTGCTCCTTGAACAAGGGCTCATTGACCGATTGGAAAACCCATACTCAAAGCCAGAGTGTGTTCTTCACCGGTCAGGTAGGCTTCAAAGATCAGATTTATGTGGACGTGACAGCACGTAACGACTGGACTTCAACATTGGCATTTACCAAATACAAAAACAAAGGCTTTTTCTATCCGTCAGTAGGTGTGACATGGTTGCTGAACGAAACATTGAAATTACCTTCTTGGATTGATTTAGGTAAGATTCGCGGTGCATGGTCGAAGGTGGGTAACGGTTTGAATACTTATACTTCAAATCCTCTCAACTCCATTACAAAGAGTGGTAGCATCAATTTCAACAGTACAGCTCCGTTTGCAGAACTGAAACCGGAAATGACTACTTCCATTGAGTTTGGTACTGAGTGGCGCTTTTTCAATAGCCGCTTGGAGTTCGACTTCACTTATTATAAGACTAATACAAAGAATCAACTCTTTACGTTGGATGCTCCGTCAGGTTCACAATACGCCCGATATTACATCAATGCCGGTGATATTCAGAATACCGGTGTCGAAGTTATGTTGAATGGAACTCCTGTCATGACTAAGGATTTCCGCTGGAAAACCGGTGTTAACTTTGCAACCAATAAGAACGAAGCAAAGGCACTGGCTGGTGATGACTTTGGTTATTTTACATTTAGCGGTGGCGAAAGTAACAATGTATGGAGTCGTTTAGAAGTAGGTGGTTCGTTTGGTGACATTTACGGTACTACTTTTGTACGTGACGAAAAAGGCAATATTCAGTATGAACCTGCAAAAGAAGGACAAAAAGATAGTGATAGACTTCCATTGGTGGACAAGACAAATCCGGTGAAACTGGGTAATTCTACTCCTGATTTTAACTTGGGGTGGAGCAATACAATCACGTGGAAGGACTTCTCTCTTTACTTCTTGATTGATGGACGTTTTGGAGGTGAAGTGATGTCTTTGACGGAAGCCGACCTCGATCAGCAGGGAGTAAGCAAGGCAACGGGTGATGCTCGTGACCGTGGTTACGTGATGCTGGAAGGCCGTCAAATTACAGATGTGGAAGGCTTCTATAATCAGGTTGGTGGCCGTGCGGGTGTGACCGAGCATTATATGTACAGTGCTACCAACATACGTTTGCGCGAACTTTCCATTGGCTATAGTCTGCCTCAGGCTTGGTTGGCAAAGACTGGTGTCATTAAGAACGCACAGGTTTCACTTGTAGGCCGCAACCTGTTCTTCTTCAAGAACAATGCTCCATATGATCCTGATGGCATGCTTTCTACCAGCAACCGTCTGCAAGGAGTTGATGTGTTTGGTATGCCTACCAACCGTTCGATTGGGTTCAACTTGAAAGTTAATTTTTAAACAGTAGATATGATTATGAAAAATATATTTAGACTTACAGCTGTAGCGCTGCTGGCAGCTACCTTATTCTCGGCATGTACGGGAGCGTTCGAGGATATGAACACTAATCCGAAGGGAGTGAGCGATGAAGAACTAAAACAAGATAACAACTACATTGGTATGCACTTCATTCCCATGATGCAGTCTATCTATTATAATAAAAATGCAGGTGTCAATGTATGGGAATATCAGCTTATTCAAAATTTGAATGCCGATTTGTGGTCAGGCTATATCAGTACGGCTACTGCATTTGCCGGCAATGTAAGTAATGTGACCTATGCCATGAATGCAGGATGGAATGACAACTGTTGGGATTATGCTTATAGAAACGTAATGGTGGAAAGCTTGAAAATCACCAACAAGTGCAAAGACGATATGGAGACGTATGCCCATTTCGAGGCTATCAATACCATCTGCCGCGTAATAGCTATGTCGCGTCTTGCCGACCAATACGGATGTATTATCTATTCTCACTATGGCGAATCGGCTACTGGTGGTGAGTATGATTCAGGACAGGATGCTTATAAAAAATTCTTTGAAGAATTGAAAGAAGCTGCAGACGTGCTGCGTACTGCTAAAGAAAAGGATGTGGCTTCGTTTATGATGTTTGATTATGCCTATGGAGGTAACTTGAACAAATGGGCGCAGTTGTGTAACACCATTCGTTTGCGTTTGGCCATGCGTATTGTGAAGTATGATGCTGCTTGGGCAAAAAGTGAGGCGGAAGCTGCCATGAACGATAGTAATGGATTGATTGAAACCAATGATGCTAATTTCGGCATTGCAGGAAACGGTTATGTCAATCCGCTTTACGGTATTGCATTCAACTATGGAGATGGTGTTTTAGGCGCTAATATTCCTTCTATCTTGTCTGGTATGGGCGATGCGCGTCTTGATAAGTATGCTACACAGAACAGCAAGAGTGAATATTTTGGTATTCGTCTTGGTATTAAAGGACTGGAAGAAGAAGGGTTTTCGGATGCCTATAAGGCGATTGTAAGTCGACCCAACTTGACAGAAACCTCTCCTGCTATTTTGGCAACTGCTGCCGAAACCATTTTGTTGGAAGCCGAAGCTGCTTTGCGTGGTTGGGATGTAAATGGTAAGGGCACCGCTCAGAGCTTGTATGAAAAGGGTATACGGACATCGTTCGAACAATGGGGAGCCGCTGTGGGCGATTATTTAAGCAGTACGACTACTGCTGCAGCGTATGTAGACCCCGTTATTCCCGCTGCCAGCATTGAAGGCCAGAGCAAGGTGACTGCTAAATGGGACGAGTCTTTGAGTAACGAGGAAAAATTTGCTAAGATTGCCACACAACGCTGGATTGCTATTTATCCTGAAGGTATGAATGGCTGGGCTGAGATACGTCGCACTGGTTATCCCAAATTATTCCCGGTAATGGTGAACTACAGTCAAGGTGAGATTGATACAGATCTTGGCCCACGCCGTTTACCCTTCACCATCAATGAAAAAGGCAATAATCCTACCGGTTATGCCAAAGCCGTCGAAATGTTGGGCGGACCGGACAATGGCGGTACTCGCATCTTCTGGGATGTAGATAAACCGAACTTCTAATCCGCATTATTATCATAGAGATTAAGTGATGAGGACTTTTTGAAGCATGTTTTTTTAAGGGGAAGTATGAAAAACATATTTCATATTTCCCTTTATGTATTTTTTGTTTAATATAATAATTGATTATTATGAATTCAAAATATCTCGTGAATGGCTTGTTTATATTATGCTATTCTATGTTTTTAATGTTTATGAGCGCTTGTTATAATGAGTTGGAAACTGTTGACTTTGAAGAACAAGAAGAACAGCAAAGCGTTTCAATAGAAGATGGTATGTGTATAATCCAATCACTTGGATTCGATACTTTAGATGTGGTAGAGTTGAAGTCAGGTTATCTTATTCAAGGTGATATATACCTTGAAAAAAGTAAACTTGTCACTTATAGTCAACCACAAACAAGGCAGGCTTATCATACTACCGGTTTAATTGGTCACCCCAAACAAAGAGCAATTACCGTTGGTGTTGATAGCTCGATACCTGCATCAGGTGTGGATGATTGGCGAGATGAAATACAGGAAGCCATCAATCTGTGGAATCCTCTTAGTAACCTTAAAATGACTTATACTACAGCTGCCAATCCGGATATACTCATCCGTAGTGATGCTAGCGCTCCTTTACCGAACAATACTATTGCGGCAGGCTCTTGGCCTATGAATGGAAAACCAGGTTCCTCTATTTGGATAAATTTGGATTATGATTATAACAAAACCATTCCAAGACTTCAGAAGATATATAATATGGTACATGAGTTGGGACATTGCTTCGGACTAAGGCATACAAATTGGAAATCATTGGGTGAATCTGTGGCCAATGGTATTACTGGAACTTTTGATTCAGATCCCTATTCTGTGATGAATGGAGGAACTGCCGAATATCAATGGTCTGGGTTTAGTGAGGGAGATAAATCAGCGATAAGTTATTTGTATCCTCGATTTTTTGAAGGAGATTTTGTTAATTACCCAACAGAGGTAAAGCGCTTTGGAGTTGACGTGTATATGGTACGTGTTGTCGGCAATCACCCTATTCTGAAATATGAATGGGGGACTACAGGCATGTTTTTGCTTGCTTCCGAAGGAGATGCTGCTAAAGTTATTTTTGGTAGTCCTGTAACTTCTGAACTTAGGGCATATGTTACTACTGTATATGGAGAAACTTATTGTATTAGTAGAGAGTATGCCACTCAAACAACTATTCAAAGACTTGTTGAAAATTGAGATTAGGCATAGTTCCTCATATATTTGTACTAATTTTCTTCTCCTTTATGCTTTAATCACCTTATAACTTAATAATTATAATATGATGAAGAATGTAATAAAACTTATCTTTTTGCTTTTTGATTTAGTTATCGGTTGCTGCGTTTTGCTTCATGCCCAGGTAGATGAAAAGTTGAAAGCCGACATCGTCAGCACGGGCTACGTGCACAGTCCGTTACCGCTCGACGAGACAAAGGCTTTCGAAACATTCGGCTTGAAAAAGAAAGTGTTGGAAACCGTGATGCTGTGTGATATGGAGGATTTCTCCAAATGGTCGCATAAGGGCATCGGTAAGATTGGTTTGACTGACGAACGGAGCAAGTCCGGCAAGCACAGTCTGCGTCTGGAAGCTCCCGCCCATCCGGAGAAGATTCTTGGCTGGGGTTTGGGACGCGGCACTTGCATGGCCTCTTATGATATAGGAGGTGTGAACTGGGAAGGTTACAACCGCCTGAAGTTCTATATCTATCCCACGTGCGAAGGAGCACGCAGCATCTACCTCAACCTTTATGTGGAGAATGACGGAGAAATAAAAGTACCCGACATTTACGGTCGGGAAGGCTACCACGAAATCAATCTGAAAAATAACCAATGGAACGAATGCTTCGTCGAGATGTCCGGACTGGCGCGCGACAAGGTAACCAAGATTTCATTTGCCATCGAAGTGTTCGGCAAAGAACGTACTATGGGCGACTTCCTTCGCTTCGATGTAGATGCCGTGGAACTTCAGAAGGTGGAGAACCCGGAAACCGTGAAAGGCTGGATGCCTGCACAGAATCGCATCATCTTCTCTACTACCGGTTATAGTATAGAGAGCCCCAAAAGCGCCATTGTCAATGTGGAAAAGCACGGCGGACAGTTCCAGTTGAAGGATGCCGCTACGCAGGCCATTGTTTATACCGGTCCCGTTCGTAAGGAAAAGACCGGCCTGGGAGAGTTCGAGACAATAGACTTCTCGGACTTCAAGACACAAGGCCGTTACGTCATTCAGGTAGGGGATGTCACCACCTTGCCTTTCTATATCCATCAGGATGTGTGGGATGATTCTGCCTGGCGTATGGTGAACTTCCTGTTCTGCGAGCGTTGCGGTTATCCCGTTCCCGGAAAGCACGGGGCTTGTCATAATGACCTGCATGCCACTTACAACGGACATATCATTCCTATAAACGGAGGATGGCACGATGCCGCCGATATGTCCCAACAGACCTTACAGACGGGAGAGATAGCCTATTCCTTGCTCTTGATGGCCGAACGTGCCAAAGAAAAAGGCAATGTAGACTTGTACAACCGCCTGATGGAAGAGGCTTTGTGGGGAATGGACTATGTGATGAAGACCCGTCTGGGCGATGGCTACCGTGCACAGACATGGGGCACCAACCTATGGACCGACGGTAAGGTGGGCACCGACGATGATGCCGGTCGCCGCGAACTGCTTGTCCATAACGGAGCTTTGGAGAATTTCCTGCTTGCAGGAATTGAAGCGTATGCCTCCATGAGGATTGAAAATGACGAGGCGCTTAAGGGTAATCTGAAAAAGATTGCAAAGGAAGACTTCGGCTATGCCATGAAGCGCTTCAACGAACTTGGCTTTGCCGAGCTGATAAAAAAGGGTGGGGGACATGCCGCCATGGCATCCGAGAGCCAGTACCACGCCAACATCTCATGGGCGGCCAGCATGCTCTATAAGCTGACCGGTGAACAGCAGTATGCCGATGAGGCTGTAAAAGCCATCCGCTACACCTTGCAGTGCCAGCGCACCGAACCGTTGAAAGACAAAGACAAGACCTGCGGCTTCTTCTATCGCGATTTGGCAAAGAAGTCCATTGTACACTATACTCATCAGTCTCGCGATTATGCCTACATGGAAGCCCTTGCCGCCCTCTGCGAAACGCAGCCCCGTCATGCCGAGTATGAGCAGTGGATTCGTGCCATGAAACTCTATGGCGGTTATCTGAAGAACATCATGAAGTATGTATATCCTTATGGAATGGTGCCCAGCGGCATCTATCACAAGGATGAAGTGAAGGACTCCGTCAACTTCTACGCCGTCCAGGTAGGCATTCGCAGTGGTGCTGCGAAGGATTTCAAAGAACAGCTCGAGAACGGTATCCGTCTGGATAAGGAGCATTACTTGCGTATATTCCCCGTCTGGTTCTCGTTCAAAGGAAATATTGCCGTACATTTGTCTACCGGAAAAGCCGCAGCCATTTGCGCCAGAGTGTTGAAGGACAAGGAACTGAAAGACATTGCCGAACAGCAGCTCTTCTGGGTTGTAGGCAGGAATCCTTTCGGACAGTCCATGATTTATGGGGAGGGCAGCAACTATCCGCAGCTCTATACGGCACTGCCCGGAGAAACGGTAGGAGAGATACCCGTAGGTATGCAGTCTTATTTCAATGAAGATGCTCCCTACTGGTCGCAGTTCAATACGGCTACTTATAAGGAAGTCTGGGGCTCTTCGGCTGCCAGATGGCTGATGTTGGTTTCCGAATTCTAAAGCAAGATGATATGAGTGACAAGACTGTTTATTCACGGCGCAATCCGGCCATTGACATGCTGAGGGCGTTGACCATGTTCACCATGATTTTCGTCAATGACTTCTGGAAAGTGCATGACGTACCCCATTGGCTGGAACATGCCGTTTATGGTGAAGACTTTATGGGACTGGCGGATATTGTATTCCCCTGCTTCTTGTTTGCAGTGGGAATGTCCATACCATACGCCATCGAACGCAGATATGCCAAAGGCTTTTCGGCAGAATCCACCTTAGGACATATCCTTTCCCGCACCTTTGCTTTGCTGGTGATGGGGGCATTCATCACAAACTCGGAGTTCCGGCTTTCACCGGAAGCTCCCTATCCGATAGGGGTATACTGGTTCTTGATGGCCATAGGCTTTATCGGCGTGTGGAACCAATATCCGAAACCGGCTTCCGGTACTCAGAAGAACCTTTTCCGTGCTTTCAAGATAATCGGCGTATTGGTTCTTCTCTACCTTGCCTTTACCTTCCGCAATCCGCAGGAAGGTGTATTCGGGGCTTATTGGGGAATATTGGGATCCATCGGCTGGACTTATCTGGTATGTGCCGTGATTTATTTCTTCAGCCGTGACCGGTTGAAGTATCTGCTGCCCATCTGGGGAGTCTTCATTCTGATATGTCTGTTGGGCACGCCTTTGCGCGAAAGCTTTGGCGGCGAGGCCATTCTTACCTTTCCCGAACGTAACTTCTATCAAGGTATGCTGGGCATCCTGCACATCGGCAACGGAGCTTTGCCCGCATTTACAATGGGAGGTATCATCCTTTCCATTCTCAGTGCCCGCTATGCCGACAAGGGTGACGGTTGGAAACTTCGCAACGGGCTGACGGCTGCTGTCCTGCTTCTGTTGGCCGGGATAGGGGCGCATCATTTTTGGATTGTAGCCAAGATAGGCGGCACTCCTCCCTGGGTGTTCTATGTAACTGCCATTTCCGTGGCACTCTATACGGTGCTTGGCTGCTTGGTCAGTCATCAGGTCACGGGCTGGTTCAATCTGATACGCCCTGCCGGAACGGCTACGCTGACTACCTATCTGGTGCCTTATGTCTTTTATGGATTCGCCGATGTGACCGGTGTTATCCTGCCGGACTGGTTTACGCATGGATTCATGGGACTGGTCAATTGCCTCTGCTTTGCCTTTGTGGTAATCGGCGTTACCTGGGTGATGGAAAAACTGCACGTTAAACTTAAAATTTAGATAGAATGAAAAAGAACTTTTTACCTGCATTCTTATTGCTGTTCCTGGCGCTGGGCCTGTTTTCGTGCCAGCAGGGAACTAAAGAGACAAACAAAGAATATCCCATGTTCTGGACGTGGCTGGACTATCGTCCCGGTATGAACTTCGACTCCATTTGCCAAGTGATGAACGACATCGGCATGGACGGAATCATGCTGAATGCACCGACTCCCGACGATTACCGGGTAGCCATACCGATTGCCCATAAACACGGAATCGAAGTGTATGCCTGGCTATGGACCATGAATCTGGAACACGACCGTGACAAAATATTGAAAGAACATCCCGAATGGTTCAGTGTGAACCGTAACGGCAAGAGCCTGGCAGACACTACCGCCTACGTAGGCTATTACAAATTCCTTTGCCCGGCACTGCCCGAAGTCCGTGAGTTCATCAAGGAGAAAATCAAGACCTATTGCGAAGTGGAAGGTTTGAACGGCATTGCCATCGACTACCACCGTTTTGTGGATGTGGTGCTTCCTACTACCTTGTGGCCTCGCTACGGCATTGTGCAGGACCGTGAATACGCTGCATGGGATTACGGCTATCATCCGGAAATGCTCAAGAAGTTCAAGGAGCAGCATGGTTATGACCCTCGCGAACAGGAAGACCCTTCGCTTGATGTGAAGTGGCGTCAGTTCCGTTGCGACCAGATAACCGAAGTGGCCAATATGATTGCCGAAGTGGTACACTCCTACGGCAAGACAATGGCTGCCTCTCCGTTCCCTACTCCGAAGATGTCCTCGCGCATGGTACGTCAGGACTGGGGCAAATGGAATCTTGACATTGTATTCCCGATGGTTTACCATACTTTCTATACGGGCGATGCCAGCTTCATTTCCGACTGTACGGTGGAGAATGCACGCGACAAGAACGACATGACGACGCTGTATTGTGGCATGACCGCCACGGACGGGCCGATGATGTTTGAGTGCATGGATGCCGCCTTGAACAACGGCGCCCAGGGAATTGCCGTGTTTACGATGCTCGGTCTGCGTTCTCCGGAGGTGAAGAAGCAGTTCAAGGCTTATACGGACAGTGTCAGAGCCGTGCGTGCCGCCAACGGTGGAGTGATAAAGGCAACCTATCCTAAGGTGGCCGAACCGGATCCGTTCAAACACGAAGGCATTATGAAACTGATGCAGGAACGCATGCAGCAAATCATAGCCACGGCTGCCGGTAAGGAAGAGCCGGCTCCGCTGGCATTGGGCGAGTACAAGGAGGTGGATTCCTACGACGCAACGCGCTGTTATCAGGTGGTAGACAATAATAGCAAGACTACTTTTGACGTGACGTTCTATCTTTACGGCGATGTCGTTTCCGGATGGGATGTGACAGTGGCAGACAAGGATTCTTCTAAGAAATGAAAGGACGTTTTATGATAGTGAGAGATTACGGGAGCAAACTCTTTCTGCTCTTTGTGTTTTCGATGGTAGGCATGGTTTATTGCAATGCTCAGAGTGGAAAGAGTTTGCCCGTAAGGAAAGTAATGTGTACGGCTTCACCGGAAGGTGGGGCTGTGCCGTCCTTGCTGGACGGGAACGGGATAGAGTTTCAGCCCCTTGATGTGGTCAACTGGAAAGATTATCCCTACAAGCCGGAAGTGAGTTTCCGCATAGCCCATACGGGGCGCGAAATCCTGCTCCACTACAAAGTGAAGGAAGCCAGTGTGCGTGCAGTGGCCTCCGGAGACAATGGCCGGGTATGGGAAGATGCTTGTGTGGAATTCTTCGTATCTCCCGAAGGTGATGACCGCTATTACAATTTCGAATGTAACTGCGTCGGCAGACTACTGATTCAGGGAGGTGCAGTCAATGAGCGCCGTCCTACGGCGAGTCAGGAGGTGCTGGGCATGGTGAAACGTTGGAGCTCGTTGGGCGGCGAACCTTTCGAGGAACGTTTGGGCGAGTGCAGCTGGGAACTGGTCATGGTTATTCCCGTTTCTGCTTTCTTCCAGCATTCCGTCGGTTCTCTGGACGGAAAAACAATGAAAGGGAATTTCTACAAGTGTGGTGACAAACTCCAGACTCCCCACTTCCT
>ENA-OPAW01000147-OPAW01000147.1-human-gut-metagenome-genome-assembly--contig:-NODE-147-length-44037-cov-7.228798_pt1 | contig 44037 bp, 41 predicted proteins | sample MGYA00241060_ERZ501436 | MGnify/ENA primary metagenome ERZ501436 (study PRJEB25962, sample SAMEA2042619) | human gut metagenome | biome: human gut; feature: human-associated habitat; material: faeces... | reverse complement strand
TCTTTATGCACGGAGATACGAACAAAGCAAAGGCGAAAGCAAAAGCGATCTTCTTCTCTTTGTCGATTATCGCTATCTATACCGCTCTGGGATTGATTATTTCTATGTTATTAGGTCCTGATTTTATCAACTGGTTAAGTACCAATTGGGTGCCTAATGTATTTTTCTTTGTGATCTTTATGATTTTCGCAGCTTCTTTCTTCGGTGCTTTCGAGATTGTATTACCTTCCTGGTTGGTAAATAAATCAGACAAACAAGCTGATAAAGGTGGTTATATCGGAGCTTTCTTCATGGCTTTCACTTTGGTATTGGTATCTTTCTCTTGTACAGCTCCGATTGTCGGGACTGTACTGGTTGAGGCTGCCAGAGGATCTGTACTGCGTCCGATTATCGGTATGTTGGGATTTTCTATCGCTGTAGCCTTACCTTTCGGTTTCTTTGCTTTCTTCCCTTCAAAACTAAGCAACCTGCCGAAATCAGGAGGTTGGTTGAACTCTGTAAAAGTGGTACTCGGTTTTATAGAAGTTGCTTTAGGATTCAAATTCCTGATGGTTGCCGACCAGACTTACCACTGGGGATTACTCGACCGTGAAATATATATCGCTATTTGGGTAACGATCTTTACTTTGCAGGGATTGTACCTGATGGGTAAAATCAAATTTGCACATGACAGCGAACTGAAATACATCGGTGTTCCCCGTCTGGCGTTTATCATCGCTACGTTCACTTTTGTGGTATATCTGATTCCGGGTATGTTCGGTGCTCCTTTAAAAGCTTTGGCCGGTTATTTCCCGCCTCAGGAAACCATCGACTTCGATATCAACCGGATTGTACGGGATAATGTAAAGCAGATTTCTGTCAGTGGTGTTGCTACCGGAACAGCTAAGAAGTCTGACGCTTGTGAAGCTCCGAAATATTCCGATTTCTTGCACTTAGCTCATGGTTTGGATGGCTATTTCGATTATGATCAGGCTTTAAAATGTGCTCAGGCTCAAAACAAGCCGCTCTTTATCGACTTTACAGGACACGGTTGTGTAAATTGCCGCGAAATGGAACAATCGGTATGGTCCGATCCGCGTGTATTGGATATGTTGAAAAACGATTATGTCGTAGTGGCTTTGTATGTAGACGACAAGACTACTTTACCTGAAAGTGAATGGTATGTATCCGATTATGACGGAAAGAAAAAGAAAACATTAGGCAAGAAAAATGCTGACTTTCAGATCAAGAAATTCGATTCTAATGCACAGCCCAACTACATTTTGTTGGATAGCCGCGGCGGCAACGATAATGATCTGAGACCGCATATACTGGCTGCTCCAAGAGGACATAACCTGGATAAAGATGCTTTCGTTGAATTTTTGAAACAAGGTTTGGAAGAATATAAGAAAAGAGGAAATAATTAATTGACTCTTTGACTGATCGATCAGGTACCCCGGAAACGGGGTACCTTTTTTATTTTCCGAAAATTCGGTCTTTTATGTAACTTTTGATCTTTTCAACTGTCTTAGTATTGTAAGTGAGTTTGAATGATGGATAAAAATGAATTTATATCTCTGGTACTTCCTTTAAAGGATCGGTTGTTTCGGGTGGCTTGGTGTATTCTGCGAAGCAAAGAAGAGGCCGAAGATATTGTTCAGGATGTAATGCTGAAGGTGTGGAGGTGGTCAGCAGAAGCGATATAATCAGTGTAAGAATCAGGGATAGCGCCACGTAGTGACGGAGCAGCTTAAAATCTTTGGCTCCGAAAGCGTGTGAAACCATGACGCCGAAGCCCTGGGCGATGCCGTTGGCAAAACCGAGCACAAGAAACATCAGGCAGCCGGTTGAGCCGACGGCGGCGAGAGCCTCCTCGCCGAGATAGCGTCCGACAATAATCGTATCTACCATATTATAGAACTGCTGGAACAGGCTGCCCAGCATCAGCGGCACCGCAAACGCAAGGATCAGCTTGAGCGGACTGCCTTGGGTCATATCCTTTGTCATAGTATAAAATCCTCCTGCCACACTGGGAACCGGCTTGATGTCGTGATTTTTGCCGTGAAAAACGCCCTGCCGGAAAGGGGCAGGACGTCGTGTACATTCATGAATGATATTATAGTGGAGTGACGCAGGATTTACAAGATTTGCATTGCATCAACATTTCCAAATTTTTGCCGCAAGAATTGGTGATTTTGCTTATTCCGAGTAATGCGCAAGGAACTGTTTGGTGCGCTCCTCCTGTGGGTGCTCAATGAGCTGCTTGGCAGGGCCTTCCTCCACCACCACGCCGCCATCCATGAACATGATGCGGTCGGCCACGTCACGGGCAAAGTGCATCTCGTGGGTGACGATGATCATGGTGGTCTTGCGGTCGGCAAGGTCGCGCAGGACGCGCAGCACCTCGCCGGTCAGCTCCGGGTCGAGGGCCGAGGTCGGCTCGTCGAAGCAGAGAATGTCCGGGTGCAGAGCCAGTGCGCGGGCAATGGCCACGCGCTGCTGCTGACCGCCGGAAAGCTGGTGCGGGTAGTGGCCTGCCCGGGCAGAAAGGCCCATCTGGGCCAGAAGTTCCTGTGCCTGCTGTTCCAGCTCGGCATGGATGGCCTTTTTGTTGGCCTTGTAGTCCGGGCGCTCCTTCGCCAGCAGTTCACCCGCCAGCATTACGTTCTGCAGGGCGGTGTACTGCGGGAAGAGGTTGAAGTTCTGGAATACCAGACCAAAGTGCAGCCGCTTTTTGCGGATCTCGCTCTCGCGCTGGGTGGCGGGGTCGGCAGCGTCCCACATGGTCTCGCCGTTCACCTTGATGATGCCAGTGTCCGGCCGTTCCAGAAAGTTCAGGCAGCGCAGCAGAGTGGTCTTACCGGAGCCGGACGAGCCGATGATCGCCAGCGCTTCGCCCTGTTCCAGCGTGAGTGAGATATCCTTGAGTACTTTGGTATCGCCAAAGTTTTTGCCGATGCCGGAGGCTTCAAGCAGTGCCATGATCTAATTTCCTCCCTTTCATCAGCGGAAATAATCCAGTTTCTTTTCGGCCCAGCCAAACAGCAGGGTGAGTGCGCCCACGAACACCAGGAAGAAGATGGCAGTGGAGAACAGCGGCCAGATCAAGCCCTTTGCGCTGTACTCCTTGGCCATCATGATGATTTCCTTGTTGGCAATGGTGTTTGCCAGCGAGGTATCCTTGACGAGGGTGATCACCTCATTGCCCATGGGGGCCAGAATGCGCTTGACCACCTGCAGCAGCGTCACCTTGAAAAAGATCTGGGTCTTGGTCATGCCCAGCACCTGACCGGCCTCGGTCTGGCCCTTGGGAACGGCTTCGATGCCGCCGCGGTAGATCTCGGAGAAGTAGCAGGCGTAATTGATGGCAAAGGCCACCACCGCCGCCACCATGCGTCCGCCGGAGCCGGAGGGCCAAGGGTTATTCATGCCCAGCAGGCCGGGGCCAAGGTAGATCACGATGATCTGCAGCATCAGCGGCGTGCCGCGGATGACCCACACAAAGGTCTTTACCGCGCCGGAAAGCGGCTTACACCGGCTCATGGAGCCGAAAGCCACCACCAGACCCAGCGGCAGCGCAAACAGCAGGGTCAGAGCGAACAGCTCACAGTTGAGCAGAAACGCGCCGGAAAGGCGACTCAGAATCACAGACACAAGAACACACCCATCAATCCGTTTTTTGAACTCCTTCCATCACCTTCGGTGACAGCTCCCTCAATGAGGGAGCCTCACGCACATCAGTAACAAAAAGCCTCCCTCACCGAGGGAGGTGGCATCGCGCAGCGATGACGGAAGGAGTAATTACATTCTTATAGAACTCAGTCGGCCAGAGCCAGATCGTACTTGTCGGCCAGAGCCTGCATGGTGCCGTCAGCCTTCAGCTCATCAAAGGCGGCATCCACAGCTGCGGCGGCATCGCTGCCCTTGCGGAAGGCCACGCCGTACTCTTCAGCGTTCAGCTCGTCCACGATCTTCAGGCTTGCATAGTCGGTGCCCTCACCGATCATGGCGTTGGCCAGAGTCAGATCCAGCACAGCGGCATCAGCAGTGCCTGCGGCAACTTCCATCAGGCAGTCGGTCTGCACGCTCTTGGAGACGTAATCGGCCTGTACAAGGTTCTCGTCGCCCTCAATGGCGGCTTCACCGGCAGAGCCAGCCTCGGCAACCACGGTCTTGCCCACCAGATCCGCAGTGGAGCTGTAGTCGGTGCCGTCCTTCACGACCACGACCTGTGCGTTCTTGGCGTAGGCCTTGGTGGTGGCGGTGTTGGCCATGATGTCATCGGTCAGGGTCATACCGTTCCAGATGCAGTCGATGCTCTTGGCATCCAGCTCCACCACCTTGGTATCCCAGTTGATCTCCACGAACTCCGGCTCGACTCCCAGCTTTTCGCACACGGCAGTTGCCAGCTCGGTATCAAAACCGGTAAAGTTGCCGTCGGCATCGGTGTAGTTCATCGGCTCATAGACGGTGTAGCCAATGACCATCTTGCCCTTTTCCTTGATGTAGTCCAGATCGCTGGCTGCGGTCTCGGAGGCGGCTGCGCTCCCGGAGGCAGAGGCAGAAGATGCCACGGTGGAAGTGGATGCGGCACCGCCGCAGGCGGCAAGGCTCAGTGCCATGGCACCAGCCAGAAAAGCAGAGACAAGACGTTTCATAAAAGGCTCCTCCCTTTTTTGTTTCCCAAATGTGTTCCCTCTCGGTTTAGCATTTTATCATGCTAAAGTGTTAAACTGTGACTATAGAATAGCGCGTTTGCAGCCATTTGGCAAGAGGAAATACAAAAGTTAGTGCAGTTCGTCTTTTTCAAGGCTTTTCTTCGCCAATTCTTTGGTCTGGTTGCACAAAGAAAAGAGGAAAAGCTTTGCGCCTTTCCTCTTTTCTCCGCTTTACTCTTCCGCAAACGCCGCCAGCGCAGCCTTCTTCAGCTCCGTCACCGAGATGGTGCACAGTGCCGCAAGGTCGGCATCCGAACCATCGTCCGGGATGCCTGCGATCTCAGTACGGGTCTTGCCCTTCAGGTAATCGCACCAGCCCTCGCTGTGCTCGTACCATTCCTTGTCCAGACTGGATGCCCCGCGCATCCCGTAGCTGTCGCCCAGTTCCACCTTGGTTTTGACCACCTCTGGTGCCGACACCGTACCATCCGCGCCCACGGTAAGGGCAGGTTCTGCCACATCCGCCACTGCACCGGTCACACGGCCGTCAGCATCCAGCGTCAGGGCTGTCACTGTGATGTCCACCTGCGCGGTCACATCGTGGTCATCGTCGGCGGTCAGTTCCTTGGTGTCATTGCGCACTGACACGCCCAGCACAGCGCGGTCGCCGCGGGCCGAGCCGACTGCCTTTGCATTCTCGCAGGCGCGCACCACAGCATCCCGATAGCCGTCCACCGCAATGGTGCAGGTGGAGAGCAGGTCAGCATCCTTCGGCTTGCCGTCATCGTCGGTGGCAAGCTTCTTCACCTCATCCGGGGTTTTGCCGGTAAGATAATTGCCAAAGGCATCCGCCTGCTCTGCCCAGCCCTTTTTCAGCGAGGACACCGCCGCCAGCGGGTAATCATCGCCCTTCTGGCGCTTGGTGCGATCGTCGGTGGGCATCGTCACCTTGCCGGTGCTGTCCCCCGTGACCGAGATCTCCACCTCGTCCAGCATCACATCTGCCACCCTGCCCTCGGCATCCAGCAGAACGGCAGCTGCGATGGTATCGATCTTGCCCGTGCGTTCCTGATCGGACGCTTCGGTCAGGATGCCAAGGCCGGTGCGGTATGCGGCGTTCTGGCCCGCCTGCCCCGTCTGCGATGAACTGCCGCCCATGTTCGTGCTCATGCTGCCGGAGGAACCGGAATCGCTTCGGCTGCAGGCGGTCAGGGCCAGAGCTGCCGCCAGCGTGCAGCCCAGGATCATGCGAGGTATCTTTTTCATTATAATAAAACGCTCCCTTTCCTGCCCCCATCGTAAAGGGGCTTTTGGGCTAGTTTACCCGGAAAGGGAGTTTTTATCACATCAAGGGGCTCAGCAGCCGCAGCACACTGTCCAGCACCGTGCCGGGCAGGCTGGTGCGGCATTCCGTCACCTGTATCTCACGGCACTGCGGCAGCGTGGCCCGTACATCGTCCCGCAGAACTGCCACCTGACTGTTCTTTTGCAGCAGTACACCGCACTCAAAGTGTAGGAACAGGCTGCGGTAGTCCATGTTGATACTGCCCACTACGGCAGTTACATCGTCGCTTACCCAGCACTTGGCATGCAGAAAGCCGGGCGTATATTCGTAAATGCGTACACCTGCCCTTAAAAGCGGCAGATAGTACGACCGGCTCAGCCGGAACACCAGCTTTTTGTCCGGGATGCCCGGCAGCACCAGCCGGATGTCCACCCCGCGCTTGGCCGCGTTTTTCAGTGCGTCCAGCATTTCCTCGCCCACGGCAAGGTAGGGCGTGTAGATATAAACATACCGCTGTGCCTGCGCAAGGATGTTCAGGTATACCGTCTCGGCCATCGGTTCCTCGTCCAGTGGGCTGTCCGCGTAGGGCTGCACGATGCCGTCCGATACCGGCGGCACCAGCGGCATGGGACGAAATGCATCATAATCCGTCTCGCTGGGGCGGAAGGCGTTCCAGAAGTTGAGGAACATCACCGTAAAGTTCCACGCGGCATCGCCTTCCACGCGCAGGGCTGCATCCTTCCAGTAGCCAAAGCGCTGCTCCGCATTAATATACTCATCTGCCAGATTCACGCCGCCGGTGTAGGCCACCGTACCGTCAATGACTACGATCTTGCGGTGGTCGCGGTGGTTCATCACCAGCGAGAGCAGCGGCACCACCGGGTTGAACGGGATGCAGCGGATGTGCGCCCGCTCCATGCGCACGATGAAATCGGCGGGCAGACCCAGCAGACTGCCAAAATCATCGTAGATCAGGCGTACATCCACGCCCTGCGCAGCCTTGCGGCGCAGGATCTTTTCAATGCCGTTCCACATGCAGCCGTGGCTCACGATGAAAAATTCCAGAAAGATGCTCTTTTCAGCCTTTTCCAGATCGGCCAGCAGCTGCGGATACATGGCTTCGCCGCAGGCAAAATACTGCGTGCGAGTGTTCAGCCACGCCGGATAGGGGCCGTACTTTGCCAAATATCGGCTCTGCCCCTGCTCGCGGGCATCCAGACCTTCCAGCACACCCGGCTCCTGTACAAGGTCTTTTTTGTGGGCATCCTCCACCGCCTGCATTTTCAGGCGCAGACGCTTGGCCGGACGTTTGTTGCCAAAGGCCAGATACAGCGCACCGCCCAGCAGCGGCAGAATGCCGATCAGCGCGATCCAGCCCACCTTGTAGGCGCTGTTCTCATCCTTGCGCACAAGGTACAGAACGATGAGCAGGCTCAGTGCGTTGAGCAGGCCGTTCACCCACACGCGGCCCGTGCCGGTGGTGATGGCAAACGCCACCCAGCACAGCCACAGCAGCTGCAATGCCACCAATGCAACCGTGATGGTGATGCGGTTCAGAATGCGGCTGAAAAAGCGCACGACCGGTGAACGAAAAAGCATGGGCCTGCCCTCCTTTCCCATTTATAATTATGTGTAAGTATAGCGCGGTTTTACAACTTTTTCAAGTTTTGCGTTGTTCAAAAAAAGCAAGCCAGACCCGCAGGCCCGGCTTGCTTGCAATATCAAAAACTCTTTTACTCTGTTTTTCCGTCCTCATAGCCCACCATCAGGCCGCCCTGCTCAGCGTAGTAGCTGCACAGGCCGCCGCACTCGGCCACATCCACCTGCGCCCCTGCAAACACCGCATGGATCATCAGCTTCAGGCGCTTGGCAGCTTCCGGGTTATCACAGTGGGCAATGTGCACTTTGCCATCGGTAAAGCCGTGATCCTTCAATTCCAGCACGATGCGCTCCAGTGCGCCGTGCTCGCCGCGGGTCTTGCACAGCACCTCCAGCTCGCCGCTCTCACTGGCCTGACCAATGACCCGGATGCCCAGCATCCGTGCCACAGCGGCAACAGCAGGCTTCACACGGCCATTGCGGGCCAGATTGGCCAGCGATTCCAACGAAAACAGCAGATGCGTGTGCTTGTGGTAAGCCACGATCGCCTCGCAGATCTCGTCAAACTCCATCCCGATCCGGACGAGATCCCGCAGACGCTCTGCCAGCAGACGCAGCTCCGGCCCGGCGGACAGGCTGTCCAGAACAAAAATACGGGCCTCCGGGTGCGTTTCCTTGTATTCTTCCGCTGCCAGCAGTGCAGCATTGTAGCTGCCGGACAGTGTGCCCGTGATGGTGGCAACAAAGATCTGCTCCGCACCCTCATAAGCAGCCAGCCAGTCTGCCACATTGGGGCAGGAGGTGCTGGTCTTGCCCTTGTAAGTACGCAGAGACCGGGCCATGCCCACGGCATCCAGAGTGCCGTCATCCAGATATTCCTGTTCATCCGTGACGATCTTCAGCGGCACACAGGCAAAGTCTACGCCCGGCAGGGCATACAGGCTGGACGAAGAATCCACAACGATCTTGGTTTTCATAAAATGCACGCTCCAAATCTATTTTGTGATAGCAGGTCATTTTTTATTTTCCGTGCCTTACACGCACTTCCGCCTGCATGGTTTTCGGTTCACTGCAGACATCATAGCAGTTTTTCAAAAACCTGTCAAGGGATTTTATGCATTCTTTAAAAAGTTTTAAAAATCCGTTGACCAGAGAACCGATTTGCGCTATAATACCGCCAGAAAACCATTTTCTGTATCCCGCGCAGCCCAGCTGCGCCAACCTTAGAAAACTGCTTACGATATGAAAACTGAAACCAAATGCCGCGTTGCGGCCTGCGCCGCCGGATTTGCCCTGCCCCGGTACGCCGATCTCCCGCAGATGGGGCTTTATCTTGACCAGACCGTGCAGTACGTCAACAGCTATTTCCGCACCTTCTGCGGCGTGGAGCTCACCTCTTCCATGGTAAGCAACTACGTTAAAAAGGGCATTTTGTCCCACCCGGTGCGCAAGAAGTACGCCCGCGATCAGATCGCATCCCTGATGTACATTGCAGTCTCCAAAACGGTGCTCTCAATGGAAAACATCGATGCCCTGTTTAAAATGCAGCGGGCGCACTGTTCCGCCGGGGCAGCTTACGACTACTTCTGCGACGAGATGGAGAACTGCCTGCCGTTCGTATTCGGCTGCACCAGGGAGATCCGCGACCTTGCCGTGGATGCCGCAGATGAAAAGCTGCTTCTCCGCAGCACGATCCTTGCAGCGGCAAACAAAATGTACTTGGACTGCTGCTTCAACGCCCTGCGGCAGGAGGAAAATCTCTGGGATACCATTCTGCCCGATCTGGCGTAAGAACACAAAAAAGGCCGTGCCTCCATAAAAGGAAGCACGGCCTTTGCATTTTATACGTTCAAGATCAGGTATCCTGCAGCTCCCCGCGGCTTGCAGCCTTGAGGTATGCGAAGATGAAACCGTCCAGATCGCCGTCCATCACGGCATCCACATTGCCGGTCTCGTAGTTGGTGCGGTGATCCTTGACCATGGTGTAGGGCATGAACACATAGCTGCGGATCTGGTGACCCCATGCGATCTCGTTCTGCACGCCCTTGATGTCGTCGATCTTATCCATGTGCTGCTGCTTTGCGATCTGATACAGCTTTGCCTTCAGCATTTCCATGGCGTAGTCACGGTTCTGGAACTGGCTGCGCTGGGTCTGGCAGCTGACCACGACGCCGGTGGGCTTGTGGATCAGACGGACAGCGGAAGAGGTCTTATTGATGTGCTGGCCGCCTGCACCGGAGGAACGGTACACCTGCATCTCAATGTCCTCGGGGCGGATATCCACCTGAATGGTGTTATCCAGCTCAGGCATCACTTCCAGCGAAGCAAAGCTGGTCTGGCGGCGGGCGTTGGCGTCAAAGGGCGACACGCGCACCAGACGGTGCACACCGTTCTCGCTCTTGAGCAGGCCGTAGGCGTTGGCACCCTTCACCATCATGGAGGCGCTCTTCATGCCGGCTTCATCACCGTCCTGATAATCCAGAACCTCCACGGTCATGCCGTGGTTGGAAGCCCACTTGTTGTACATGCGGTACAGCATTTCGGCCCAGTCCTGTGCCTCAGTGCCGCCGGTACCGGCATGGAAGGTCAGGATGGCGTTGCTGTGGTCGTACTCACCGTTCAGCATGGTCATCAGCTGCAGCTCGTCCACAGCCTTGCCCACAGCGTTCACAGACTCCTCTGCTTCGGGGATCATGGCGGGGTCGTATTCTTCATCCAGCATTTCCAACATGGTCTCGGCATCATCGTACAGGCCCTGCAGCTTTTCAAAGCGGCTCAGCTTGCCCTTCAGGTCGCCCACTTCGTCAAAGACCTTCTTGCTCAGGTCTGCATCATCATAAAAGCCGGGGCGGCTCATGGTGTGCTCCAGCTCCTGCACGCGCTTGCGGGAGGCATCAATGGCAAGAGCTTCTTCCAGGTCCTTGACCGCCTTGCCGTAATCGGCAAGCTGCACCTTCAGTTCGTCAATCGTGATCATTCTCTAAATCCCTCTCGAAATGATAAATAAGGTAAAGTCCTTTGTACTTGCCAAAAGACACAGTTTATACACAGATACTTCATTAGTATACCGAGAATCTATGCTAAAGTAAAGGGGTAAATGGATTATCCTGCTGGAATTTTGAAGATTTTCACCTTTTCTTTTCTCTTTCAGGGGAGTATAATACCAGTATGAACCATACAACAGGAGGAAATCATGCCGAAATATTATGGCTGTCCCTGCGAAGGCTGCGGCAGACCGCTGGCGCTGACCGATGATATCGTGGTCTGCCCGGACTGCGGCGCGCCCTATCACCGCGAGTGCTACGAAAAGCTTGGCCGCTGCATCCACACCCCCGCCCATGGCGCGGGCTATGAATGGACGTTCCCGTACAAAGACGATGCTCTGCGCACCTGCCCCAGCTGCGGTGAGCGCACCCTGCGCACCGAAGAGCGCTGCCGCTGCTGCGGTGCCGTTCTTCCGCCGGAGAGCCAGTGCCCGGAGCCACCCACCCAGAGCCAGCCCGGCACCGACGCAGACGGACGCTTTGACTACAACGACCTTTACCGCCAGTATCAGCAGACGGTGGAAGAACCCACCCGCCGCAACGTGCAGGCGGCCTTTGGCAAGGAAGAGCTGATCGACGGCATCCCTTACAGCGACTGGAACGATTATATTGGCAAGGCTGCGCCCGTCTACCTGAACGATTACAGCCGGATGCAGCTGCAGCACACCAAAATTTCCATGTGCTTCTCGGCGCTGGTGTTCGGCCCGTTCTATTTCTTCTACCGCAAGGCGTGGAAGCCCGCCTTTGGTTTTCTGGCCGCAGAGCTGGTGGTGGCCCTGCCCACCCTGCTGAGCATGATGCAGGCCACCGGCAGTCCGCTCACCGCGGGCATCAGCAGCACTGCCATCGTCGTGCTTTCCCGCATTATGACGGTGTTCAGCTTTGCACTGGTGATGCTGCGCACCCTGTACGCCAAGTGGCTGTACCGCAAAAGCGCAGCCGAGCGCATCCGCCGCATCCGCGCCGAGTTCCCGGACGCTGCCCAGCGCCGTGCGGTTCTGTCTGCGCAGGGCGGCGTGAGCATCGCCGGTGTGATCGGTGCCTTTGTACTGCTGATGGTGCTGGGTGCCTGTGCTACCGTGCTGATGGGTCCCAACCTGGATGCACTGGCCGGCATGATCTGAAAACGCATTGGGGTCCTGCGGCGGTCGGCCTGCACGGCCGGTGTCGCAGGCATTGAAATAGTAAGGAGAAACGAATCATGATGAAGAAAGTCACCAAAGCCGTCATCCCTGCTGCTGGTCTTGGCACCCGCGTGCTGCCCGCCACCAAAGCTATGCCCAAGGGCATGCTGCCCATCGTGGACAAGCCCGCCATCCAGTATCTGGTGGAAGAGGCCGTCCGCTCTGGCATCACCGATATCCTCATCATTCTGGGCCGCAACCAGAGCATCATTGAGGATCACTTTGATCGCAGCCCTGAGCTGGAAGAAAAGCTGGCAAAGCCCGGCAAGGAAAAGGCTCTGGAAGAGTGCCTTGGCATCGCCAACATGGCAAACATCCTCTTTGTGCGCCAGAAGCAAACGCTGGGTCTGGGCCATGCTGTGAACACCGCCAAGGCCTTCACCGGTGATGATCCCTTTGTTGTCATCTACGGCGATGACGTGATCTGGGGCGAGGACCCGGTGTGTGCCCAGCTGATCCGCGCCTATGAGGAGTTCGGCCGCCCGGCGGCAGGCGTTTCCGCAGTGCCATGGGAAGATGTGAGCCGGTACTGCAGCCTGAAGACCACCCCCATCCACGACAACTATTTCTTTGTGGACGACATGATCGAGAAGCCCAAGAAGGGACAGGAGTTCAGCAACTACTCCATTCTGGGACGCGTGCTGCTGACCCCGGAGATCTACGAGATCCTTGCCCACACCAAGCCCGGCGCAGGCGGCGAGATCCAGCTGACCGATGCCATGGCCGAGTATGCCCGCACCCGCGGCGGCATGACGGCCGTAGAGTTCACCGGCAAGCACTATGACATGGGCAACAAGCTCAAGGTGGTAGAGGCGCAGGTGGAGCTGGCTCTGCAGCATCCTGAGATCGGCGAAGAATTCCGCGCTTACCTGAAGGAGTTCTGCAAGACACTGTAACTTATCCTGAAAACAAAAGATCCTCCGGCAGACCTGTCGGAGGATCTTTTTTATTGTTTACCCATTTACCTGACTGGGGTGCTTCTGGGGCGGCATCTTGGTAAAGAGCGCCTTCAGCACCAGCGGAGTTGCCACGCTGGACACCACGATCAGCAGGATCACAGCGGTAAAGTAGACCGAGTCCACCACGCCGACATCCAGGCCCTTCTGGGCCACGATCAGCGCCACCTCGCCGCGGGTCATCATGCCAACGCCGATCTTGAGGGAGTCGCCCCAGTTGAAGCGGCAGATCTTGGCCGCAAGGCCGCAGCCGATGATCTTGGTGATAAGTGCTACAATGACGAAGCAGACACAGAACAGGAAGATTTCCGGCGTCAGGCCGCTGATGTCGGTCTTCAAGCCGATGGATGCAAAGAAGATGGGCGCAAAAATGATATAATTGCTGATATCCACGCGGCGCTCCACGTAGGAGGCATCGTCCATGGTGCACAGCACGATGCCTGCAATGTATGCGCCCGTGATATCGGCAATGCCAAAGTATTCCTCGGCGATGTAGGCCATGGCAAAGCAGAACGCCATGCTCACAATGGTGATGCGCTGGGTGTGAGGATTGCGCTTGTCCAGCCACATCATAGCAAAGTGAGCCACAACACCCACGCCCACAGCAGTGGCAAAGAACAGTGCCGTATTGATGAGCACCTTGCCCAGACCCGTGCCGGTGCCGGAGCTTGCGCCCAGCACGCAGGTGAGGACTACGATGCCGATGACATCATCAATGACGGCAGCGCTGACGATGGTGGTGCCGAGGAAGCTCTTCAGGTGGCCCATCTCCTGCAGGGTTGCCACCGTAATGGACACGCTGGTGGCGGTCATGATGGTGCCGATGAACAGGGCACGGTAGAACTCAGGGCTGCCCACGGCAGAGAAGCCGTAGAACGCACTGTACAGCAGGGTGCCGCCCACCAGCGGAACGGCTACGCCCACGCAGGCGATCAGGGTGGCGATGGGGCCGGCTTTGATAAGTTCCTTCAGATTGGTGCCAAGGCCCGTGGTGAACATCAGCATGACCACGCCGATCTCCGCAAAGGTGGAGATGGCGTCACTGGTCTGCACGAGGTTCAGGATGCACGGACCGATGATCAAACCGGCAAGGATCTCACCCACCACCTGCGGGGCCTTGCACTTGCGGGCCACCAGGCCAAAGAACTTTGCGCTGAGGATGATGATTGCCAGGTTACGGAAAACCGAATACACAAAGAATCCTTCCTTTACTATAAAATTCCAAGAACCATATATACTTTCCTTCCGAAGACGGATAACAAAGAGCAGAGAGACGGCCGATCCCCGGCTGCTTTGCCGTTCATTCATTGAAAGCGACTATATTATAGTCCTCTTTCACAAAAAAATCAAAATATTTTTTATTGCATCTTTTTTTCGGAAAAGGCTTGACAGAATCCACACAGCTTGCTATAATAAATTGCTGTCTGAACAGACACGCCGCACACAAGACGCGATGCCGCGTTTTGTGTGTACCCTTGGTCCTGTGATTGCAGGACCCTTAAGTCCAAAAGGAGGTGCTACAAAATGGCAAAGTACGAAACCATGCTGATTACCAGCGCCGCTCTCGACGAGGAGGCTACCGCCGCTCTGGTTGGTAAGTTCAAGTCCCTGATCGAGGCTAACGGTACGATCGATTCCATCGACGAGTGGGGCAAGCGCCGTCTGGCCTACCCCATCAACGACGAGGAGGAAGGCGTTTACACCGTGATCGACTTCACCAGCGAGCCCAGCTTCCCCGCTGAGCTGGACCGTGTGTACAAGATCACTGAAGGCGTTATGCGCAGCCTGATCATTGCTCACGAGGAGTAATCCTTCTGTGACAGAAAGGGAGACCGTAAAATGTTGAATGTTGTTGCCATCATGGGCCGTCTTGTGGCGGATCCCGAACTGCGCACCACCCCGCAGGGTACCAATGTGTGCAGCTTCCGCATTGCCTGTGACCGCAATTTTGCGCGTCAGGGCGAGCAGCGTCAGGCCGATTTCATCGATATCGTTGCATGGCGTCAGCAGGCCGAGTTTGTTTGCAAGTATTTCCAGAAGGGCAGTCTGATCGCCATTGAAGGCAGTCTTCAGACCCGCCAGTATCAGGATAAGAACGGCAACAACCGCACCGCTGTGGAAGTGGTAGCCAACAATATCAACTTTGCAGGCTCCAAAAACAGCAATGCAGGCGGCGGAGCAAATTATCAGAATAATTCTGCTCCCGCCTACCAGAACGCAGTGCCTGCCCGCCCGGCCGCTGTGGAGGCAGCTCCCAGCTACTCTGCCGGCAGTGCAGACGACTTCGCCGTCATCGACGACAGCGACGACCTGCCGTTCTGACACGAAACGGTCAATCCGTTAAAAATCCAATAGGAGGTAATAAGCAATGGCTTTTGAAAGAACCGAAGGCTCTCGCCCCGCACGCCCCATGCGTCGCGGCCGCAAGAAGGTTTGCAGCTTCTGTGTCGATCGTATCGACACCATCGATTACAAGGACGTGCCCCGTCTGCGTAAGTACGTCTCTGAGCGTGCAAAGATCATTCCCCGCCGTGTGACCGGCACCTGCGCTTATCATCAGCGCGCACTGACTATCGCCATCAAGCGTGCTCGTCACGTTGCTCTGATGCCCTACGTCAGCGACTAATCAAAATAATCAAACCCGATCAGAATAATCAGCAATCAGCAAAGCGCTCTCACCGATGACAAGGTGAAAGCGCTTTTTTGTCTTTTCCTTCCGGCCCGGATGTGCTATACTGAGTTCAGGGCGCGCTTTATTTTTTCTGAGGAGGTTTTCTGTCATGAAAAAACGGTATCTTAGACTTGCGGCGCTTACGGCCGGTGTGCTGCTGGCTGCACAGACCGGTCTTTCCGCTGCTGCACTCTCCACCTTTGATGCAGCATACTACGCTGCACAGTATCCGGATGTTGCAGCCGTATGCGGCAATGACGAAGATGCGCTGCTGCGTCATTATCTGGACCACGGCATTGGCGAAGGCCGCAAACCTTCTGCGGACGGCATTGCCGGTGATGACGAGCTGTCTTTGACCGAAGCGCAGTTTTCTTCTCTCTGGTCGCCGGTGGCCATCAACAAGCTGGCTCACTACAAGTCTCTCAAGCGCAAATGCACCGACGAGGAGTTTGCGCAGGCATATCAGGAAGCGCTGAAGGTGGTCACACCGCTGGCGCTCATGAGCCGGGAAGACCAGCTTTACGGCATTGCCTCTGCCCTGCGTGCGGTGGTGGATGATGGCTCCATGGCTTACTCTATGGAAGCCAACCATTACAACGACCCCTACGGTTATTTTGTACTGCGCACAGCATCCTGTGCCGGGTGTGCCCGGGCCACCGCTCTGTGTCTGGACATTCTGGGCATCCCATATGAGCATGTGAACGAGAACCAGTACAGCCACCAGTGGTGCCGCGTGCCCATGGAGGACGGCAGCTACTGGATCTGCGATGCGTTTGGCCTGTACTGCGGCCCGGAACCCGAACCCTATCAGCACCCGTATTTTTGAAAAAGCGGATAAACCATTTCAAAACCATGCAATGCCCGGCAGGCTGTGTTATCTGCCGGGCATTGTTTTTTCCTTTCTCCTTTTATAAAACCACTGCTCTATGTCGAAAAGTTACAAATCGGTACGGTTTTACCGGTTGTTTCTGATTTGTACCGGGAATTTGCGGAACTGTCGGCACATTTTGATTTGTACGCAATTCAATCTGCACAAAAGCAGCTCAGAATGCTATGCAATTTTCACGAAAACACTTTTGGGTTATTGATTTTTTATACAAATTATGCCATACTATAGTCACTGAAAACGTTCCCGACAACGTTCCCGAATCTATTACCGAAAGTGAGGTACTCCGACAAAATGCCGAATCTGACCATTAAGGACATTGCCCGGATCAGCGGCTGCTCGGTAAGCACCATTTCTCGTGTCATCAACGACCGGCCCGATGTCCGGCCCGAGACCAAGGAGCATGTACTCAAGGTAATGCGGGAGGCCGGGTTCGTGCCCAACACCAATGCACGGCAGCTGAAGATCCAGCAGTCCCGCAGTCTGGTGTTCGTGGTCAAAGGCACCCGCAATCTCTTCTTCTCGGACTTCTTAGTCCAGCTGCAGCGGGCCGCCACCCTGTATGGCTACAATGGCATCGTTTCCTATTTGGATGAAAACGCCAACGAGATCGATGCCGCCGAAAAGATCCTGCGGGAGATCAAGCCCAAAGGTATGATCTTTCTGGGCGGCAGCGTAGCCAACTTCAAAAAAGGCTTTGCCAACATCACAGTCCCCTCGGTGCTGACCACCCTGGTCTCCGACGAGCTGGACTTTCCCAATCTTTCCATGGTGGGCGTGGATGACCGCGCTGCAGCCTACGCTGCTGTGGACTACCTCATCCAGCAAGGGCATCGTAAGATCGCAGTGCTGGGTGGTCCGGTCACCAGTTATCCCAGCGTGATGCGCCGCGAGGGTGCACAGCAGGCGATGCAGGACGCAGGCATCCTGTTCAGCGACAAGCTGTACGGCCTGTCCAACTACGATTTTGAGTCTGCCTATCACGCCGTGAACAGCCTGCTGGCCCGCCGGGCCGACTTCACCGCCCTGTTCGCCATGAGCGATGTGATCGCCTTAGGTGCCATCCGCGCGCTGGTGAGCGCCGGGCTGCGGGTGCCGGAGGATGTTTCGGTGATCGGCTTTGACGGCATCACGATGTCCCGTTACTGTGTGCCTGTTCTGACTACCGTTGTGCAGCCCAGTGAACAGATCTCGCTGCAGAGCATTGAGTTGCTGGTGCGGCAGATTGAGCACGGTGCCCCGGCCCAGACCATCACCTTGCAGCCGGAGCTGCAGCAGGGCGAAAGTGTAAGAGCCATCTAAACTTTGTATTCCCTCCGTCAGGGGACGGAGATTTTGAAATAGTTTATTTTTAATAAGAAGGAGAACTTATTATGAAGAAAATGATCACTCGTCGTAACTTCCTGAAGGCCGCTGGCGTTTCCGCCGCTGCTCTGGGTCTGGCTGCCTGCGGCGGCTCCTCCAGCAGCACCGCTTCCTCTGCTGCCGGTTCTACCGCTGCTTCCAGCACCGCTGCAAAGGCAGACGGCAAGGTCTACTACCTGAACTTCAAGCCCGAGCAGGATCAGGATTGGCAGGATCTGGCCGCTGAGTACACCAAGGAGACCGGCGTGCCTGTGACCGTTGTCACCGCCGCTTCCGGCCAGTATGAGACCACCCTGATGAGCGAGATGGAAAAGAGCGAAGCTCCCACCCTGTTCCAGGTGAACGGCCCCGTGGGTCTGGCAAACTGGAAGGATTACTGCTATGATCTGTCCGGCAGCCAGCTGTACGGTGAGCTGACCAGCGATTCCTTCGCACTGAAGGACGGCGACGCTGTTACCAGCATTGCATATGTCATCGAGACCTACGGCATCATTTACAACAAGGAACTGCTGAGCGCTGCCGGTTATACGCAGGACGACATCAAGGGCTTTGCTGATCTGAAGAAGGTCGCTGACGATATTCAGGCACGCAAGGCTGAGCTGGGCGTGGACGGTGCTTTCACTTCTGCCGGCATGGACGGTTCTTCTGACTGGCGCTTCAAGACCCATCTGGCAAACCTGCCCATCTACTACGAGTACAAGGCAGACGGCATCGGCTCCACCGATGCCATCAAGGGCACCTATCTGGACAACTACAAGCAGATCTGGGATCTGTACATCACCGATTCCACCTGCGATCCCAAGCTGCTGGCTTCCAAGACCGGCGATGACGCTGTGGCGGAATTCGTGGGCAAGAAGGCTGTGTTCTACCAGAACGGCACCTGGGCTTACAATGACGTGAAGGATCTGGGCGACGACAATCTGGGTATGCTGCCCATCTACATCGGCGTGGATGGCGAGGAGAATCAGGGCCTGTGCACCGGTTCCGAGAACTTCTGGTGCGTGAACAACAACTCTTCTGATGCCGATATTCAGGCTACTCTGGACTTCCTGTACTGGTGCGTCACCTCTGAGGCCGGCACCAGCGCGATGGCTGACAAGATGGGCTTCGTCATCCCCTTCAAGAAGGCTAAGGACTCCACCAACCCCCTGATCGGCATTGCAAACCAGTATGTGGCCGACGGCAAGACCAGTGTTGACTGGTGCTTCTCCACCATGCCTTCTGAAGAGTGGAAGAACGGCGTTGGTTCCGCTCTGACCGCTTACGCAGCAGGCACCGGCGACTGGGACGGCGTTGTGACCGCCTTCGTCGATGGCTGGGCCAAGGAATACAAGCTGGCAAACGGCTAAGCTCCTGATCGCTCCATAAAAAAAGAACTGAACAGGGAGGCGGGCGAAGAAGTTCGCCCCGCCTCCCCTTTTTTGTTAACCACTCCGCATATAGGAGGTACATCATGCAAAAAGCCATCAGCAAATATTGGCCGGTGTTCGTATTGCCCACGCTGCTCGCGTTCATCATCGGCTTTATCTGGCCCTTTATCTGGGGCATTTACCTTTCGTTCCAGCGGTTCACTACTGTTAGCAAGACCACCTTTGTGGGCATCCAGAACTACATCAGCGTATTTCAGGATTCCACCTTCCTGCACGCCTTCGGCTTTACCGCAGTGTTCACTGTAGTATCCACCGTGCTCATCAACGTCTGCGCCTTTGCCATTGCGCTGGTGCTCACCCGCGGCATCCGCGGCACCAACATCTTCCGTACCGTCTACTTCATGCCCAACCTGATCGGCGGCATCCTGCTGGGCTACATCTGGCAGATCCTGCTCAACGGTGTGCTGGCCAACCTGCAGAGACCTCTGCTGGCGCTGGATGCCAAGGCCGGTTTCGTCGGTCTGGTCATCCTGATGTGCTGGCAGCAGATCGGCTACATGATGATCATTTACGTTGCCGGCCTGCAGAGCGTGCCCGGCGACCTGATCGAAGCCGCCAAGATCGACGGTGCCAACGACCGCGAGATCCTGTTCAAGATCAAAATTCCCATGGTCATGCCCAGCGTGACCATCTGCACCTTCCTGACCCTGACCAACAGCTTCAAACTGTTCGACCAGAACGTTGCCCTGACCGCAGGCGAACCCGCCAACGCCAGTGAAATGCTGGCCCTGAACATCTACAACACCTTCTATGGCCGTTCCGGTGCCCAGTGGAAGGGCATTGGTCAGGCGAAGGCTGTGGTGTTCTTCCTGATCGTCGTGGTCATTTCTCTGATCCAGCTCCACTTTACCCGTTCCAAGGAGGTGCAGCAGTAATGCCTAAACAGAAAAAAATGTGGGATAACATCCTCACCGTCATCATGACGCTGCTGAGTCTGCTGTGGATCTACCCCATCGTGCTGATCCTGCTGAACAGCTTGAAGATCGAGGGCACCTTTACCACCTCCACCGTGTTCAAGCTGCCCACCGCCGAGACCTTTGCGGGCCTGAGCAACTACGTTTACGGTGTCACCAAGATGGGCTTCCTTTCCAGCCTTGGCTACAGCCTTGTCATCACCGTTACCAGTGTAGTGCTGATCCTGCTGTGCTGCTCCATGACCGGTTGGTACCTCACCCGCGTGAACAATAAGCTGAGCAAGTTCATGAACCTGCTGATCGTGTTCTCCATGGTCGTGCCCTTCCAGATGGTCATGTTCACCCTGTCCAAGACCGCTGACCAGCTCAAGCTGAACACCCCGTGGGACATCTGCATCATCTATCTGGGCTTCGGTGCCGGTCTGGCCGTGTTCATGTTCACCGGCTTCATGAAGAGCGTGCCCATGGAAATTGAGGAAGCGGCCATGATCGACGGCTGCAACCCCATTCAGATCTTCTTCAAGGTCGTGTTCCCCATCCTCAAGCCCACTATGATCTCCACCGCCATTCTGGAAACCATGTGGGTGTGGAACGACTACCTGCTGCCCACTCTGGTGCTGGACATCAAGAAATACCGCACCATTCCCATGGCCATCCAGTACTTCCGCGGCGGCTACGGCCGTGTGGAGCTGGCTCCCATGATGGCCTGCATCATCATTGCCATCATCCCCATCATCATCCTGTACATCACCTGCCAGAAGTACATCATCGAGGGCGTGGTTGCAGGTGCCGTGAAGGGCTAAGGAGGTGCGCACACTATGCGTGCAAGCGGCATTTTGATGCCCGTTTTCAGTCTGCCGGGGCCTTTTGGCATCGGTACGCTGGGAAAAGAGGCCTTTGCATTCGTGGATTTTCTGGCCGATGCAAAGCAGACCTACTGGCAGATCCTGCCCATCGGCCCCACCGGCTACGGCGACAGCCCTTACCAGAGCTTCTCCGCCTTTGCCGGAAATCCCTATTTTATCGATTACCGCCTGCTGGCTGCGGACGATTTGCTGACCGCCGACGAGATCCCCGCTGAAAAGCCGGTCGGTTCTGTCGACTACGGTGCCCTTTACAACGAGCGGCCTGTTATCCTGAAAAAGGCTGCTGACCGTCTGCTGGCAGCTCCCTCCCCCGCCTACAAAGCCTTCTGCAAAGAGCAGGCTTTCTGGCTGGAGGATTACGCCCTGTTCATGGCTGTGAAAACTGCACAGGGTCAGGCCGGCCTTGCTGACTGGCCGGATGCACTGCGCTGCCGCCAGCCGGAAGCCATTGCCGAAGCCAAAGCAGCGCTTGCCGGAAGCATTGGCTACTACAAGGCGGTGCAGTTCTTCTTCTACACCCAGTGGAACGCCCTGAAGGCTTACGCCAACAGCAAGGGCATCAAACTGGTGGGCGATATTCCCATCTATGTCAGCCCGGATTCCAGCGATCTGTGGACCCACCCGGAACTGTTCCAGACCGATGGCCAGATGCACCTGACGCAGGTTGCCGGATGCCCGCCGGATGCCTTTGCAGCGGATGGTCAGCTATGGGGCAATCCGCTGTACGACTGGCCTGTTCACAAGGCCACCGGCTTTGCGTGGTGGAAGCAGCGCATGAAGCACGCCACCTCCATTTACGATGTGGTGCGCATCGACCACTTCCGCGGCTTCGAGAGCTATTACTCCATTCCCGCCGGGAACAAAACGGCGGCGGGTGGCCACTGGGAAAAAGGCCCTGACCGCGATTTTATCAACGCCATGCACGAAAGCCTTGGCGAGGGCGGCATCATTGCCGAGGATCTTGGCTACCTGACCCCGGAGGTCAAGGCCATGCTTTCTGCCAGCGGCTACCCGGGCATGAAGATCATGCAGTTTGCCTTTGATAGCCGGGAATCCGGCAATTACCTGCCCCACACCTACCACCGCAACAGCGTGGTGTACACCGGCACCCACGACAATGTGACCGCCGAAGGCTGGCGTACCAACGCCAGTGCCGAGGATGTGGCCTATGCCTGCCGCTACCTGCGCTGCCGGCCGGAAGAGCTGACCGAGGCCATGATCTGTGCCTGCCTTGCCAGTGTATCGGATACCGCTGTGATCCCTCTGGCGGACTGGCTGCATCTGGGCAGTGAGGCCCGCATCAACACTCCCAGCACCCAAGGCTCCAACTGGCAGTGGCGGCTCACCTGTCCCCTGCCGGAAGCACTGGCCGGGCACATTGCGCAGCTGACCGTGCTCTACGAACGGGCACAGTAATTCCCCGATCATTTTCTCCCCATAAAAGCGCCTGCACCCGGAATCTGCAGGCGCTTTTGCTTTTTCTACAGAACATTTTTTCAGGACCAGATTATGGACATATTGCGCATTTTTTGGCTGATATCCGTGATTTTACCGTCTTTCCGTAACAGTTTATTCACAAATGTATCATGATTTTGCACATCTCTGCTCTTGTTATTTGGACACAGTTATGTTACAATTCAGATAGTATTATTGTCTGCCTTTGTGCGGATTCCACTACGGAAAGGAGTTCTTCCATCATGGATCATCCCAATCAGAATACCATGCTTTTACCGGCTTCCTATGCCGTTATCTCCGAAGAGGAAATGACCTATCTGGATGGCGGTCAGTCCATCTACCTTGGCTCAGCCTTTAATCACGATATTTATTTCAACACCGATCAGTTTGCTACATTCTGCCAGAATGCAGCGATCAACCTGTTCGTGCTGATGACCAACTATTCCTTCCGGTACATCGCAGGCCGTGTGCAGTCCGGTCTGTCGAATGGTCTGAGCCTGTCCGGCACCTTCTATCACACCTGGGATAAGATGAACACCTGGAGCCGTATCGCTTCTGTGGGCGTTGCCGGTCTGGCCGGTGTCTATGTCTATTCGCAGGTCATGAACGTCATTCGTACCGTTACAAGCATCTACGATCAGATCGTGAACCCCATGCCGAGCTTTGATGCCGCTCAGGCCGAGGGAACCGCTGCCGCCTGAGTTTGATCCCATTCCTGGAACGATCTTGTCAGAAAGGAGCTTTCTCCATGAAAAACCTTCAGATGCCGCATTCATACATTTCTGTTTCCGAAGAAGAGCTGCGCAGTATTTCCGGCGGCGGGCCGCTGGGCGATGCACTGGATCTTTTCTTCAGCAATCTGCGTCTGGACGATCTTTTCTTTAGCGGCGGATTGATCTCACTTTCTTTCACCTTTGTGCCCATGCTGCTGTTCAATGTGGTAAAGACAGGCTTCAACTTCGTGGTGAGCGCCTACGATACCATCGCAGACCTGTTCCATTTTTCCCACGAGGAGCGGGACATGGTGCAGTATATCTCGGATCAGCAGCAGCGCCGGGAAGAGGAAAAAGAGCAGGCTCAGTCCGCTCCCGGCCCGAAACCGGTTTTCTGAACTTTCCCAGCAGTATAAAGCATAGCAAAAAACGCATCTGCAAAATCCTGCAGATGCGTTTTTATTTTCAGATCACTTTCACTGCCCCCTGCTCCCGCAGACGCAGAATGTAGCAGCTGCCCTTGCCGAATACCCGCTCGATCTCGCTGTGATAGCGTTCCAGCAGGCTCTGGGGAACATACGCCTGAATGGTGCCTGCAAAGCCGCCGCCCTGCATCCGCCAGGCTCCCATGCTGCCCTGCAGGATACTCTGGCTCAGCGCCAGTGCCACCGAAAGCCCCTGATGCCGCACATCGGTGCTGCAGTAGACATTCTGGCATAGCGCAAAGGATGCGCGCCCGCTTTCCAGCACCAGCGCTGCAAAGGCAGCAAACTGTCCGGCCTGCAGCGCGTCCCTCTGGGCAAGGGTGCGAGCGTTCTCTTCAAAATAGTGGATGGCGCGCAGCACCGCGCGGTCGCCGCAGGCTTTGCGCAGTGCAGGCAGTGCTGCCCAGAATGCGCTCTCCGTCACCTGTCCCAGCACCTTTTTGCCAAGAAACGCTGCGATCTGCTCCATCTCCTGCCGGATGGCTGCAAACTCACCGGTCAATTCGCTGTGGCTGCCGCGCGTATCGGTAACGCACAGGCTCATGCCCGGCGGCAGCAGGCCGTCGGCGTGGATCTTTTCCAGAACCGGCTGCTGGGGGTCTGCAAAATCCGCAAAGATAATGCCGCCCACTGCGCTGGTCAGCTGATCCAGCAGGCCGCTGGGCTTGCCAAAATAGGTATTCTCCGCATACTGACAGATCTTTGCCAGCTCCGCCGGGGCCAGACCGCAGCCATATTCTCCGTTCCAGATGGCAGCCATGCCCATTTCAAAGGCAGCAGAACTGGAAAGGCCGCTGCCGCGCAGCACATCACTGGCCGTGTATGCATCAAAGCCGCCCACCGCTTTGCCTGCCGCGCGGAAGCCCTCGGCAATGCCGCGGATCAGGCTGGCCGAGTGGGTGCTCTCCCCTTCCTGCGGCCCCTCCACGGTCAGGTCGATCACATCCAGCTTGTTGAACCCGCGGGATTTGACCCGCACGTAGCCGTCTGTATTGTGCGCAGCCACGGCCACAAGATCCAGCGTGACAGCCGCCGCAAGGCCATAACCGTGCTGGTGGTCGGTGTGGTTACCGCCCAGCTCTGCGCGGCCCGGTGCCGAATAAACCTGCACCTGCCTGCCCGGCCCAAAGTACAGCTCAAACTGTTCCAGCGCAGCACAGTAGCGTGCCCGCTGCCGACAGATCTCCTGCGCCGCATCGCCATACAGTGCCCGGAGCTTATCGTCCCATTTGCCCGCCGCGATCTCATTTCGGAGCTGCGCACTGTTTGCCATAACGATTCCTCCCTCAATATGCTGCTTTGGGATAGATGGGTATGTTACGTCTATTGTAATGCATCCAACCGCTTTTTTCAATTTCCAACGCTGAAAAAGCGCGAATTTTGGCACCCAGTTCAAAGAATAAGATGTACTTTTGTTGAATTTGCGGGCAGATGTGTGGTATACTATACCAAAGATCGGGCACAAAGCTGCCCGCAACGTGACAGAGCGGAGGAAACGCGGCTATGGCAGATGTATATAAGCAATCCTTCAAACAAAATTATACCAATAATATTGAGCTTTCCATCTTCAATTGCGGCATCGAACGCTGTGCTCCGGGCCAAACATGGGGGCCGGGTATCCGCGACCATTACCTGATCCATCTGGTACTTTCCGGCAAGGGCGTGTTCGAGGTGGGCGGACGCACCTGGGAAGTGAGCCAGGGTCAGCTGTTTTTTGCCCGGCCAAGCCAGCTGATCCGGTATACTGCCGATGAGCAGCAGCCTTGGGAGTACAGCTGGGTAGGCTTCAACGGTGCGTGTGCCCACAAACTGGCCGCGCAGCTCCCCTTCACCGACGACTCGCCGGTGCATCACACCCACGACCCCGATGGGATGCGTGCCGCTCTGGCCAACATTTATTCCTCCCGCGGGCTGCAGCCGCAGGATGAAGCCGCCATGGTGGGCTACCTTTATCTCTTCATCGCTTCTCTGATGAAGGAGACCAGCGCTGGCAAACCGCACACGGCTTCCTCTTCCAGCCAGTATGTGCTCAACGCCATCAAGTACATCCAGTTCAATTATTCACACGATATTTCCATTGATGATGTGGCAAAAAGCGTAGGTGTCTCCCGCAGTCACCTGTACCGCGTGTTCATGCTGAACGTAGGCAAAAGCCCCATCGATTATCTTACCGAATACCGCATCAACGAAGCCTGCAAGCTGCTGCGCGCAGGCAACCTTTCCATTGCCGAGGTCGCAGTGTCGGTAGGCTTCTTTGACCAGTTCTATTTCTCGCGGGTATTCAAGCGCGCCAAGGGCGTGCCGCCCAGCAAGTATTTTGCGGCGCAGGCTGATGCTCCCGCCGACGGCCCCGACCACCAGTAAAGGAGACCCTTCATGCCCTTACAGAAAAATCAAGTTCTCACCCTGCGCGTAGAGCGTCTTTCCAGCGATGGCAGCGGCGTAGCACACAGTCCCGACGGTGAGACCGTGTTTATTCCCGGTGCCGCCCCCGGCGACGAAGCCCGGGTGCGCATCGTTAAGGACTGCAAGCGCTACGCCTTCGGTATTCTGGACGAGGTGCTCACTCCTTCGCCGGACCGTATCCCGGTGGATTGTGCCGTGGCAGGCCCCTGCGGCGGCTGCAGCCTGCGGCATCTGGACTATGCTGCCGAGCTGCGCGCCAAGCAGGAGAATGTTGCAGATGCCTTTGCCCGCATCGGAGGATTGGATGTGCCTGTGCTGCCCATTGTGGGTTCGCCGGAAGTGAACCGCTACCGCAATAAGGTGCAGTTTCCGGTGGGCGTGGACAAAAGCGGCAAGCCCTGTATCGGCTTCTACGCCGGGCGCACCCATCGTATCGTCCCCTGCCCGGACTGCCGCCTGCAGCCCGGTGTGCTGAATGAGATCGGCAACGCATTGTGCGCTTTTTTTGCAGAAAAGGGCATTCAGCCGTACGGCGAGGAGACCGGAAAGGGCCTTGTGCGTCATATCTTTCTGCGTCGCGGCGCTCACAGCGGCCAGATCATGGTCTGCCTTGTCTGCACCTGTGCCAAGCTGCCCTGCGCCGAGGAGCTTTGTACCCGGCTGAAAGCTCAATTTGCAGAGATCACCACGATCCTGCTGAACGTAAATGCAAAAAACACCAACGTGATCCTTGGCACCGAGACCCACACTCTGTACGGCCCGGGCTATATTGAGGACACCCTGTGCGGCGTTCCGGTGCAGCTTGGCCCGCTTTCCTTCTATCAGGTCAATACCCTTGCTGCCGAGCAGCTTTACGGCATTGCCGCCCAGTATGCTCAGCTTACCCCGGACGACCTGCTGTTGGACCTCTACTGCGGCATGGGCACTATTGGTCTTTCCATGGCAGCACACTGCCGTGAGCTGATCGGTGTGGAGATCGTACCGGAAGCCATTGAAAGTGCCAAGGCTAACGCTGCCCGCATGGGTGCAGATGTGGCCGCAAAGAGCCGATTTTTCTGCGCAGATGCCGGTCAGGCCGCCACCCGCCTTGCCGCTGAGGGCCTTCACCCGGACATCGTAATGCTGGATCCACCCCGCAAGGGCTGCGACGAAGCCACCCTTTCCGCCGTGGTGCGCATGGCTCCCCGCCGGGTGGTCTACGTCAGCTGCAACCCCGCCACCGCCGCAAGAGATGCTGCATGGCTGGAACAAAATGGATATCACGCAGAGAAGGTGCAGCCGGTGGATCTGTTTCCAAGAACACGGCATTGCGAATGTGTCATTGCACTTTCCAAGGGTGAGATCGACTCCAAAAAAGTCCGTGTAGAGTTCTCTTTGGAGGGCATGGACACTTCAGGATTGCAAAAGGGTGCGACCTATCCTGAAATCAAGGCCCGTGTGTTGGAACAGACTGGGCTGAAAGTTTCTTCCCTGTATATCTCGCAGGTCAAGCAGAAATGCGGTCTGGAGGTACGAGAGAACCACCATAAGGCGAAGTCCGAAAATACGAAGCAGCCCCAGTGCCCACCGGAGAAGGAAGCGGCCATAAGGGATGCGCTGAAATATTTTAAGATGATTTAATTTATTTTAGGGTTTTGACAACTGATAAAGCAGCTCCTGATTTTGAAGTCAGAAGCTGCTTTATCAGTAGAAAGGACAAAGATGACAGAAGCCGAGGTATTTGCATCTTGTTTAGCACTCTCGCATTGCCACTTCTTGGATACGCCATTTGAAGGTGACCCTTTTTCTGATGAGCTTAACAGTGGTGCATCAAACGTGTGTCATTACTGTACTATTGACACGCTTTTATCCATAATCGAAAAACAATGCCTTCGTTTTACTGATGTGAGATTTCTGAACGACTCTACTGAATTTCTCGAAATCATCCCATTGATAGAGCATGTACTTACCAACGGCAATTACTCGAGCTCATTCAAACAGTTCTTTTTGCAGCCATCTATAATAGAAGATTTGAAAAGTTATCGTCAATCATATTCTGCCATATCTAATGTTGATCAAACATACAAAGATATGCCTTACCGCACTTATACCTGCTCGCTTTCCAAAAACTGTGATTCTCTTAATATGTGGAACTATTATGCAACTTCATCGGCAGGCGTCAATATTGGTTTTGACTTTGCATGGAATATGTTTGAGGGTAGCAACTCATACAAAACCAACACAGGAAAAAGATTATCAGGTGATATCTGGCTTTCCCGTGGATTGGTAATTTATAATTATTTCGACAAAGAAAAGTGCGTCATCAAATTTTTAGATCATCTATTCAATGTTTATTCCAACCTTCTTCAGTTAAATTTACTAGACAAGTATCGTGCTTTACTGGTTCAGTCTTTTAAGGAATCAATCAACAATATGCGCTGCTTTTTCAAAAACAGCCACTTTGACGGGGAACAAGAATACCGTATTGTTCTAAAAATTCCAGAAGAAACTTTACGTTCTCCAAAATCCAATTCGAATATCGCCGATGTATCTTTCTTCCGTCGCGGAAAAGCTTTGGTTCCCTATGTTGATTATAAATTCAAAAAATCTTCTATCAGTCAAATTGTCATGAACCCTTATAATTGTGAAGATAGCTCCATGATGGAATTGGGCATTCAAGAGCTTCTGACCATGAACAACCTTGACAATGTAAAGATCTACCATTCCAATATTCCTTTGAGAAGATACGACTAATCTATTATTCGCTATTCGATTTCGAGGCCAAGAAATGTATTTTTACAGTTCTTGGCTTTTTCATACATACAGCCTGCCTGCCATTGTGCAGGCTTTTATTTTGCCACAAGGAGGTGTTAGATTGATGATTCACCAATCACATGGCAGAAATGCCGCAAACCAAAGGAGTAACATTTGGCTAATATCTATGGTTATATTCGTGTCAGCACCCGCGACCAGAACGAGGACCGGCAGTTGATTGCACTGCGAGAACTGAAGATCCCGGAGAAAAACATCTTCATGGATAAGCAGTCCGGCAAGGACTTCAACCGCCCGCAATACAAGCGGCTGGTGCGAAAACTGAAAAAAGACGATCTGCTCTATATCAAGAGTATCGACCGTCTTGGACGCAACTATGCAGAAATATTGGAGCAGTGGCGACTGCTCACCCAAACAAAAGGTATCGACATCGTAGTGCTGGACATGCCATTGCTGGACACCCGCCGTGGCAAAGATCTGATGGGCACTTTTCTAAGCGACATCGTGCTGCAGGTGCTTTCCTTTGTTGCCGAAAACGAGCGCACTAACATCCGGCAGCGGCAGGCAGAAGGTATTGCCGCCGCTAAAGCCCGGGGCGTGAAATTCGGCAGGCCGCCTCGCCCCTTGCCGGATAACTTTTATGAAGTCCACAAGGCATGGCGTGCCAAGCGGTTGAGCTTAAAGCAAGCCGCACAAGCCTGTGATCTCCCCGTTGGAACCTTTTACAGCAAGGCTTTGAAATTCGAAAATACCACTTAATAAAAGACCCTGAGAATTCGGAAAAGCGTACTTTTTCAAATTGGTTAGAATACATGGCGCCTTTTGTGGAAGATGAATGGGATTTGGCTGAACTCTTGCCGGAAATTGTTGCGTTTGCTGGGGTTTCGCGGTATACTGTTACTATATGTAAAAAGCCCTGAGAATCCGAAAAAGTACAGATTCTCGGTGGGCAATTCGGAAAGGAGTTTCCATGGCACATCTGGAGGAGATCACGGTCGGCTGCCAGCTGAACGGCATTGCGGCAAGGGAAACTGTGACAGTTATTGCGGTGCAGTGGTATGGCAATGCAGCACTGGAAGTTACATTCAAGAACAGCCGAGGGCAGCTTGGCAGTCAGATCCTCTATCGTGGAGATGAGGCGACCGTGGATGTGCTGGGTGACAGTCTGCCGTGGAGTTTCGGCGCAGATGCCGATAAGATGCGTCTCGCATCCGAAGCGTACCGCATCCATCTGGCACACCTGTTTGACCCTTATCTGGCGGTCCACACTTCGGCTATTCAGCCCCTGCCACACCAGATCACGGCAGTTTATCAGGAGATGCTGCCACGCTTGCCGCTGCGGTACATCCTTGCGGACGACCCCGGTGCCGGTAAAACCATCATGACCGGTCTGTTCATCAAGGAGCTGATCGCCCGCGGCGATTTGAAGCGTTGTCTGATCGTGACGCCGGGCAATCTGGCAGAACAGTGGCAGGACGAGCTTTTTCGCAAATTTCATCTGCGGTTTGAGGTATTGACAAACGACCGCATTGAATCCGCCGTCAGCGGCAACATCTTCACCGAGATGAATTTCTGCATTGCACGGCTGGATAAGCTATCACGCAGCGAAGCTTTGCAGGAAAAGCTCCGCATCACCGACTGGGATCTGATCGTTTGCGATGAGGCGCACAAAATGTCTGCCACCGTCTGGGGCGGTGAGATCAAATACACCAAGCGGTTTAATCTGGGACGGCTGCTGTCGGAAATCACCCGCAACTTTCTGCTGCTGACTGCCACCCCGCACAACGGCAAAAATGAGGACTTCCAGCTATTTTTATCGCTGGTGGACCCCGACCGTTTTGAAGGTGCAGCTCGTTCTTCCAACCAGAGCATCGATGTTTCGGACGTAATGCGGCGGCTTGTGAAAGAGGAGTTGCTCAAATTCGACGGCACACCACTGTTCCCGGAGCGGCGTGCTTATACCGTCAACTATGACCTCTCCCCTGCCGAAGGGCAGCTTTATTCCGAGGTCACCAGCTATGTGCAGGAGGAGTTCAACCGGGCAGAGAACCTGAACAACGATCGCAAGGCAACCGTTGGCTTTGCGCTGACCATCCTGCAGCGGCGGCTCGCCTCCTCGCCGGAAGCCATCTACCAATCCCTGCACCGCAGGCGGGAACGGTTGGAGCACATTCTGGCGGAGGAAAAACTGGGCAAGCCGGATACCGGCACGCAGTTTACCATCGCAGATGATTTTGATGAGGATGATTTCAGCGCGGACGAGTTGGAACAGACCGAGGAAAACGTCACCGACCGGGCATCCGCTGCCAGCACCATCCGGGAAATGGAAGCGGAAATTTCCACGCTGAAAAGGCTGGAGCAGATGGCCAATGCCGTGCGGGTCAGCGGCGTAGACCGCAAGTGGGACGAGCTTTCTAAGCTGCTGCAGGACGACAGCAAAATGTTTGCCGCCGATGGGCAGCGAGAAAAACTCATTATCTTTACGGAGCACAGGGACACCCTGCGCTATCTGACCGACAAGATCCGCACCCTGTTCGGGCACGACGACGCTGTGGTGACCATCCACGGCGGCATGGTGCGGGACGAGCGCCGCAAGGTGGAGGAACTGTTCAAGCAGGACCCAGAAGTGCGCATCCTCATTGCCACCGATGCTGCCGGTGAAGGCATCAACCTACAAAGAGCGCACCTGATGATAAACTACGACCTGCCGTGGAATCCAAACCGTCTGGAGCAGCGTTTCGGCCGCATTCACCGCATCGGGCAGACTGAGGTGTGCCACCTGTGGAATCTGGTCTCGGCGCAGACCCGTGAGGGCATGGTGTTCCAGCGGCTATTCCAGAAACTGGAAGAAGAACGGGGTGCACTGGGCGGCAAGGTGTTTGATATTTTGGGCAAGATGACCTTTGACAACAAACCCCTGCGGGAGCTGCTGATCGAGGCGGTCCGCTACGGCAACGACCCTGCCGTCCGTGCCCGGTTGCAACAGGTTGTGGACAACTCGCTGGACCAGCAAAAGCTCCGAGAACTGTTGGATGAGCGTGCTCTGACCGACGACACCATGGACGTACAGAAGGTTTCTGCCATCCGGGAAGAGATGGAGCGGATGGAGGCGCACAAGCTGCAGCCCCACTTTATCGAGGCATACATTTGAATTTTGCGCCGCGTGCAGTCTTAGGTGCTTCCGGAACTTTGCCTTTTCCTTTGTGCACCGTATAAGTGATTTTCTTGGTTGCATAGTCAAATTGAGGTTCAACAAATGCTTCATTGCCCTTCTTTTTGGACAACACAAATGTACTCGCCAGCGGCATCTCACAGCCACAGGCGGGGTTGGGGCATTTGACGGTGCGTGCCCAGATCCACGCAATGACGGTGGCCTCGCCGCCGCCAAGTTCATGGGGTACTTTTACCTTGGGGTACAGGTGCCCGATGCGGCGGAACGCTTCCCGCTTCATCCACTCGCCGTAATACTGCACGTCGGCGGCAAGCCCCTGCGCTCCCTGCCAGCCCCCGGCGGCATCCAGCTTGGCGCGGCTGTCCGGGTTGACCGGCGGCTGTCCGGCAAACCGGGGCGGGATCTCGATCATGGCCTTGTTGATCATCACCGCCACCGGGTTCAGGTCGTGGGCGTGGGCTTCCAGCCCCAGCCGCTGGGCTTCCAGCGGGATGGCACCGCCGCCCGCAAAGGGATCCAGCAAGGCCGGCGGGTTGTTATTGGTAGAGCGCAGGATCTCCGCTTTGGCGGCGTCCAGCACCTCCGGGTCGTTGGAGTTTTCCCACTTGACCAGCTTTTCCAGAATGGTAAACAGCCTTTGACGCTCGGCGTTCTGGGTCTCCTCGGTGGGGTACAGTTCCGGGTGGGCAGAGGGGTCGTCCACAAGGCTGGACCATATCACAGCGCGTGCCGCCGCCAGCGGACGCCGTGCCCACCACAGGTGCAGGGTGGACGGGTGCCCATGACGGATGGATTTTTCGCGCGCTGCTTCCGCATTGATCGCTTCCAGCGGAAGGGTAACTTCAATCAGCTTTTTAGACATTAATTATCTCCAATTCTTAGTTAAGTCATTTCAGGCAGACCCACGGTTGAGAGAAGTTCGTTTCGGTCTTGCATGGACAACCAAATTAAAAAACCTTTATCTACAATATGAAGGGTTAAATTCGATTCGTCATAGTCAAGAATGATTGGTTGTATCGACTTAGAAAGCTGTAAAGAAGAAACTGCTTTTAATGCCTGCGTAATATTCCCCGGATTAAGATTTTTGCCTTGTGGATGTCCACTCGTGATCTTTGATCGAATACTTCCATGGAACAAAAGTGTTCCACTAACCAACGTAATAAGAACAATCTGAAAGAGAACCACCTGATAAAAACAACAGATGCTTATTTGACCTTTGGAGAATATCAGAATGTCTTTCTGACGGAAAAAGAGTACAAGCGACTCAAGGCTGACTTTGCAGGGCTTGATGGTTTGATCGAGCAGTTGTCCGCTTATGTCCAGTCCACCGGAAGGAAGTACGCCGACCATGCCGCCACCCTGCGTATCTGGGCAAAGCGGCAGAAAACAGAACGAAAATCGACGCCGGGCATCCCGGACTACACCTTCAAGGAAGGAGAAAGCCTATAAAGACGATCAAAAAAGTTCTGGAACAATCCGTTTCCAGTATTCCCGAAAATGCAGCGGACTATCCCGGTGAGAATGGCCTGCTTTATTGCGGCAAGTGCAGAACCCCAAAAGAAGCCTTCTTTGCCAAGGGTCTTGTCCTGATGGGGAAGAACAAGCATCCGGTAGAATGTGCCTGCCATAAAGCCGAACGGGAGCAGCAGGAAGCAGCTATTAAGGCGCAGAAACACCTCGACCTTGTGCGGCGGCTGAAAGCAGACGGCTTTTCTGATTCCGCTCTGCTGGACTGGACATTTGCAAACGACAACGGACGCAGCCCACAGATGCACCATGCACACCGCTATGTAGAGCAGTGGCAGACCATGCGCCCAGAGAACATTGGGCTTCTGTTCTGGGGCGGTGTCGGCACAGGCAAGAGTTTCCTTGCCGGGTGTATTGCGAACGCTCTAATGGCTCAGGAAGTACCTGTGTGCATGACGAACTTCGCACACATCCTGAACGAGCTGAATAACAGCTTTTCCGGGCGGAATGAGGTGGTGGAAAGGCTGTGCCGCTATCCTTTGCTTATCATTGACGACTTCGGGATGGAGCGTGGCACGGAGTATGCGTTAGAACAGATCTATAACATCGTGGACAGCCGCTATCGCAGTCGGAAGCCACTCATCGTCACCACCAATCTGACGTTGGACGAGATTCGGCATCCGCAGGATACCGCCCACGCCCGTATCTACGACCGCCTGTTGGAAATGTGTGTTCCCATCTCCTGCATCGGGATCAGCTTCCGCAGAGAAACAGCGCAGGAAAAGCTGGAACGGCTGAAAGAATTGATCGGATAAGTTTGAAAGGAAGTTTGATAAAATCGCTGGTACACGCTGTTCAGCTACAAGGAAATGGAGCTGCCTATTGAAAAAATATCCTGCTAGCGAAAAAGATATCTTTCCCGTTTCCTCCTGCACGTCCAACTTTGATGAATGGAGTGCCTTGGCGGGCTTTCTGGCCGATATGATCGAAAAATATGCGGAAATCGAAACCGGGCAAATTGCCGTTGATGAACTCCTTGCAGCATGATATAATATTCTTGTAATCACTGTCCAAACACATGGTGAGATTCTCTCACCATGTTCCATATTTTGAACGAGGCACGAAAATGAATCGCCCTGATGAAAGCCCCAAAAATTCCATCATCATTTATACCACCGAAGACGGCCTGACCAAGATTGATGCCACGTTTGATGGCGATACCGTCTGGCTGTCCATCGACCAGATGGCCGAGCTGTTCCAGCGTGATCGGAGTGTCATCGGAAAACACGTCCGGAACATCTTCAAGGAAGGTGAGCTTCAGAAGGAATCAGTGTGGGCAAAATTTGCCTACACTGCCGCAGATGGAAAAGTCTACGATGTGGACTATTACAACCTCGATGTCATTATCTCTGTTGGCTACCGGGTCAAATCCAAACGCGGCACACAATTTCGCATCTGGGCGACCGGCATCCTGAAGGAATATATGCGCAAAGGCTTCGCACTGGACGATGAACGGCTGAAAAATTTAGGCGGCGGTGGATATTTCAAAGAACTGTTGGAGCGCATCCGGGACATCCGCGCTTCCGAAAAGGTGTTTTACCGTCAGGTTCTGGAAATCTACGCCACCAGCATCGACTACGACCCCAAGGCAGAAATTTCGGTTCAGTTCTTCAAAAAAGTACAGAACAAGATTCATTATGCCATCCACGGCCAGACTGCCGCAGAAGTCATTTACAACCGTGCCGATGCCGAAAAAGAATTCATGGGACTGACCACCTTCGCCGGAAATCAGCCCACCCTGCAAGAAGCAAAAATCGCCAAGAATTATCTGAACGAGAAAGAGCTTCGCGCCATGGGACAGCTTGTTTCCGGCTATCTGGACTTTGCAGAGCGTCAGGCAGAGCGCGAACAGCCCATGACCATGCAGGATTGGGCCAATCACCTTGACCGCATTCTGACAATGAGCGGTGAGCAGTTGCTTGTCGGAAACGGCACTGTGACGCACAAGCAGTCCGTGGACAAAGCCACCACCGAATATCGGAAGTATAAGGCAAGAACGCTCAGCGATGTAGAACAGGACTATCTGGATTCCATCCAGTTCTTAGAGCAAAAAATCGACAAGAAATAACGGTAGCCGTGAGGATTTCTTATGTCACAGGGAAAGCCAAAAGTTTATATTTACACTCGTGTATCTACCACCATGCAAATCGATGGCTATTCGCTGGATGCCCAGAAAGCCCGGATGAAAGCATACTCTGACTTCAACGATTACCAGATCGTTGGCGAGTATGAGGATGCCGGTAAATCGGGAAAATCCATCGAAGGCCGTGCCTCTTTTTGCCGAATGATGGATGACATCAAATCGGGAAAAGATGGTGTTTCCTACATTCTGGTGTTCAAACTGTCCCGCTTTGGCCGCAATGCCGCCGATGTGCTGTCTACCTTGCAGGTCATGCAGGACTTTGGGGTCAACCTCATCTGCGTGGAAGATGGCATTGATTCCTACAAGGATGCAGGCAAGCTGATGATTTCCGTTCTTTCTGCGGTAGCTGAGATCGAGCGTGAGAACATCCGTGTCCAAACCATGGAAGGTCGCATTCAAAAAGCGCGGGAAGGCCGCTGGAACGGCGGATTTGCGCCTTATGGCTATCGTTTAGTTGACGGTGTGCTGCAAATCAATGAGGATGAAGCCCCTGCCATTCGCACAATTTTTGAGCAATATGTAAATACGGACACAGGTGCAAATGGTCTTTCCAAATATCTGGAGACCCACGGCTTTCAGAAACTTGCTCGTCAAAATGGCACCTCTCCCCTTTTCAGCGCAACATTGATTCGGGCCATCCTGAAGAACCCCGTCTACTGCGGAAAAATCGCCTTTGGTCGCCGCAAACTCGAAAAGATTCACGGCACCCGGAACGAATATCATCAGGTTCCACAGGAGAATTATTTGCTGGTGGACGGCCTGCACGAGGGCATCGTATCAGAAGAATTGTGGAACGCCGCACAGATTAAGCTACTGGCGCAGTCCAAACGATACGAACCAGTCAACCGCAGCAAGACGGAACAGGCGCATTTATTATCCGCCCTTGTCAAGTGCCCCATTTGCGGTGCTGGAATGTACAGCAACAAATGCACCAAACGAAAGAAAGATGGCACACCCTATAAATCTTTCTCTTATTACAGTTGCAAGCACCGCAAGATGCAACGTGGGCAAAAATGCGATTTCAACAAGCAAATTCAGGAAGAAGTTCTGGACAACGCCGTGGTGGAGGTTATCATCAAACTAGTCAGCAATCCAAAGTTTGCCGCCATGATGCAGGAGAAGATCAATAGCAAAGTGGACACGACTGCCATCGAACAGGAAATCGCAGCCGCCGAAAAGCAACTACGTCAGTATTACTCCGTCAAATCCAAACTCATGGATGAAATCGACACACTTGACCCGGATGACCGGCACTACATCATACGCAAATCAGACCTTGACGAACGGCTTTACAAGATGTACGATAAAATCGAAGGTACCGAGAATCAGCTTGTGACGGCTCGTGCCAAGAAACAGGCCATCGAAGCAGACAAAATCACTGGCGACAATATTTACAAGATTCTGCTCTGCTTTGAGAGGCTCTACAACGTTATGAATCCTGTCGAACGCAAAAAGCTGATGGAGCACCTGACTTCCGAAGTCCATATCTACCCGGAGCGTCAGCCCAACGGCCAGTGGCTCAAGTCCATCAAATTCCGACTTCCTATCATCGAAAATGACACAGATTTGTGTTTGGACAATGGAAGTCACGTGGAGGTTGTGAGTTGTTATACCAAAATGATGTAACAAACGCAACCCTCAAGCCATTGCGAATGTGTGCTGAGCTTTTCCAAGGTGTGAGGTTTGAAAAAATGGCTATTCCAAAATATAATGAACTTTACTCGCTGTTCCTCTTTGCAATTCAGGACGGCGCCCCGCATTCTTCAAAAGATGTAAAGAAAATCATCTCCCAAAAACTCCAATTAACCGCCTAGCTCTTGAATTGGTAAACATACATAAAAAGCGCCCGTCCCGGTTTTCCGGGACAGGCGCTTTGCATTTTAACCTTGTAATTTATCAGGACAGAATCATGCGGTCATTTGCAAACTCGCCGCCGCTGGCGATCTGGAACTTTGCCAGCAGGTCGGAGACGTGCAGGTTCTTCTTTTCCTCACCGGAAACATCATAGATGATATGGCCTTCGTACATCATGATCAGGCGGTTGCCATACTTAATGGCATCCTTCATGTTGTGGGTGATCATCATGGTGGTGAGGTGGTTTTCCTCCACGATTTTAGCCGAGAGGGTCAGCACCTTGAGCGCGGTCTTGGGGTCCAGCGCAGCGGTATGCTCGTCCAGCAGCAGGAGCTTTGGCTTGTTCATGGTAGCCATCAGCAGGGTCAGTGCCTGACGCTGGCCGCCGGAAAGCAGGCCCACACGGGCCGTCAGGCGGTCTTCCAGACCCAGATCCAGCGTTTTGAGCAGTTCACGGTACTGCTCGCGCTCTGCCTTGGTAATGCCAATGCGCAGGGTGCGGGGCTTGCCGCGGCGTGCAGCCAGGGCAAGGTTCTCTTCGATCTGCATGGTGGCAGCAGTGCCGGTCATGGGGTCCTGAAACACGCGGCCGATGTAAGCGGCACGCTGATGCTCGCTCAGGCGGGTCACATCCACACCGTCAATAATGATCTTGCCTTCGTCCACCGGCCACACACCGGCAACTGCGTTCAGCATGGTGGATTTGCCTGCACCGTTGCCGCCGATCACGGTAACGAAATCGCCCTCGTTCAGCTTCAGGTTCAGGCCGTTCAGGGCAGTTTTCTGGTTGACCGTGCCAGCGTTAAAGGTCTTGGAAACATTCTGGATCTCAAGCATTTTTTGCATCCTCCTTTGCCTTCTTCACCGGCTTCGAGAAGTACTTGCCCTTCCAGTACGGCACGGCAAGGAAAACAGCCACCACAGAAGCGCTCAGCAGCTTGAGCAGGTTGGCATCGAAACCCAGAGTCAGCACCAGCTGGATGACAATGTAGTAGATGATCGCCCCCAGAGAGACAGAAACCATCTTGAGTGCAAAGTTGTGGAAGATGCGGCTGAACAGAGCCTCGCCAATGATGACAGCAGCCAGACCAATGACGATCGCGCCACGGCCCATGCCGACATCTGCAAAGCCCTGATACTGGCTCAGCAGAGCGCCAGACAGCGCCACCAGACCGTTGGACACAGCCAGACCCAGCACGATATTGAAGTTGGTGTTGATGCCCTGCGCACGGGACATGGCGGGGTTAGAGCCGGTGGCACGGATGGCACAGCCCAGCTCGGTGCCGAAGAACCAGTACAGAATGCCAATCAGCACCGCTGTGACAATGATGATCATAACGATAGGGTTGTGGAGAGCGAACTCCTTGACCCAGCGCAGGGAGATCAGCAGGTTGTACTTGTCCACGTTGATGGCCTGATTGGCCTTGCCCATGATTTTGAGGTTAATGGAATACAGCGAAAGCTGGGTCAGGATGCCGGCAAGGATGGCCGGAATGCCCATAAATGTGTGCAGGACACCGGTGACGAGGCCGGACAGCAGGCCTGCCAGCAGCGCCATGAGCAGGGAGACCCAGACGTTCTGGCCGGACAGCAGGCACATGACGCACACTGCACCGCCGGTGCCAAAGGAGCCGTCCACGGTCAGATCGGCCACATCCAGAATACGGTAGGTCAGGTACACGCCAATGGCCATGATACCCCAGATAAGGCCCTGTGCACAGGCACCCGGCAAAGCGCCCGGCAGGTTTGCCAGTCTTGCAATGATTTCCAAAACAATTCCTCCTAAACGTTACACTTTTTTACTTCCCGTTTGATACGGGAAAGCGGAGAAGAGCACTTTTTACCCTCCTCCGCTGATTTTCTGTTTGGTTTCCCGGAGTATTTTAGCCCTCGATCTCCTCGTAGCCGTCGGGAACGGTCAGGCCCAGATCGTCGCAGATCGTCTTGTTGTACTTCTTGGTCACATCGGTGTACTCGATGGGCATGGTGGAGATATCAGCCTCGCCGTTCAGGATCTTCACTGCCATCTCACCAGTGGTGTAGCCCAGATCGTAGTAGCTGATGGAAAGGGTAGCCACACCGCAGCCGGCGCAGATGCCCTCTTCGCCAGCGAACACGGGCTTCTTGGCCGGGCGGCAGATGCCGTCCACAATGCCGGTGTTTGCAGCAACCGTGTTATCGGTGGGCACATACAGTGCGTCGTTCTCGTCGGCAGCCTTCTGGCAGACAGAGGACAGGTCATTGGAATCAGAGAAAGCGTACTGGGTAGCGGTGACACCCTTTTCCTCCAGATACTTCTGGACCTCATCCACCTGATACTGGCTGTTTGCCTCAGCAGAGCAGTACAGCAGGCCAACCTTCTTGGCCTCCGGCATCCACTCCACGATCATCTCAGCCTGCTGATCCAGCGGGGCCAAATCAGAGGTGCCGGAAATGTTGCCGCCCACGGTGCCGTCGAAATCGGTCAGGCCCAGAGCCACACCGTACTCGGTAACAGAGGTGCCCAGCACCGGAATGCTGTTGGTAGCAGACTGTGCAGCCTGCAGAGCGGGTGTAGCATTGGCCATGATCAGATCCACACCAGAGGAAACGAAGCCGTTGGTGATGGTAGCGCAGGTAGCGGAATCGCCCTGTGCATTCTGGAAATCGAAGGTGACGTTCTCGCCGAAGGAAGCAGTCAGAGCATCCTCAAAGCCCTGCGTAGCGGCATCCAGAGCGGCATGCTGCACCAACTGGCAGATGCCAATCGTGAACTTCTGGCCATCGGCTGCAGCAGAAGCAGCAGCGGAGGATGCAGGCGCAGCGGAAGAAGCAGCTGCAGAAGATGCAGAAGAACCGCCGCAGGCAGTCAGGGCAGCAGCTGCGCCGCAGGCAGCGGCAGCAGCCAGAAACGAACGACGAGTGATTTTACGCATAATGTTTATCTCCTCTATCTCTTTGCGTGTGCGGCCTACAGGTACCGCACCGGAAAGCTATGTTTTGTACGCAAGGCTCGTACAGTCTCGCTTTACACTCGTGAAGTATATCACACATTTCACGGTAAAACAACTCACTTTTGCCCTAAAACGGCCTTTATTATCGATTGTATCAAATATATCGATCGACTATTTTGATGCGTTATTTCGTTTTTGCTGATATTCCGTCAGTTTTGCAAATTCAGCATCCAGCCAGTGCAGTTTTTTCTCCAGCTGCGGCAAAAACGGTGCGGCATAGTCGTAGCTAAAATACAGCGCCTGCCAGAGCTTGTCCTGCATCCGGCGCACCAGCACCGGGCTGAGCAACGCTTCCAGCTGTTCCACCGTGTCTTCCAGTGTCATGCAGGTCTGCGCCCAGCGTACATCGGTCTGTTCCCGGGCCGGGACATCGTAACGAGCAAGATAGTCCTCCACCCTTGCCTCGATCACCTGCCCGCCGCAGCCGGTGGGCTGCAGAAAATAGCTCACCTGTCCTTTCCTGCTGATCTCCTGCGCCAGCGGGTACAGAGCACACACCAGCGGTTCGGCATCGTGGATGGCGCAGTGATCTCCCGTAAGGAAGGGACAGTTGTTCCGGTTTTCCTTCACCGGGGCCAGACGCAGCACTGGCAAATGGCTCACCGTGCCAATGCTGGCCCGGCAATATCCCCGCGCCACGATCTGCGGCGGCAGGCGCAGCCGGGCTGCAATGCGCCACAGGTCAAAGCCTGAAAGTACAATGTCCTCTCTGCCACGGCAGCAGTCGCCGCAGCCATTGCACGCAAAGCTGAAATGTGCATCCCGCGCCAGCAGGGGCATTGCCTCGGTACGGGTAAAATCGATCTGGCCGCACAGGTCGATATGGTGGTCTCGCATCTGTTCTCTCTTCTTTCCTGCATAATAAATAACAGGTCTATTGTACCGCAGGGCCGGTTTTTGTGCAACAAAAAAGCTGCTGTACGCTTGACAGCAGCTCATAGTGGCGCAGCGCGCCCGCACTTGGGCGGTACATCTATGCCATCTCACCGATTTGGAACGGTTCCCGCTCAGCCATACAGCACCGCTTTCTGCTGCCGCTTGAGCCAGTGGTAAGCGATCATGCACACCAGAATGGAGAACAGCGAACCGCAGGCCGAAGCAAGACCCATGGGCAGCAGCGTCTGCGGGAAAAACTTGGATGCGAGGTAGGCACCCGGCACGCGCACCAGCAGAATGGCATCCACACGGTCGTGCTTGCCGGCGCCGATGTTCTGCGCGCCCAGCCCCTTCAGCACAGCGGCTTCATCCGTCCGGGCACTCAGAAACAGAATCGGTGCTTCGGTCAGGCCCCGGATGCAGCGGCACACCGCAAAGCCATCTTCTCCGGGCATCATCACATCCAGCAGGATGCAGTCCGCCCAGCGGCAGAGTGCTTCAGTCAGCTCCTGTCCGGAGCTGCGCGTCTCCACCCGGTGGCCGTCCCGCTCCAAGGCGGTGCGGATCAGCTTGCAGAGCTCCAGATTGTCATCCAGCGCCAGAATATTCGCCACAAAATCACCTCAACACGTTATAAACAAGGCAGGATGCCCCATACAGCAGATACACATGGGCGGGGTAGAACCAGTAGAACAGCTGCTTGTGCCCGCTGCCGCGCTGCCCGTTGTACAGCAGCATCAGCAGCACCGCCGCCACGCCGAACCACTCGTAGTAGTCGGTGAACATCTGCGTCCAGACAAAACCCGCCTGCCGGCAAGCCATCCCGAAGATCAGCGCAAAGTCACACAGGAAAACAGTCAGCGCCCATACCGTCAGCTGCACTTTGCGCCGTCCACGCAGGGCATACAGCAGCACGCCGCCCAGCAAAAAGCTCCAGCCGCCGTCCGTGATGGCTGTCCACATGGGCAGCGGGCTGGTGATGACAAATGCCACGACTGTCGAAGCGATGGGCATCTCCTGCACCTGCGGGAAGAGCAGCAGAAATACTATCACCACAAACGGCCAGAACAAAACGGCGGCAATGGCCGCAATACCCTTTGCCAGCTTCTTCTCCCGCAGCCAGTCGATGCCCTGCCAGACGACGCACAGCAGCATCAGATCTTGGAAGATGGCGTTCTGGGGGTAGAAGCCGTCTCCACGCCGGAAGGCCTTGGCGTAGATCATAAAGAATTCCAGCGCCGCCATCGCCGCGCCAATAGCCCAGATGCGGATAAAATACCGCCTGCGGTCATGGGTATGGGCAAAGCCCTCCACGGTGCAGAACAGAAACAGCGGGGCACTCAGCCGCCCCAGCATACTGAGCACCGTCGGGATGCAGCCGGTGAATTCAAAGAAATAATGAATGTGATCCAGCACCATCAGCACCAGTGCAATGGTCTTGAGCTGGGTGCTATCCAGCCCTTTTTTCGTCAGTTTATCCATACAGAATCTCCTTTCTCTATACGTTCAGTGTAGCAGGAAATTCTGTAGAAAGTATAAGGTTTTTCTTTATCATACTATTTTCTGCCCCAAAACGCAACAAAAAATCCCTGAAAGGAAACCTCTCAGGGATACGATTAAGTCGGCGACTACCTATTTTCACGCGCCGTTTCCAGCGAACTATCTTCGGCACAAGTGAGCTTAACTTCTGTGTTCGGAATGGGAACAGGTGGTTCCTCACCGTCATCGACACCGGCCATTCCTGACCAACGTCAGCTTCTCTTTCTTAGAAGGCATATACCTTCAAAACTGAATATCGAACTGCTTTCAGCAAATGAAGTATCAATCGAAAATGGGGTCAAGCCCTCGACCTATTAGTACACGCTTGCTCAATGACTCGCGCCACTTACACATTGTGCCTATCAACCTTGTAGTCTTCAAGGGGTCTTACCTGATTATCTCAGTGGGATATCTTATCTTAAGGCCGGCTTCACGCTTAGATGCTTTCAGCGTTTATCCGATCCGAACATAGCTGCCCAGCTGTGCCACTGGCGTGACAACTGGTGCACCAGAGGTTCGTCCATCCCGGTCCTCTCGTACTAGGGACAGCGCCTTTCAAATATCCTGCGCCCACGACAGATAGGGACCGAACTGTCTCACGACGTTCTGAACCCAGCTCGCGTACCGCTTTAATTGGCGAACAGCCAAACCCTTGGGACCGAATACAGCCCCAGGATGCGATGAGCCGACATCGAGGTGCCAAACCTCCCCGTCGATGTGGACTCTTGGGGGAGATCAGCCTGTTATCCCCAGGGTAACTTTTATCCGTTGAGCGATGGCATTTCCACTCACATACCACCGGATCACTAACTCCAACTTTCGTTACTGCTCGACCCGTCAGTCTCGCAGTTAGGCTCGCTTCTGCGTTTGCACTCTTTTGCTTGATTTCCGTTCAAGCTGAGCGAACCTTTGAACGCCTCCGTTACTCTTTAGGAGGCGACCGCCCCAGTCAAACTGCCCACCTAACAATGTCCCCCGCCTTGATTCAAAGGCGCAGGTTAGAATTCCAATATCGCAAGGATGGTATCCCAACGGCCTCTCCACAAGCGCCAAAGCACCTGCTTCCCAGAGTCCCATCTATCCTGTGCATGCAACATCGAAACCCAATATTAGGCTACAGTAAAGCTCCATGGGGTCTTTCCGTCTTGTCGCGGGTAACCGGCATCTTCACCGGTACTACAATTTCGCCGGGCGGGCTGTTGAGACAGTGCCCAAATCATTACGCCTTTCATGCGGGTCAGAACTTACCTGACAAGGAATTTCGCTACCTTAGGACCGTTATAGTT
>ENA-OPAW01000129-OPAW01000129.1-human-gut-metagenome-genome-assembly--contig:-NODE-129-length-44818-cov-4.986149_pt1 | contig 44818 bp, 29 predicted proteins | sample MGYA00241060_ERZ501436 | MGnify/ENA primary metagenome ERZ501436 (study PRJEB25962, sample SAMEA2042619) | human gut metagenome | biome: human gut; feature: human-associated habitat; material: faeces... | reverse complement strand
TTATCGGATCGAGCCGGGAGTAGGGTGGGATAAACCTGCGGAGTCACTTAAGGTTAAATATAGTCCATCTTATCATGTAAAAGTATTTTTCAGGCCGGAGATGAGGTTTGAATTGCGCGTCACATCGGGAAATATACAATATAGAAATTATATTTTTTTATGTGATTCTCAACATGAAGAATATCTCTCTTTGCCTTTTAGGACTTATTTTAAATATAAAATGGTTTCAATAGCAGATTTGTTGCAAAATGTTGAAATAGATACCGTTGTAGGAGAAGAGGGAGAGGTGCGTAGGGATGCTGGTGCTTGGGGAATGGTTGGTTTTGCTGTTACATCTTATCCTGTTAATGATATTTTTTATACTGGAAATCCTCCTCGGTATCCCGGAAGTTATTGGGAAATAACAATTCCCCGCGATACCTGTTATTTAAATACTTGTTATGCTCAGACAGGCGGTCCTATTGTTGCAGACCCCGATGAACCGATAATTGTCGCTCCGAAGGGCCGATAAAACGCTTGAATAATATTTTCTCAGCCCAACGCCTAAACAACACGCCCGAAGCATTATGCTTCGGGCGTGTTGTTCCATGTTGTAACCGTGCGTTATTCCGGAATGATCGCCTCGCTGGGGCAAACGCCTGCGCAGGTGCCGCAGTCGATGCAGGTGTTGGGGTCGATTACATAGATATCGCCAGCCGAGATAGCCTCTACCGGACATTCGCCGATGCAGGTACCGCAGGCAACGCAGGAGTCGGTGATTTTGTAAGCCATTTTTGAAAAATTTATTTGTTAATGTGTGTATGTAATGACAAATATAGAAACTTATTTGATAATATCAAAACCCGTATAGGGAATCAGCGCTTCGGGAATGCGGATGCCTTCGGGGGTCTGGAAGTTTTCGAGCAGGGCGGCGACGATGCGCGGCAGGGCCAGCGACGAGCCGTTGAGCGTATGCGCCAGCTGGGTTTTCTTGTCGGCGTCCTTATAGCGGAGCTTGAGACGGTTGGCTTGGAACGATTCGAAGTTCGAGACGGAGGAAACCTCCAGCCAGCGTTTCTGCGCTTCGGAGTAAACCTCGAAGTCGTAGGTGAGCGCCGAGGTGAACGACATGTCGCCGCCGCACAGACGCAGGATGCGGTAGGGCAGGCCCAGGGCCTTGACGATGCTCTCCACGTGGGCCACCATGCCGTCCAGCGCCTCGTAACTCTTTTCGGGAAGGCTCAACTGTACGATCTCCACCTTGTCGAACTGGTGCAGACGGTTCAGTCCGCGCACATCCTTGCCGTACGACCCGGCTTCGCGGCGGAAACAGGGGGTGTAGGCGGTCATCTTCACCGGAAAATCCTTCTCGTCGAGAATCACGTCGCGGTAGATGTTCGTCACGGGCACTTCGGCCGTCGGAACGAGGTAGAAGTTGTCCGCCGTGGCGTGGTACATCTGTCCCTCCTTGTCGGGCAGTTGTCCCGTGCCGAAGCCGGAGGCTTCATTGACCATGACCGGAGGCTCCACTTCCAGATACCCGGCCCGCGTGTTGCAGTCGAGGAAGAAGTTGATGAGCGCACGCTGCAACCGGGCGCCCTGTCCCTTATAAACGGGGAACCCCGCGCCGGTGAGCTTTACGCCCAGGTCGAAGTCGATGATGTCGTATTTGCGGGCCAGCTCCCAGTGGGGCAGCGGGTTTTCGGGCAATTGCGTATAGCTTTCGACCAGTTTCACAACCAGATTGTCTTCCGCCGTTTTGCCTTCGGGCACGATGTCGGCCGGGAAGTTCGGCAGGGTGACGATCGCGGCCTGAAGAGCATCCGAAACCTCTTTGAATTCGGCATTCAGCGCGTTCGACCGCTCCTTGAGGGACGCGACTTCCGCTTTTTTGGCTTCGGCTTCGTCGCGCCGTCCCTGACCCATCAATGCACCGATCTGTTTGGCCGCCTGGTTCTGTGTGGCCAGACATTCGTCCAGTTCGTGCTGGATCGCCTTGCGGCGGTCGTCCAGTTTTTCGATTTCGGCGATTACCGGAGCGGCGTCCACTCCTTTTTTTGCCAGACGGCGGATGGCCGCCTCGCGGTCGTCCCTGAGTTGCTTGATCGTAAGCATGGTCTTGAAATATTACGTGTTCGGAGAGCAAAATTACAAAACAAACCCCAATCGCAAGCACATTTGCCGATTATTTTTTACTTTTGCCCCGAGATAAGACACGCCTCGACGCGGCCCGGGGGAACCGGATGTCGTTTCGGGTTTTTTCTTCGGCATATTTTCCGACAAAGCACCGTGAAATCCATCGAATTACTCGCTCCCGCCAAAGATTTGCAGGCGGCCGTCGCTGCGGTCGATTACGGCGCCGACGCCCTCTATATCGGAGGCGCCCGCTTCGGTGCGCGCCACGCGGCGGGCAATTCTGCGGAGGAGATCGCCCGAGCGGTAGAGTATGCCCATCAATACGGTGTACGGGTGCATGCTACGCTCAATACGTTGCTCTATGACGGCGAGTTGGCCGAAGCCGAGCGGCAGGCCAGGGAGCTGATCGCCGCCGGGGTGGACGCCCTGATCGTGGCCGACCTGGGCGCGTTCACCCTCGCCGGAAAATATGCCCCTCGCTGCGAGCGGCATATTTCCACCCAGCAGTCCATCGCCAATTACGTCTGCGCTCAGGCGTGGTTTGATCTGGGCGCGAAGCGGGTGGTGCTGGCACGGGAATGCAGTCTGGAAGAAATCCGCGCCATCCGTCAGAAGGTAGACCCCGCGCTGGAAATCGAGACCTTTGGCCATGGTGCCATGTGCGTCAGCTACTCCGGCCGGTGCCTGCTGAGCAACTACATGACGGGACGCGACAGCAACCGCGTATAAGGGGCGACACCGACTTGTATTCTTCATAAAGAAACTGCGCGCCCATGAAGGCCGTGGCTGTGTGTCCCGACGGAAAAGAGTTGCGCGTGCCGACGTCGGGGCGTCGCTCGCTTATGGCCAGCTTCATGGTGTTGACGATAATGCCCATCGTGGCATACGACATGGCAAGCATGATGGTGCGGTCCTTGAACGAGTGGCGGCCGCGCACGCCGGCAAGGTTGAGCCCGTAGACAGCCACCACGGGCGAATACTGCACATAGTCGTCAGCATGCATCTTGCGCCTGTCCTTCGGCACGAGGGCGTATCTCACGGCGCGCTTCTGCCTGACCATCCATCCGTTCTCGATATACAGCGCCGACACGCCGACGAGGGCGGCAGGCACCACTATGTCGACAGCCCTGAGCCTGTGGCCGTCGTCGAAGGCGCAACGCCGCTGCACATCGCAGCTAAGGCTGTCGGCAGCACTGACGCCTGAAGCAGCACAGAGCAGCAGCATAATGAGGATGATCCTGAAGTTGAACGTTTCTTTATCTTTCATCATTTCGTTAATTTTTCCGGTGTGTCAAGCAATGTCATGGCCGATGGCATAAACCGGCAAAGATATCACACGGAAATGCTGAAAACCACCTATCGGGAAACTGTTTTTTTAATGTATTTTTTAATATACGCATATCCCGAAAACTTATTTTAACCAAACAGCAAGCATCAACACAAGCTGTAGCGCAAAGCACGGCCTACGACGGCAGTCAGCCAAGGCACAAACAGCCCGGCGCGCCGAAAGCATCATAAGCACGGCAAAAAGCCTTGCGGGCGTAAACACCTGACAATCAGCACGAAACGAAACATCGGAACCGATCATGAAAGCATACTAACAGCAGTTGAGCATACAGTCTATCGTGGTAAAACTTGACATCGCTGATCAGAAAGTGTATCTTTGCAAACGTGAACGACATGAAGCCACAGGCACCTCTAAGGACTGCATGGACAGCCGGCAACCCATCAGCCGCCGAAGCGGCGCCGGGCAGCATGAAAGACACAACTGACACAAAGAAGCTTCTTAATGCAGAGAGAAACACACACAGATTATTAACCATTAAAAAAGAAAGGAAAAAAGATTATGGCAGTTTTTTATAAGTTGTATCAGGAAAACAGAGAAGGTTCGGCAAACAAGGGCAAGTGGTATGCACGCGCCGTGCACACGGGCACAGTTACAATAGACGACCTGGCAGACGAGATGCAGGCCAACTGTACGGTGAAGAGAGCCGACATCGTGGCCGTACTGAGCGAGCTGGTGGAGACGATGCAGAAGCATCTGCAGATGTCGCACCGCGTGAAGCTCGACCGCCTCGGCACATTCAAGATCGGCATGCACACCAGTCCGGCCGACACCGTGAAGGACTTTACGGCAAGCGGCAACGTCAAGTCGGTGCACGTGCTGTTTCAGCCCGAGACCAAGATTGACAAGAACAAGACCCGCACCCGCGCGCTGCTTACGGGCTGCAAGGTGCAGGAGCTGCCCAAGAACGCTGTCAGCGACGCCCTCGACGACGTGGAAGCCGTGTAGCAGCAGGGCATGAATGAATGCAGACGATGAACGTAACACACATAAATTAAACCCAAAACGGTCATTAGGATTCGGTCGGGATTTAGCTTAATATTGAGCGGATTTTCGTTAGATTTTTAGCAGGCACAGCTGGCTATGTCAAGAAAAATCTGACAAAAATCCGCCAATAGAAACAAAAAGACAGACTGAAAGCATCAATGCACAAAATTGATAAAGTAATATGCGGTCTGATGACCGATTTTGATTAAAAAACTTACAAAAACAAAACAGACAATGGGAACAAAGGACAAGAACAACATTTCGATAATTCTGAAGGTGATAGTGGCAGTGGCAACAGCCATCCTGGGCGTGTTCGGAGTGAACGCGGCAATCTGAAAAGGATGCAGTTAATCAAAATCAACCAACCGGTCCGGCAGGCATTTCAGTCTGCCGGATTTTTATGTTTATTCAATATATATACATAAAATATGTGTACTTTTTATCACAAAAGTCACATAATGTAAAAATAAATCGCTATATTTGGCAAATTAAACTCAAACATATTACACATAAACCTTGATGCCTATGGGAAAATAGTTTTTACAAAAACAACTATCATGCAGAAATATTTTAAATATACTGAAAAGCTACGAAGGTAATGCCGTATGCCGTGACACAACATGGCAACATAAATCAGAGGCAGAGGCCAACACTGAAATATTTATACCTGATAAACTTGAAACATATAAAAACACTATGCCATGAAACAATATATACTTTTCATTTTGTCATTGCTGTGTGTTACATCATGCACCGAGGAAGATATGAGATGGGGCGATGTAATAGGATTGTCCACACACGAAGTGACGCTTAACGGGGCAGGGGAACCTGTAACAGTCAATACCAAAGGAAAAAGTTGGTGGATAACAACAATAGAGATTGACGGAAAGATAATATATCATCTCACTGACAGCTCTGAAAATTGGAATATGCCTCAGACAGGAAAGTTCTATCAAAAGTGCGACTGGCTCAACGTAAAGGCGGACGACTGGACGCTGAACATATCGGCAGACACGAACTACGAAGAGAGCAGGACATTCAAAATATGCCTTTCAGCAGGCGATTACTTTGACTATATTAACGGCACGCAGGAAGAGCTGATGACGGGAGGCGGTTTTGATGACGTGATCGGACTGTCAACACGCGAAGTCACGCTCAACAGAGCTGGCGACGAGGTGAAAGTAGAAACCAAAGGTAAGACATGGTGGATTACGGTAATAAAAGTAGACGGAGAAACATCGTTCATAAATAATTATTACAATTGCACTAAAGAAGACAGCAAAATGAACGAAACGGGATACTTCAGCAAAAAATGCGGATGGCTGAATATAAGGATGGAAAACTGGACACTGTACTTATCCGCCGATGAAAATCAAGGGGAAGAAAGAACATTCGAAATAAACTTAGAGGCAGGTCCTTACTTCGACCGCATAACCGGCAAGCAAGAAAAGCGCTGACAAGCGCACGCAGCCGGCACAATGACGCCGCAGGCAACACGCACCGCAGACACGACGGTACGCAAAGGCGACTGATATTAATTGGCAATATTAAATATAAACACATCAAAAATGGGTATTTGTTCGCAAAAGCCACATAATGTAAAAATAAATCGCTATATTTGCCAAATATAAGAGGCGGCTCGGCAATACAAGCTCAAAAGAGTGTTTTTGTTTTGCATTGCACTCGTCTTTCATTATTTGGCAAATTAAGCTCAAACATATAACACATAAACCTTGAAGCCTATGGGAAAATGATGGACGCCAAAATCTAAGAGACCAAAATCATTACACAAAATTAACCTGTTAAACTTATCGCTTATGAAAAAACTGATATTTATGCTCATGGCAGTAATCTGTTTCACGGCATGCTCAAACGACGACAACGACCCCCAAAAGCCTATTAATCCGGAACAGCCAAAAGCCGTGGAGCTGAACGATACCACCCTGACATTTGAACTGAATGCAGACACTGCAACTGTAAACATAGGCAGCAGCGAAGGCTGGTGGATAGAAGAGATTACGACAGAGGAAGACACACTGAAACCTACTGCCGAGGAGAAGCAGCTGATGGCTGGAGGCGGAGCATATGAAGCGCGATGCCAGTGGGTCAGCATGAAACGCAACGGCAGCAGCATCGAAGTGGCTGTAGACGATAACGTATATAAAGAACGCACATTCAAGATTATCCTTGCCACAGCCGACAGCACGGCCACCATCACGGGCGTGCAGGAAGAAATGATTACAGGCTGGTGGGACGACATTATAGGCCTGTCGACCAAGACCGTAACGCTCAACGGGGCAGGAGACCCTGCTACTGTAACTACCGAAGGAAAACACTGGTGGATAACATCAATAGAGGTTGACGGAGAGACGCTGTATAATTCCTACTACGACAACACAGAGAACAGAAACATGTATCAGACGGGCAAGTTCAACAAAAAGTGCGACTGGCTCAACGTAAGCGTGGACGACTGGACGCTGAACATATCGGCAGACATGAACTACGGAGAAGAAAGAACATTCAGAATAAACGTAGAGGCAGGTGACTACTTTGACTATATTAACGGCACGCAGGAAGAGCTGATGACGGGAGGAGGCACCCCCATAAACCTAAAGCCAAAACAAGTTACGATACCGGCAGAAGGCGGCACACAGACATGCACGACAGACAAAGACATTGCATGGATAATACACTGCACTTACATTAACGATAATATCTATTATGCCACATTGGATGAAAAAGAAAACTGCGCAGACACGGGCAAATTTGAAAAAACTTACGAATGGCTGACCGTGAAGCGCGACGGCGAAAATCTGTATGTAACGGCACAACCAAACAATACAGGAAAGGAAAGAACCTTCAAAGTGGTGATTACGGCAGGCGACGCAGGAGACACTCTATACGGCACGCAGCCGGCACAATGACGCCGCAGGCAACACACACACCGCAGACACTACAGGACGCAACGGCGGCTGAACACACATCATCCGTCCCATATATCCCTTTACGAGAAGGATATGGGGCGGATGATGTTCAATTTGCAACATAGTTTACAAAATATAATAAAAACAATTTTATTTCGTACAATCGAATTTTTGCATTATCTTTGCATATTATAATTATGTGTCATGCCTTACGAAAAAGCAAATCTCCGGCCTGACAATGACGGCCTTGAGCCTTTAACAGGGCTGGACGGGACGGGGCTGCAACAGAGCGGCATAAATAACACAAAGAATAAAAAACAACGATACGGAACAATGGAATACAATTTCAGAGAGATTGAGAAGAAATGGCAGAAACAGTGGGCCGAGATGAAGACCTACCAGGTTACTGAAGACAAGAGCAGGGAGAAATTCTATGTGCTCAACATGTTTCCTTATCCATCGGGAGCAGGACTGCACGTGGGACATCCGCTGGGATACATAGCCAGCGACATCTACGCCCGCTACAAGAGGCTGATGGGATATAACGTGCTCAACCCCATGGGATACGACGCCTACGGACTGCCCGCCGAGCAGTATGCCATACAGACAGGACAGCATCCGGCCATAACTACGGCCGAAAACATAAGCAGATACCGCAGCCAGCTGGACAAGATAGGATTCTCGTTCGACTGGAACCGCGAGGTGCGCACCTGCGAGCCTAAATATTACAAATGGACACAGTGGGCATTCCAGAAGATGTTCAACTCGTTCTACTGCAACACTTGCCAGAAGGCACAGCCTATAGAGAAGCTCATAGAGCACTTCAGCCAGAAGGGCACCGAGGGACTCGACGTGGCACAGAGCGAGGAGATGAGCTTCACGGCAGCCGAATGGAACGCCATGAGCGAGAAGGAGCAGCAGCAAGTGCTGATGAACTACCGCATAGCCTATCTGGGCGAGACGATGGTTAACTGGTGTGCCGGACTGGGCACCGTGCTTGCCAACGACGAGGTGGTAGACGGCGTGAGCGTGCGCGGCGGTTATCCCGTTGTTCAGAAGAAGATGATGCAGTGGTGTCTGCGCGTAAGCGCCTATGCACAGCGCCTGCTCGACGGACTCGACACAGTAGACTGGACTGAGTCGCTGAAGGAGACTCAGCGCAACTGGATCGGCCGTTCTGAAGGAACAGAGATGCAGTTTAAAATAGCCCCCTCTAACTCCCCCCGTGGGGGAGAACAGGTTTCTCTTGTAGATGAAACTTCCATAAAAAATAAATGGGAGCAGTTTAAGACTGCCAATCCCTTCAACTATGATATTCTGAAAGAATATGCCAAGGAAAACAGAAAAAATTCTACAGACGCAGAGAACGCCCTGTGGGAAGCTCTCAGAAACAAACAGCTTGGTGAAAAATTCAGAAGACAACACGTAATAGGCGACTTCATTGCTGACTTCATCTCATTAAGCAGCAAACTCGTAATAGAAATAGACGGAGATTACCACAACGAACCTGAACAAAAAGAAGCAGACCTGTTAAGGACAAAATTCCTGAACGAAATAGGTTTCACCGTACTAAGGTTTACAAACGAAGAAGTCTTGGGCAACACCGAAGATGTAATAAATAAAATAAAGGAAAAAATAACATTTAAAGCTAACCAAAGCTCCCCCACGGGGGGAGTTGAGGGGGCTTTCACCATCTTCACAACACGTGCCGACACAATATTCGGCGTAACGTTCATGGTGCTGGCACCTGAAAGCGAACTCGTAGAGAAACTTACCACACCTGAGCAGAAAGCCGAGGTGGACGCATATATAGAACGCACAAAGAAGCGCACCGAGCGCGAGCGCATCAGCGACCGCTCTGTTACGGGCGTGTTCTCAGGCTCTTACGCCATCAATCCGTTCACGGGCGAGAACATTCCTATCTGGATTTCTGACTATGTGCTGGCAGGATACGGCACAGGAGCCATCATGGCTGTGCCTGCGCATGACTCGCGCGACTATGCCTTCGCCAAGCACTTCGGACTGGAGATACGTCCGCTCATAGAGGGATGCGACGTGAGCGAGGAGAGCTTCGACGCCAAGGAGGGCACCGTGTGCAACTCGCCTAAGAGCGGAGTGGAGACTCTCGACGGATTCTCGCTCAACGGCCTGAGCGTAAAGGAGGCTATAAAGAAGACCAAGGAGTTTGTAACTTCTCACAACATGGGCCGCGTGAAGGTTAACTACCGTCTGCGCGACGCCATCTTCTCACGCCAGCGCTACTGGGGCGAACCGTTCCCGGTTTACTATAAGGACGGCATGCCTTACATGATTTCAGAAGACAAGCTGCCGCTCGAGCTGCCCGAGATTGACCAGTATAAGCCTACAGAGACAGGAGAGCCACCGCTCGGACACGCAAAGAAATGGGCTTGGGACACAGAGAAAAACGAGGTTGTGGACAAGAGTCTGATTGACAACAAGACAGTGTTCCCGCTCGAGCTCAACACCATGCCGGGCTTTGCAGGCTCATCAGCCTACTATCTGCGCTACATGGACCCGCACAACGACAACGCCCTCGTGGGCGAGGAGGCCGACCACTACTGGCAGAACGTTGACCTGTATGTGGGCGGAACAGAGCACGCCACGGGCCACCTGATATACTCACGCTTCTGGAACAAGTTCCTGTTCGACCTCGGTGTGTCGTGCCAGGAGGAACCTTACAAGAAGCTCGTCAACCAGGGTATGATTCAGGGACGTTCTAACTTCGTTTACCGCGTAAACAGCGACGACCACTCTAAGAAGCCGCTCTTCGTAAGTCTCGGACTGAAAGACCAGTATGACGTAACGCCTATACACGTTGACGTAAACATCGTTCACGGCGACGTGCTCGACACAGAGGCATTCAAGGCATGGCGCCCCGAATACAACGACGCCGAATTCATCCTCGAAGACGGCAAGTATGTGTGCGGATGGGCTATAGAGAAGATGTCAAAGTCGATGTTCAACGTTGTCAACCCCGACATGATTGTAGACAAATACGGAGCCGACACGCTGCGTCTCTACGAGATGTTCCTCGGTCCGGTAGAGCAGAGCAAGCCTTGGGACACCAACGGAATAGACGGCTGCCACCGCTTCCTGAAGAAGTTCTGGGCACTGTTCTACGATCAGCGCACGGGCGAATTCCTGCCCGACCAGAGCGAGCCTACGCCGGAGCAGTATAAGTCTGTCCACAAGCTCATCAAGAAGGTTACGCAAGACATCGAGCAGTTCAGCTACAACACCAGCATATCTGCCTTCATGATTTGCGTCAACGAGCTGCATCAGCTCAAATGCCACAACCAGGCATTGCTGACCGATGTGGTAGGCCTGATAGCTCCGTTTGCTCCGCACATAGCCGAAGAGCTGTGGCACGCACTGGGCAACAGCGGCAGCATATTCGACGCATGCTGGCCCGAATACAACGAGAAATACCTCGTTGAGAGCACCGTTCAGATGGGTATAGCCTTCAACGGCAAGCGCCGCTTCGAGATGCAGTTTGCAGCCGACGCCGACAACGCAGCCATAGAGCAGGCTGTGATGGCCGACCCGAGAACGGCAAAATACATCGACGGCAAGCAGATAGTAAAGGTTATCATCGTGCCGAAGAGAATGGTCAACGTGGTTGTTAAATAACAGCCGCGCCCATATCACTAAGGCAAACAGCAAAATAACAGGACACACACAGGCGGCAAAGGCCGGGCAACACAGCAGAGCCCGGCCACTGAGCCGGCCTGACTCACTCACAGGAGCCGACGCGCTCATGATAAAAACCGTTATGTCAACAGAATTAAAAAGAAACACACTTTCACCTTAAAAAAATCACAAGCCATGCAGAAGCAAATATTAATTCGTGAAGCCAAAGACTACTTCAACATCACCCTCGGGCTGATGCTCTACACGTTCGCCTTCACGGTGTTCCTCCTGCCTTACGAGATAGTAACGGGAGGTATAGCGGGAATCGGCGCCGTGGTGTTCTACGCCACGAAGTTCCCCGTTCAGTACACATTCTTCATAATCAACGCCGTGCTCATCGTGGCCGCGCTGAAGATACTGGGCTGGCGCTTCCTGATGAAGACCATCTACGCCACGTTCATGCTGACCTTCCTGCTCGACGTGGCCCAGAGAGTTGTCATACAGCCCGACGGCACGTTCTACAAGCTGCTGGGCGACGGCAACGACTTCATGTCGCTCGTCATCGGATGTATGATGACCGGCACGGCCCTGGCCATAGTGTTCCTCAACAACGGCTCTACGGGCGGCACCGACATCATAGCGGCCTCGGTCAACAAGTACCGCAACATATCGCTCGGCCGCGTAATCCTGCTAATCGACGTGTGCATCATAGGCAGCTGTCTGTTTATCGACACGTTCGGTCCCGTGCAGTTACGCTGCCAGAAGGTGGTGTTCGGCTTCTGCACCATGTTCATCGAGTGCACCATGCTCGACTACGTGATGAACTGGCAGCGCCAGTCGGTGCAGTTCATGATATTCTCAAAGAAATATCAGGAGATAGCCAACGCCATAGCCACCACGACCGACCACACGATAACCATACTCGACGGTCACGGATGGTATACGGGCAAGGAGACCAAGGTGCTCTGTCTGCTGGCAAAGAAGAACGAGAGCGTGACGATATTCCGACTGATAAAGGTAATCGACCCCAACGCCTTTGTGAGCCAGAGCTCCGTGATAGGCGTATACGGCGAGGGCTTCGACCAGATAAAGGTGAAAGTGCCCAAGAAGATGAAAGACAATACGCTAAACGGCAAATGACGGCAAAAGGCCGCAGCCGGGCGCACAGAGAAACAATAAAGAAAAGATGAAAATAGTTTTCGCAACAAACAACAAGAACAAGCTGGCCGAGATAAGAGACATGCTCGGCGACAAGATAGAAGTGATGTCGCTGGCCGACATCAACTGCCACGAGGACATACCCGAGACGGCAGACACGCTGGAGGGAAACGCCCTGCAGAAAGCCCGCTACGTGTTTGACAAATACGGCATGAGCTGCTTTGCCGACGACACCGGACTTGAGGTGGACGCGCTGGGCGGAGAACCGGGAGTCTACTCGGCACGATATGCCGGAGGCGAAGGTCACGACAGCGAGGCCAACATGGCAAAGCTGATGCAGAAGCTCGGCGACAACGACAACCGCAAGGCGCGCTTCCGCACGGTGATAGCCCTGATAACGGGCAGCGGCGACGACGGCGTGAAGCTGTTTGAAGGCGTGGCAGAAGGCGACATAATACGCGAGAAGAGGGGAGGAGAGGGCTTCGGCTACGACCCGATATTCCGTCCCGAAGGCTACGACAAGACTTTTGCCGAACTGGGCCACGAGATAAAGAACAAGATATCTCACCGTGCCAGGGCCGTGCAGAAACTTGTAGAATATCTTAAACAGGCAAGCGGCAACAGATAGCCGCCTGCCTTTATATTATCATCACCGTCGCCGGAAAGCGCTGCGCAAAGCGCTCTGGCGGCGCAACGGCAATGCCGCTGAACGAAGAATTTTGGCATTTTATAAAACAAATCTTACCTGCCGGCGTTATATCATTGAGCAACAAGCCACAAGCTGTAAACAAAACAATTATGCGAAAAATAAACACCCATATCCTCAGACATATCATGTCATGCTGTCTGCCGTGCCTTTTTCTGCTATTATCAGTGCCGGCCAATGCAATAAGCGGCGGCAGCACAGACGGCTGGACCCTCTATCCAAGCTACGGCAACATAACAGAAATAGAGCCCACGGGCAAGGAGGTGTACGTGCTGGCATCCAACAGTCTGTTTTCGTATAACCCCTCAGACGGACTTGTTGCCACCTACGACAAGACAAATATGCTGTCGGACATCGAGATATCGCACATATCATGGTCAAAATCGGCCGGCAGACTTATCGTTACCTACACAAACTCTAACATCGACCTGCTTTCAAGAAACGGCAGCGTGATCAACGTGCCCGACCTCTACATGAAGGAAGCTACCTACGACAAGACCATAAACAACATTTATATATATAACCAATATGCCTATTTGTCGACAGCCTTCGGCATAGTGAAGATGAACGTCAGCAACGGAAGCATTGCCGACTCGTATCAGCTCGGATTCCAGGTTGACTACTGCTACATCGAGGGCAACTACATCTATGCTGCATCGAGCACGCAGGGCATCTACCGCGGAAACATGCAGGACAACCTGCTCGACAAAGGCAACTGGAGCCGCACGGGCGACTATGTGGCGCAGAACATAGACCGCACAAAGGTGTACGACCAGACCGACGGCACATGGTGGACCAAGACCGAAGACGGAAAGCTAACAGGATATAAGATAAACAGCGACAACGTGCCCGTGTATGTAACCGAAGGCGTTGCACCCGACGGACCCGCATCAAACAACTTCTACCGCATATACATCAACAACGGAAGCCTCTACGGCGTGGGCGGCCTGTGGTCGCAGGAGACCGACGGCAACCGCCCGGGCGAAGTTCACGTGTGGAACGGCGACAGCTGGTCGGAGTTTGAAAAGGTTACAACCGACAAGATAGGCCACAGCTACGTTGACGTGCTATGCCTCGACTTCGACCCAACAATAAGCGGACACGTCATGGTGGGCGCCAAGAGCGGCATGTATGAGTTTCAGGACGGCAAGTTCGTGAAGCACTACACAACGGACAACAGCGCGCTCGAGTCGCCGTTCAATCCGCCGTCGAAAGACTATACCATCGTTACATCTGTAAAATACGACGCTGCCGGAAACCTCTGGGCGCTCAACTCGCTGATAAGCAACAGCATAAAGTGCCTCTCGAAAAGCGACGGAAAATGGACTACATACAAGCATTCAGAACTGTCGGGCACCAACAGCTACGACCTTGAGAAAGCCTTTATCAGCAAGACCAACGGCAAGATGTGGTTTGTAAACAACAACTACAACAACACCATACTTTACTCATACGACTATGCCAACGACGTGCTGACAAAATACGGACCGAGCATAATAAACCAAGACGGAACAAGCCTCGGCGCAAACTACATATTCAGTCCGGTTGAAGACAGGGAAGGAAACGTATGGGTAGGCACCAACGCCGGACCTGTTTATCTCTCGGCAAGCGCCATACAGAACGGCTCAACTTACTTCACGCAGCACAAAGTGCCGCGCAACGACGGCACCAACTATGCCGACTATCTGCTATCGGGCATCGACGTGCGCGCCATAGCCATCGACGGCGGCAACCGCAAATGGATAGGCACCAACTCTAACGGAGTGTTCCTTATCAGCGACGACAACAACACGCAGATAAGCCACTTCACCACAGACAACTCGCCTCTGCCGTCAAACCTTGTGCAGGACATAGCCATCGACGGTGCGTCGGGCCGCGTATATTTCGCCACAGACAAGGGCTTATGTTCTTATCAGAGCGACGCAACCGAGCCGACAGACGAGATGACCAAGGACAACGTATACGCATATCCCAATCCCGTGAGACCCGACTACACGGGCCTGATAACCATCACAGACCTTAGCTATGACGCCGACGTGAAGATAGTAACGTCGAGCGGAGCACTCGTAAACCAGGGCCGAAGCACGGGCGGATCGTACACATGGGACGGCTGCGACCTCAACGGCAAGCGTGTGGCATCGGGCGTGTATATGGTTGAGACGGCAACATCGTCGGGCGACAAGGGCACCGTGTGCAAGATTGCCATAGTAAACTGACATCACAACAGACATAAAAATCTCAGCAGGAACACGTGACACGAAATACAGACATCCTATCTCACGAAAACACATTATGGACGCAGGGCATATCGGCTATAATGGTTATGCTGATGCACTTCATAATGCAGATTGAAGGTTACCCCCGCATCGTCAACATATTAGGCAGCATAGGCGTGGCTGCGTTTCTGTTCATATCAGGCTTCGGACTAAACGAAAGCTACAAGAAAAGCGGTCTGGCCGGCTACTGGCACAAACGTATCGTGCGCGTAATAATACCGTGCTGGCTCGTCTTTCTGTTCAAGCTGCCGTTTGAAGAGCAGTTCAGCCTGTCAAGGCTTGTCCACAACCTGCTCTTCACCGACTCGGAACTGTGGTTTGTCGACTATATCGTAAGATGGTATATCATCTACTGGCTGGCGCGCAGACTATCACCGCGCCACACCACCAAGATACTTGCAGGCTTCTCAGTGGCCTTCATCTTCGCCCAGCAGCTCATGTGCGAGCAGGCCTTTTCGTTCTTCTGCGGATACATCGTATCGCAGCATTATGACAAGGTAAGACAGACAAGCCGCGGCAGGATAATAAAATTCACGGCGGCAGCCTTTGCCTACGGCACGGCGTTCATGCTCATCAAGGAGATTCCGTTCGTAAGGAGATATATCGGCACCGTGCCCTTCAACATCATACTGCTCAACATCAAGCTGCCGCTGGCAGTAGCCATAATCACATCTCCATACATATTACCGCAGCTGAAGAGGCTCAGACCTATATCATGGTTCGGCAAGATAAGCTATGAGATATACATAGTTCACTTCTTCGTCTTGCCGTTTGTAACCGACTTTTTATCCATAATTAAATACATGGCGGCATCGACCGTCATTGCCGCCGTGTTCAACAGGATAAACAACGAGCTGAAGAACAACTTCACCACGGTGTTCACCTCAATACTCTACATCGCCGTATGCTACATCATGGCATGCAAATACAGCATGAGGGCCACCGAACATTTCGGATACGTCAGCATGAGCTATGCCGTCATCCTGGCGCTCGTCACGCTGCTGTTTAATCGCCGAAAGACAATTATAAGCAGACATTCTGAGGCAATATTCTGGTCAATGGCAGTGATAATGGCTGTTGCTATGGCAGCCGTGCAGTATCATTTCGACCCCATGCAGAACCAGGTTGACCGCTGGTCGGCCATAGCCAATCCGCTCACCGCCATGTTCAGCGGCCAGTTTCCTTATTCGGCACAGACCCATTTAGGCGGCTACGCCTCGCCGTTCCCGGTGTGGATGGTGTTCCACATACCCTTCTGGGCGCTCGGCAACGTAGGCCTTTCAGAGATTTTCACCGCCCTGCTGTTCGTCATCAGCGTCAAGGCCGCCTACGGCTCTCAGGCAGGCATAAAGGCCACCGTGCTGCTTGCGCTAAGCCTTAACCTGTGGTATGAAACGGCAGTGAGGAGCGATCTTATATCCAATTTTCTTCTTCTTGCATCATTTATAAACCTTCTTATATGCAAGAAGATAACCTTCAGTAAATATCCTTTTATGCTCGCGGCTATATCCGGCCTGTGGCTGTCAACGAGAATAAGCACGGCCTTTCCTCTCTTCATCATGTTCTTTCCCTTCTGGCTCAAGCTTTCTGCGGGCCGCAAGGTGTCCACGCTGCTCATTGCCGCAGCCGTGCTGTGCCTTACGTTCCTGCCGTTTGCATTGTGGGACTGGCACGAGCTGTTCTATGCCGAGAACAATCCGTTCTCGCTTCAGTCGAGACAGGGACGCCCGGCCGACTCGCTTCTGCTGCTCGCGGTTGCAGTGATAATGGCTTTAAAATGGAAGGGAAACAACAAGATGCTTATGCTATTCTCGGCTATAATGCTTATCCTGGTGCCCGTGCTGGCATACGGACACAATATGTATGTGTACGGCAACTGGACCGACATATTCAATTCGGCATACGACATAACCTATCTCGACGCCTCGCTGCCGTTCTGCATCACGCTCATGGCAGCCTTCGGAGCATGTCAGATGCAGGCAAAGAAACCCAGCTTGTAGAGCTTGAATACTGCCAACGACGGCTTATTGCCACGCAGATTGCGCAGTTCGGCGCCGCGGAACATTCTGTGAAACAGCCTGACAAGCCACAGCATGTGCATCGACCTCAGCCTGTCCACCATGCCGAGCAGCGGCGAATAGTCTTTTAGTTCGCCGGCAAACTGATGCAGAGTGAGCATGGCCTCCTCTATCTTCTTCAGATAAGCCGCGTTGCCCTCGAAGCACGTATAAGCCACAGGATTGTCTATATGCCTTACCACGATGCCGTTGTTGCGGAACGCACGGCCAAGCATCACGTCCTCATATCCGTAGCCCTTTATCCTTTCGTCGTAAGGCACACGCTCAAGAACAGAGCGGTGATAAAAGAAGTTTGTCGTGCGGAACGAATTGTATGGCAGCCTGTTTCTCACATCAACCGAATGGTTTTTCTCCTCAAATTTCTCATATCTGAAGCGCAGGTTCTCCTTATATAGTCTTGCCGAATCTGCCCCTCCGTCAACACACACGCCGCCGCATACAGCCTCGCCGCGCTGCGCTCCGCTGCTGAGATAACGCAGCAGAAAGTCGTCGTAGACCAGACTGAGGCGCGCGTCGACCATCAGATGCCACTCATATTTGCCCTTAGACGTCATATTGTTGCGCATGGCTGCACGGCAGTCGTGGTGGCGGTCAATAACGTAGCGGCAGTGAGAAAGGCCGTCTATCGCCCTGTTTTCGGCTATCACGGCCTCGTTGGTGCTTCCGTCGTCTATTGCGAGAATCTCATATTCAAGGCCGTCTATGGCTTCAGCCTGCGAATGGAGCACGCTGACAAGCGCCACGGCACTGTCGTTATAGACGGGTATAAGTATTGACAATTCGTTTATCATTTTGTTTTGCACAGATATGAATATTTAAGGTGCTGCCGTGCCGTTACGCAATTGCAGACCGGCGTATGTCATGCAAATATAGTGAAAGGCGAGTGAAAAGTCAAAAGAAAAACGATGTATTTTGTTTTTGACTATTCCGAGCCGAATCCTATATTATGCAAAGATAGTGAAAGGCGAGAGCATTGCAAAAATCAAAAACTTATTTTTGATTTTGTACTGCCGAGCCGAATCCTATATTATGCAAATATAATGAAAGCCGGCGGCAAAACAAAATAAAAGGCGCAGTTTTTAGACCGCGCCGCCAAGCGCGTACCATATACACACCTTAAAAAACACAATAAACAGCATAATTTGCAAATAATGCTATTTATTTTTTTAAATTTGCAAGTATGAAACTCAGCATCATCATCCCCGTTTACAACGCCGAAAAGACGCTCGGCAGATGCTTGGACAGCATACTGTCGCAGACGTATGAAGACTTCGAGGTGCTGCTCGTTGACGACGGCTCTACCGACGGCAGCGGTCTGACGGCCGACAAGATAGCGCAAGGCGACAGTCGCCTTACCGTCATACATAAGGCCAACGGAGGCCCCTCGGCGGCACGCAACTGTGCGCTCGACCGCATCAGAGGAGAGTATGTAACCTTTGCCGACAGCGACGACGAGCTCACACCGGGCACGCTCGGCAGGATAATGGCCATAATGGAGCAGCATCCTGAATACGACATACTTGAATATCCGGCTACGGAACGGCCCGGACGCAAGGACATGCACGTGATGAACCCGGGCAGCAGGGTGTATGCCGACGCCATCGGATGGCTCTCCGACCACGGCTTCGGCCACTGCTGGATGTGGAACAAGGTGTTCCGCAGGCAGATGTTCGACGGCGTAAGGTTTCCTGAAGACAGAAGGATGTTTGAAGACGGCATCGTCCTCGGCAAGATCATTAGCCGGCATCCTGTGATGGCAACCACCGGCGAAGGCATGTATCTCTACCACTGGAACGGCGACGGACTGACAGCCAAGGCTGCCTGCGGCGGACTCGTAACCATGCTCGAGGCACAGCTCGAAGTGGTGAAAATGCTCGGCATTGACACGAGAGAGAAGAAATGGCACAGACTCTACATGGACATGTTCACGGCGCAGCTGTATGCCTACCGCGCCACGGGCAGACTGATGCTGCGCAGCCAGAAGGTTGCAGCCGATATGCACGGAGGCATGAGCGGCATGATAAAATCGCTAATGCTCAACACGTTAGGACTGAAGACGGCGTGCAGGATATTCAAAACACTAAGACCATGAAGATTGTTTATCTGATAGAAGACTTCGCCATAAAGGGCGGGGCAGAGCGCATGATATCCGAAAAGGCCAACACCTTTACGGCCGTGAAGGGGCACGACGTAACCATTGTGTCGATATTCAGCGACAGCCGTCCGCCGGCATATCCGCTCAACGGCGTGTCGTTCGTAAGTCTGGGCGTGCCCTTTGCCGCCACTGACTGCAGCCTGCTTGTCAAGACCATGTCGCGCCTCAGGGTGCTTACGTCGGCTGCCGTGCGCTTCAACAGACTGATGTCTGAGCTTCGCCCCGACGTCATCTTCTTCACGCTGCCCATGGGAGCGCTGCTCCTGCCGCTCTACCGCGGCAACGCAAAGAGAGTGTATGAGTCGCACTCGGCACGGCAGTTTACGCCTTACCACAGCTTGTTCGCGCCCATGGAGCTTATGGCCGACACCGTGGTGTGCATAACCGAACAGGACGCACGGCAGTATGCACGGGCACGCAATAAGAGAGTTATACCCAACTTTATCAACACTCCCGGCCACACAGCCGAAGACTACGGCGCAAAAAGGGCGCTGGCGGCAGGCAGACTTGAGCATCCAAAAGGCTTCGACATCCTTATCAGATGCTGGAAGGAGATAGACAAGGCGCATCCTGACTGGCGGCTCGACATCTACGGCGAAGGCTCGCTGCGCGAAAGTCTGCAGCAACAGATAGACCAACTGGGGCTGAGCGGCAAGATAAGACTGTGCGGACGCACCGAAGACATGATGCAGACATACCCCAGATACAGCCTCATGCTGGCCACGTCGAGGTTTGAGGGCTTCTCGCTCGTGCTTGCCGAGGCACAGGCATGCGGGCTGCCTGCCGTGACGTTCGACTTTAAATATGGCGCACGCGAGATTGTTGCCGACGGCATAACGGGCACAATAGTGCCGCAGGACGACATGCAGGGCTTTGCCAGGGCAGCAATAGACATGATGGCGTCTGAAGACAAGCGCCGCAGCTATGGCGAAGAGGCTGCAAGGCGGACGATGCGCTTCTCGCGCGACAGGGTGATGGAGGAGTGGTACAGGCTGCTTGACGACCTAAGCCGATGAGCATCACGCGCAGTATATCTTCTGATGAAACAAGCAGGGCAACAGCTTACAAGACGAGATATGACTATATATAATGTCATACAGCCTTACCGCAACTATAGCCTCAGGCATACTTTAATGGCTGTGCTTATGCTGCATGACATTTACACATACGGATAAATAATAAATAATACATAAAGAAAATAGCACCTCAGGCGGTGCTATTTTTTTGTTTACCCCAAATCGGCTATCAGTATTTATATAAAGCCATGTGCCGTCTGATGACAGATTGGGGCTTAAACACGCGTTTCTTATTTCAACACAAACTAATCACGGCGCACAGAATATTTCTTATACACTTCAACATATTCTGCCGCCACCTTGCGGTAGTCGTGATACTTTCTTACAAACTCCACGCTCTGCTTTGACAGCAGTGCCACGTTGCCGGGCGTCAGGAGCGCCTGCTCGAGCGTAGCCACATTGTCGTCGAAGCTCTTCTCGGGACTTACGTTTATTATAGGCCTCAGTTTCTTCTCGCCTATAAACTCATAAAACTCTTCCTCGCCTCCGCCTATAACCACCGTTCCGCGCGCCATTGCCGCCAGCGAGTTCATCGACGGCGTGTAGCTGTAGAACTGGTCCACCTGCACGTCGGCCTCGTCAAGCATCACGCAATAACGGTCGTAGGGCACGTCCTCTACATACATCACGCTGAGCCGTCCGGGATGCCTGCGGTCAACCTCTTCTATCATCTCGGCTATCTTGCGCGCACCTTTCAGATACTCGCGCCTGCTCTGCACGCCCACCAGCACCTTTATTTTGCCGTCTGTGCCCTTCACGCGTGCGTCATGAGGCACATGCATGGGCAGCGGCACATAATGCAGCCTTGAGCGAAAAGAATCGACGTCGTAGGCAAGATAATACTCATACAGGCATGCCACGAAGGCGTCTGAGCTGCCGGCTGCCTTGTTGAAGCACGACACACACTCGGGCAGGCGCTGCTCTGCCAGTCGGGCCTTGTTCTGCTCCTGGTTGCGCACGCAGCCGTTCCAGTACATGTCCGAATATTCGGGCACGCCCTTCAGCTGGCGCTCGAGCACCTGCGGATCGTCGCCGTAGCATCCTTTTATAAGACAGCGGTTGTGGCGCTTCAGGAAACTGATGAGCATCTTGTTCCAGCTCATCTTCAGCGGCACAAACTGATAGTTGTGTATCTGCACCACATCGTTGCCGCACAGCCGCCTTATGTTGCGCAGGAGCGTGAGCAGCACCTTCAGTCCGCCAAGCTTTCCCCACCGCGGGTCGCGCCTGAGGTCGATGTCGCGCGGACAGTCGCGCGGAGCGTTGCCGTCAGACATCAGCACCACGTCGTGTCCAAGCTCAGCCAGACCGTCTCTCAGCGTAGCATGAGCATAGCTCGCCTCACCAATTAATAATATACGCACGGATTTTTGGGAATTAAAAAGTAAAAATTAAAAATTAAAAAATTAAGGAGCAAAAATTAAAAGGCGGGAAAGAACGGAATGTCAGGAAACTAACGGCTTTGCGGCTTGCATGAATATAGCCGGCTAAAGTTTTCCGTCTTTTATTATCCCTTCATTCTTCCCAGCCTTTTAATTTTTACTTATTAATTTTTAATTATGAACAGTCTCTAGCTCATCTCCAGCATGCGGTTTATCGGCTTCACTGCCTCGGCTGCTATGTCGGCAGGAACGTCTACGCTGGGCCATTCATGCTTCAGGGCGTTGTAAACTTTGAGCAGGGTGTTCATCTTCATGTATTCACACTCGTTGCAAGAGCAGCCCACCAAGCCTTCGCTCACTTCGGGAGGCACGGGCAGGAACACCGTGTCGGGGCACTGGCGCTGCATCTCGAACAGTATGCCCGGCTCTGTTGCCACGATATACTCCTTGTCGGGATGTGCCACGGCATAGTCGAGCAGCACTGCCGTTGAGCCTACCACGTCGGCAAGCTTCACTACGGGACCCTTGCACTCGGGGTGAACCAGCACGATGGCGTCGGGATGCTCCTTCTTCATCTCAACGATGGCCTGAGGCGAGAAGCGCTCATGCACATGGCATCCGCCGTTCCAGAGCAGCATCTCGCGGCCCGTAACGGCGTTGATGTAGCTGCCCAGGTTGTGGTCGGGTCCGAAGATAATCTTCTCGTCCTTCGGCAGCTGGTCTACTATCTTCTTTGCGTTGCCGCTCGTAACCACCACGTCGGTCAGCGCCTTCACGGCAGCCGTAGTGTTGACATAGCTCACCACGGTGTAGCCCGGGTGCTCCTGCTTAAACTTCCTGAGGTCTTCGGCGCGGCATGAGTCGGCCAGCGAGCATCCGGCGTTGAGGTCAGGACAGATCACCAGCTTTTCGGGGCAAAGTATCTTGCACGTCTCTGCCATGAAGTGAACGCCGCACATCACGATAATCTTGGCGTCGGTCTTGGCAGCTTTGCGCGCCAGGGCCAGCGAGTCGCCAATGAAGTCGGCCACCTTCTGCACCGATCCGTCGGTGTAGTAGTGGGCCAGTATTATGGCGTCTTTCTCCTTGCACATTCTTCTTATCTCGGCGGCCAGGTCGGTGCCGTTGTCAGCAGGCTCGTCTATGTAGCCCTTCTCTGTCCATTCTTCTTTAACCATAGTGTTTGTTTCTTTTGCCGTGTGTGCTTGTCCTGCTTTCAGGTTACCCTCAGGTTTCCACACCCACATAATTATTCTTATCCTTTGTTTTCCTTTTTTAAAAAAGAGAATGAGTTGTATGATATGCCGTTGATTTGTTCAAAACTTTAGGGCTGAAAGTTTGCTTATTTCGTTATCAACCCGTGGTTATGTGTTTTCAACATGTGCCATTAATATCTTCTGTCTGACTGTCAGGCGTTAAGGCATCTTATCCACAATTCTCCTGTCAGACTGCAAATTTAATAAGTTTATATCTTTTTTCGCCATTTATCTGTTGAAAACTTGCTTATTTTGTCTGTATAAAGGTGTTGATATACACGTGTATAATGTCGTGCCCGTGTGGCGTGTTGATATCCACATATTTTTCCAACGGTTTTCCACATGGTTATCAACAGGGTTTTCAACAGTGTCTCGGTGTTCTTTGTCTGCTGTGGTTTTTGTGCTTGTTTTCATGGTGTTTTCTGCGTTGTTTTAGGTCTGTGGCGTGGCTTTATCCCGGTTTTGGTGTTGCTTTATGCGTTTTTTGTGTTGTGATATGCCGTCTTTTGCCTTGCAACAGGTGGCTTTTTGCATTGCGATATGTGGCTTTTCGTGTGCTGAAAGATGTGCTTTCGGCTTGTTGATAAATGGTGTTTATTTTGTTGATAAGTTTTGTAACGGCCTTAGGCTCACGTCTTTATGATATGTTGAAATCTTGTTGAAAAGTGCCGTTATGCTTATTCTTTTTGGTGTGTTCTTCTGATGTGCCTATCTTCTGCGCAGTTTTTTCAGCCGTTCTGTCAAGCTGTTCCACAGCGACGTCTTTTTGTGCAGTATAAACAGCGAGGCGGCAGTGCTCGCCAGGGTGAGCATTATGCCGAGGCAGGCGCTCAGCAGAGTGTTGCCGATAAGTGTTGAAAGATATGCCGCTATGCCTATCGGCAGATGTATGGCGGCATAGGTGCATACGCCTTTCGAGGGGCGGTAGGCGTAGCGTGTGTGGGCATAGGTGTATATCAGTGTCAGCTCGAAGAGATACGACACGAGCAGTCCGGCGCCCGTGCCCGTCAGTCCCATCAGGCGGTATCCGCCCATCACGGCTGCCACCTGCATGGCTGCCGACAGCGTTTCGAGCACGAAGAAGGCCTTAGAGTGGCTCTTGGCGAGCGTCATGTAGGCTATGGGCAGCGTTATGGCCCTGAGGTACATCGACATGACGGCTATCTGAGCCATGGGCACCACGGGCGTGAACTTGCGGCTGTAGAGCATCGGCACCACCAGCGGCAGGGCCACGATGAGCAGCGTGAGCATGGGTGCCACGATGAGCAGCGACACCTCTATCTGGCGGTTGGCCGTGAGCTTCATGGCCTGGTTGTCGTGGTTGACGGCCGACAGGCGCGGAAAGTAGTCGGTCTCCATCGCCGAGAACACCATGCCCGAGTAGGTTATCGTAAGCACGAATCCCGCGTTGTATAGTCCCACTATGTCGAGGTCGGCCTCGGCGTTGAGCAGTGCGCGCAGCAGCATCTCGGCTCCGCTTGCCATTATGCCCGACATGATGAAGGCTATGCCCAGCCTTACCATCTCCATGCCTTCGCCCAGCAGGCCCTTAGTTCCGCTGAGCCGCAGCGGATAAGCCCTGTAAGAATACACCACCGTTATTATCATCGTGGCAAGCGCCATGAGTATTATCACGGGCACGATGCCGGTCCATCTGAACATCCAGTATATGGGCACGGATATCAGCAGCGAGGCTATGACCGACCATATCTGCACCACGGCGAGCGCCCTTAGCCGTCGTGTGGCCTTCAGTATGGCCGTCTCGCCGCCCGTTATGGCCATCAGCGCCACGGCAGGCGAGAGCAGCATGAAGTGGAGCGTGTGGTCGCCCCACGAGAAGGCGAGGCTGTTGAGCAGCGGTCCGGCGGCTATGCACACGAGCATGCCGAGCAGTGCTGCCACGAGGCTCCATGCCCTGACAATCCTGATGAAGCGCTCCATGCCTTCCGTATCGCCCTGATCGTAGAGTTCTGATATGTGCTTTATCGCACTGAAGGATATTCCGAGGTTGGTGGCCTGCGAGATAAAGTTGACCGAAGAGTTGAGCAGCGACGCCAGTCCCATGCCGGCAGGGCCGAGCAGCAGGGCCGTAATCTTGTTGCGTACAAGGCCGATAATGATGTTGAGTCCCTGCACGCCGCCGAATATTCCAGTATATTTCAGCACATGTCCGTAGCTGTCTTTACTTTCGTCTTTATCCATTTAAGATATAGAACGGCGGAATTGGGGAAATATTGTTTGGTTTAGTAGTTAAAGTAGTTAAAGTAGTTAAAGTCAAATGCATTGTTGTTTTAGGAGTAAAGGAGTTATGTAGTTAAGGAGTTAAGACGAATGTTTTTCTTTTAGTAGTTAAAGTAGTTAAAGTCAAATGCATTGTTGGTTTTAGAAGTTAAAGTAGTTAGAGTAATTAAATCCGAATGTATTATTTGTTCTTCTCGCAGGCACTACGTTTGCTATTGTGCCGGCGGATCTGCGCTCCGCCGGAATTGCTTATAAGGATCTCCTGATCCGCTTAAGATACCGCTTTTTAAGTTAAAAATGAAAAGCAGGCGCAAAAGCGTAATTAAAAATGAAAAATTAAAAATGAAAAACGCCTGACGGAAGCGAATGGTTAAGAGTGAAAAATCCAAATGTTTTGTGTTCAGATGTTGACAAACAAAATAAGAACGTCCCATTGCAATAAAAAGCAACGGGACGTTCTTTATTGTCTTAATACATACTTTCTCACTTCTTAATTAAAATAAACGCTGCCCAGTATTGTGGCTTCGAGTAGGGGCGAACGGTCTTCATTACTTTCTTCTTCGGCCACACCCATCGGCCTAAGCGCCTTATCTGTCCGTGCGACTTGTCGTCCTCGTCTGTCTCCACTTCTATCTTCACTTCATGGCAGCGCAGGTCGGTCTTGGCTTGGGCGAAGGCTTCCGACATGGGCATGCCGCCGAGCAGATGATGATAAAAACGGGTCATGAGCAGCTTGGTGGCCTTGTCGTCAACGTTCCACAGACTTGCCACTATTGCGCCGGCTCCTGCCTTCTTAAGTCCGCGCTGAAAGCCGAACACACCCTCGGAAGTTATCGGTCCGAGACCCGTCTGACATGCCGACAGCACTACGAGGGCTGCCCTGTCGAGGCGCATCTCTGAGGCTTCGCGTGCCAGCAGTATGCCGTCGTCGTAGGCGCTGTATGCCGGCTGCACCATGCGGTTGGCACCCGCAAACACCAGTCCGCTGCGGCTCATCGTGTCGTCTTCGCGCAGACTGTCGCGGCAGAACGCCAGCGGCTCGGGCCTGTCGGTGTCGGCAAAGCAGAAGCCGTGGGTGGCAAGATGTATCATTGAGCACGACGGGGCGGAGAGCTTGAAGGCCGTTTCGGTGGCCTGCGTGCCTTTTATGCATTCAGCCTTTATGCCGTTGCCTTTTGCTATCATGCTCCTTATGGTGTCAGCCTCTGCCGCCGTGGCGGGCAGATAGGCGTAGGCTCCGTTGGCTGCGGGCGGCAGATGCAGGGCAGAGAGTATGCTGCTTGCGCTGCGGTCGGGCGCTGCTGTGGCGTCGTCCTGGGTCTTTGCGTCGCATTCGTCGTAGCTCACTCCGCCCATAATAAGTGCTTTTCCCCTGATGTCTTTGTCGTCATTGGCAAGCTCGCGCGTAGAACTGAGGCGGCACACGTCGCTGCCGTTCATGGCGTCTGCCATGTTCTCTATGGCAAGCAGATGCAGCAGACCGTCGGGCGCGAAGTATATCCGTCCGCGCTTCGCCAGCAGCGGTTTCAGCTTCGACCATATCATAGAGCTAAGCTTAGTGTCGGTGTATATGGCGTTCTTGTCGGCAGCGCGCATCGAGTTCATCGCCTCGTTGAGCGTTCGGCCGTCGGTCAGCCTGAAGTTGCGCAGACTGTCTTCTGTCCACAGCGGCACGAAGCCCACCTTGCCAGTGCCGTCAAGGGTCAGTGCGGCATAGCGTCGCGCCGATGTGCTGCCGTATCTTATAAACTCTATTGCCGTCTCGTTGCGCCCCAGCCGCCGCGCTATGTCGGCCGATGTCAGCCTCATGTTGGCGTTGAAGCTCCTGTATCCGTCCATCATGGCCATCAGCCTCTGCTCCTGCCTGTCGGCTTCGGCATAGAGCGAGTCGCGCTGCCGTGCGTCAGAGCTGCCCTTGTCGGCCTCACGTCTCAGTGATGCTATGCTGTCATAAAGCCTCGATGCAGATGTGTCGCGCCGTGCCTCGGCCTCTATGTTGCGCTCAACCTGCAGCAGAAGACACTTGGAGAAGAGCGCCACGTCGTAGAGCAGCTGCGGGTCGGCTGCCTCGGTGGCATAACATTCGGTTACAAGCGGTTCGTTGCTGAACCAGAAGTCCTGCCGCTGCTTGTCGGTAAGGAAGGCAAACGAGCGGCACACATAGTTGCGCATAAGGCCGAAATACGTCTTAAACCACGCCGCCGCTTCATCCTTCCGTCCGGCTTTCAGCAGAATTTCGGCGCGCTTTCTTACGCTTATCGCATAGTCGGGATGTTTCTCTCCTAGGTTTGTTTTCTGCCATGTCAGGCACGAGTCTATGTGCGCCAGGGCTTTGTCTGCATGTCCGCATCCGCTCTCAGCCAGCGCCAGGTTTGCCATCACGATGTATCGTCCGGCTCCCTCTGCCAGCATGCCTGCAGCCTTGCCGAGCGATGCCGCCGCCGCTTCGTGCTGTCCGAGCGACATCTCTATAAATCCGCGGTTGGCCGTCAGCGTGGCCTTCTGCTCTGCGCTCATGCCGTCGGTCGGTGCCGTGGCGAGCAGCTGCAGGGCGTCGCCGCCGCGTCCGAGATATGCATACGCCGATGCAAGGTTTATCAGCCGTGTGTCCTGACCTATCGTGGCGTTGAGCGGCTCGAGCAGGTCTACGGCGTCGGCGTATAGTCCGAGAGTGAGATACAGGTTGCTCATGTTCAGTTTTCCGCGCACGTCGAGCAGTCCTTCGCTGTCAATTGTGCGGTAGTTTTCGAGCGCCTCGCGATAGTTTCCCGTCTGTCTGTTGCACGTGGCCATGCCCGTCAGCGCCCTTAGCCGCCACGATCCGGGTATGCCTTTCTTGTCGTTCACCTCACGGTAGGCTTCAATAGCCTCGGCATAGCTCCCTGCGTTGCGCAGCGAGTCGGCCCTGAGCAGCGTTGCCACCGTCTGTCCTTCTGCCGTGGCGGCAGCGGCTGATAATATCAATAATGCAAGAAAACGAAACACGATGATAATCAGGAATTAAAAATTAAGAATTAAGAAAACATGTATAAATAATATTGCGGCAGCTGGATTTTTTGCCTTAACCCGAATATGTGGTGATAATCCGGATGGAAGCACCGATACGCAAACAGACAAAACAGCATGCGCTCTGATAACCTTTCAGGGCTTAGTGAGCCACATTTATGGTTTGTCATGCCGCTTCAGCCGTTTTGGCTTGTCTGATGCCTTTAGCTGCCTGGGACTGTTCAGTTGGACACGATGATAAAGCTCAGGTCTTTGTCCGACTTGTTCTCAACGGTTATCACCAGTTCGCCGGCACGTTCTATCGTCCAGTTGAGTGTGCAGCAGTCCTTGCCTCCGTCGGCCTTGTCTGCTAGTTTGCGGCCGCTGCCCTTGTCGTCTACGTAGAGATTCACTTTGCCTCCGCACTCGGGCACCACCATCAGCTGCTGTTCGCCCTGCGCCATCATCGAGTAAGTTACGCTGCCGCCTGCCGCCACGGCGCGGTGGGTGCATCTTAGCGGAGCGCCCGTTGCCCTCATCTTGTAGGCGTCTTCAACCTCTATGAGCCCCATGTCGAGGTTTTTCAGCAGCAGTTCGTCAAGATATTCAACGTTATATTGCAGATGTCCGCGCATCGGCACGGCGCTCTTGGTGTCGACAGAGCTTAGCGTCAGTTCGCTGAACGGTATCTCGCTTATCATCTCCATGCCCGCCATCACGTTGTCGGCAGAGCGTGCCGTCACGGCGTCGCGTATCATCATGCACGCCTTTTCGGCCTTCATCATCAGTTCGGTTGTGTTTTGCGCATGTATGGCCGATGCACATACGGCAAGCACAAGCAGTAATATTTTTCTCATGTCAGTAATATTTTAGTTGTCAGTCAATGTTCATTCACGTCTTTTCTGCTGTCTTTCCCCTTGCCTCTGTCGGAGGTATCGTCGGGTCGGCGCGGCCTTATTCGGCGTCAAGCAGAGTGAAGGCAGCCCAGAAGAACGGCTCGCGGTGCTGCTGTCTCATGTTGTTCACGGCAGTCCTGAAGGCCTCGCGCTTGGTCATTCCGCCGAGCCACAGCCTGTAGAAGTCCTGCATGAATATCGCCGTGGCGCGGTCGTTCACGTTCCATAGCGACATCATCAGCGTGTTGACGCCGGCCTCCTTAAATCCGCGCTGCAGTCCGTACACGCCCTCGGTGGTGTAGCTTCCCAGCGCCGTCTCGCATGCCGACAGTACAGCCATGTCGGTGTTGCCAAGGTCGAGCAGCGACAGCTCGTTGGCGGTCAGTATGCCGTCCTCGCGGTCGGGCTTGCGTTCGCCCGTCCATGTGGCGTTGGCGCCTACGAAGGCAAGTCCCGTGCGCTGCATGGCGTGGTGCTTTGAGCCGGGATGGTTGCGTAGGAACGCATATTCGTCGGCATCCTTTGAGCCGTCTATGAAGAATCCGTGCGTGGCCAGATGTATTATGTCCGTGCTCTGTCCGTCGAGCTTGTAGAATGCCGTTTCGGTGGCGTTGCTGCCCGTTATGGTGTCGGCCTTGATGTCGGCTTTGGCCATGCATCGGGCTATGGCGTCGGTCTCGCGTCGCGTCTCGTCAAGATATACGAAGGCTTCCTGCATCGCTGCTCGTGTGTTGTCGCTGCCGTTGCCTGCTGCCTGCGCAGCCTGTCCGTCGCTGTAGTAGATGCCTCCGAACACGGTTGCCGTCCTTATGTCGTGCTTTCCGGCTCTGCTTACGAGTCTTGCCGTGGTAGACAGCTGGCGCAGGTCGTATCTGTCTATGAGGCAGCTGTCGGCCGATACGGGTATGGCGGCAAAGGCAATGCGGTTGAGTTCGCCTGTGGGCGAGAAGTATACGGTGGCCGTGTTGCCGAGATATTGCTCAAGCGGCCGCCATATTATGTCGTAGAGCTTTGACCTTCCGAAGGTGTAGAGCCTGCGCACACGTGTTTCGGCAGGCATGAAGTCGGTCTGTCTGAGCAGCTTGGTCAGCTGTCTTGCCCCGTTGAGCATCACGGCGGCGGGGCGTTCAAGTCCGGGCTTTATTATGAGGGCTGCCATGGCCGTGTCGGTGGCTACAAACTCTATGGCTGCCTCGCCGGGACTGAGTGCCTTTCTTATTTCCTGCCACGACACAACTCTCATGGTGTCTGTGCGGTAGGCCTCGGTGCTGCGTGCCAGGCTCTTCTCTATGCGCTCTATCTGCTGCTGTATGCCGCTCAGCTGCTTGCTCGTCTCGGTGTCGCCTGTTCCTGCGTTGAGAGCGCGTGCCGCTTCGTTAAGGCGTGCAAGCGTGTCGAGCTGAGATATCAGCGCATTGTCGCCCGAGCGTATTATCGAACGGCGTATGCGCTCCCACGAATGCAGCAGCAGACCTTTGTCAAACAGTGCTGCGTCGTAGGCCTGAGCTGCCAGCTCACGGCTCTTGCGCGGCAGCATCCAGTTGATCATCAGGCCGCTTGTGCTGTGGTCGGCAAGAAACTGCGCGCGTTCGTCAGAGCCAAGATAGTCGAAGTTTGAGAGCACATATCTGCGTATCTGACCGGCGTATCCGGCTGCCGCTTCCACGGCTTCGTCGTCTCTGTTGAGCGCATAGCACAGCTCTGCCTGCCAGCGGCTTATCTGTATCTGGTCGAATATTGAGAAACGGTCAAGCTGCCTGTAGCATTCGGTGTTGTAGGGCAGCGCGCTCCTGAAGTCGCCGCGCATGACGTAAAGTCCTGCCATGTTCTGTGCCGCCGTCCACGGCCTGTGGCACAGCGAGTCGGCTTCGGCCATCAGTCTGTAGTAGTGAATTATCTTTGATGTGTCTCTTACCATGCCGTAATAGTTGGCAAGAGCCTGTATGAGCATATAGTATTCGGGCAGTACACGGTAGTCGGCACCCTGCACAAAGCCGGGATATCCCTGTTCCATGTCGAGCAGCTGCGGTATCAGTTCGCCCAGCTGGCTACTTATGTATTCGCGCGAGTTTCCGGCTCCGTCCTGCTGTTCCGCCGCAGCGGGTGTGGTAGCATACAGTCTGGTGCCGTTGGTTACAATGTTTGTGAGCAGTCTTAACACATACGAATACTTTATGTCCTTGTTGTAGTTGCCTCTTTTATATACGAGGAATGTGGGCGATATTATGCCCGTGCACTGCGTGAAAATCTTGTTGAGGTTGCCCGGAGTCCTGAGCCGCGTTATGTCCACGCGGTTCCACATGCAGTCGAGATATGTCGTTGTGCCCTGCAGGTTGTCCCTCTCAAGCTCCTCTATCATGCTCTCGTTCAGCTCCTCAGCCTTGTGGTCTTGTCCGAGAGCCATGTACAGAGTGTAAAGATTCTTTGAGAAGTTGAGATAAAATCCGGGCGAAATGTCGGTTATCTTCTTTGCCAGGAGGTATCCTCGCTGAAGGTAGAATTCGGCAGAGTCGGGCCTGTTCTCGCTGATGTGCCATGCGCTGAGATACAGATATCCGTTTACGGCGAGCGACGGCAGCTGTGCGGTGTCTGTCAGCAGCGGCTCGGCAGCCGACTCAAACAGTCGCCTTGTCTTCCTGTCGTTCTTGCCCTGCATCATCCTTATGCGTCCGAGCAGTGTGCGGGCGCTTGCCAGATATGCCTTGCGCATGGTCTTGCCGTCGTCCTTTATCAGCTTTGTCACCACGCCGGCGGCATCGTCGAGCCGGTATTCGTCAGCGAGATGCACGGCATAGCTCATGGCCGGCATAAACTTTTCGAGTCTTGCCTCGCCGTAGGTTTTCAGTGCAGCCTGCCAGCAGCTGTCCACCGTTGCCGAGTCGGCGGGCTGTCCGCTGCTGCCGTATAGCACTGCCAGGTCGTATCGTGCCTTGGCTTCATATCTGCGTCCTATGGTTCCGGGCAGCATCGTTGCCTCGTCCACCGTCTTGCGCTGCATGTCGAGCGCCTTGTCGTGTTCGGCGTTCTGTGCAAGTCGTGTGGCTATCTTTCCGCCTGTTGCCACGCGCGTCCAGCTGGGCTGCTTGCTCCTTTCGGCATAACATTTCATTATCTCTTCAGACAGGCGGAGATATATCTTCGGGTCTACCAGCGATGCCAGCGTCATGAATCCGTCGCACGCATCGATGTATCTGTCGTCGCATCTGCCCGTCCGGTTCATCAGTTTTATGTAGAGCTCAACCAGCTGCGAGCCGTCGCCCGGCTGTCCGTCGGCTATGTTGTCCATGAGTCTTATCAGTGCCACCTGCTGCAGCATGTCGGCATACGCCCTGCTGTCTTCGCCGTAATAGTTGCGGTAATATTTCAGGTAAGTGGCGTATTTTCTGCTTTCCGACACGTCTGTCCCATCGTTAAGGGCTGTAGTCCATTTGGCTATCTTTACGTCGCAGAGCATCGGTGTGCCCAGCGGCCAGTAGGCAAGGGCGTAGACGAACATGCTGTCGAAGCACGGCGAGCCGGCAGCAAGCGTCATAAGCCGCATTGACATCACGTCGGGATGGCTGTATCCCAACGCTCCCGATGCTATCCTGAAGGCTTCTTTCACGTAGTATCTGCCCAAGAGCCATTCGGCCGTTGCCACGCTGTCGGGCAGTTCTGCCGGTCTGCTGCCGCCGAATTCTGCCACGTCGGCTTCGTCAGACTCGCGCCCGAAGCCGCGGCCCTGCCTTATCATGACAAGCATCGACATGGTCAGCGCGTCGTCTGCCGTGCCCTTGCGTCCTCTGAAGTATCTGAGAAAATCGTGCTCGAGCCTGCTCTCCTCGGCATACAGCAGCGGAGAGTCGCCCTCGGTGTAGTTGGCTTTTATGAAGAGTCGCGTGGCATTGTAGAGCATTGTTTCGGCCGTAAGCCTGTCCTTGCTTATTCCGCCGCGGCTCTTTTCTGCCAGCCTGCAGGCGTCGCATATCGAGCTGTATGCGCGGCCTGCGTCGGTCTGCACGGATATTACGGCTATGTGGTATCTTGCCCTTGCCTCCACGTCGGGCCTTTGCGGCACCGTCTTCTGTGCTGCCTGGGCTATGGCCTCGAGGGCTTCGGTCTTGCGCCTGTCGGCATGGTCAAGGCTGTCGGTCTGTCTGAATGATGCATATGCGGCAAGTGCGGGCACCAGTGCTGCGGCCTTGCGCAGCACTGCCGTGTATGCCGGCTCGCGCGACAGCGTGGCAGCGGCGTCGGCGGCAGCCCTCAGCAGGTTGGCGTCTGTGGCAAATGCCGTGTCTACGTTGGCAGCCGCCCATCTGCGGTGGGCCAATATGTCGGTTATGGCTTCGCTCCTTGCCTTGTCGTCATCCTGCTGTGCGGCGGCCCTGTGTGCGGCGTGGCTTGCTGCCTTAGCATAGGTCTTGCCGGCATGCGTCGGCGCGGCAAGAAGCGACATAAGTATAAATAGACATAACAGTGGTTTCATAAGCCGTTTTATGTTATTGTTGTCCAGCCGTTGCCGGGTGCCTGTTGATGTCGTGCCTGCGCCTTGTCCATCCGTCCTCCCGGCTTTAGGCATGTGCCTGTTGCTATTTGTCGGGTGCCAGGTCGAGCTTGTCTATTATGTCGCCCGTTATCATGTCGGCAGGTGCGCTCAGCGTGGTTATCACCCATTGTTTTGATATCTCGTCCCATTTCTGCGACTCTATCACCTTCCATACGTTGTCGGTCCAGCCCTCCTTCGGCGTCAGTTTCTTGCGGCGCTTGCGGTCGTTTCGCCATTCGTCGCGGTATTCGTCGGTTACGTCGCAGCTCTCCTTCAGCGTTACAGACATCTTGTATTCGCCCGTTCCCCAGCTGTTGTGATACTGGTCGTTCTCGTCGCGGTATGCCATGAACGAGCGCGGCACGATGAAGCTCTCGCCCTTTATCACCAGTGGCGAGCCCTTGCTGCGTCCGCGCACGTAGCGGTATTTGCCGTCGGCCGCCACCTGCGACGAGTCGATGGGCACGGTCAGCTCGAAGCGTCCCAGCTCCTTGTCCTTCTGAAGCACGGTCAGCTCGTTTATCCACGACGATGTAAGCGTCATGGTCATGTCTATCTGATAGCTGCCGCGCTCGCTGAAATAGAAGGGCAGGGGCAGAGATGAGTTTGGCAGGTTAGACTCCTTCGGGCATAGTATGAGCGTGTCGAGCACCAGCTCGAACTTAGAGTGGTTCACTATGCGGTAGAGCTTGCTGTGGTCAACGTGGCATGATATGTAGAACACGGTGTCGCCTTTCTCGCCGCGGCGCAGGCATCCTATGCCGTTGAAGCGCATGCCGCGCGGGTCCATCGCCCCGTCTGTCGACGGCACCGAATAGAAGTCGTTGAGCTCGCTCACCGTGCCGAACTTGGTCTCGAAGGTGCTCTCGGCCTTAACCGTCTCCTCCCATTCGTTCTTCAGTCGCGACGGTCTTGTTATGAGCGATGCTATGGCGTTGACGCCCATGTCGATGAAGCTCGTCACGTATCCCCCGGCAATGCCCTTTCCGGCGTTGGCCATGGCCATGCCCAGGTCGGCCATGTAGCCTCCGCGGGCAGCGCGCTCGTTGCTCAGGTCCTGTATCTCGCTGCTCAGGGCGTCGCTCGTGTATATGAATGTCTCGTAGGTTACTTGTGCTTTTGTCTCAGTCGGTGCAAGCCATATGGCCATGAATGCCAGAATAAGATATGCTGCCGACGCTGCTGAATGTTTAATATTCATGTTGTGAATGATTTTAGATTGTGTGATAATATATTGTTAACGTTTTGGCAAAAATAATATTTTTTTACCATAAAAGCAAAGATATGCTTTATGATGTTGGCCGTAACACTTGTTATTTTCTGCCTAAAATAAGGGCTCAGGCAGGCGTTTTGACGAATAATTTACATTTTCTGACATGCGCGTGCTTTGTCCTTCGGCCGCATGATGCTAACTTTGCATGCAAAAAAGATGGATATATTAAGCAACGATATAAGCTCGGCAAAGGGCACGTTCAGGGTGTTCCGCCTTGTCAACTTGCAGGGCTGCGAGGCTGCTCTGTCGTCGCTTGGCGCGGGCATCACGGCTATAAGGGTGCCCGACGCACGCGGACGGATAGACGACGTGGTGCTGGGATATGCCCGGCATGCCGACTATCTCTACGACAGCGCCTGCGCCGGAAAGACGCCCGGACGATATGCCAACCGCATTGCGCGCGGCAGGTTCAGCATAGGCAGGGACGAGTATCAGTTGGCTATCAACAATCGGCCCAACGCGCTGCACGGGGGCAACGACGGATTTCACAACGTGATATGGGATGCCGAGCCTCATGACGGCGGCGTAAGGTTCACGTATCATGCCGCCGACGGCGAGGAGGGATATCCGGGAGCCATGGACGTGGCGGTTGACTATGTGTGGAACGACGATAACGAGCTGACCATTAGCTATGAGGCAACGGCCGACAGGCCCACCATTGTCAATCTTACCAACCATGCCTACTTCAACCTTGCGGGCGAAGGCTCGGGCTCGTGCCTGGGTCAGCGGCTCAGGCTTAACTGCCACAGATGGCTGCCTGCCGACGTCACGGACATTCCGCTGGGAAGCATAGAGCCGGTGGAGGGCACCCCGATGGACTTTCTGCAGGCCAAGGCGCTGGGCAGGGACATCGGTGCCGACTTCAGCAACATGAGGACGGGCAAGGGATACAACCACTTCTTCTTCGTAGACGGATGGAACGGCGACGGCCGGCTGAGGCTCGTGGCTGTGCTCGACGACGATGAGAGCCGCCGCCGTCTGAGCGTCTATTCCACACAGTGCGGAGCCATGCTCTACACGGGCAACTGGCTTGCCGACAACCTGCCCGTGGGCAAGAGCGGCCGAAGGTATGCCGACTACGACGGCGTGGCCATTGAGTGTCAGGGTGCGCCCGACGCTCCCAACCATCCTTCACTGCCGTGCCAGGTGCTGATGCCGGGCGAGACATACCGCCATGTGATTAAATACGCATTTTCGATTAATTGTTAGAGAGTAGTAACATGGTTTGTTTTCAACCGTGGAGCGCGCCCCTGCCATAGGCTTTCGGGGCGCGTTTTTTTGTTGCTCTGCGGTGAAGGCCTTTGCCTACGTGTATTTATGGCTTTAAAATATGTAAGCAAAAGTGCCCGTTATACCGACAAAATGCTTATTGGGCGTATAGAAAAATTACTGACTGACACAAAACTCTTCTGTTTTAATTACAATGTTAAATATGGCGTTTTAGCTCGCAAAACGTGGCTTTCCGGCGTGTTAAAAGCCGCGTTTCGTCTTGCAATATGCCGCCTTATGTCGAGCCGTATGCCGATGCCTTATCAGCAGCACTGCAGGCGGCTCACTTCATTACGGCATAAAAAATGCGGCAGAACTGTCACAGCCCCGCCGCATCTGTAATTAAAACATGTTTTGTTAACAACAGACAAATTAATTATAAAGTCTTGAATGCCTGTATTCCCTGATGATTGATGTCCAGGGCTTCGGCCTCGCCAAGATAGCGCATGCTCTTGTCCTTGTTGCCGAGTCCGCAGTAGCCCAGTGCCATCATGTATTTGCAGTGAATCTCGTTGCGCACCTGCAGGTCGTCTTCCCATATCAGAAGGTCGGGCAGGGATACGGCGAAATAGTCCATCCTTACCTTGTCGAAGAGATGCTTCTCGCCATAGTTGACCAACTTGTGGAAGCGGCCGTTGGCCTCGCCCGTGCGGCCCAGCTTGAGCAGCGCCATGCCCTGATAGAATATCTTGTCGGGTTTTGCGTCGTTATAGTAGAGCGCTGCGGCAGGCTCTGTGGGTCCTTCGGTTGCCTTCAGCCAGCACTGGCGCGCCTTGTCGGTCTGTCCCATGGCGTCGTATGCCACGCCCATCAGATAGTAGAAGTCGTTCTCCTGCGCTCCGTGCAGCTTGCCTTCGCCGAGATGATGAGGATATGTGAGGCACTCTTCGAGCAGGCTCACGGCGTCGGCATGTCGCCCTTCGGCTATGGCCTTCTTTGCCAGTTCCACTCGTGCAAACTGATATTGTGCCGGCACCTTGCCTTCGCCGCCCTCCCAGGGGTGGAATATGTGGGCGTCGAGCTTGGTCTTAGCCTCCTCATACTGTCCTGTCTGGTTGAGCAGGGTAATCTCCTCGAGCAGCAGGTCGTCGCGCTTGGCAACGAGGTTGCCGTATTTTCTTAACAGAGCGAGACGCTCGGCGTGAGGACGGCGCACGCATTTATACAGCTGGTCGAGCTCCATGAGCACGCGGGCGTCGGTGTTGTCAAGCGCAAAAGCCTTCTCCATTAGTCTCACGGCCTTGTCCTTGTCGCCCTGCTTGTTGAACGCTGCCAGGGCAAGATTGCGCCACACCGTGGGGAACTTGTCGTCGGCTGCAGCCGATCTTTCCCATGCCTTTATCGCAAGGTCATACTGCCGCTTGTCGTAGTAGAGGCAGCCCAGATAGTAAGGTGACTTGGATGCCTGGGGCAGATATGCCATGGCGCAGTTTAGCGCGAGCACGGCTTCAAGGCGGTTGGGGAAGCAGTAGTCAGAAGGATATGCCTCTGCCTTGGCAAACAGCTCTTTGGCTGCCTCGGCATCGGTTGCGGCGTTGCACCAGCCCATATAGTAGTATGTCATCGGTGTCAGTGCTCCTTCTTCTATTGCTATGCTCCACAGCTTCAGCGCCTCGCATGTGCAGCCTGCCGCGCAGTAGTCGAGCGCTATCTCGTCGTAGTTGTTGGCGCATCGTCTCATCATCGTCTTCAGCAGCTGCAGCGTGTCGTCGTCGCCCGTTATGATATATTTCTCAAACAGACAGCCGTAGTTGAATCTGTCTATCTCGAGCGACTCCTCAATCAGTTTCAGAGCCTCGTCGTTGCGTCCCGCCTTGCGCAGTATGGTAGTTTTCAGCGCGCGCGCCTTGTGGTTGTGCCAGTTGCGTATCAGCGAGCGGTCTATCTCGTCCATGGCGTCAGTCAGGCAGTTGCGCATCAGAGATATCTGCGCGCAGGCAAAATAGCCCGCATCCTGCCATGCGCCGTTCCATGTCGACTTGTAGAACTGGTCGTAGGCCTCGTCGGTGCGGCCCTGATACTTCAGCGCCAGTCCGAGGTTGTATATCGGTTCGCCGTCGTATGGGTTGGGGTTGCGCTTCATAAGCACCCTGACAGCCGTGCGCAGATACTTCTCGGCACGCTCAAAGCGCCCCTTGCGGATGTACCACAGACCGAGGGCGTTGTTGTTTCTCACGTCCAGCGGGTCGCGGCGCAGAGCCTCTTCGTAGTAGTCGACGGGGTTGTATGTGGCGTGGCGGTATTGCTCAAGGTGCAGACCTGTCAGATAGAGCTGCTCCGTGGTCTTTATCTCCTCGGGCAGCAGGGCAGCTTCGGCTGCGTCGGGTATAGGTCTTACCTCGTCGGGCTCGCTGTGCCATGTCAGCAGCGTGCGTCCGCCGGCTGTTATGCTGAGGTTGAGCTGACAGAGTCTTGCGCCCTTCACGTCCACATTCTCCTCCATGATGTTCTCAGGCGTTATCGTAACCTCCTTGCTGTAATACACCGTTCCGTCGTCGTTGCGCAGCTCGACGCATACGTGCTGCTCCGACGTTGCAAATATCTTGAAGTTCACCTTGCCCGACTTGCCGTCCTGATCGATGTTCATCAGCAGGTCTTTCGTGGCGTTCTTCACCACGCCCAGCTCGCGGTAGGGCAGGAAATACTGCACGAACGACTTCTCCTCATAGGGCTGAAGCCATGTGAAGTCGGGCTGGTTCTCGGTGTACACGCCCGCCATAAGCTCGATGTAAGGGCCGTCGGTGTCGGTCAGGTTGCGGTCCCATGCGCGTCCGAAGTCGCCGTTGCCCCATGTCCACTGCTTCTTTCCGGGCGAGATGTGGTGGTTTGCCACGTGCAGCACTCCGGCCTTCGTGTCGTTCTCGTAGCCGCCCTCAAAGTCATACTTGCTGTTAACGGCCATGTAGCTCGTAGGCACAAAGATGTTCTTATAGTTAGAGATGTCCACTCCTGCCGAATAGTCCATCTTGTAATACGTGCCCGTTGCTATCGGGAACGAGCTTACGGCGCGCTTGCCGTGGTCGAACACCGCGTTGATGTCTGGCGGGAACACGCTCTGGTAATGGTCGTTAACTGCCACGGCAGGGTTGGCCCACCACAGGAACGTCTGCGGCACGTCGGTGCGGTTATACACAGCGCCCTTTATCTCAAGATAGGCATGTCCCGGCCTCAGGGTGAATCCTGCCATGCCCTTCTGATGGAACATTCGCTCCATCTCGCTCACCCACACCGTCACGCTGCCGTCGCTGTTGTGCTCTATGGCCGTGTCAACGGGCATGTAGGTGCTGGGGCGGTGATGCTGCGGCCAGTTGAACTCGATGCCTCCCGAAATCCAGGGGCCTGCCAGACCCACCAGTGCCGGCTTTATCACGTGGTTGTAGTAGATAAAGTGGCGCTGGCGTATCTTGTCGTAAGCCATCTGCACGCGTCCGCCCAGTTCGGGCAGAATCATCACCTTTATATATTCGTTCTCAATGAAGACAACCTCATATTCCTTGTCGGTTTTCTCGTCGGCAATCGACTCGATCACGGGATATGGATAAACCACTCCGCTCGAACCCTGATACACTCTCTTTTCAAGAAAGATAGGATTTTTCTCAGGTGAGCCCACTTCGTAGGTAGGTATCACCACCTTTTCTCTCCATGCTTTTACCATTTTTCTTAATCCTTTGTTATGTTATTTGTTCTTGTTTTTTCTTTTGCAGCAATGTTTGTGGCTGTATGTCATGCATGCGATAAAGTCTGCCTGCGGTCATATTCATGGCCGCTTCATGCCCAGTGGGGCGCGGCATGCGCCCTGTTGCGGCGTCATCTGGTAAGCTCCTTCTCTATCTCCTCGAGCGACTTGCCCTTCGTTTCGGGCAGCACGCGCATGAAGTAGACGAAGCCTGCGGCGCATATTGCGGCATAAATCCAGAACGTGCCGTAGCTGCCGAGCGAGCTGTTGAGCAGCGGGAAAGTGTAGGTAAGCGTGGTGCTGCCCGTCCACAGCGCAAAGGTGCATGTGCCCACGGCAACAGCCCTGACGCGGCTCGGAAACAGTTCGGCTATCAGCACCCATGCCACGGGACCGAGAGTCATGGCATAGCAGGCTATGGCCGACACCACCAGTGCAACCATCAGCACGCCCTTTATCTCGAAATAATAGCATGTGCCCAGCACCAGATATATTATTGCCAGTCCGCATGCGCCTATAAGCATCAGCTTGCGGCGGCCGAGGCGCTCGACGGTGAATATGGCTACGATGGTGAATATCACGTTGATGACGCCTGTTACGACGATGTTGAACAGCACGTCGCTGAGCGAATAGCCTGCCGACTGGAATATCTCCTGGGCGTAGTTGAATATCACGTTGGTGCCGCTCCACTGCTGGAACACAGCCACCACGATGCCTATTATGACTATCCTGACGAGCGGACGGCGGAACAGCGTGCGCAGTCCGTACTGCTTGTTGTCGGCCTGTGCTGCGGCAGATATGGCCCACAGCTCCTCGTCGGCATAGCTCCCGCCGCCTATGCGTGCAAGTATATCGCGTGCGCTGCTGTTGTCGCCCTTCATGGCAAGCCAGCGCGGACTCTCCGGAATGAAGAACACAAGGATGAGGAAGGCAAGCGCCGGGAAGGCTCCCGCCCAGAACATCCAGCGCCATCCCGTCTGGCTGTTCCATGTGTCAATGGTGTTGTGCACCACGGGCTCGGCTATCAGCCAGTTGGTTATCTGTGCCGCCAGGATGCCTATCACTATCGTCAGCTGGTTGAGCGACACCAGTTTGCCGCGTATGTGCGACGGTGCCACCTCGGCTATATACATTGGCGAGAGGCCCGAAGCCATGCCTATGCCCACGCCGCTGAGGAAGCGCGCCGCCAGAAAATAGCTGAAATGGCTGAAGTATCCCGTGCCGTAGGCAGACAGCAGAAACACCACTGACGAGGCGATGAGCAGCTTTTTGCGGCCGAAGCGGTCGGCAAGACTGCCGGCGGTCATGGCTCCCGTGAGGCATCCCACGAGGGCTATGCTCATGGCAAGACCCTGCATCTGAGGGTCGTCGGCAATGTTGAAATACACTTCGTAGAACGGCTTGGCGCCGCCTATCACCACCCAGTCGTAGCCGAACAGCAGTCCGCCCATGGCCGAGACGATGCAGATAAAATATACAAAACCCTTGTTAAACGTTTTCATAGGTTGCTTATGGTTTTTAGTTTGACATTCTTCTATATTCCCATGGCGCCGCCTTCCGGCAATGTTTGTTGCCCTCCGTGTGCCCGTCATGCCGTTTTCTTATTGGCTGCAGTTTGTCTGTTGTCATGCATTCCACAGCCTTTTTACGGCGTTTTTTTATTATCTTATTATTTGTGCCGCCGGCAGCCGTTGCCGGCTATATTGTTTGACAGCGCAAAGTTACGGACATTATAGAATATAAAAAATAGAAAAAAATCAGAATAAAATGGACAATCTTATTATTGTTTTCAGTATATTTGCATCATAGTCTATCACCGTTTGACGCCATGCTTAGAATAAAGAGCGGATTTTCGGGCGAGCGCTCGCTTGTGCTGCCCAAGATGGTTACCGACATGATGGCAGCCGACGCCATCGTATCGGTGCTCTACGTTACCGACATAGGCTATTATCCCAAGGCCGAAAACCACTACCGCGAGCGCCGCGAACCAATAGACCAGTATGTGTTTATCTATTGCATCGACGGCCGCGGAAGCTACGAGGTGGGCGGCAACAGCTACGAGGTGTCTGCCAATCAGTATTTTATCCTGCCCGCAGGAGTGCCCCACAGATATCAGGCCGACGCCGAAGAGCCGTGGACTATCTACTGGATCCACTTCAAGGGCGTGCTCGCCCCGCATTATGCCGCCGACGCCATAGCCCCCACGTCGGTGAATCCCGGCATACACTCGCGCATCAGCAACCGCATAAACATGTTCGAGGAGCTGTTTGAGACGCTCAATTCGGGCTACAGCATAGAGAACATCCGCTATGCCATGTCGCTCTTTCACCACTATCTGGCCTCGCTCCGCTATGTTCACCAATACCGCAGTGCGGGCGAGAAGATAGACGAAGGCAACGTGGTGGAGGCAGCCATACATTATATGAAAGAGAACATAGAGCGCCACATGACGCTGCAGGAGGTGGCCGACTTCACGGGCTATTCGGCGTCGCATTTCTCCATGCTGTTCAAGGCAAAGACGGGGCACAGTCCGCTAAACTATATCAACCTGCTGAAAATACAGCGTGCCTGCCTGCTGCTCGACACCACGCAGATGCGCATGAACCAGATATGCCACAAGCTCGGCATGGACGACCCGTATTACTTCTCGCGCCTTTTCAGCAAGATAATGGGCATGAGTCCGCGCGCCTACCGCACGAAGCCGAAGGCGTAGAGGGCGGGATTTTTTAAATTAAAAATTAAAAAGTAAAAATTAAAAATTGACAGGGGAGAGATTTCTTTGGGGGTAATTCATAATTGGCTGATGCCGGACTTCGCATTCACAATTTATAATTTATGATTCATAATTAGCAATTAGCTGACGCCGAACCTCGTTTCATAATTGTCTGATGCCGGACTTCGTATCCACAATACATAATTCCTAATTTAAGATTTCATAATTAGTAATTTATACTTCTTGTTTCTTACATCATAGCTCTAACTTCTTGTTATTGGCCTATTTCGCTCCTTTTGGCGTAAAATTTATATTTTCTGAATATTTTGTTTCCGTATAGTATTGCGATGTTTGCTAATTTTGCAGCCGTAAAATTGTAACTTAAACCGATACTTTGAAAATGACATCAAGAATAACATTCATATTAGCCTTTATTATGACTGCTGCCCTGCAGGTCAGGGCCGACAATATATTATGGTATCAGCAGCCGGCCGGCGAATGGATGGAAGCCATGCCTGCGGGCAACGGCCGCCTGTCGGCTATGGTCTACGGAGGCATAGCCCGCGAGCGGATAGCCCTCGGCGAGATCAGCTTGTGGTCGGGAAAGCCCGACGCATCTAACAACGACATATGCGGAAAGGATAAGCTCGACGAGATGCGCCGCTGCTTCTTCAACGGCGACCCGGAGCGCGGCAACGAGCTGGGTAACAAATATCTCAACGGACTGGGCCGCTCCTTCGGCACTCATCTGCCGCTCGGCGACATGGTGGCCGACTTCAGATATCCGTGCGGACAGATACGCAACTACCGCAGGAGCATCGACATGGACAGCTCGGTGGTGGCCGTTACGTTCAGCTGCGGCGACACAGACTACCGCAGGGAATACATAGCCGACTATCCCGACGACGTGATAGCCATGCGCTACACTGCCAGCCGCAGGGGAGCGATAACGGCTACGTTCGGTCTTAACCTGCTGCGCAAGGCCGGCGTGAAGGCCACGAAAGGCGGACTGACGCTGGCGGGCAAGGTAGACTTTCCGCTGCACGGAGCGGGCGGAGTGAGCTTCTGCGGCGAGGTGAGACTGCTGCCCGAGGGCGGAACAGTAAGCACGACAGACACCACCGTAACCATAGAGGGAGCCGACGCGCTCACCATTATAATAGATGTGCGCACCGACTATAACAACAAAGACTACATGCAGCTATGCGCTGCCACTGTTGACAAGGCAGCAGGCAAGGGCTACGGAGCTCTTCGGGCTGCCCACGTGGCCGACTATACGGCACTCTTCGGGCGCATGGACATATCCCTGGGCGAGGGCGCAGGCAGCCAGTTGCCCACAGACACACGCCTGAGGCTGGCGCAGGCAGGGGCATCCGACCCTATGCTCGACGCCCTCTTCTTTCAGTACGGACGCTACATGCTCATATCGTCGTCGCGTCCGAGCGGCATGCCTCTGTGTGCCAACCTGCAGGGAATATGGAATGACAACGGGGCATGCAACATGCCATGGACGTGCGACTATCATCTCGACATAAACATACAGCAGAACTACTGGGCTGCCAACCGCGCCAACCTGGCCGAATGCAACGAGCCGCTGTTCAGCTATATCAGCATGCTTGCCGACAGCGGAGCCGTGACGGCGCGCAAGATGTACGGCTGCGGCGGATGGGTGGCACACACCGTGTGCAACGCATGGGGCTATACATCGCCGGGCTGGGGCGTAGGCTGGGGCATGAACGTAACGGGCGGAGCATGGCTCGCCACGCATCTGTGGAGCCACTATCTCTACACGCGCGACAACGACTATCTGCGCCGCACGGGCTATCCGCTGCTGAAAAGGACGGCAGAGTTCTTCATGGACTACATGGTGAAAGACCCGCGCACGGGCTATCTCGTAACCGGACCGAGCATATCGCCCGAGAACGGATACGTGTCAGAGAAGGGCAACCACCTAAGTCTGTCGATGATGCCTACGGTAGACCGCGCCGTGGTTTACGACATATATTCGGCATGCATTGAGGCGTCGAAGATACTCGGCACCGACAACGCCATTCTCCTGCCTCAGCCTACCGAGTAGCTGGGATTACAGGCACATGCCACCACGCCCAGCTAATTTTTGTATTTTTAG
>ENA-OPAW01000105-OPAW01000105.1-human-gut-metagenome-genome-assembly--contig:-NODE-105-length-48447-cov-4.592391_pt1 | contig 48447 bp, 45 predicted proteins | sample MGYA00241060_ERZ501436 | MGnify/ENA primary metagenome ERZ501436 (study PRJEB25962, sample SAMEA2042619) | human gut metagenome | biome: human gut; feature: human-associated habitat; material: faeces... | reverse complement strand
TGGCGAAGACGAACACAGTGTCCGTCTTTAATGTCAATAGCGGGAATTAACAACATGATAAATACTCGTTAAGGATTCCAAGTCAAAAAGTTTTGATAGAGAGCTAAACCGACCGCAGCGCTTTTTTCAGGATGGAACTGCGTTGCAAAAACGTTGTCGCGGGCGACAGCCACGGTGACTTCCTCACCGTAGAACGTCGTTCCGACGGTCAAGTCTGCTTCTGTCGGTTTGGCGTAATAGCTGTGAACAAAATAAAACCAAGCACCGTTGGTGATACCGTTCCACATGGGATGTTCGCGGGTCTGCGTCACCTGATTCCAGCCCATCTGAGGAACTTTGAGGCGTGCACCGGTTTGATCCACACGGTCGGAAGCAAAGCGAACGACGTCGCCCGGGAAAATCCCCAGGCCCGGCGTATCGCCTTCTTCACTGTGTTCGAAGAGCATTTGCTCGCCTACACATACGGCAAAGAACGGTTTGTTGCGAATCGCGTCACGCACCGCCTCTTCCATACCGGTTGTGCGAAGATTTTTCATGCAGTCAGGCATCGCGCCTTGTCCGGGGAAGACCACGCGGTCCGCTTTCAGAACCTCTTCGGGATCTCCGGTTACCAGTACCTGCGTGCTGACCGGCGCAATTTTTTCAATGGCTTTGCTGACGCTGCGCAGATTGCCGGAGCCGTAGTCAACGATGGCTATTTTCATAACACACCCTTTGTAGACGGGATAACGTTGCGGGCGCGAGGATCGTACTCGCAGGCCATGCGCACTGCGCGGCCGAAGGATTTAAAGACGGACTCGCACTGATGGTGCGCATTGATGCCGCGCAGATTGTCAATGTGAAGCGTAATGCGGGCATTGTTGGCAAGCGCCAGGAAGAATTCTCTCGGCAGCTGAGTATCAAGCTCGCCGATCATCGCGGCAGTAAAATCGACATTCCAGACCAAATATGGGCGGCCGGAAATATCCAGAACCGTGCGCGAGAGCGCTTCATCAAGCGGCACGTAGGCAGAGCCGAAACGCGTGATTCCGGCTTTGTCTCCTAACGCCTTGGCCAGACACTGGCCCATCGCGATTCCGATATCTTCTACGGAATGATGTCCGTCGATATGCAGATCGCCGTCGCACATCACGGTCAAATCGATCTGACCGTGGCGTGCGATCTGGTGCAGCATATGATCGAAGAATCCGATACCTGTACGAATATCGGCTTTACCGGTGCCGTCAAGATCCATCGATACCAGGATCGATGTTTCCGCCGTCTGACGCTTTACATCGGCTCGTCTCGTCATAATGAAATCCTTATTTCTTTTCCAGATCGTGAACGCGGTACATAGCGCTGGCGGCGTGAGCCGTCAGGAATTCGCCCCGAGCCAGCACGTCGGCAATACGGCCGAGTTTTTCTGCGCCGTGTTTGCTGACCTTCAGAACGCTCATGCGTTTCTGGAAGTCCCAGACCCCCAGCGGAGAGGAGTAGCGGGCGGTACGCGAAGTCGGAAGAACGTGGTTCGGACCGGCGCAGTAGTCGCCTAAGGCTTCGCAGGTATAAGGACCGACGAAGAGCGCACCGGCGTGGTGAATCTGATCAATGTATTTGTCGGCGTCCTGAACGGAAAGTTCCAAGTGTTCGGGCGCGATCGTATCGGCAACCTTGCAGGCTTCTTCGATCGAGCGCGTCACGATGATGGCGCCGCGGTTATTGAGCGAAGCGGAAATGATGTCTTTGCGGGACATGCCTTCAATCTGACGATCAATGGATTCGGCAACTTTATCGGCAAATTCAGCGTCGTCCGTCAGCAAAATCGCCTGAGCCAATTCATCGTGTTCAGCCTGGCTGAAAAGGTCCATTGCGATCCAGTCAGGATTGGTTTTGCCGTCGCAAATCACCAGAATTTCAGAAGGCCCGGCGATCATGTCAATGCCGACCGTACCGAAGACATAGCGCTTAGCGGCGGCCACGTAGGCGTTGCCCGGCCCGACGATCTTGTCGACTGCAGGAATAGTTTCCGTGCCGTAGGCCAAAGCGGCAATGGCTTGAGCACCGCCGATGGTGTAGCACTCTTTGACGCCGGCCAAGCAGGCAGCAGCAAGAACGAGCTGATTGGGTTTGCCGCCCGGCGTCGGGACAACCATCACGATCTTTTTGCAGCCGGCAACGTGAGCGGGCATGGCGTTCATCAGAACGGAAGACGGATAAGCGGCTTTACCGCCGGGAACGTAAAGGCCGACGGAATCCAGCGGGATGTAGCGGATACCGAGTTTGGTGCCGTCTTCCTCAGTAATGGACCAGCTCTGTCCGAGTTCGTGTTCGTGGAACTCACGGATGCGCTGTGCGGCCTGTGTCAGAGCATCTTTCTGATCTTTCGGAAGCGTTTCAAGAGCTTCCTTCAGATCCTCTTCCGTCAGACGGAATTCGGCAACGCTCTTGGCGTCCATGTGGTCGAAACGATTGGTGTACTCAAGGACAGCCTCGTCGCCTCTGGCGCGGACATCCTGAACAATGGCCTCGGCGCGGCGTGTGATTTCGGGATCAACAGAGCTGTCGACTGCGACAAGTTCAGAGAATTTGGCCGCGAAATCAGGCTGCTGGGTATTTAATCTTCTAATGCTCATTTTTTCACCGTATTTGCAAAAATTTCGATTAAGGGCAGCAGTTCCTGGCGCTTCAATTTCATTGCGGTACTGCCGACGATGAGGCGTGAGGAGATGTAGTCGATCGTCTCCACCTCAACTAGGTTGTTTGCTTTGAGCGTTGCTCCGGTACTCACCAAGTCAACAATGGCGTCCGACAAACCGGAAATCGGGGCTAATTCCATCGAGCCGTACAGTTTGATGAGATCAACATGCACACCCACGCGCGCATAGTAATCTCTCGAATACTTCATGTACTTGGTCGCGATTCTTAAGCGGGCACCGCGTTTAACGCGGGCGGCGTAATCAAAATCACGAGGACAGGCCACGCACATGCGACATTTGGCGATATTAAGGTCCAGAGGAACATAAAGACCTGCGCCGCCGTGTTCATACAGAGAATCCTTGCCGGCAACGCCCATGTCCGCCGCGCCGTACTGGACATAGGTCGGTACGTCGCTGGCACGAACAACAACGATTCTCAGATCCGGGTTGTTCGTTCCGATAATGAGCTTGCGGGAAGTTTCCGGATCCTCGAGCGGATAGATTCCGGCAGCGGCTAAAAACGGAAGCGTCTCGGTAAAGATTCTTCCCTTCGATAATGCCAAAGTAATCATGCTTTTACTCTCTTAATCTTGGCGCCGAGAGACGAAAGTTTCTGCTCCATTTTTTCGTAGCCGCGGTCCAAGTGATAAATACGATCTACCGTCGACTCGCCGTCTGCCGTCAATGCGGCAATCACGAGCGCTGCGCTGGCGCGCAGGTCGGTTGCCATCAGCGGAGCGCCGGAAAGGCGTTCAACGCCGCGTACCACGGCATTGTTGCCGTCAATGGTGATATCGGCACCCAAACGCTGCAGTTCGGGAACATGCATGAAACGGTTTTCAAAAATCGTCTCGGCAACGTGCGAGGCACCTTCAGCCGTCGTATTGAGCGCCATAAACTGAGCCTGCATATCTGTCGGGAATCCGGGATACGGAGCCGTACGAATATCTACGGCCTGGTGTTCCCCGGTCCCGTCGACTTCAATCCAGTCTTCTCCGGTCGTTACTTTGGCGCCGGCTTCTTCCAGTTTCTCAAGCACAGCCGTAAGCGTATGCGGATCGCAGTCGGTCACACGAATCTTGCCCTTGGTCATCACGGCAGCCACTAGGAAGCTTCCGACTTCGATACGGTCGGAAATCACGCGATAAGTCGTCCCGTGGAGTTTCTTGACGCCTTCGATTTCCATCTGAGGAGAACCGATGCCCTTGATCTTGGCACCCATCTTCACCAAGCAGTTTGCCAAATCAGCGACTTCGGGTTCGCGCGCGGCGTTGGCAAGCACCGTAGTACCTTCTGCCAAGACGGCTGCCATCAGAAGATTTTCCGTGCCGGTCACAGTGACCATGTCAGTCACGATATTGGTGCCGACGAGCTTGTCGGCATGCGCCGTGACATATCCGTGTTCAATAGAAATGTCGGCCCCGAGCGCTTTGAGGCCTTTGATGTGCTGGTCCACCGGGCGGGCACCGATCGAGCACCCGCCGGGAAGCGACACTTTGGCCTTTCCGAAGCGTGCGAGCAGCGGGCCGAGCACCAGAATAGATGCACGCATCGTTTTAACTAAATCGTAGGGAGCTTCGGTTGATGTGATATGCGAGGCATCGATCGTCACTTTATGACCTTCCTGCGTCACCTTGCAGCCTAGTTCCTCTAAAAGCTTAAGCATGGTATGAACGTCAGCCAGATCCGGCACGTTCACAAAAGTCATCGGCTCATCTGTAAGAAGTGCGCATGCCAAAAGGGGAAGAGCCGCATTCTTGGCTCCGGATGCTTTGATTTCACCCTCTAACGCCACACCGCCGGTGATAACTAATTTTTGCACTGAACAACTCCAATCGAATCAGCGTCTTGAGCGTTAACCTCCGCGTTAACTCTCTTAATTTATGGATAAAATGAGTTTAAAGCGTGATCTCGAGTTTAACCAAGATCACGGCAAGGATTTTTAGATTTTTACTTTGCGTATTCTCGCCAATCTTTGTTATCCATCTTGACGTAGTCCTTGCCTTTATAGTTCACGACCTTGGCATTGGCATTTTCGGAAACGGAATGCGTCTGCGGCAGATCTTTCAAAAGGTCTTTCAGAGGAACTTCCCCTTCCGGTTTTCCGAAGTAGTTAGTCTCCAGAACGCGGCCGATCAGGGAGCTTACGGCGAGATAGCTCGTCTTAGTATCCACGGTAACCGGGCTGTCTGCGGGCGTTACGCCGATGAATTTTACCAAAGCAGGCACATGAGTGATCGCCGGACTCGGAATATCACGCAAATGCGCAACCTGCACCTTGTCGCCCTTTTCCGCTGCGCCGTGCTCAGGCACGACCACGAGCATGACCTTGCGTCCGCTCTTTTCCAAATCGGTAATCAGGCTGCCTAAGTCATCGAGCATGGCCTGCGCTCTGGGTTTGAAGGGTGCTAAACGGCGTTTGTTTGCAAAGCGGTTGCCGTCATGCAGTGCGATCATATTGATAAAGGTCGCGCTTCTGCCGCCTTTGTCTGCAGCGATCGTGTTTTCGTAATCTTTAAAGACTGCGCGGGCGTCTCCGATCGGCTCTTCATCAAAAGAGTCATAGCGCTTCGGATACTTCATTTCCGCAAGCTGCGGTGAAAGGCCGGCCAGATGACGCAGACTCTGATAGAAGTTGTCGTACTTACCGCTGTGGTCCATGAAAACGTGCTGGTTGTAGCCCAAACGAGCCAGACGGTTCATGATTTCGCAGTCCGGATTGCGGCCTTCGTACAGATCTTCATGAGAGGGCTGCCCGCAGACGGATTTCAACAGACGCAGCGCAGCCGGCCCAGAATAAGAAGTCGCGGAGTTAAAGTTCTCAAAGCGAATATTGAACTGCTTTAGAACTTCGTGATTTTCCAGGCCGACGGCCCTCAAGTCGTCGTTGGAAAGTGAGCAGATATTCAGCAGAAGAATATCGAACGGCGTTGAATCTTTTGCCAGTTTGTCCGGCCACTCGGCTCTGCGGTCTTTTTCCGTGTCGTGGAAGCGCTTTAGCCATTCGTCGAGATTCTTCGAGGTAGGTTCAGCGGTCTGAGGAATGAGGTCGCTCTTCTTTTCTTCTTCTGCCGGTTTCTTAGCGCTTTCGGCGGAAGCGACCACTTCCGTTGCCGGCGCTCTGAGCTGGGCCACAAAAGGCTGCCAAAGCGGAGCGCAGAGAAGAATGAACAAATAACCGACGGTAAACGTCGTCACGCGAATGTAGTCACGAATTGCGTAATAAATGATGATGAGCGCGATACCGGCGCCGATCATCTCAAAATTCAAGAAGTTCAGAGCGGACTCAAGAAGATAGCCGCTTTCCATCGCCGCAAGGTTATGAAAGTTGCCTCGAATGCTGTCCAGACCCGGCAGCCAGCTTTCGGAGTAAACCAAAGCCGCGGCACAAACAACCGCAATCAGCGTGCGCAGCCAGCGCAGATAACGATTGCCGATCGGGAAGAGGACAAAAACCAAAAGCAGAACATTCTGCAGAAGGTTCAGCGAGAGATATCCGAATCCTCCGAGTAAAAATTCTCCGATAAAAAAGACGTTCCACAGACCGAGACCGGTCCACTTCACTTTCGTCTGCTTGTTTTTTTCAGTCGCAGCCATGCTCAGAACTTAACTTTATTCGTTTCTAGGTGTCATTGTTTTAACGGCCATATTGTCGGTAGGCAGAATCAGGCGCCCCTTCTCGTCGAAGGCATAAGCACGGTTATCAAACCCAAGACCGAAAACAGTCAGCACGTTGCGGTAATAATTATCGCCCTTCATTTCCGTCGTGGTGAGCACTGTACGAATCACTGCGCCAGCCTTGTCTGCAGCTACGTAGGGCAGGAAGCAGGCTCCGAAAGCGTTGACCTGACGGTTATTGACGGTCATGTCACCGATGTTGACCTTCTCAGGCGGAATATTGGTTGCCTTGACGAGGTTAATCATCGGCTCATACTGGCGCATCAGCACTTCATAGTTCTGATCCTTCGGCGACAGAATGCCGGACCAAAGATAGGTTCGGATGGCGTTGTAGCTGCCTTCCATCTTCTGAGGATCGACAAGGCGTCCCTGAGCGTCAAATTTAGCCCAGTCCGGCGCCACGCCGCTCGGAGAGCAGCGCACCATGGCGTTGATGGAACCTTCCAGCACCGGGAGCCAATACGGATCGTAATCGGCAAAGCGGCGCAGGATATGCGGCGGATAGTAGCTTGGGTTGATGGTGATCACGCCCTTCTCTTCAAATCCGACACGGCCCGGAAGGATGACCTTGCCGACGGTCGGCACGTCGCGAACCAGCTCTTTGAGCTTGGCAAGGTAACCATCCGCCTTCGGAAGGTAGGAAGGATCATTCCAGATGCGGGCCGCTTCGATCAAACAGTAGGCAATCCACATGTCCGAGTCGGTCGCGTTGTTGGTATCCAGGATCTTGCCCGTTCCGTTGGGCGTGCCGTCCGGGATGCCCCAAAGCCAAGCCGGTTGGTTTTCGCCGAGATTCTTTTCCGTCCAGGCAAACATCTCGTCAAACGCCTTTTTGTCATTGGCCACCAGCGCGAAGAACATCCCGTAGGACTGACCTTCGGAGGTCGTGATGAGCTTGGCTTCGCTGTAGTCAACGACGCGGCCCTCAGGCGTAAGGTTCGTTGCTTTAAATTGGTCCCAAAGTTCCCAGGCGCCCGCAGGAGCTGCAAACACGGCAGAGATCAGGCAGGCAAGAAGAAATTTCTTTTTCATGTTGTCGGTCTCCTCTTAGTTGCGGCGGTTGCGGAAGCGGATCAGAGAATGCATCAGGTAGTAGATACCTCCGGCAAAGAGCAGTGCGCACACCAAGGTGAAGAGCACAAGAAGAAGCGGCTGATCAAGGAGCGAATACCAAACTCTCTGGTGCCACGGCAGGGAGCCCGTGTAGTAGTCGGGACCGACCATGTAGCTTGCAGGCTCGGCATTCGGTTTGAAAATCGCGATCCCGCCGCCGACCATCTTCAGGTCGCCCGGGTTCATCAGCCGTTTGTTCAGCAGGTAGCTTCCGTCCTGTCCGTCACCTAAGAGCGCGACGACCGAGCGGCCGCTGCCGTACGGAGATTCGTACTGAGCAATCGTGGCAATGCCGGTGTCTTCCGTAACAGTGGACTGAGGAGCTGTGTCTTTCGACTTTGCTCCGAAATTAGACTTCAAGTTGCCTTTAACTTTTTCAAGAATTACCTCAGGCTCGAGCTTATCGAGATTCCCGATATCGGCGCTGTTTTCGGCAAAGACCAAAATGTCACGGTGCTGTGCGTTGTCGTTCTGAATGGCAGAGTCGAATTTAACTTTTGTGACCGGAGCACCCGTCTGTGCACCGAAGCGGCCCATCGTGTTGAGCATTGTCGTCATGACATTGGCGGGTGCATCTTTTTTCATCAGCACCAAGGTCTGGGACAGGTCGGCGTACTTCGTAAACGGGTAGCCGCTTACGGTAAAGAGTTTCAGATCCGGGAGGCGTGCGAAGTGATAGAAACCTGAGAAGTCGATCGTGGAGTTCGGATCGATTTCCACTTGGTTCGGAATCAGGGTCACAGACTTGCAGTTGGCCTGAGTTCCTCCGTCAACCGCCAAACCGTATTGGAAGTCAAAAGTCAGCTGATTTTCTGCGGACAGCAGGCGGCTCGGAATCGATGTGTTGTTCCACAGATTTGCCAAGCCGTTAATGAACGAGAACTGCGACATAAACGAGTTGCTCGTTTTTGTCGGGCTCAGGTCATAAGACTCGACCAACTGGTCATTCAGCAGGAAGCGCATCTGAGCCGGTTCCCCGCCCATCGGACGGGTATAGCGGTAACGCAGATCCAGATTCACGTTGCTGCGGTTGACCATGAAAAGGTCCGGCGGAAGCCGCACGTCAAGTTTGATCGGAGCCGGATGCAAACCGGTGCTGGTGAGCTGGCCGCGGTACTTGGAAAGCTTCTCAAACGGAATCTTTTGATCGGTGTTGACCCAAGACGGCGCGTCATAAGCCTTGCGGTCCGGTTCACCCTTGAAGTTTTCAATCGTGACCATGCCTCCGACGATGCCGGCATCGGCCGTCGCCAGATAACGAGCGGCTGTCAGCAGGTCGTCAGCGTTGCGGCCGGCAATCACCAGAACTTTGGCGTACAGACTGTTCGGCGCATTTACGATCGAAATCGTCGGCGCTTCGACTCTGGGCAGGAACTTCAGGAAGTCGGGACGACTGTCATTGGTAACAAAAGCGACATAGTTCTGCTCGGCCGGCTGTTCGTTGTAGTAGACCGGAAATTCAATTCCGCGCCACTCGGAGCGCACACCAGCCCAAGATGCGAGCACGGCGGCTGCTTCTTTGAAGTGATTGTCGGGCGCAGAAGCAAAAACCATCGGCAGCGTCGTTGCGGCCGGACTGATGGTGTTGACAAAAGGTGCCGGCAGAATCGAAAGATCGTTGGCTAAACGCAGCTTCTGAGTATTCAAAGACAGGTAGCTCGAAGAGTCGACTGTCAGCCACAAGGCAGGATTTGCAGGAGAGCCGCAAATCTGCGTGTACTGACCGACAAACTCCAGTGTCAGACGGTTGGAGCTGTCAAACTGCTTTGCATTGAGATCCACCGTTGCAGAAACCTGATTGCCGAGCTGATCTTTGGTAATCGGAAGGCTCTTCTGCAGCTGGCCGTTTAAGTAAACATTGAGCTGGCTCTGCTGAGGAATCAAAGCCGGAGACGGCGTATAGCGAAGCGTGACCGAAGCCTTTGAAATCAGCTCGTTCTTTGCGGAATAAAAGCGGAAAGATCTTTCGTTGTAGATGCCCGTCATCTTGATCTGTTCAATTGCTCCTTCCGTGGAGTAATTAAACAAGGGACTGTCTTTGCGGATCACCGGGATTTCGTCTGTCCGGAAGGCCGGCTGAACATCCCGCATAAATGTGGCGGGTTCAGGGGCTGCGGACGCGACGCTCGCAAAAGCTGCACTCAGTGCGCAGAGCACTGTACCGGATAGAAGAAGAGAGAATTTTTTATTCTTAAACATATCTGACCGAGATCTTCCGAATGACTCATTAAGCCGTAATATTTCTAACTGCGTAAGATTTTAGTTCGTTATTACGCGCTATGAACCGATGAAATTGTTTTAGGCAAGTAGAGCGGATGATGTTCCTCGAAAGGAGAATTCTTGTTTTCGCGTCTAAGTGACGGGACTCGAGGAATGAAGCTGATGACCCACTTAAATGTCCAAACCGAAGCCTTTAGGAACCAACCGGCCTGAGGATTCGAGAAGTGCGCAAATGCCTCAGCGCCCATGCGTGCCATGTGCAGCAGCGCGAAGAATCCGTCAAACATTCCGTAGCCTTTAACTTTTGCTTGTCTCTGAATCCAGATGTCAGGCGTACCGAACGTGCACTCGACGTATTCCATTTCTTTAGTACGCGTCGGCTGCGCGACCAATAGTTCAACGACGCCGTTTTCAAACGCGGCTGTCACCGTGCAGTCAAATGTTGTCGAAGGCTTTTTCTTAGAACCGAAAATCAGTTTCACCGGTTCTTCGAGCGAAATCCTGCTTAAGTCCGAAGCGTTTTTCAGATCTACGACGCAGTCCTTTTGAGAGAAGGCTGACATGACCGCAGGGATCAATTCGTCTCCGACCTGAAGGTGTACCGATGCAGTGAAAGACACGCGCGGGAACTTGCGCTTCTGCACACTTTCAACCGTCACAGCCATCGCCGCAAACAGAATGATCAGGTTGTAGATGATCCAGCCGAGATTGATTAAAAGCATCAGAACTTCATAAGCCCCTGCTCCGATCATTCGATAGATACCGATAAAGAAACCCGCCAGATTCAAAAGCAGAAGGTAGAAGTACGGGCGAGCAACTGCCCAGTCCAAATACTCTTTATCAATCACTCCGCCCTTGGCCGTCACGTTGAATTTGCCTTTATGAGGCGCGATGAGCGCGACGAGCGTCGGCACGAAAATGTACCAAGACAAAATCGTCTCATACAGCGCACTGATGAAGGGGAATCGGTAGCCGCGGTGAATCATGTACGTCGTCATCGTGGAATGCACCATATGCGGGATCAAGTACACGAAAATCGCGATCGCACTGGCGTAAATCACGTAGATATTGGCAAAGAGGAAGGGCAGCGGAGCGATTAAGAAGATGATTCGCGGCAGTCCGTGCAGGAAGTGAATCATCGCGTTTAGGAAGCACAGGCGCTGCGGAATCGTCAGGCCCTTGCCGAAAAGCGGATTATCCAAGCGGAAAATCTGCACCATGCCTCGGGCCCAGCGAATTCGCTGGCCGATATGCGCCGCCAAAGTTTCGGTACTGAGACCTGCGGAGAGCGGCGTGCTTAGAAAAGCAGAGGACCAGCCTCTTCGATTGAGCTTCAAAGAGGTGTGCGCGTCTTCGGTCACGGTTTCAACAGCGATACCGCCGACTTCTTCTAAGGCTTTACGGCGCATGATGGCGCAGGAACCGCAGAACATCGTTGCGTTCCATGTGTCATTGCCCTTCTGAATGAAGTCATGGAAGAGCGAGTTCTCATTCGGAACATTCTCTTTGAGATGCAGGTTCTTTTCAAACGGGTCCTGTGAATAGAAATGATGGGGCGTCTGCACCAAAGCGATTTTCTCGTCCTTTAAGAACCAGCCCATCGTCTTTTGCAGGAACGTTTTTACCGGCACGTGATCGCAGTCAAAGATGGCAATGAAGTCGCCCTTAGTGATGCCCATCGCGTGGTTAATGTTGCCGGCCTTGGCGTGCTTGTGTTCTTCGCGCTCGATATAGCCGGCGCCGACTTCACAGGCAAAGTCTTTAAATTCCTTACGGCTGCCGTCGTCCAAGATATAAACATTGAGTTTTTCTTTGGGCCAGTCCACGGTGAGCGCTGCGTACACCGTCGGTTTCACAACGTCCAGCGGTTCGTTGTAAGTCGGAATGAAAATATCGACACTCGGCCAGCGCTCCTTATCCTTCGGTAAAGAGGCCGGTTTTCGGTCAAGCACCCAGCAGACCTGGAAGTAGCCGAGCAGCATCACGATGAAGGCATAGGTTTCGGCGATGATCAGCAGCCAGGTAAAAATCACAGAAGTGTAGCTGTTGGGATTCAGTGTTTCCGAATAACGCCACCACACATAGCGCGACGAGACGATAACCGAAATCACGATCAGCATCAGCAGCGTAAAGCGGGTCTGCGCCTGGAACAAAGTGAGCGCGATCACGCCTAAGATCAGCAGGAAGATAACTTGCTCTTCCAAGCTGAAAGGCTGAGTGATACAGAGCACGTAGAGCACAAAGCCGATCGCGAGCAAAAAGCCCACGAAGATCTTCTTAAAAAGCGACGGTTTCTGATGCTGAGGCTTGTGGTCGCTGACCTTCTCTTTTCCTTCGGAAGCCAGTTTCTTGGATACGCGCTCGGCGATCATTCGCGTCCCGCGATTAATCCTCTTGAAGAGATGGTTTATCCAGCGAAACAGAAAAAAACGGCTGGCATACGTTGAGTGCGACAGACGTTTGGCAGCATCTTCTTTGCTGCCGGCAACAAACATCAGGAAAATAAGCTGGATAATCCCTCGTATGGGATCTAAAGGTCGCAGATTATGGAAATCGATCTGCGGAAAATAATAAGTGCGATTTTTAACGATCTTTTGATAGAACCTGTTCTCAATCGGAAAGATCAGCCAAGCCAAACCGAAACAAAACATATTAATTCGGTAGCTCCATTTTCCCGAACAGTTATTGGTTAACCAACGGGACAGCCTGCCGGTATGAACTTTCACCTGGGAAAGAATGTGAGAGAACAGCATAGGTATTAAGTCGCTTCGAAGTATTGCCCGTAGTATAAAAGCGTTGCGCACGAATAAATGGTCTAGTCTCCTAAATCTTGCATCATTGATGACCTTTTTGCATGTGTGAAAAAAGTTGTCTTCCCCACCGACGTCAACACTAATCTTTACAATTTTTACCGTTCCGCCGACCTTATGGCTCAGTTAGGCGCAAAGGAAGTATCCGACCGTGGGGATTGTTCATTATCATTGAAAGATCAGAATTTATTTTTACAGACAAAGGGGTTTGTCAGCCATGATCAAAACAAAATTGCTGGTTCCTGCAGTTGCGCTTTTCGCTCTTGCCGGATGTCAGACTAACGGCGACATGTATCGTTCCGATGTTTACGGCAGCAACCAGGTCAACCAGGCCCAGCAGGTTCAGACGGTTGAAATTATTGCGATTCAGCCTGCCCGCGTTGCCGTGAATAACCAATCCGACCGCAACGTTTCTCAGATGGTCGGTACTGCACTCGGCGGCATTCTCGGTGCCGTGATCGGCAATCAGGTGACACATCATAGAGACAGCGGTACCGCTATCGGCGCTATCGCCGGTGCAGCCTTAGGCGCAGCCGGATCCAGTGCCGCCTCTCCGCAGAATTCCTTGGTTGACGGCGTCCAGCTGACCTTTAAGATGAACGGCAGAATTTTTAACTCCGCTCAAGTCGGTCAAATGTGCGAATTCAAGTACGGCCCTGCCATCATGACCTCCACAGGTCCGACAAGCACTCGTATTCAGCCGAACAACCCGTACGGGTGCAAGAGATAACCTTTGTTTCCGTGTTTTGGTGAGGTACAACGCTTATGAAACTTAAACTTCTCGCCGCTGTGTGCGCCTTTGCGATCGGCTCGGCAGCTTCGGCCCAGATCACCGAGACCGTCACACCTCTGGTCCCCCTTTCTCCGTCGGACCAGCAGATTCTTAACGTCCAGCAGGCTGAACGTCAGATTCAGGCAAACGAACAAGCGGTCGCTTTAGAAAAAGCTCGCGCCGCTGAGAAAGCCGCTCGTCAGCGTGCGGCTGCTCAAGCTCGCCAAGCCAAGGCCAGAGCTGAAGCTAAGGCTGCTCAGCAAGCTAAACAGCAAGCAGCTGAAGCGGAAGCCGCTGCTCAGAAACAGAAACTCCAAAACTATCAGGATCAGATGATGCAGATGGATTTGGAAAGCAAGCGACTCGACTTAGAAGCCAAACGCTCCAAAGTTCAGACAGAAATCGACTTGAATAAGGTTCGTCAGCAGCAGGCAATCGATAGTCTGAAGAATCAGGCTCCGGCTGTAGCGCCCTCCCCGGCACAAGCACTTGCTCCGGCCCAGCCCTAATTAGTTTCGTCCACAAAAAAGCCCTCCGATTTCGAGGGCTTTTTTGATTTTCAGGCCTTACTTAATGAGGTCCGAAAGACTGTAAAGTTTGACCAAATTTTGGAAAGAGTCAGGAGCGTTGATCACTTTCAGCTCGGCGCCTCTCGCCTGAGCCCTCCGAATCCATTCCAGCACGACGGCCACCGCAGCGCTGTCGGTTTTCCGAACATCCTGCATGTCCATCACGCTGTCGCCTGAATCAATGGCCTGTATGCCTTGGTTCAAAATCGCAACGGCATTATCAAAGCCGATGTGCTGAGCCTGCAACTTCATCCCTACTTTCCTTTGTTGGCTTCAAGCTTCTGCACGCGGTCTTTCAGCTGTGCGATCAAACCGGTGAGGCCGGAGTTTCCGATAACGGAAGCAAACTGAGAACGATAGTTCTCAACGAGCCAAACGCCGCCGACGCAGACGTCGAAGATCTTCCAATCTTTGCCGGTATTCATCAGACGGTAGTCCAGCTGAATCGGATCGCGCTGGCTGGCCACCAAACGTGTCCGAACGATCGTCAGACGAGGATCATTGCTCGGACGAGATTTGGCCAGCTCAACCGTGTAGTTATTGGCTTCCTTCAGGGCGCCGGAGTAAACAGCAACGAGAAGTGTACGGAATAGCTGCATGATATCTTTGCGCTGAGCCTCGTCAGCCTTTCTCCAGGCCGGACCGACAGCCATACGCGTCATCGTGGCAAAGTCGGTGTAAGGCAGAATCTTTTTATCTACGAGCTGGTTAACGTGAGACGGATCAGCCGCAGCCAAAGCCGGGTCTTTCTTAATTTCATCCAGAACCTGGGTGGAAACTTCCATAACCAGTTTTTCCGGAGACACGCTCGGTTCCGCGGTGGCCGCGGCTCCGAAGACGGAGAGGAAAAAAACGACAACCAGGCTAATCAGTTTTCTCATTTCTTTTCATCCTTGGCGGTTTTATCAGCATTATCGGAGTCTTCATCGCTGAACGGGCTCAGCAGAGGCTGCTGAATCATTGCAGGACCGTCACCGTCCTGAAGCGAGTTTTGACGCTGCTGCAGATAGGCATTACGTGTCGCGACGTACGGATCGACGGTCTTATCCAGCATATCCGTGACCGGAAGCAGACGCTCTCTGGCGTTGACGAACTTGGCGCCCCACCACGGCCATACGAACCAGTCCTTACCCACGTAGGTGTTCGGATCGAGGAAGATCTCCGGAACTAAGCCAACGGTATCGCGAACGGTCGAAGGCCCTAAGACGGGAATGACGAAGTACGGGCCCTTGGGGACGCCCCATGTCGCCAGAGTCTGGCCGAAATCCTCCGGCATGCGGGGAATATCAACCATCTGGGCCACGTCGAAAATACCGACGACGCCGACGGTAGAGTTAATCATGAGACGGAACAAGGAAAGGATGCCCTCTTCGACTTTTCCTTGAAGAACATTGTTGACTGCGTTAGACGGTTCCATTGTGTTCTGGAACACGCGGGTGACACCTTCGCGCACGGGCTTCGGCGTGATGAACTGATAGCCCTTGGCCAAAGGACGGATCAAAATAAAGTCCAAGCCTTGGTTAAAGGCAAAGGTCTGACGGTTCAAGCTTTCCCAGGGATCGTCAGGGTTCTGACCGGCGTCCTTCGGGACGGAGGCGCAGCCGGACAGCAAAGCCGCTCCGACGAGCGCGAGAGCCAAGATCTTCTTTTTCATTTCTTATTCCTTTTTAGAACCAGCGTTCTCTTCTGCTTTATTAAACATGAACTGGCTGATCAAGTTCTCTAAAACAACAGCACTTTGAGTAAATTCTATTCTCCCGCCGTTGGTTAAATCCTTATCGTCAGCTCCGGGCTGAAGACCGATGTACTGTTCACCGATCAAACCGGCCGTGAGAATCTTTGCAGAAGTGTCTGCCGGAAACTTGAATTGGTTCTCCATAGAGATCACGACTTTTGCCTGAAAGGTGTCATTGTCGTAGCTGATGGATTTGACGCGGCCGACCAGCACTCCGGCGCTTCTTACCGGAGCGCGGGCTTTTAAGCCGCCGATATTGTCAAAGTAGGCAGTGACTTCGTAGCTCTTGGAGGTAGAGAACGAACTCAGGTTTGCGGCCTGGAGCGCAAGAAACAGCAGAGCAATAATGCCGCCGAGAACAAACAAGCCGACGAGAAAGTTAATTTTTGTATTCTGATTCTGCATGACTGATTTTCCTTTCTAACCGTGCGTAAACATAAAGGCGGTCAGAATGAAATCCAACCCTAAAACAACAAGAGAAGAAACAACTACAGTTCGTGTGGTCGCGCTCGAGACACCTTCCGGTGTTGCGCGAGCCGTGTAGCCCTCATAAAGCGCAATCGCTCCGACGGCAACCCCGAACACAAAAGATTTGATAATGCCGTTGCCGATATCGGGTCCGACTTCAACGCCGGCCTGCATCTGCGCCCAGAAGGCGCCGGAATCCAATCCGATCAGCGGGACAGCCACAACCCAGCTGCCGATAATGCCGACGGCGGAGAACATAATCGCAAGCAGCGGCATCGAGATGACACAAGCTAAGAAACGCGGGCCCAAAATTCTGCGAATGGGATCGACACCCATCATTTCCAGAGCAGAAAGCTGCTCCCCGGCATTCATCAGACCGATCTCAGCCGTGAGCGACGTTCCGGCGCGCCCCGCAAAAAGAAGCGCGGTCACCACCGGCCCCAGCTCTCTGAGCAGGGACAGAGCTACCAAAACGCCGAGCGCCTGCTCGCTGCCGTAACTCGAAAGAACGTAGTCTCCCTGCAGACCAAGTACAAAGCCGACGAATAAGCCGCTCACCAAAATAATGACGAGAGAGTAGTTGCCGACAAAATACAGCTGTTTGACCGTGCCCTGAAAACGAGTGAATGACGGCCCGAGATTTACAACTAAACGGAAAAGAAAGCGAGAGAAGTTTCCGAGCGTACGTACGCCGGAAAGCGCCCAGGCGCCGAGGGAACTGATCCAATTAAAAATACCCATCATTTCAGACCAAGCTCCTGATTCAGCGGTTCGGCCGGATACTGGAATCGGACAGGACCGTCCGGCAAACCGTTAACAAATTGATAGACGAACGGATCTTTGCTCTGACGCAACTCGTCAGGTGTTCCGTGAGCGGCTACTTTTCCGCTGGAAATCATGTAAACATAGTCCGCAATACCGAATGTCTCCTGAACGTCGTGCGTGACGATCAGACTAGTCGAACCGAGAACAGTATTCAGATTGCGGATCAGCTGAGCGGTGACGCCCATAGAAATCGGATCCAGACCGGCAAAGGGCTCGTCGTACATAATGAGCATCGGATCAAGTGCGACAGTTCTGGCGAGCGCAACGCGGCGACTCATACCGCCGGAGATCTCGGACGGGTAAAGCTGAGCGGCACCGCGAAGTCCGACCGCATTGAGTTTGAGCAAAACGAGATCTCGAATCAAAGCTTCGGGGAGATCCGTGTGCTCACGCAGCGGAAAAGCGACGTTGTCAAACACCGTCATATCCGTAAACAGTGCTCCGAACTGAAACAGCATTCCCATCTTTCTGCGAATGCGGTACAGAGAATCGAGATTCGCTGTATTCAGCCGCTCTCCGTCAATGAAGACTTCTCCTTTATCCGGCGTCAGCAATCCTCCGATAAGTTTTAGGAGTGTTGTCTTGCCCATGCCGGAGCCGCCCATAATGGCAATCACTTCGCCTTTACGGAAGGATAAGCTCACGTCATCCAAAATGACGCGGGAGCCTTCCGCATAAGAAAAGCTCATGTCCTTAATTTCGACAATCCAGTCGTTGTCCTGTCTCTCCATCGTCGACCCAATAAAACCAAAACAGGCATTCTTACACAAATGCCTAATTGATCGATTATGCCACACCCGCGCGGGCTATTCCTTTGATTAAAGGCGTTAAATCGGATTCAGCTACTCACGGGGTAAAGAAATAGTTACAGTTTTCATGCACAAAAATAATAAAGGCGGCCGAAGCCGCCCAAACTTACCTGGATCATGACTGCGAAGGACTTCTTCGAACGCCTGATGCTTTGAGCTCCGGATCGTCCGCCGGCACAAGCGGGAAATCATTTTTGACCTCCCCACTAATATTTGCCGCCCGCCCCGTCTGAAGATCGACAAACGTCCATTCCGTCCAGCCTTGCATGCAGACTTTATTGTCCCGCTTTAGATAGAAACAACGGCGGCTTTTTGACCCGTCCATCGTCTCTACCCACGTGAGCATGGTGAGCTCGTCGCCTTCAAACGTGGGCCGCAAGTACTCAATCTTATGAGTACTTGCAACAAAGACTTTTCCGATTTTCAGATAGCGGCCCATCGTCCACCCGAGCGAGTCGGAGTGAGCGAGCGCCGCCTCTTCCATCCAGCGGAGATACTCTTTGTTGTTGGTATGACCCAGCACATCAATCGATTCTTTGCCGACCTTGATCGGAAATCGGAAAATTCGTTCCATGAGCAGTATGCAAAAAAGAACTAATTCTGCTCGCCGCTGAGGAACTTGTCGACAGCTTCAGCACATCGACGGCCCTCGGCTAAGGCGCGGACCACCAAACTCTGGCCTCTGCGGCAGTCTCCTGTCGCGAAAACCTTCGGAACATTTGTACGAAAAGCGTCTTCTCCTTCGTAAGCTGCCTGAGCGTTGCCGCGCATGTCGGTTTGAACGCCGAAAGCATCCATCACCGGACTACTCGGATGCAGGAAGCCCATCGCCAAAAGCACCAGGTCGCTCTCAATTTCGAACTCACTGTCGGGAATCTCCTTGAAGGTTCTGCGTCCGGTAACCGGATCTTTCAACCATTCCAGCCGCACAGCCTTAACGCCGCGGACACGTCCTTCGTCGTCAGACAAAAATTCTTTGGTGGAGATCGCATAGTCACGTTCGCCGCCTTCTTCCTGGGAAGTAGACGTACGAAGAACGTTAGGCCAGTTGGGCCAAACCATCGACTTATCGTAACTTTCCGGCGGTCTCGGACCCAGGTCGATCTGAAGCACCTTCTCGGCACCCTGACGGATTGCAGTACCCAAGCAGTCACTGCCGGTGTCGCCGCCGCCGATGATCAGCACCTTTCGATCCTTGGCGCTGATGTCTTCGTCAAAAGTCTCAGACGCATTGTGCTTGTTCTGCACAGGGAGATACTCCAGCGCAAAGTGAATGCCTTTGAGATCCCTGCCTTTCACCTGCAGATCTCGCGGCGTCTCAGAGCCCACTGCCAGCACGACGGCAGAGAAATCTCGAAGAAGCTCGGACGCATCGATCGCACGTTCGCTGTCGTTCCAAATTCCGTGCGGATGATCTTTGATGCCGATAGAAGTAGAGCAGCGGAACTGCACGCCTTCGTTTTCCATCTGTGCAATACGGCGATCGATCAGACTCTTGTCCAGCTTGAAGTCAGGAATGCCGTAGCGCAGCAGGCCGCCGGGGCGTTTGTTCTTTTCAAACACCGTGACGGCGTATCCCATTCGAGCCAGCTGCTGTGCACAAGCCAGCCCGGAAGGACCGCTGCCGACGACCGCAACCGACTTATCTTTATGCTCTTTCGGGGGCTCAGGCTTGACCCAGCCCTGATTCCAGGCATTCGTGATAATGGCGCGTTCAATGGACTTAACACCCATGGCGCGCTGCGTGTAATTCATGATGCAGCCGTTTTCGCACAAGGCCGGACAAACACGAGAGGTGAACTCCGGGAAGTTATTGGTTGAAGACAGGACGAGATAAGCCTTCTCCCAATCTTCGTTGTAGACCAAGTCGTTAAATTCCGGTGCGACATTGTGCAGCGGACAGCTGAATGTGCAGAACGGCGTTCCGCAGTCCATGCAGCGGGCTGCCTGCTGCTTTGCTTCCTGTTGGCTCAGCGGAGTAATGAACTCGCGGAAATGCGTTTTACGCTGAGCAACCGGTTCGTGCGCCTGTTCGAGACGCTCAAATTCCATAAATCCTGTTACTTTTCCCATGGTTCACCTCAGGCGGCTGAATGAGCAATGCCTTTGAGCAAAGCTTGTTTGTATTCTTTCGGGAAGACCTTCACAAACTTCTGAAGGTTTCTCGGCCAATCGTCGAGAATATCTCGGGCTCTTTGGCTTCCTGTGTAGAGGAAGTGACGATTGACCAGGTCTTTCAGGATGCTCTCGTCCGTCTTACCGAGGTGCCAGGCGCTGTGGTCGCCGGAAGCTGCCTGGTCTTTGTCCGGCAGGACGGCGCAGAGTTCAACGCTCTCAGAATTGCAGCGCTTCGCAAACGTTCCGTCTTCGTCATAGACATAGGCAATACCGCCCGACATACCGGCGCCGAAGTTTCTTCCGACGTTACCCAAAACCACCACAGTGCCTCCGGTCATGTATTCGCAGCCGTGATCGCCGCAGCCTTCAGAAACCGCTGTTGCGCCGGAAAGACGAACGGCAAAACGCTCACCGGTTACGCCGTTAAAGAAGGCTTCACCGCTCGTAGCTCCGTACAGAACCGTGTTGCCGGCGATGATGTTTTCGTCGCCTCTGCCGCGGAAGTCGGTCGGGCAGCGAACAATAATGCGTCCGCCGGAGAGACCCTTACCGACATAATCGTTGGCTTCACCGACCAGATCCAGCGTCACACCGTTGGCCAGGAAGGCTCCGAAGGACTGTCCGGCAATGCCGGTCAGCTGAATGTGCAGTGTGTCTTCGGGCAGACCTTCGGCACCCCAGCGACGAATAATTTCCGAAGAAATCTTCGTACCGACCGTGCGGTGAATGTTTTTGATCGGAGAGATAAAGCTGACTTTTTCTTTCTTCTCAATAGCATTGCGGCAAAGATCCAGCAGCTGGTAGTCCAGTTCTTTTTCCAGACCGTGATCCTGCTTGACGCTTTGACGGCGCTTGTTCGGATCATCGACCTCCGGCTGATACAGAACTCGAGACAGATCCAAGTGAGCACACTTGGCCGGATGCATCTTCTTCTGACGCAGCAGGTCGGAACGCCCCACTAAGCCTTCAAACTTGCGAATGCCCAGGCTTGCCATGATTTCACGGACTTCTTCGGCAACGAAGAAGAAGTAGTTCACAACGTGCTTCGGTTCGCCGTGGAAGCGTTTTCTGAGTTCAGGATCCTGTGTGGCAATACCGACCGGACAAGTGTTGAGATGGCACTTGCGCATCATCATGCAGCCTTCCACAACCAGCGGAGCAGTTGCAAAACCGAATTCATCGGCGCCCAGCAGCGCACCGATCACGACGTCACGTCCTGTCTTAATCTGGCCGTCAACCTGAATTCGGACGCGATCTCTCAAATTATTGATCACCAAGGTCTGCTGAGTTTCCGAAAGCCCTTGTTCCCAAGGCGTACCGGCAAACTTGATAGAAGAAAGCGGAGAAGCACCGGTTCCGCCGTCATGACCGGAAATGACGATGTGGTCCGCTTTTGCTTTGGCAACGCCGGCAGCAACCGTCCCGACACCCTGCTCGCTTACGAGCTTCACGCTGATGTCCGCCTTGTCGTTGGCCATCTTGAGATCTCGGATCAGCTGTGCCAGGTCCTCGATCGAGTAAATGTCATGATGCGGAGGTGGCGAGATCAAGCCGACACCGGGGATGGAGTAACGCAGCTGAGCAATGTATTCGCTGACCTTATGGCCCGGCAGCTGACCGCCTTCGCCGGGTTTTGCGCCCTGACTCATCTTGATCTGAATTTGGTCTGCACTCGACAGGTAGGCTTCTGTCACACCGAAGCGTCCGCTTGCCACCTGTTTGATACGGGAGCGCAGAGAATCGCCCTCTTCCAGAGGAACGTCAGCCACAATGCGGTCTTCGCCCAAGATCGACTTCAATGTGTCGCCTTGCTTAACAGGAGAATGACCTTCGCGCATTTCTGCTTCGTAGCGCTTCGGATCCTCGCCGCCTTCACCGGTGTTGCTCTTGCCTCCGATTCGGTTCATGGCCACAGCGAGAACCGCGTGGGCTTCTGCCGAGATGGACCCGAGCGACATGGCGCCGGTTGCGAAGCGCTTCACAATTTCTTTTGCCGGTTCGACCTCTTCCAGCGGAATCGCCTTAGAAGGATCAACATCAAATTCCATCAGGCCGCGCAGCGTCATCTGGCGCTGGCTCTGGTCGTTGATGATTTCGGCATATTCCTTATAAGTTTGATAAGAGTTGCCGCGTGTGGCGTGCTGAAGTTTAGCAATTGCCTCAGGCGTCCACATATGCTCTTCGCCGCGGGCTCTCCACTGATATTCGCCGAGAGTCGGAAGCAGTTTATGACGATGGTTCTTATCGGCAAAGGCTTCCTTATGCTGCTCGATTGCCTCGCGCATCACGTCAAAAATGCCCAGGCCTCCGACTTTGCAGCTGGTACCGGGGAAGTAGCGGTCGACGAACTCCTTATCCAGGCCAAGAACTTCAAAGATCTGGGCGCCGCGGTAACTCATGTAAGTTGAGATACCCATCTTGCTCATAATCTTCTTGAAGGTTTTGCCGATGGCGTGAATGTAGTTCTGGGTTGCTGTCTTTGCATCGATTCCGCTCGGATTGCCCGGCTTATAGAGCTGTTCGATGGTTTCCAGAGCAAGGTACGGATGAATCGCTTCGGCACCGTAGGCAGCGAGTACCGCCATGTGATGTGTCTGCAGAGCGCTTCCGGTTTCGATGACAAGACCGGTATTGGTGCGAAGGCCGGCTGCAATTAAATGCTGGTGAATCGCGCTGATAGCAAGCGGCATCGGAATCGCAACGCGCTCTTCATTCATCTTCCGATCCGTCAGGATCAGGATGCTATAGCCGTCTTTGACAGCATCAACAGCTCGGGCGCAAAGGGAGGCCAGGCGAGCTTCCACACCCTCTTCGCCCCAAGCGACGCGATAAGTCGTGTCAATTTCATAGGAACGGAACTTATCGCCGGTATAGCGGTCGATGCGGCGCATCTTGGCCATTTCTTCCATACCGAGAATCGGCTGAGAAAGTTCCAAACGCAGCGGCGGATTAACGTTGTTGATATCCAGCAGATTCGGACGCGGTCCCACGAAAGAGACCAGCGACATCACGAGCTGCTCGCGGATCGGGTCAATCGGAGGATTCGTCACCTGAGCAAACAGCTGGCGGAAATAATGGTAGAAGGGCTTGGCTCTGTGAGAGAGCATCGCGAGCGGCGTGTCGTTTCCCATAGAACCGATTGCCTCGGCTCCTTTTTCCGCCATCGGGCGCAGCACGAACTTGATGTCGTCTTCGCCGTAGCCGAACGCTTCCTGGCGTTTGGTGAGAGGGACAGGGTTATTGTTGGGCTGCGGAGGCGGAGCAACCACGTCGGAAAGATGAATGTTCAAGCGTTTTGTCCATTCCTTGTAGGGATTGCTCAGAGCCAGCGTGCGTTTAATTTCTTCGTCTTCAATAATGCGGCCCTGTTCGGTATCGATCATGAACATCTTGCCCGGCTGCAGACGCCATTTCTTCTTGATTTGGCTCTGAGGAATCGGCAGTGTTCCGGCTTCCGAGGCCAGGATCACGATATCGTCATTGGTCAGAATGTAGCGGCCCGGACGCAGTCCGTTTCTGTCGAGCACGGCGCCGATGCGCACACCGTCGGTAAATCCGACAGCGGCCGGACCGTCCCAAGGTTCCAGCATGGCAGCATAGTATTCATAGAACGCACGCTGGGCCGGGTCCATTTGTCCCTTGGCCTGTTCCCAGGCTTCCGGAATGGTCAGCATGCCCTTCGGCTTTCACAACACGTTCGAGTTCCTGTTCGCAGGCCCGCCGAGAAGCGTGTTCTCGCGGCAGGAAAATCATGCCGACGCCATAGTCGCCTGCCGGAGGCAGAAGAATATTCTGCTTGGCCATTTCGGCGCGGAAGAAGGCATCCGGAATCTGAATCAAAATACCGGCACCGTCACCGCACAGCGGATCGGCACCGACCGCGCCGCGGTGATCAAGATTTTTTAGAATTTGCAGCGCCTGCGTCACGATTTCGTGGCTGGCCTGCCCTTTAACGCTGGCGACGAAACCGACACCGCAAGCGTCATGCTCATAAGCAGGATCGTAGAGTCCGTGCTCGGCTGCATCTTTCCTTTGGTCTGAGCGAGTGCTCATGGGGTTCTCCTGAATGGATTCTTTATTGAAGACTTTTTTGTTATAGAGGATTTAACTTCGCTAAATATAACGAAATATTTCAAGGTGACACTAATATATAAAATTTTTCTTTTCTTGTTCGGTAAATTAGTGTCAGATTAAAGAGGGTTTTCTGTTGCCGTCTTGCGGGGGCGACCTCTTCCGCGCTGCGGCGCTATTCTTTCCGCCTCAACGCCGATGGATTCCAGAAATTTTTTCTCTGCGATCGGCCAGCCGCGCTTTACGCAGTCCATCAGACGCTCACCAAAAGCCTTATCGGGACCGCGTTCAAAAAGATCTTTGTAGGTTTTTTGCCGTTCAAACGGTGTATTGCCGAGTGCCCAATACTCATTGGAAGGCACCATGAAGTAATCGCTGCGGATGCCGGCGTGATGGAAGTAGCTGCTCCACGGATAAAACTGCGGCTCTCCGTAGCCGTATACAAACGGCAGCCACTCCATATAAATCGTCGCCGCCAAAAGTCTGCCTTTTCCCTGTAGAAGAGAGGATTCAAATCGACCCTGCCAAATCTTGCCGTTGCGGGAAAACTCATCATTAAAGTAATGGCTGTAAAGGCGGCTGAGCTGCTGCACAAAGCGTGAGAGATCTTCCGCTTTTTCTCGCGGCGTCAGCAGCAGATGGATTTGGTCGGTAAAGACCGCAAAGGCCGAAATGTCGGTGTTGTAGGCACGCGAGCCGTCGGAGAAGATCTGAAAGAGCTTCTCGATGTTCTTATCAAACGGAATCAATGAGATCTCCGGCACACTTCTGAGAACAACATAGTGCGCCTGCGCGGCAGCTGACAATCGGGTCAAACGGGTCATGTGACTTAAGTTTTTTGATTTTCTAATCTATCTTACCGAGGTGAAAGAGGCTCAGCCCAATAAACCGTTAAAAAACATCTGCGCCTCCACAGCCTCCCCTGCCTCAATCTTTCTGCCCTGAGGATTCGGAATCACAGCGGCGGCATCACGAAAAGCCGACGAGCGCCCGCTTCCCTTCTGTACAGGGAGCGCGATGACCTTACCCTCGAAGGGCGCGAGCTGCACACAGATGTCTCCGGCTTTGCCTTCGTAATCAAATCCCATGAATACTTTTTGACGTCTAACAAAGAAAGGATCCGTTCGGAAAGACTGCCAAATCACGGGAAGCACAACGCGCTGAACAATGTTGACGAACCCGAGGGGATTACCGGGAAGTCCGAACAACACTGCGTCCTTAAGATTCGCGCACACAAATGGCAGAGAACTCGAAAGTTTTGTCTGATCTTCGGACTGCTTTGCTCCGGCTCGTTTCAGAGCAAGACGCAGCACATCACTCTTGCCTTGTCCGGTACCTCCGACGGTAATAACGAAGTCAAAACTTTGTGCCAGCACTTCCAAACGATCGGCAATCGAATTCGCTTCGTCCCTGGCGTAAAAGATCGCCGTATCCGTCAGCCCCATTCCTGAAAGGAGATTCATGAGATAAACCGCATTGCTGGAATGCCGCCCGGCAGAGCTGCGCGCGCCGGCTTCCGCAATCTCGTGTCCCGTCGCCAGGATCGCAGCCGAGGGACGCTTCCAAACGCGAATATTCTCAATTCCTGCCTCAAAGAGCAGAGCCTGCGCCCCGGCGCCGAGGACGGTGCCTTTTTTCAGGATTAGAGAGCCCTTGGTCCACTCCGTTCCTTTCGGAAGTACGTTCTCGTAAGGATACACATCTGCAGCAAAATCCAGTGCCTGCGGATCCGAGTCCGATACAACAGCATCGGCTCCGATCGGAAGATATCCGCCGGTATTTATCCAGCAAGCGCCGTTTTTTTGTAACAAAGCAGGCTGCTCCCCGTTTTTAACCGGTTCTCCCGTTAAGGTGTGATTACCCTCGCTTGAGCAGATCGCCCATCCGTCTCTCAGCGACACGTCATAAGGCGGAATGTCTTCCATGCAAACAACATTTTCAGCGAGTTCACATCCGAAACTATTGTCCGTGCTCATACCTACATTTATTCTTTTTGTTAGGGTTTCTCCTAACTTAAAGGGGTAAAGTACAAAACAGCCATTCATATTTTGTTGATCCTTAACAGTTTTTGCTCTTCTTTTAGATGGGTATTTACTTTACGTATCCAGTAAAAATTTTTGTAACTCTACAAAAGTTCTTTTCAAGAATATTACAAATTGTTAGAACTTGTTCGTGTCGAAAGCGGACTGTAACAAACCGTGTCGACATAACACCCCAAGTGCAGTGAATAGCTGCGGAGAACAAAATGGCAACCCGATTCAAAGAAGTAGTTTACGCAAAAGCTCTTTCTCCAGAGCTTCGTTCGGTTGTTTTCTCCGCCACAGAACCGATCCTTCGCACTCGCTGGACGATTAAACCGGTCGGAAGCGACGGCTGGTCTGCTGCCCGTAACTAATCACTGCACCAAAACGGACTCGCCGAGGACGTCCCCATTTTTGTCCTCTGCGCTCTCTCTGCGACAGTCTCTGTCGTTCCTCCATCAGGAGAAATTGAAATCATGTTTGATCTGAAAGACCTAATGTCTCGGGTAAATCTGCCCCAAGACATTACTCGACGCGGCTTCCTGCAGGTAGCTACCGTAACCGCAGCATTTGCTGCTATGAATCAAGCCCGCGCGCAGACCGGCGCTCAGCCCTACATCATTTTGGAAACACCCAAGGGCTTAATCGTCGGCGATCCCTCTCTCTGCGTCGACTGCCAGCGCTGCGAAATGGCTTGTACCGAATTTAACGACGGTAAGAACGATCCGGTTTTGGCTCGTATTCGTATCGGCCGCAATATTTGGTACGGTCCGGGCAATCCGGGCGCTCGTCCCTTGCAGGGCGTCTGGGGCGACAGCACCGTCTATCAAGACACGTGCCGCCAGTGCGCTCACCCGGTCCCCTGCGCCAATGCCTGCCCGCAGGGTGCCATCCACGTCGATCCCAAGACCGGCGCCCACTATGTGGATGAAGACAAGTGCATCGGCTGCGGACTCTGCCAGAAGGCCTGTCCGTGGGACATGATGAGCTTCGACCGCGAAAAACAGAAAGCCAGCAAGTGCTTCCTCTGCGACGGCGAACCGAAATGCGTGAAAGCCTGCCCGGCTGCCGCTCTGACCTATATGCCTTGGAAAGATCGTTCCGGCGAACCGGCCAGACGTCCGACCCACGGTTATCTGCCTGAAGAAAATGCTAACCAGTGCTCGGTCTGCCATGGTTAATTAAATCTCTAAGGAACTGCTATGGACACAATTCAAAAAAGATATGGCTACACCGGTCAGGGCCTGCGTGTAAATCTAACAACCGGCAAAATCACTAAAGAACCGACGTTCCCGAGATTCAAAGATGAAATCGGCGGAACCGCTCTGGGATACCGTGTCTTCTGGGACGAAGTTCCTCCGAAGACTCAGCCGCTCGATGAAGCCAACAAGATCGTGATCGCTCCGGGACCTTTCTCCGGATCCGGCGCTCTTTGCTCCAGCCGTACTTCTATTACAACCATTTATCCGACAATCTATCCGATGCCGATGATTGCCTCGGCCCACATCGGCGGCGATATGGCCGCTCGCCTGAAACAGGCCGGCTATGACTTCATCATCATCGAAGGCAAATCCGAAAAACCGGTCTACCTCTACATCAATAACGACAATTTCGAACTGCGCGACGCTAAAGGTATTTGGGGCCAAGGCACTCGCCGCGCACAGCAGATGCTTGCCGACCAAACCTCTCCGATGGCTTCCATCGCCGTAATCGGACCGGCCGGTGAAAACCTTGTTCCGATGTCCGTTCTGATCAGCGCCCGTCAGCACTCCGGCGGCGGTATCGGTTCCATCTTCGGCTCCAAGAAGCTCAAAGGCGTCGTCATTCAGGGCGACCAGCCGATCCACATCCATGCCGACAAGAAAGAATGGCAGAAGATCACCGAACGCAACATCGATCTGTTCGGTTCTCTGAACCAGCACGTCGTTCCGTCCGCACCGAACCCCTTGTTTGAATTCTGGGCTCCGGGCAGCCGCTGGAACGGTATGCCGGGCAATGTTTGGCAGAAAGCCAATCCGCCGATTATCCTCGGCGAAGATATGCGCAGCCCCAACAAGATTTCCTATCGCTGGTGCGCCAGCCAGTTCTTCCTCGGCAAACCTCAGGGTTTAAAGATTCAGGTTCGCAACAACGGCTGCTACTCCATCGTTGAAGCCGAAGAAGCCGCCGCCCGCCATGCTTCCATGGTCGGCATCCAGACAATGGATGACCTCGGCGTATGGTGCAACTACGGTCAGCTCCACCGCGACTTCAAGAAGATGTACGTCAAGGGTCTCTGGAAGAAAGTTCTTCCCGAAAAAGAATACAACTCCATTCCTTGGCAGAAGATCGAAGACTGCCACGCTTCCTTCCTGCAGGATTTGTTCCAGCGCATAGCTTACCGTCAGGGTGAAATGGGCAAATGGCTCGGCGAAAGCACTCCCTACATGCTCGGTCACTTCGGCATTCAGGAATCCGACTGGTCCAACGACGGATCGACGAATTACTGGGGCCTCGGTCATCCGAAACATCACGCCAACGAAGACGACGGTCAGGTCGGCGTCGTCCTCAACTGCCTCTACAACCGTGACCCGATGTGCCACGGCACCGTGAACTTCACACGCAGCGGTCTGCCGATCAGCGTGAAGAAGCAGATTGCCGAACACTTCTGGGGCAGCGGCGACGCCGTGGACGAAATCGGCGATTACAAGCCTACCAACGAGGCTAAGATGCGCCGTCTGCGCTGGATCATCTGCCGCAAGGAACTGCACGACATGCTCGGTCTTTGCTCCTGGATGGCTCCGTGGGTTGTCTCTCCGAACAAGTCTGAAAACTATATCGGTGACGATGATATGGAAGGTAAGGTTTATCGCGCCTTAACCGGCAGAAACACAACTGCCAAGCAGCTTGATGACGCCGGCTTCCGCGCCTTCACACTGCATCGCGCCTACACAATGCGTGAAATGAATGAAGTCAACATGCGCAAGAACCACGACTTCTATCCGGGCTGGATCTTTAAAGATGCCAAAGACAGACCCGCATTCACGAAAGGCACGATCCGCATGGATAAAGACGACATCGAAAAGAGCTTCGATATCTTCTTCAAGCTGATCAATTGGGATCCCGCCACCGGCGCCCCGACCGAACAGGCTTACAAGGAAATCAATCTCGAATTCGTTATCCCTGTCATGCAGAAAGAAGGTTTAATCCCCGGAAAATAGAGCAGTAACTTATGAATCACCCTGATACCAACTCCGTAATGGATGCCGCCCAGCTCAAAGCTGACATCGTCCTGCTGATCGATCTGATTACCGAACACAGCCGCAAGGTTGAACTTGTGACGCATGAAGATCTTCGCGACGAATTTCTCAGCAAGGCTCCTATGCAGCAGCCTATTCCCGTCTCTCAGATCAAGGCCGAATATGAAGCCATCCCGGAAATGGAAAGAAAGCTGCGCAACAAGGCCGACGACAGCCCCGAAGAGAAAGAACGCAGACGACTGATCTCCCGCAGACAGATGTTCGGTTCTCTCTTCAGCGGCGAATTAAGTCTTGCCGACCTGAAAGAAGAGCCGGCAGAAGCTGAGCCCGCACCCAGAGAGATCACGCCGGAGTACTTCGAAACCGTTTTGGCAGAAGTACTCAAGGGTCAGTACGGCATTGAAGATCTCACGAGCTGGGACAGCAAGCACTATTACCATTTCTCTCCGCTGCTTTCTGCCTCGTATGCCCGTCTGCTTTCTACGCAGAACAATCCCTACGAGCAGATTTTGGACACGGTTCGCGAGAGTTCCCGCGTCTATCCGCGTCCGGTCGGAGTGTTCACCTTTGAATTTGCGCCCTTCCGAATCGATCCGACCATCATTCAGGATGTTCTCGACCGAATCGCTGAAGACCCAAACGCCAAAGACATTCGGGTGACCGTCACACCCGCCGGAACCGTCTATCTCTACTCTTCAACTTATCTTGAAGATGCAATGGCGGATTTCCTCGCGGAAGAAATGGATCAGGGCGACGCTCAAATGCTCTAGTAAAGACTCCCGGCGGGACGCCTTGAGCGGACCGCCGACATAAAGGTGCAAAATACTATGCTTACCAAAATTACAACGTTAACGCTCTCCTGCCTGGCAGCGATCGGCTTTTCCGCCGCCTGCGCCGCAGAAGGTTCTTACAACGTTAATCAAATCAACATCCCCAAAAAACCTGAGTTCATGGCTTCTTTCGGTATCGCTAAGGATGCCAAGCCGGATCTGACCAAAGACCAAAAGACCCAGCTCGCCGGCAAGGCATATCATGAAAAAGCCGATCAGCACTTCATGAGCGTCCATGCTCAGAAGGGCGTGAGCTGCAACACCTGTCACGATCCGAGAAGTCTTGACGGCGTCACCTGGATGGCCGTTGTCAATAAGCCCGTCATCCGCCAGACCTGTCAGGCGCCCCGTGAACTGCCATACCGTCCAGGCCGATGTATTTGCGCACACCGATACACATGACAAGCTCGACTGCATCGCCTGCCATATGCCGAACGTCGCCTCTGCCGCCGACTACTCGACCGATCAGAAGGCCGCCGGTCCGAAGGCTCTGCGCCGTATCCACACTTACAAGATCTTAGTAGACCCGAAGGCCTCTTCTATGGTTGAAGGTGAGGTCAAAGTCGGCAAGGACGACACCGCCAAGGGCTACGTCATGGCCAAGGATGAAGACGGAAACGGATACGTTGATCTCATGTGGAGCTGCGCCCGCAACACGCCTGCCGACTACACGGTCTTCGAAGGCAAAGGCTGCCACAATGCGGCACCCTCCAAACTCGATGAAGGCCTGATTTATCAGGATCAAAAAGAGGTCTACGGTGAAACTCTGAAGTGGCAGACTCCGATTAAGGAAGGCTACAAGGAAATCGCCGGTGCCATCCCCCGCATGAGAAAGCTTCTTGAGGTTACTCGTCTGAGCCCGGCTGACCAGACCGATGCCAGACTTCTTCTCGACAAAGCCGACCAAATTGCCGCCATGATTAAGAAGGACGGTTCCTGGGGTATGCATGCCCAGAACTATCTGCTTGACCAAGTCAAGACAGCGCAGGCTTATCTTGCCAAAGCCCAGCAAATCATGGACAAAGGCGGTTACAACAAGATCGCAACAAAATAAAGGAGTACGGAAGAGCGCTCCGCTGCTCTTCCGAACCCCGATAGCGCGGATTTATTCCGCCGAGGAGATACATTGTGAGTACCATCAACAGGCGAACTTTCATTAAGGGCACGACTGCCGGTTCTCTGTTTGTTCTCACGCTGGCCGGCTGCTCTGAAAAGAAGGACACTCCCGCCAAGAGTGCTCAGACTCAGGGCACAGCTGCTGGTTTAAAGCAGGCTTCCGCCAAGCCTCACTATGTCATGGTCTTTGATCAGAACAAGTGCGTCGGCTGCGGCGAGTGCAAAGAGGCTTGTGCCGAAACCAACAAAACACCAGCCGGTGTGTTCCGTCTGGCCTTAGAACGCCAGAACGGAAGAGAACCCGGAACGGCTTGCCCGTACTGCGGAAAAATCGAGCCCTGCGACTGCGAACGCAAATATGTTCGTGTTTCTTGTCAGCAGTGTCTCGATGCTCCCTGTGTTCGCGTCTGCCCGACACAGGCAGCTCACCGCGATCCGGAAACCAACATCGTGACGATGGATCCGGACAAATGCGTCGGCTGCAAATACTGCATCGCCGCTTGCCCGTACAACGTCCGCTTTATCAACCCTCAGACCCGCGTTGCCGAAAACTGCGACTTCTGTCTGCACACCAAGCTCGCTAAGGGAGAGAATCCTGCCTGCGTCTCTAAGTGCCGTTACGGTGCGTTGGCGTTCGGCGATCTGAATGATCCGAACTCTTACGTCGCCAAGCTGTTAGACGTGAAAGACGCCGTCCGGGTTCGCCCGTATCTCGGAACCGAACCGAGTCTGCGTTATATCCCGGTGATGAAGGAGAAAATTTAAATGGACGGAGCCATCAACTTTACAATGGGTTTATCCGAGGGCATCGCCTGGCCCTGGCCGATCGCCGTCTATTTGTTCTTAGCCGGCATCTCGGGCGGTGCGGTTGCCGTAGCCCTTATGCTTAACTTCTTTAGGCATAAGACGGAAACAACGCCCATCATCAAATCAGCGAGCATTATCGGCTTAGCTACGATTCTGCTCGGCATGCTCTGCTTAGTGCTTGACCTAACCAATCCTCTGTACTTCTGGAGAATTTTGGTCTACTACAACCCGACGAGTGTGATGAGTATCGGCGTCATGCTGCTGCTCTTCTACATCCCGCTGGTTGCAGTGCTGATGGTGATGTCCTTTGCAGACACGTTCAGCAAGTGGCCGCTGTTAGGCTGGGTTAAACCGGTCTGTGACCAACTGGAAAAGTTCCGCGTTTGGATCAACGCGATCGTGATGGTGCTGGCAATTGCCATCTGTGCCTACACCGGTTTCCTGATCTCTGCGCTGATCCGCTTCCCACTGATCAACACGGCCGTGCTTCCCGCCCTCTTCGTTGCTTCCGGTATCTCTGCCGGTATGGCTGCCACTAAGATTTTGGCCGCCTGCTGCTTCGGAGCCCACGAAGAAGATCCCGATATGCACGCGATGCACCAGGCCGAATGGCCGGTCATGGCAACCGAGGCTTTCTGCCTGTTCATGATTGCCATTGCCCTGCTCTCCGGCAACGAATCTGCCAAACTTGCCTTCAGTGCTTTCACGGACGGCATCTGGGCAGTCGTCTTCTGGGTCGGTGCCGTCGGTATCGGTTTCGGCATTCCGCTGATCGCTTCGATTATTGCTGGTAAGCGTACCGAATCCAAGGTTTCCTTCTACTTTGCTGGTACCTGTGCGATTGCCGGCATGATGTGTCTGCGTCTGTTCATCCTCTATGCAGGACAGATGAACACCATCGTTTAGACGCGATAAAGCCATAAAATTTCAGCCGGCTCTCTCCTCGAGAACCGGCTGATTTTTTTTGCGTTTCCAACTTAGATTTCGAAAGCCGGATTAAGCACCCGGTTAAATTCCAAGACTGCATATCGATCAGTCATACCGGCGATGTAATCGGCCACCGTGCGTTCCACGCCGTATCGCTTGGACCGTTCCTGATAGAGCGGCGGCAGAAGCGCCGGGGAACGCGCAAAAGTTTGGTAGAGCTGAGTAATCATGTCTGCGGACTTTTCTACCGCCCGCAAGACGCGGTAATGACGGTAGAGCTTGTCCATTAAAGTGCTCTTCAAAATCTTCATTTGCCCGCGCGCTTCTTCCGAGAAAGAAATCAGCGGCGTCTTCAATGCTCTGACATCGTCCGGAGATTTCGGCTGCGCGGCTTCAATATTCGCTCGGCTCGTGGAGACTAAGTCATCGACCATGTAACCGATGAGGCGTCTGACCACTTCCTTTTGCTTGCGGCGCTCCTGAATATCCGGATATTCCGCATCGACCTGCGCATGATATTCAGCATACAGCGGAACGTTTTCGATAAGGTCCTTTTCATCAAGGTAGCCAACGCGCAGTCCGTCATCGATATCATGTGTGCTGTAGGCTATTGCATCAGCGATGTTGACCAATTGAGCTTCTAAAGACGGCTGCTCGCCCTTTAAAAAGCGCTCGCCTAGAGCACCGAGGCGCAATGCATTTTCCCGGCTGCAGTGCTTCAGAATCCCTTCTCGGGTCTCCCAAGTCAGATTCAGTCCGTCAAAGTTCGGATACTGATCTTCCAGGAGATCCACGATACGAAGCGACTGAAGATTGTGCTCAAAACCGCCGAAATCAGCCATGCAGCGGTCGAGCGCTGTTTGGCCGGAGTGACCAAAGGGCGTGTGGCCCAGGTCGTGCGCCAGCGCAATCGCTTCCGTTAAATCGGGGTTGATCTTTAAAAGCGTCGCGGTTGTGCGGGCAATCTGCGCAACCTCCAACGTATGCGTCAGACGCGTGCGGAAAAGATCGCCTTCGTGATTCACAAAGACCTGAGTCTTATATTCCAGTCTGCGAAATGCCGAACTATGGATGATGCGGTCACGATCCCGCTGAAACTCCGTTCGCGACGTACTGCTCTTTTCTTCAATCGCCCGCCCTCGGGAGTTTGCCGAACTGCAGGCGTAGTCCGCCAGCTCAAAACCTTCCGTAATCATGGCTGATATCCTTCTTCCAAAAGAACTTCCCTGATCAGGCTTTCAGGAACTTCTTCGATCACTGTTGTTCCGATCGCAACCGGCAGAATAAAGTGAGGAACGCCTTTGGTACTCTTTTTATCGCCTTTCATCGCCTCAATTGCCTTCGCGGCACTGATTCCAGAAATACGAACGGGAAGCCCGGCGCGATGAATCAAATCTCGAATTCTCTTAACGTCGTCACGATTGATCTTGCCCTGCTTTTCAGCGGTCACTGCCGCCAGAACCGTCCCGACAGCCACCGCCTCGCCGTGCAGCCAGGTGCCGTAGCCGGTGAGCTTTTCGATTGCGTGACCGAATGTGTGACCAAGATTGAGTTTGGCGCGCTCGCCTTTTTCTTTTTCATCTCGGGAAACGACACCTGCCTTAATCTCGCAGGATCGTCCGACCACTTCGGCCACCGTCTCGGGATCGAGCGCTCTTAACTTCTCCATATCGCGCTCGAGCTCTTCGAAATAATCTTTATCTGCCAAGACACCGTGCTTAATAATTTCTGCAATACCGGCGCCAATTTCTCTTTCCGGCAGTGTCCGCAAAAAGTCGGAGTCGGCAATCACGGCTTCCGGCTGATGAAAAGCCCCAACTAAGTTTTTCCCTGCCGTCATATTCATGCCGGTTTTTCCGCCGACGGAAGAGTCCACCATCGCAAGCAATGTTGTCGGAACTTGAATAAAGCGGATGCCGCGCATATAAATCGCCGCCGCAAAACCGGCAAGGTCTCCGACCACGCCGCCTCCGAGTGCGATCACGACCGACTTGCGATCCGCGCCCATCGATGCGAGTTTTTCAAGAATTGCCGAGACACTGTTCCAGTCTTTATAAGCCTCGCCGTCAGGCAGGACGACCGATTCCGTACGGCAAACCGTATTGCAGAGTTCTGATACTTTTTTCAGATAAAGCGAACCCACCGTAATATTGGTGACGATGAGACAGCTGGAAGGATTGAGCCTTTTCAATTCCGCCGGGAGGTCTTTAATCACGCCGGACCCTAACTTAATCGTGTAGGAATGGCCGGGAACATTGACTTGTACTTCTTTCATACTTGTTCTTTGACGAATTGGTGTTGATGAATGCTGTCGAGGAGTTCTTGGGCGGCGCGCGCCGCATTCATTCCGTCTGTCTCATAAGAGATGTCGGCGACTTCCTCGTACAAAGGTCCTCTTTCCTGCAGCAGACGGCAGATCTTCGCCATCGGATCCTCGCATTGGAGCAAAGGACGATCGGTGCCTTGTGTCCGCCGGAAACACTCTTCAGGGCTAACTTTAAGGTGAACCGCGACAGCCGGAGACGCTTTCAGTATTTCTCGGTTTTCTTCTCGGATAACGACTCCGCCGCCGGTCGCAACAACCATATCGGCTGCTCTAGCATATTCCTGCAGGAGACGGGTTTCCCGGCACCTGAAGCCGGCTTCACCTTCCGTCTCGAAAATGTGAGGAATCGAGACTCCGCAGCGCTCTTCCAGCTCTCGGTCGAGATCGACGAATTTCGTCCCCATTAATGCAGCAAGCGCTTTGCCGATCGTCGACTTCCCGGCACCCATCATTCCGACGAGGATTATCGTCCGGTTCGGAGGTTGTACTGCCATATGACTCCTTTGCTTTTAGAGCTGCGAATGATCTAAATTTTAGCAATGCACTTTTGATCCTGAAGATCCGGCGCTGTTATTTGATCAGGAAAAACAAACCGATACCGCAAATGACAACACCGAGTAATTTCCTTCCGGTAATCGGCTCGCCGTAAAACAAGAATCCTATGAACAGCAAGAGGATGGCAAGAGCGATATTAGTCACCAGAGAGGCCGTGTTGATTTTCCATCCCGCCCGGTAAGTGAGAATGTAGCCAACTTCCAAAGCCACCACAGCCAAGCCGAGCGTCGGCGCCGTCCAGTTAAGTTTCGAGAGTTCTAGAGAAACAGCCTCTCTCGACTGAGAAAAAAGAAAGACCGAAATGCAGACCGCAGCGGCTGTTAAGTAAGTAACGCACAACGAGAGAAAAGGATTCGCCTGTTCAGGCGTGGATTTAGTACAGATGTTATAGAAACAGTTTGCCAGCGTGATCAGCGCAATCGGCCAAAATAGATTCCAAAACATGATGTCCTTAGGTTTTCGTTCAGTTCCTCTTATCTCCTATTAATGTAAGGTGCGGAACCTCATTCTGCGAACTTACGCCTAGGATCGTGTGTTTTTTCCTGCGTTCCATTCAATCAAAGGTTTTACTCACTAAAATGGATTTCTACAAGAAAAATTAGTCCCTTGAATCCTAAAAATAGAAATGCAGCTTCAAACTTCCTTAGTGAAGGGCGCCTTTACTGCCTCTATCCCGGTGTGTATGGGCTACATCCCGCTTGGTATCGTGTTCGGATTCCTTTGCGTACAGGCAGGCGCTCCGTGGTGGATTCCACCGATCAGCTCGATCCTGATTTATGGAGGGGCGGTTCAATACATGATGATTCCGATGCTGGCAGCCGACATGACAGTGGCGTCCATAGCTTTTGCAACTGCTGTCGTCAATCTGCGGCACGTTTTCTACGGCCTCTCTCTTATTAGATCGTCTGCATACCGCCGGTTGGAAAAAATGGCTGATTGCCTTTTTGCTGACCGATGAGACTTACTCTCTTATTACAACAGAGAAGAAAGACGCATCCATCGATCGTCTGGTCCTGATCGCACTCTTCGACTATTCATGGTGGATTCTCGGAAGTCTGATCGGCGGCTTACTCGGCGCGGCCGCTACAATCGAACTCGCCGGTTTCGACTTTGTTCTTACAAGTCTCTTCGCCATGCTCCTGTGCGAACAGTGGCGAGGCCGCGTCAACTCTAAACCGCTCTGGGTTGCCTTGATCGGTTATGCCGTCGCTCGTTTTATTAGTGCCGACAACGCGTTAGCTATCGCCATTTCGATTTGTGCCCTAAGTGCAATCCTTTTTGCCTTCCAAAAGCATCCTCTGCCCAAGATCGCCCGTTCCGCAGGAGGCTCCAGCCATGAATGATTACATGTATCTCTTTACGGTCTTCATCGCCATGGGCGCAGTGACCGCAGCTGAGCGCCTTCTGCCTTTTGCCTGCTCCTCCTGGCTGCGCAAGCAGCGCTGGGTCGGTGTTGTGGGCAATTTTCTTCCGCTCGCCATTATGGTCCTTTTGGTTCTGCACGCCTCGACCGGCTCAGCACTCGCCCGTGGAGGTCTCCCTGTTCCGGAAGCCGCCGGCGTCTTCCTCACATTGATTGTCCAATGGTTTGTTAAAAAACCGCTCCTTTCCATCTTTGCCGGAACAGCCGTTTACGTAATTCTGGTCAACAGCCTTTTTGTCTAGCATCGAGCCGTCGCTACAGTTTGTAACAGTCAGACAGCTGCGCTCAGACAACAAGAGGTTGGGAGGAAGCGCACGCTTTCCTCCCCAAAAGGTAAAATTAGGCGCTCATACAAACAATTAACGTGAGAATATTGTGGCTGATACCAATAGAACTACGCCGGCTCGTTCCGCCGACAAATCTCCGAAGAAAGTCCCTGCGCCTCGAAAAGGAGGAAGCAGGCTCTGGGCTTTCTTTAAGGGCTTCGTCGCAACTTGCATTGCCCTCGCTTTGGCCGGCGTCGGTTTAGCGCTTTTCGTCTTCGCCCTCGTTTACTCTCAGCTCCCTCCGATTGACACCGTCGTCGACTACAAGCCGAAGGTCCCGATGCGCGTCTGGACCGCCGACGGCAAGCTGATTGCCGAATTCGGCGAAGAACGCCGCGACTTCGTCACGATTAACGAAATTCCGCCGCTCGTCAAAGAAGCTTTGATTTCTGCAGAAGATGACGGCTTCTATCAGCACGCCGGTATCGAACCCAAAGGCTTCATTCGTGCTGCGCTAAATAATTTAGCTACTGGCAGAAAGAGTCAGGGTGCCTCCACCATCACGATGCAGGTCGCCCGCAACTTCTTCCTCTCCAGCGAACGAAGCTACATTCGTAAACTCTACGAAGTAGCAATGGCTTTCAAGATCGAAGCCAATCTCAGCAAAGATGAGATCCTTCAGATTTACATGAACCAGATCTTCCTCGGCAACCGCGCTTACGGTTTTGCTGCGGCTGCACGCACTTACTACGGCAAAAGTCTTCAGCAACTGACGGCCGGAGAAGCTGCCACTCTGGCCGGCCTTCCTGCCGCTCCTTCGGTTTACAACCCGTTTGCAAGTCCTAAACGCGCCAAGATGCGTAGAGACTACGTGCTCGGCCGCATGAGAGATCTGGGCTACATCTCCGAAGCTGAGTACCAAAAAGAAGTCAGTGCGCCGATTCAGACACGCCTGACGCGTGTTGCCGAGCAGGTCGGCACGCCGACCCGCATGAATGAATCTCTCCATGCCGAATACGTTGCCGAACTTGTCCGCACGCTGATGTTCGACATCTTCCAGCAGGAAACCTATACTCGGGGTCTGAACGTTTACACCACGATTAATTCTGAAGATCAGGGCTACGCTTACAAGGCCCTAAGAAGCCACTTGCAGTCTTATGACCACAGTCAAGGCTATCGAGGCCCCGAAGCCAAAGTCGATATCAGCGATCCGAAGACGCGCGAACAAAACATCTCCAATGCACTGCAGGAAGCGCTGATTGCCACCGATATGCCGGCGGTCGTCGCCTTAGAAGTCTCGCCGACGGAAGTTAAAGTCCAAATGTCTCACGGCAAGGTGATCTCTATTACAGGCAAAGGTCTGGATTTCGTGAAGAAAGCACTTCAGCCAAAAGCAAAGCCTGATATCAAGATCGTCCCGGGATCTGTGCTGAGACTTCAGAGCAACAAGGAAGGCTATTGGGAAATCACCCAAATTCCTCAGGCTGAGGCCGCTTTTATTGCGACGGAGTACAACACCGGCGCCATCAAAGCAATGGTCGGCGGCTATGACTTCGCCCTGAATAAATTTAATCACGTCACTCAAGCGTGGCGTCAGCCGGGCTCGTCCTTTAAGCCTTTTATTTATTCAGCTGCGATCGAGAAAGGATTTTCTCCGCAGACAGTCATCAATGACGCTCCGATCGTCTTGGATCCGTCTGAAACCGGCTTTAAGAAGTGGAATCCGAAGAACTTCTCCGGCAAGTTCAGCGGCCCGATCATGATGAAGGACGCCTTGAAGAAATCGCTAAACCTCGTTTCAATTCGAATTCTTCAGGCGATCACGCCTCGCTATGCAGTGGACTTCATCCAGCGTTTCGGCTTTGACTCGGATAAACATCCGCCGCATTTGTCTATGGCCCTCGGTGCCGGATCCGTTACTCCGTGGCAGATGGTGGAAGGCTTCTCCGTTTTTGCCAACGTCGGCAGAAGAACAGAACCGTATTTGATTTCCAAAGTCACCGATGCTTCCGGCAAAGTCCTGATGCAGTCGACCGCGGAAGCAGAAAAAGTAGCCGGGGTTGAAGCGCTTGATCCGCGCAACGCTTACATCATGCATCAGATGCTGCACGGCGTTGCGACTTCCGGTACAGCAGCACGCGCAACCGCCATGCTTAAAAGAACGGATATTGCCGGCAAGACCGGTACCAGTAACGATGCGTTTGACGTATGGTTTGTCGGATATGCCGGCGACCAGTGTGCGGCCGTCTGGATGGGCTTTGACCAGCCGCGCAGCTTAGGCCGCAGAGCTCAAGGCGCAGGCTTAGCGCTTCCGGTCTGGATTGATTACATGAGAGAAGCCATTAAGGATGAGCCGAACGTCGTTCGCAAAGCGCCTCCGGGCGTAACGGAAGAAGGCGGCAATCTCTACTACACCAATCGTAAAGACGCCATTCCGAATCTCGGACTCGATCAGCCGGCTACCGATGATCCTATCGGAGCTCTGATCAATGACAGCTCCGTCAGAGGCCAGATCTTCTAATCTCTTCTGCGGACAAACAAGGCTGAAGTTCTTCAATAGGAACTTCAGCCTTTCACTTTTGTCCGTTCTACCTCAGAAAGAGCAATAGGCTTCAATCTTATTGGCAAGGAGCTAAAATGGTCTGCGGTGAGTGTCTGTGGTATAGAACACATCACCATAGCGCGCAGGGGGTTCGATTCCCTCTGCGGCTATTTATTTTTGAACGGCTAAATTATGCCGATTTAGCTTAGAGAAATGCGAGCTCCGATATCAAGAAACCAGTCCGAACTTTACTCCGGGCCGATCGTTTTTGCTCCAACAGGCTTTAGACCCATCTCATTGATACCTCATCTGCTCAAAAATCCGAATAAATACACAGAGAGGGTCCGAAGACCCTCAATTGTTTTGAAGAATTAGGTGGAAAGTTATTCCACGCGTTCGCCGTGCAGACTCAAGTCCAGACCCATCCGCTCTTCTTCTGCGGAGACTCGGATACCGATCATGACATCAACGAGCTTCAAGAGAACGTAAGTAACAATCGATGCGTAGATGAGAGTGGCGATAACGCTTTCTGTCTGAACCCATACCTGTTCAAGAACCGGCTTCATCGCAGAGCCCGTAATCGCCTCGGAAGCAAACACACCGGTCAGGATGGCACCCACAATACCGCCGACGCCGTGCACGCCGAAGGCATCCAGAGAGTCATCGTAACCCAGCCAATGCTTGAGTCGAGTGGCTCCGAAGTAGCAGATAAATCCGCCGCATAAACCGATGAAGAGTGCCGGTGCCGGTTCAACAAAGCCTGATGCCGGAGTAATCGCAACCAAACCGGCAACTGCACCGGAAATAGCGCCCAGCACTGTGAATCGCTTGTTTTCTACATATTCGCAGGCCATCCAAATCAGCGCTGCGGCAGCGGCGGCGATCTGAGAAACCACGATCGCCATAACTGCGCGGCCGTCGGCAGCCAAACCGGATCCGCCGTTAAAGCCGAACCAGCCGATCCACAGGAAGCAGGCACCGACCATGGCCAGAATCAGGTTGTGCGGAGCCATCGCTTCTTTTCCGTAGCCGATACGCTTGCCGAGCATTAGACAGGCCACTAAACCTGCGACACCGGCGTTGATATGCACAACGGTACCGCCGGCATAGTCCAGGGCACCTGCGGCAGCAAGCCAGCCATCCGGACCCCAAACCCAGTGGCAGATGGGCACGTAACAAAACAGTGACCAGAGCACCATGAAGAGGAACAGCGCCGAGAACTTCATGCGTTCCGCAAAAGCACCGCACATCAGAGCCGGCGTCAGAATGGCAAACGTCATCTGGAACATCATGAAGAGCATCTCAGGGATAGAGCCCTGCATGGTGTTGATGCCGATTCCGTGGAGAAAAACTTTGTCAAAACCGCCGATAAAGAAGTTGCCTTCGGTAAAAGCGAGAGAGTAACCGCAGACATACCAAACAATCGTAATCGAGCAGCAGATTGCAAAGCTCTGCATCACGACGGATAAAACGTTTTTCTTACGGACCATACCGGCATAAAAAAGCGCAATGCCCGGGATTGTCATAAAGAGCACGAGTGTCGTTGCGACCATCATCCAGGACACGTCGGCTGCGTTCATTGCACTTTCTTCCGCCGCCCATGCCGCGGGAGAAAGCAGAGCTAAAAGTAAGGCTGTAAGTCTCATAATGCACCTTCCCCTGTTTCACCTGTACGAATACGAACCACTTCTTCCAACGGCATCACAAAAATCTTGCCGTCGCCGATCTTTCCGGTGTTTGCCGCATTTCGGATCGTTTCCGTCGCAATATCGATCAACCCGTCCGGGCATGCCGCCATGATTTGAACTTTCGGGAGAAAATCCACGACGTATTCCGCACCTCGGTACAGTTCTGTGTGACCTTTTTGACGTCCGAAACCTTTAACTTCCGTTACCGTCATTCCGGTGATACCGATCTCAGTCAGCGCTTCTCTGACCTCGTCGAGCTTGAAGGGTTTAAAAACCGCAAATATGAGTTTCATAAGGGCTCCTGATTAGTTTGTTGTACGATCTCGTGGGATCTAACCATCACCACGCATAATCTGTGCCAACTTTCTAGTCTTTAAGCCCCAAAGATTCTTACTGTCAGAAAAGAAAAACCCTTCCCTAACCAAGCACCATTTCAGTGCACAACAGGCCTAACCCCTTGCGTGAGTCGGGGCTTTGGCCTGCGGTTTTTCCTCTTCACTTATGCTCCAACTTGGAGCATACTTAGAATACGGGCGCGGGGCCGCCGCATCCCACCGCACTTCCCTTCGGCTCTCGCCCTCTCCACCACGTCAAAAAAGGAGACGCAAAATGAAAATTACCTGCCATATGATCATGTCCGTTGACGGTCGCCTGCTTCCGAAATACTGGAGTCCTCTCTACAACGCTTCCTCCAGTGTCACAGAGGTTTATGAAGCCGCTGATGCAAAATTGTCCGCAGACGGCTGGATCGTCGGACGCAAAACCATGGCCGAGTACGGCGCTGATGTCGTAGAAGAAAAAGAACCAATGGAAGGCCACAAGACCATGCAGACGAATACGTTCATCGGTAAACGCGAAGGCAGGCCGCTTGCCGTCGTATTCGATATCCAAGGCCGCCTCCACTACAAATCTCCGACACTTCCCAGCGGCGAACATATCGTTGCCGTTCTCGGAAGTCACGTCACTCGTGCTTATCAGAAAGAACTGGAAGAAATCGGCGTTTCCTACATCATGCGCACTCCCGGTTCCAAACTTGAAGAAACACAGAGTGCCCTCAAACACCTCGAACACGATTTCAATGTAAAACACATGCTCCTCGAAGGCGGCGCCATTACCTGCGGCAACTTCCTTCAGATGGGCTTGGTTGATGAACTGAGCATGATTGTTTACCCGGGCCTTGACGGTGAATCCGATCATCCTTCCGTCATCGAATGCCAGGGCGTCGTTGAGCCGCTCAAGAAGAATCGTCTGGAATTAATCGATTGCGAAACCATCGGTTCCGGCTACGTTTGGCTGCGCTATAACATTCATCGCTAATCGGCCTCAAAGTTAAGCGATTAACACTAAATAAAACCTCGGAAGATTTTCAGCCTTCCGAGGTTTTCTGTTTTTGGATAACCGATTAGTAGCGGGTGCCCTGGACTACGACATATTTGGCGTCAATATCTTTTTTCAGATAATTAACGAGGTTGTTGGCCGCCGCAAAATTGGTTGCCTTGCTGTTTTCTGCAGTTGAGGTCGCAGAGTGAGGCGTCAGCAGCGCGTTCGCATATCGAGTCAGCACCGAATTCGTGCACGGCTCTTTTGGAAAAACATCTACCGCGCAGCCGCCCAGGTGTCCGGAGGCCAACGCTTGAGCAAGCGCCTCTTCGTCGACTACCGGTCCTCTGGCAATATTGATCAGAACCGAACCGGCCTTCATCTGAGCAATGCGTTCCTCGTTAAAAAGATGGAACGTCTGATCCGTAAGCGGAACCGCAGCGACAACGTAATCGCTTTCTTTGAGGAGCTCTTCCATCGAAACGCTTTGCACGCCGTAAGCCGCATCATCAGCCGGATTCGGATGACGACAGAAATAAATTACTTTCATCCCGAAAGGCACTGCGCGTTTTGCCACTTCTGTTCCGATTCCGCCAAATCCGACAAGCCCTATTGTGTGATTCTTAGCGCCTGGCATTAAGCGGCTGTTCCAGCAGTGATCATGCATGTCTGCACTTTGCAGATCAACGCGCCGCGCAAAATAGAGGATATAAGCCATCACCTGCTCGGCAACCGCGCCTTCAACAAAGCCTTTGGTTCTTGTCAGCCCGATGCCTTCTTTGCGAAGTGCATCAAGGTTGATCGCGTCGTAGCCGATGCCGTTGCGGCAAATAAGCTTGAGGTTCCTTAAGCGGGCGAGAAGCTCGGGACGATAGGTTTCTGTTCCGGCGATTATTGCATCAGCGTCTTCTACCACGGGGTACAGAACGTCGTCAGGCGCCCCGGCGCCGATACCCAGCCTGTTGCGCAGCGCAACTTCAAAGCCTTCAGACTCTAAATAGCGCTTCGCTTCTTCGCAAAAATCTTTTGTTGTAACGACGACTTTCATTTAAGCCTCGAATTAATAATTAGAACGTTTCTTCAGGACGGCAGATTCGATCGATTTTCTTTTTTATCTTGCGCAGTTTCTTGGGCATTGAAGCCGACGGCAGCTCTTCAACCGCTTCGATACTTCCCAGACGGACAGCCTGTCGGTAGACCCAGTTTTCATACTGAAGGCGCTTTAACGTTTGCTTCTGCCGCTTAAGTTCCTCTTTGAACTTGACTTCTAGGTCGCTCAGGATATCAGCGCGATCTTCCAGAGTCCTTTCTCCGGCATGAAGGAGTTCAATAAAGTGAGATATCTCTTTAATAGACATCCCGCTTTGTTTAAGGCAATCGATCAGAAGCAGGACTTCGCAGTCTTTTGCTTCAAATTCGCGTGCACCCGAAGCTTTTCTTTTCACGCCGGGGATGAGCCCTTCCTTTTCGTAATAACGAAGTGCAGAGGGCGCAATATTGAATTTCTTAGCAAGTTCTCCGATGGTGTAGCTCATGATTTTATTTTTCCTAAAGTGCACTTCTTATCCCTGCATTCTACCGACCTTATAGGTTTGAACGGAACTTCACCTGCCTCTCTTGACGCTTTTTTCCGCCTCTAATTAAAAAAATAAATCTCGTTATTCCAATATTGAATAATGAGAAATTTTTATGTATACTTGTTTCTGTTCTGAACGAACTGATTGCGCCACCACCGCGATATTGCACAAGCAATCTTGGTTATTCAGATTCAGGAAACCGAAACCCTCTGTTTGGGGTTGGAGTAATTGGGGTGCTCCACAAAACCTTACAGATGTTCGAAAGAAGCTTTTTGGGGAAAGCTGGCAACGGTTTTCCGAGCATGATGTTCTCCTGCTCAATGCATCAAAACACCGGTCCGTGTCCTGGCCGGTGTTTTTGTTTGTGCGTCCTGCTTCTTTTTTGAATTGATGAGTCTATCCGGCGCCTCCAGGCGATACACTAAAAAGACATCAACAAAACAACCGGAGAGGAAGATGTTGAGAAGAACATTGTTAGCAGTGTCTGCCGCGTTCTCTGCAGGAGCTGCCTTTGCAGCCGATAAAGTCGGCATTCGTCCCGAAACCGTTCCGAGTTCGGCCGAGTATCCGCATCTTCGAGCCGGAACCCAGCTCGATCATTTATACGAGTCTATGCTTGCAAACGGATTTGGTATTAAAAATCCCAAAGCATCTTCCGATCTTCCCTCCGTTGTCATCGTTTCTGATACGCAATGTCCTTGGTGCTCACGTCTTTGGAATGCAACGATGCCGCTCACCGACAAGGTTAACTTTGTCTGGTATCTGGTCCCCGTTCTAAGAGATCTCAGCATTTCTCAGGCGGCCCTGATTCTCTCCTCATCTAACCCTTGGGAAAAATACGGAGAACACGAACTCCACTTCAAAGACGCCGGATTCAGAGGGTTAAATCCGGAAGGCATTCCTGTCGATCAAAAATATAGAGATGAAGTTTGGACCAATGCAAAAATCGCCCGCTGGTCCGGAGTGACATCTGTTCCGCTCGGTGTCTACAAAAATAAGGCGGGGAAATATATTCCTATTTTCTCGGGCTCTTCTACAGAACAAATAGAAGAAGTCATTTTTGGAAAACCTAAATAAGCGATAGATTTAGGGTTATCCTTAAATCCCAATATGAGGGAGGATGGATTGAACATTTGTAACAGACTCCCCTCCAACTTATTGATAAAACAGTATTAAAACTAACCCGCTAACTCGGTATTTTGGATTAAGGGATGACCCTATCAAAAAAATGCAACTTATCGTAAAATCTCCCCTTGTTTGACAATTACTTGACTCATTCAGGAGAATCGAATGCAAAAAATTCTTTTGGCCTCTTTAGTCTCCGCTGCTTTTGCAATGCCTACAGTTGCAGCTGAACAAGCCGACGTCGTCATTATCGGCTCCGGCGGTGCAGGCCTCTCTGCTGCTGTTACAGCCCATGACCTCGGCAAAAAAGTTATCGTTCTTGAAAAAATGGCTATGGTCGGCGGCAACACAAACCGTGCAGCCGGCGGTCTGAACGCAGCCGAAACAAAGCCCCAGGCTAAACTCGGAATCAAAGATTCCATCGAGTCTCACTTCAACGACACGATCAAGGGCGGCCACTATCTCAACAACCCCGACCTTGACCACAAACTCACTGACAACGCCAAGTATTCTGTCGACTTCATTAACGACCTCGGCGGTGACCTGAACGACGTCGGCATGATGGCCGGTGCTTCCCAGAAACGCGCCCACCGTCCGACAGGCGGCGGCTTCGTCGGTGCTGAAGTTGTTAGAACTCTCTACAAGGCTTCCAAAGACCGCAACATCGACATCCGTACGATGGCTGACGCTCAGAAGCTGATCGTTAAAGACGGCAAGGTTGTCGGCGTTCAGTTCAAACAGGGCAAGAAACCTGCTCAGATCGTCCACGCTAAAGCTGTTGTTATCGCTTCCGGCGGTTTCTCTGCCAACCAGGCCATGGTCGCTAAGATCGATCCGAAACTGAAAGGCTTTGCTACAACTAACCAGCCCGGCGCAACCGGTGACGGTATCATCATGGCTGAAAAGGTCGGTGCTGCTACTGTTGACATGAAACAGATTCAGACTCACCCGACAGTTGTCCCCGGCAACGGCGAAATGATCACTGAAGCTGTTCGCGGCAACGGCGCTATCCTCGTCAACAAAGAAGGCAAACGCTTCATCAACGAACTCCAGACTCGTGACGTCGTTTCTGCTGCCGAACTGAAGCAGACTGACAAAGTCGGCTACCTCTTCTTCGATAACAGCGTTCGCAAGAGCCTGAAAGCCATCGAAACATACATCAAGAAGGGTCTCGTTACTGAAGGCAAGACACCTGAAGAACTCGCTCAGAAACTCGGCATCAACGCTGACAACCTGAAAGCCACTCTGGCTGACTACGCCAAGTTCCAGGCTGACAAGAAAGACGCTCAGTTCGGCCGTGCCGATATGCCGCGTCCTCTGACCGAAGCTCCTTACTACGCAGTTATGGTTACTCCGGCTGTCCACCACACAATGGGCGGTCTGAGAATCAACACTGAAGCTCAGGTTCTGAACCACCAGGGCAACGTTATCCCGGGTCTCTTCGCTGCTGGTGAAGTTACCGGCGGTGTCCACGGCGGCAACCGTCTCGGCGGAAACGCTATGGCTGACATCGTGACATTCGGTCGTATCGCCGGCCGCAACGCTGCTGAGAACCCCACAGGCGTTATCATCCCGCGTGCTACACCTCCGCAGACAGCTGAAAAGCTCGCTCACGAAGCTAAGTAATTCTGAGTAGTTACTAAAACTGCAGCGCCCGTCAGAAATGACGGGCGTTTTGTTTTTGTCAGATCCTTGATCCGTGATGAATCAAGAGTTTTAGCTCTTGTCTTATTCTTTGTTCTCTGTAGTCGGCTCTAATACCTTTCTACCGATTACATTCATATCTTTATCGAACTCGTAGAGAATCGGTTTGGTATTTTTGATTTCTAACTTCTGAAGCGCTTTAGGGTCCAAATTCGGTTCAATCCAAGCGGACAAGGCTCTGAGGTTGGTGCTGTGTCCGACCACTAAAACTGTCTTACCGGATTTAATTGCCGGACGAAGCTGATCCGTCCAATATGGACCGACTCGTGCAATGACATCTTTAAGGCTTTCAGAGGCCGTTATGACGCGAGGATCCAGATCTGCATAACGAGGATCCTTGATCGGTGAGCGAGCATCTGTCACGGCTAAGGGAGGCGGCGGAACATCAAAGCTTCTTCTCCAGATTTTCACCTGATCGTCACCGACCTCTTTGGCAACATCTTCACGTTTCTTGCCTTCGAGATCACCATAGCAACGTTCATTCAGGCGCCAGTATTTTTGAAGCGGAAGCCATTGAGCAGACATGCCTTTTTGGGCCAGCTGAGCAGTTTCAATAGCACGGTTCAGCTTAGAAGTATGAACTTCATCGAAATTGACGCCGGCTCCTTTCATAATCTCGCCTGCCTTAACGGCTCCGGCTCGACCTTTATCCGTAAGGTCAACGTCCGACCATCCGGTGAAACGTTTTTCAAGACTCCACTGGCTCTCGCCGTGTCTGAGGAGTACCAGTTTATAAGCCGCTTCTTCTGCCTGAGCAGCAGGAACAGAGATCAAAAAAGCGGAAGAGAGAAGTGAGGCCGCAACTGCAGTCAAGAGAAGTCTTTTCATCATTTTTCCCTTGGGTTGATTGAGTTATGGGAATATTCTAGTTACTTCAACCTTCGGCCTCGATTGGCAGAATCCCTTTAGGCGCCAGCTAGTCCCATCTAACCTTGACTTGAACCGGCTCCGTGTAAGGTTTTATGACCTGATCCACCGTTCTTTTTTCCCCGGACGGCAGTTCAATGGGTGCGTGAATCGCCTTATCCAAACGCCACGGTATCGCAAAGAAAGGATGTTCGACAAAGCCCGGTGCCATATTGACTACAGCTTCCGACAGCTCAGCAGTGAGCCCGGGC
>ENA-OPAW01000102-OPAW01000102.1-human-gut-metagenome-genome-assembly--contig:-NODE-102-length-48999-cov-6.044745_pt1 | contig 48999 bp, 53 predicted proteins | sample MGYA00241060_ERZ501436 | MGnify/ENA primary metagenome ERZ501436 (study PRJEB25962, sample SAMEA2042619) | human gut metagenome | biome: human gut; feature: human-associated habitat; material: faeces... | reverse complement strand
AGGAGCGGTTAGCGGAAAAGGGTATTACTGTCCGGTTCAAGTACAAGGGGCAGACGGGCGAGATACAGGGCGTTTCCTTTTCCAAAGGCGAATACACGTTCAAGGGTTCGGAGATAGACCGCAATTTTAGTTTCTCCAAACTGGATAAATGTTTCGGGGATGCAGGACTGAATACGGTCGGAAATCAACGGCAGACAGCTTTTACACCCGTTCGGGAGCCATTGCCGACACAGGGAAAGACTGACAGTCCGTTGATAACTGGCTCACTCGGTCTGTTCACCGCTTCATCACCCCCTGCGGATGAAGAACCAAACTTGAATTTAAGAAAGAAGAAGAAAAAGAAAAAACAACTTAATTTGTAAACACATGGAGAAAAATTTGATTTTAGAGGGGCTTCTCTCAATGGTTACTGAATTGAAAGAGAAGCAGGAAGCACAGGTAACGCCAGCCAGTCGGGAGGAAACTCTTGAAAGACTGAACGCAATCGAACAGGCATTGTCGGAATTGCACAGTAACCCGGCTGTTCCCGAAAAGGATTTGCAGGCTATCCGAAGCCAGCTTGACGAGATAAGGAATAGGATGCAAGGTCAGCAGAAACATATCGAGGACACCAAGAAAATAGTATTGGAAACCTACCGTTGTTTCAAGGTAATGCTTGATGCTTTGGGCTCTTGCAAGACGGATAAAGAGGAAGCTATACCCTTACCGCTCTATCAACGGATTTGCAACAAGGTCGCTTCTTGGATTCGTCCGGGATTGTTCCTTTTTTCGGCAGTGCTGGTTATCTGTTCCGTTTCCATATTCTTGAATATCCGTTTGGCTGAACGTATGCAGCAGTTACAGGACAACGATATGAAATACCGCTATTTGCTGATGCAAGGACAGGCAGACGGGGAAACTTTTGATATACTGGAAAACAAGTTCAAATGGCAACGGGATAACGGCTTTATCCGAAGTCTGACCGATTCAGTGATGGATTTTGAATACCGCATCCAAAAGCAGGCGGAAGCACTGGAACGTGCAAGGCTGTTGAACGAGCAAGCCGAACAGCTAAAGAAAGAAGCTGATAAGCTGGGTAAGCCATAAACGGGGAAAGCCGGGATGGATGAAGCACATTCACCGTTCCGGCTTTTCAGATTCACTTCTTTTTCTTCGTACAGTGTTCTTTCTCGAACTGGCGTAGCGTGGTGACGCTGAACCTTTCCTTGATGAACTCCCGGACATCGGAAGCCTTGTAATACACTTTTCCGCTGATTGTGAAGTATGGTAGCGCACCGATAGCCCTGTAACGTTGCAGGGTCTTGATACTCACTTTGAACAACAGGCACAAGTCCTGATTATCCAGCAGGTTGTCATCTTCAGGCAGTACCCTGTCGGCATTGCGCAGTACCCGTACATCCTTGCAGAGTTCTTCCAGTTTGGCGTATAGCTTCTGCATCCATACGCTGAAATCGTCATTGTCTATATACATGATTGCTTCATTTTTCTGATTATACATTCTTGTTTGTCAATCGATTGATGAAGCAAAGTTTAGAAAACAGGCGCAAAGAAATTACGGGGGAACTAATGGAATCCCCCATAAATAAATCATAAGTTGTTGATTATCTATACCCTTTTTTGTCATGTTCCTTTCGGATTAGGTTCGCCAGTCCATTAAGAAACTCGGTCAGTTTGCCCGGCTTCCGCTTTATCACATCCTCATGTTTTTGGTAACAGTCGCCTATCTTGATATTGAACAGCCATTCAAAGGCTTTGGATAAGTCCACCAAATAGGCGGGTTTTCCGTTCTGATATACGATGTCTTTGGAGAGGAACAGACCGCTTACCATTTCCATGATGTTGATAAGGGTTGTCTTGTCAGCGAGAAAGAGAGGTGAAAGAGATTGCTTATTAGCACGTTGTTGTAGCTGTTCCGGGTACTTGATACGCCATTCGATAAGGCGTATTTCGGTGTTTAAAAGTCCTATCGCTTCATCAATTAAATGCAAATAGGGCATTTTTTTCTTGCTCAAACCGTACACGATACGATTTAAGACGGTGTAAGCCAAAGGAGAAATAACGCAGTAATACGCTGTAATCCTGTTCATTGATACTAAAATTGGCTACATGGGTAGCCAATTCCTCGATAGCTTCTACAAACTCAGATGCAGAAACTTTGCGCTGCGAGTATTCCGACAATAGCCGGAAAAATCTCTGTTGTAATAACTGTTTCATAATATTTATATTTAAAGGCTATTTTAGAAATAACCTTTATTTGAACAAATTGAATTTTGCCAAACTATTTATTAGTGACAACATCTACGGTTGTTTCTCACTTTATAGGAATGTCTATAATTACAGTGATTATCATGTTCACAATACCTGCGATATTTATATACAATACTATCATTGCATTTATTCTCATTCATACAATCTGCACATTCCTTATGTTTTAGACATGTTCTGCACTCCGTACAATTTATTCCGCACAAGCATTCTTTGCAATAACATTTCTCACAACAGCATTCAGTTTTTTCTTCTTTTTTATTTTCAGCATTTTGTCCCACAGCAACTAAAGTTGTTCCTAATATCACAACTAAAGTCAATAATAACATCTTTTTCATTTTCGTTTTCTATTTAAAATACAAGAATTTGGTATAGTTTCCCAGCATTTATTACAAGATATACACTTAGGTGTATAGTTTGGATTATCTTCCCATTTATTAATTAAATCAGGTTCGGAAAATAGGGTACGAGCCAAAGAGAAAAGAGGAATATTATCATTGTTTAATATATCATCCATGACAGCAATATTACGATTTCCACCGACAAGAATCAATGGGGTTTGAATATTTTGGGCTATTTCAGATACCTGCTTTTTAAAATAAGATTGTTTCTCTATGGAGCGTGCAATGTGCGGAAAAGATTGAGTTATCCCATTACCTGACGATAAATTAGTTCCACTTGGTTCTATAAAATCAAGTCCTAACATATCTAAATGTTTAAATATCTCAAGTGATTCAGGAAATGAAAGACCTTCTCCGGCAGACATATAATCATCAAAATTTACTTTTATCATAACGGGAAAATTTTCACCGACAGCGGAGCGCACTTCCGAAACGACCTCATAAATAAGACGAGCACGATTATGTATAGAGCCGCCATATTCGTCCTTCCTTCTATTATAATAAGGGGTAAGAAACTGACTAAGTAGATAACCATGTGCAGCATGAATTTGTACAGCGTCAAACCCTGCTTGTTTCACTCTTAAAGCTGCTCTTTTGTGACACTCTATTACATGCGAAATATCATCTTTAGTCATTTCTTCTGGCGTAATGCCTGTTACCCTGTTTAAAACGGCTGACGGTCCTATCATCCGGCGGTATTTAGAAGCGACTAAACCACTTTGAGAGCCCCCCGACGCAATTTGACATGCAATTTTTACTCCTTTAGCGTGAGCATAATCTATAACTTCCTTCCATTCGGAAATAAAAGAATCGTCATACATGCCAATCATGCGAGGATTCGGCTGGTCTTTAACGTCTATGTAAGCGTATTCAGTAATGATGAAACCAACACCGCCATCTGCTAAGGCTTTATATACATTTATCAAATCAGGGGTTAAATGACCTTGTTCATCAGCCATTTCCATCCAAACCCCGGAACGTACAAATCTATTTTTTAGCGTCAGTTTTGGAAAACTAACTTGTTCAAAAAGAGCTTTTCTTTTCATTCTCATTAATTTTTTGTGCAAAATTATAGCTCACATAAGAAATTAACAATAAGGGATAATTTTTTCAGAGGGTGATAAATTTATCACTTTCTGATTATTAGAAATTTGCATTACCTTTGCAAAAAAAAGACTATGTACGAACGGAAAATACCTATAAATTTAGGATGTGGAATAGAAGTAACAATGAATATCATTGGGGGAAAATGGAAACCGTGGCTTATAAACCGTATAAGAGAAGGGCAACATCGTCCCATTGAGATACAACGTGCTATTCCCATTGCTGATAAGCGAGTATTAACACAACAACTGAATGAATTAGAGAATATGGGTATCGTGCGTAAAGTAGTATATCCTGTCATCCCTACGAAAGTCGAATACTTTCTTACCGATTTAGGGAAAAGTTTACTGCCTATTATAGATTTAATGGAAGAATGGGGGCGTAATCATCGAAATTTATTAAAAAATGAAGATTTGTAACTTATTACACTTCGATGTTATAATACTTTATTTATCAAGACATAACGCAATTTTTCATTTTAAAGAAAACATATATTGGAAATTTTCAATTAAATAAATGCGATTCAGTCCTTAAAATATTTTTCTGAAAACATTGATAATTCCAAATAAATATCTACCTTTGCACGCAGAAATCGAACCTAAGACACAAAATTGTGTTGAACGGTGCAAAGTTGTGAAAACCTTATTTAAGGGACTAACATCGTAACAAAGATTTAACTTATTGAAAGATAGTGCTATGCAAGCCAATTTTCGGTTGCTGGTGGCACCACTTTGAAGAAAAGCAAAAAGCAGTAAAATCCTGATTTCCAAACGAAATCGGGATTTTTTGTTTTCCGAGGGAACGCAAAAATCGGCAGAATATTACCGTTTTCGGTGTTCCAACCGGTAGGGCAAGAAAGGTGGAGCGTGAATCTCCACCGAACAAGATTATTTCTCTTTGATTTGCAATATTTTGCGTATCAAGAAAGCGTGCATGGTTTCCTACTTTTGTCCAACGAAAAAACTGTAGGAATTGAAACGAAACTCAATGAATGTGCTTTTCTTCATCAAGAAAGCCAAACTGCTGAAAAACGGGGAAGCCTCCGTGTGTATGCGCATTACCATGAACGGTGCGCGAGTGGAAAACAATATCCGCATGAGCATTGAGCCCGCCCTGTGGAATCAGGCGAAGGAGTGTGCCAAAGGCAAGAGCCGCAAAACTTATGAACTCAATCTTTACATCGAGCAAGCCAAAATCAAGTTGCGCAAGCTGTTCGATGAACTGGAGGAACGGAACCACCCTGTCGTAGCCCGAATCTTGCAAGAAAAGTTCTTCGGAGCTAACGAAGAAGTAAAGTAAGTCCGCACACTCATCAAAACCATACAGGAGTATAATGACCAATGCCGTGAACTTGTAGGCAAGGACTATGCGCTAATTACCGTCCGCCGTTATGAAAGCTGCAAACGCTATCTGGCGGAACTTATCAGACTGAAATACGATAAGGAGGATTTGCCATTGTCGGAAGTCAATGGCGAACTGATACGAGCCTTTGAATTTTATCTCAAAACGGAAAAGGAGTGCCAGCAAAATACAGTCATCCGCTATATGAAGTGCCTGAAGAAGATAACCAACCTCGCACTTGCCAACGAATGGATTACCAAAGACCCGTTTATTGGAATCAAGTTTCACGAGAAGGAAGTAATCCGTGAATTTCTGACCTTGGATGAACTGCACCGTATCTACAACAAGGAGTTTTCCCTTGACAGGATTACGGTTGTGCGAGATGTTTTCATCTTTGCGTCGTTCACTGGGTTGGCGTTCATAGATGTGCAACAACTATCAGCTGAGCACATCGTTCAAGATAACAACGGCAACTATTGGATTCGGAAGCCTCGCCAAAAGACGAAGAACATGTGTAACATCCCATTGCTTGATATTCCGATGCAGATTCTGGAGAGATACAAAAGCCACCCGACTTGCCAAAAGAAAAATGTATTGCTCCCTGTCCCCTGTAATCAGAAGATGAACAGTTACCTGAAAGAGATTGCCGATTTATGTGGCATCTCAAAGTGCTTGACCACGCACATCGCCAAACATTCGTATGCGACCTCTGTGTGCCTCGCCAATGGCGTAAGCATTGAGAATGTGGCGAAAATGCTCGGTCATTCCAATATAAAAATGACCCAGCACTATGCCCGTGTACTGGATTCTTCCATCCTCAAAGATATGATGAATGTGAAAAGTACCTTATTAAAAAGTCTTTGATTCTGAACAGAAATATTATAACAATCAGTGAAATGGGGATAGTATCCATTCCTGCTACTCCTGTATGGATGACCAAGTTTAAGATTGCCGACCTGTTCGGGGTATTCTCGTGCGACATCCGCAAGGCGATACGAGTAATCTATAAAAACAAGGAACTGACGGAAACTGATACGATGAAGTATATCAAGCAACCTGACGGTATCAGCTATGATGTGTATAATCTTGAAATGATTATCGCCATTGCATTCAGAATATGCAGTAAAGAAAGTATCCTGTTCAGACGGTTCGTAATAAATAAAATCTGCGCCACCAAGAAAGGAAGCCCGGTCACGTTGTTCTTATCTTGTGGAAAAGGGAGCAACTTATGGTATAGTTGAGGCTCATCCCGTCAGCCGCCTGTTCCCGATGCACGGATGCAAAGGTAGAAGATTTTGCCGTCCAACTGGATGTAGGCTATGCGTCCCTCGTTGCGGTAGTCCTGAAGTGTCCGGCGGCTCACCTTCAACCGAACCGACACCTCCTTGTCGGTGAAGAAACGCTCCCCGTTCAGTGTCGGGCGATAGTTGGCGGTCAAATGCTCTACGTTGTCTAGCAGGCGGTCGAGACTGCCCATAAAGTGGATTATCCACTCGTTTTCTTTGTTAATCAGTTCATTCATATTACTTTGAATTTAGTGGAATTGTTGTTGCTACTATATTTAGTTATCAGATAGTCCTGCCTTTGAACTTCGCTTCCTTTCGCCTGTTCTCTACGATGGGAACGATGCTTTGCACGTCTTCGGGTCGGTAATAGGTCTTGTGGTTTATCTGTGAATAAGCCAACGTGCCGTTGTCCCGAAGCGTCTGCAATGTGCGTGGGCTGATGTTGAGCATCCGACACACGTCCTGATTGTCCATCCACTCGCTCATCTTCTTTTTGCCGTACCTATGGCAGATGGCATCCATCCGGCTGATGAAGCGGTCGAACTTGGCGACCAGTTCCTCAAAGGTCTTTCTCTCGATTGATAAGATTTCCATTGTCTTTCTTTTTTAATGGTTGATGATTTTTCGTTTCCGTGATGACACATACAGACAGATTGCCGCCTGTCAGGTTCAGCACTGAAATGATGTTACAAAGAAGCAATGATTGACGACATTGCGTCATGAATTCATTGAATCCATACGTCACCGAATTATCGGATAACCGGGTTTCCGACGGTTCGGGTATCCGCTTCGGCAAGTATCCGCAGAAGCGGTTTTCCGCGTATTTGAATGTTCCTTTTCTCATATCTTCAAATCGTTGGTTTCTTGAATCACGATGCAAATAAACAACGATATTTTGGAACTTGTATCACTTCCCAAGTAAGTGGCAGCACGTTGTGTCGATTGGTAGTCATTGACTGGGTCAATCATCTGTCCGATACCGCTTTAATGGCGTAACTTTGCCCCGGACAGCAGGGTTCGCCGATGGTGGCGCAGCCGGAGTCCAGAGAAGTATCTTCCCCATCCGTCCCCTAACGGATTTTTATGTTCACCTGAACATAGCAAGGTATGTTTTGTATTTACTCAAAATGATTTGAGTAACCACGGAAAACGCCTTGCCCCTACAGGGGGCGGGCTTACCCTCCGAAGTCGGGAAGCCTTTCAGACCTACGGTGTATGTGCCTTGAAGCGGCGGCTTATGCCGTCAAACCGCTAAATCCAAAGTATTATGCCAAAAGAAAAAGGTAAGTCAGGGAGAAATCCCAAATTGAATCCGAAAACTCATTGCATCATGGTGCATTTTGACGATTCGGAGTGGAATGATTTCCTCTCCATGTTCGAGGAATCGGGTGTCTATGCACGCTCGGTTTTCCTAAAGGCTCACTTCTTCGGTCAGAAGTTCAAGGTGCTGAAAGTGGACAAGACGATGCTGGACTATTACACCAAGCTGTCGGACTTCCACGCTCAGTTCCGCTGCATAGGCACGAACTACAATCAGGTCGTCAAGGAGCTGCGCATCTACTTCTCGGAGAAGAAGGCGATGGCGTTGCTCTACAAGCTGGAGAAGTGCACCATTGACCTTGTTAAACTGAGCCGTGAGATTGTAGAATTATCAAAGGATATGGAGGCGAAATAGCAACAATATGACAGTTACTAACTTGTGATACCGCCAAGCAAGTATCGGAACAATTAAAAACCGCATCGGAATATGGCAGTCATTCCGATGCGGTTATATGGCAAAGATTTTATTAGACCTTCCCCGTCAGCCATTCTTTAGCCGCTTCTGTCAACTTGTATTACTGTTTTGGATGCTTCGGTTGGTTAGGATAAAGTCATTCAATTAGTCCCTCTTCCAATGCAGGGGTGATATAGCTTTCACGGAAATACTTTAAGTCCTTAATATCGCATACATCCGCCATATCCCTTAGAGACATATAAGAATCGCTCATTTTTTGAATGAGTAATTCTACTTGTGGGGTGCTTAGGGGGTACTTGTCCTCTTTCGTTGCTTTCTTGTCCTCCTTATCTATCTTTGCTGTGCCGGGTATGAAATCAGGTCGTTTGAAAGTGACGGTGATGAAGCTTCCATTGTCATGCCATGTTGGCTCTTCGACATTTTGTGCTTTATAGGCATCCATGATGCGCCTTGCTCCGCTGCCCCAGTTTTCCAAATAAGTCATCCGATAAAGAGCTTCCGCCACTTTCAAGTTATGAGGATATGATTCGTGAGGTTCCTTGATATTTTCAGCAGTAATCTGTGGTGGAAACGTGCCAGGACTTGCTATCTCGATGCGGTCATCATAGATGGCAAGACTGATGGTCAAATTATACCTTTCCCAATGACGGTGGCAAAGAGCATTGATAAGAGCCTCCCTTAACGCATAATAAGGTACTTCAAGATGTTCCTCTCGTTCAAGGCTATGGTTTGTAATCCTGCCGCTGAGAGAAAGATGTTTGAAGCAGAACGCAACTCCGGCATCCAGAAGTTTGAAGAAATTTCCTTCGGCTCGTTGATTATCACGGAACATATTTTTGTTCATACCCACAAACCGCGCCATCCTTAGAGTGAACTGCGGGTACTCGTCAATGTTGTTGGAAAAGAGCAATACCGCTCCATTTGTCGGTACACCATTCTTAAGCAGCTTCCATTTTGAAAGAATATCCCCTGTCGGCTCATACAATGCAGTTTCAGGAATACGTCCACCGTCAATACCTCGACGGATGCAATTACGAATCAAACTCTCATCAAGGTTTGCTAACGTCACACCATCAGCCGCCAGTCGTTCCCACACATACATCTGTGGCTGGTGGGCGCGGATACGTTCATCGTACATATCTGTGGCATGACCTTCGTTGTGCTTTCGACTTTGTAATACGGACAGCCATGAAACGTATGCGGACGCTCACCCCATACCCATCCGTCAAAGTGCATAGTTATAACTTGGTAGCCCGGACGCTCCGGCACATCAACATACGCCACTCGCACATCTAGCGCAGGTTCCAGTCCTGCCAAAGCCTGAGCAATCTCCTGTTGTGTCTTGTCTGTCACTTCTTGTCCAATTATCTTCAAAGACTTCGGTGCTACACCGAAAATCAGCTAACGCCCTCTGTATTCAAGAATGCACATGCAGAGTGCATACCGTCTTTCAACTCTCCGGTAGTCTTCTTCAGTTCCAGAGTTCTCGACTCATCGGCTGACACCAGTTTCTTTATATCGTCAATTGTCATAGCACTCTAAAAAAAAGAAGTTTTATAGGCATATAATTTAGCCAATTTGTTTTCAACTTATCCCATTTTCCTATTTGTATCAAACATGCTTCAATTGAATTCATTAAAAAGAGTCTGAAATACAATGGTTCATTTTAGATATATAAATGCATTACTTGGGCCTAACAATTGTTTATCCCAAGTTTTTCAAAGAAAATAGCATTTCGCATCTTGGCATGAGTAATAAGACTCTTATAACTCATTACCTCAATATATGCATTACTGTTTTTGATAAATCCAAAATATCTTTCTCCATCGGGAGATTTTGTTAAATTGGACCAATCTGCGAAATCGTCTATTTTGGGAACAATATCACAAACAATGTAAATGAAAATAGGTGTAGACTCTTTATTTGCTTTGATTGGTTCAATGCCACAAGGGAGTTCATACTTACCTTCTTGAATCTGTTTTGCATATTTAAGAGCCTGTGTTATGGGATTTTCCGAATCTGTATAAGTTTTTCGTTTAGGCCGTTTGAATTCAACTATAGTCAGAAGCTGTAAACTTAGAAAAAGCAAGACGTTCATCCAAAAGCCAAAGATTGTGGTCTTCATAATCAAGTTCTTCGGAATTGTATCCCATTGGATAAATCAAATTATGCATAGTTGACTCATATGAGGCAGTTCCGTCATCTTTTCTCTTACGAAAGGAATCAAATAATTCTATTACCTTTTTACGGGTACATACGTAATGAGCCAAATCATTCTTTGATGCAATAGAAATTTTTGCTGTCAGTTCATGTATCTGATTTTGAAAATCAATGTCATTATCCTCATTTTCTGCAATTTCTTGTAGTTCATGTATAGAAATTTTTATTTCTCTTTCTCTTTCATATTTTGCTTTCTGAAAGCGCATTTCAAGTTCAAAATTTGAAATTCCCATCGGCATTGAATCTATATCTACATCATTAATGAGTGAGCGATGCCATGGAGCAGATTCGTTAATATAGTTAATTATCTTGGCTCGTTTTTCTTCTGAGCGTTTATCTACTTCTTCTGCAAAGTATTCTTTTACAACTTTGGCAGCAGCTTTTTCTATTTCAGTTTCTGAAACATCTGCAATGATTTCACCTTCTTCTTTGCCCAGTCTTTCTGGATTTATTTTAAATCCATCTCGCTCTACTGTAACACTATCATCAAGAAATTTTCCAAGCACATAGGCCTTTACGGTGTAGTTTTTCTGTTTCCCAGAAGTCACCTCAAACAAAGTTTCTTTAAACTCTGGAATGTACTGATGAATAGGTGTATCTGTTACTTCTCGTTTATTTGCAGTAAGACTTATTCGACTCGTAATTGGAGAATAATATATTTTATAGACCTGTACACTAAAATTAAAAACTTCTCCTGTTTTATGGGAAACGACCTCAACAGGTTTCTCTCCAATGGAAATGATATCACTTTCCGGCCCAATATAATCATTAAGAACGACCATATCTGATTTATCCTCCTCTATAATAGTAATCTTTGGGGCAGGTTTATTTGAATCGACAAAGAAAACAAGAAGTTTTTCAACCAACTTCCGAGCAATTACATCAATCCCCTTATCTGTGATTTTATTAGGCTTACCCCCAGCAAGATGTAAGGTGGTACCAGATTTTGTTAATAACGACGGTCTTACTTCTTCTTCAACGATAACTTTTTGCCAAAGCGAAACGTTCTTTCCATCATACCATCCTTAGTGTGATATGCACTTTCTATTGTGACATCGTTAAAATATTTGAGATACATAAACCTGCCAAATCCTTTGCCGCCTTGTGTGGCTTTCAATCCACTTTTATATGTGTCAAAGGATTCACGGTCTTCTTCTGTGAATCCAACGCCATTGTCTATTATATCTATACCAATAATATTGGCTGTTGCACGAGTACCAGTTCCAGGGAGAAAATTCTCACGTTTTATAACAATGTCAATATTTCCGCCTAACACATAATCAATTGCATCAATTGAATTACATACAGCTTCAACCAAAGGAGTCAGATAGGTAGTTCTAACATTAATATCCTTAACGATTCCCTCAATATTAATTTTGCTCATTTATTTTTTTGTTATTCTTTAACGACGAAAATTATGTCAGCAAGACTCTCATAAGACTTTTTGTTGAATGTAAAATCAATTTTTTTCAATGAATGTGCATTGAATTTATTAAGATAGTCATTTACTTTGGGTTCAATCAAAGAGAATACTCGCTTCATTTTCCACGATTGTTCCATATCTGTTGAGTCTATGAGAATAACAAATAAGCGATTCTCTGCACCAAACAAGCGTGGACTTTGATTCTCGTAAAGCCATTTCATTAAACTTTCTGGATTTGCACGAACATAATCAACAATTTGCTTTCTTGTCGCTGCAAGTTGTGCAATCACTTCAGGATGTCCATTGTTTTCAAGTTCTTCTTTAAGAAAATTATATTGTTCTGAATCAGAAAGGTTTTTATCAGGTAAAATATTGAACAATTTAGCTTTACGCTTAAGCCATGTAAGTTCGGAATTACCTAAAATATCCTTTAATTTACCTTGCATGTACGCTCCGGGGAAGTAAGTGACTTTCAAGTCTACAGGATTATTGTCAATAAAGAAATCAACGCTTTTAATCTCACCAACCGCTGACAAAACACGCCTATGTTTTTTGAATATCGATTCAATAAGATAAGAAGTCCAGTTATTGTACCAACTTGTTTGAACAAATTTCCAAGCGTTTGTTGCGATAGCATCTGCCTTACTTTTAAGTTCATCAAAGTCACTTATAACCTTGATGAATCTTCTAACGAGATATTGGTCAAGTGAGTTCTCTTGATCACCGCCCCACTCATAGTTATTAATTTGACGTAAGCCGCTCTTTAATTTTTCTTCGTCAACCCCCATCGTGTGATACCACTCGTTGTTCCTGTCACGTAAATAAGCATCAAGCATATTCATACTATTAGATGTTTTCTCCATCACAGAAAATAACTCAGCGAACTGATCGTTGAGTTTTGTCGATTTTAGTTCGATATTGTTTCTTTCGATAAATTGCTTTATCTGCTTTCCTCGGCATACGGCCCTAACCTTCAAGTACAACAATGCGTTCTCGTTGTTATTGAATGCATATAAATTTTGTGCGCGAAACTCTTTGTCCCACTTCTCAAAGTTTGTCATATCAAAATATAATAGAAGTATGTTTTTAGTTTTATTTAAGGCTCCATTGCCCATTGTCTCTAATTTGAAATTTTTTGTTTAATATCATAAACACGTCAACATTACCAATCATAATCATGTTTCGTAATATCCATTCCATTATGGCCATCATAATACCATTAGTATCTGTAATGCCATTTTGAATCGTTTCCGTTATGAAATCAACAACAATATTAGTGAAGTGTTGATCATCGCAAATATACAGATGGGCAGGTTCTGGATTCTTGCGGAAAGTCACAAGAACATCTCCTTTTATCGACTTAACTCGATTTAATTGTCTTGGTGGGTATGTTTTTTGTTCCAACCACTCATAATCTACAACATTAAAGTTGTTAAATACACACGCATTACTTACAGTTTTCCATTCCAACCCCGATAAAGAATGAAATGTTAGCGAAAAATACTTATTGTCCTTTAATATTCTTCTAATCTCTGAAAAAGCTGAATTGATATCGTTTTCGAAAGTATCAATATTTTTTTGACGTTGCTTGCTATCTGAAATTACTATTTCCTGCTGATAATCAGGAGTAAAACCAAGCCATGAATTCCAAATAATACTTTGCTCAAAGTATGGTACACTATCTCCATAAGGTGGATCAGTGAATACATAGTCCACAGATTTATCAGGAAACTGTAGTTTTTTTGCATCAAAATTTGTAATTTGATAAGTTGATTGTATGGGTTCAGTTAGCAAATCACCAGAAAAAAATTTTAAATAGTCTTCCTTTCCTTTGATAGCTTTGTTAATGCGGTTTTCATAGTAATGCAATACATTATTTTCTATATAAGTCTCGCCTATGTAAAACCCTGTCATCCATGCGCCTTGAGAAAGAGTTCCTCTACTTTTTATTGGAGGAACAAGTTTTGAACAATTTGCCAAATTTGCTGTAAAAGCAATTAGAAACAAGTTCTTAACCGAGCCTGTCGCATATTTTTCTATCAATGAAAATAATTTGGCATGACAAGCGAGAGTTCTTTTGGTGAAAAGATCTTCAACTGCCATATTGGGATGGGCAGATATTCTTGAATTCTCAATAATAGGAACTACGGGATACCAATCTTCTATAATATAATTATTTTCATACACACAGTATTCTTTGGCAAGTTCTTCAGGAATATCTTTTATTGAGGTCTTTTTACCGTCCTTAAAAGTGAATTGTATCGGCAATCCTTTTTTATTTCTTAAAACTGATATAGGGTAATAGTGGATACCATCAATAGTTATTTTATACCATTGTTCCACATACAATGATAGCTCTTTTTTAATATTTTCCCATGTTTTTTTTACGAGAGATATATTGACATCTTTAGAAAACAAATTATGAGCAATAAAATTTGCAATAGGGTTTAAATCATTAGCTATTACATTACGATTTTTAAGATACGCCTCGCAACAGAATACACCATAACCTGAAAAAGGATCAATAATCATATCTCCTGGATTTGTGTATTTGTCAATTAAAGGGCTAATACCGAAAGCAGGCTTTTTACCCCAGTATTTGTGCATAAAATATCGTGGTGCATTTTTTTCGCTACTCATTAGTTGAATTTTAATTATGATTGTTATTTTTGTGGAATGAGCAAATCTCGAGGGTCAACATTCAGAAGTTCTGCAATTTTCACAAGCATATCGAGAGAGGGTTGCATCTTGTTGGAACACCATCGTGAAACGGTTGCTTCGTTCTTCCCGACCTGCTCAGCGAGCCATTTTCCGGTTTTACCATTCTCGACTAACACAACTTTCAGCCTATTGATTTTTTGAGATTCCATACATCTTAATTTGCCTGTTAATTACAATACTTTGATTTATAATGCAAATATAATACTTCTATTTTGAATCTATCGCATTGTTTCTCAGAAAAGTGGATTAAAAAGCCGGAAACGTGATGAATTCTCGTACTAAATCAGTACTTTTGTACCAAGAAATCAATCACTTCCGCATCAAATTATGAACGAAGAAAACAAAATAATACTCTATCAGGACGATAACGAGATAACACGTGTGTCCGTGCGTTTCGCCGATGAGGACTTGTGGCTGACACAAAATCAGTTGGCGGATATATATTGTACTACCCAACAGAACATCAGCCAACACGTGGACAACATATATAAAGATGGTGAACTGACCATAGAGGCAACTAACAAGAAATTCTTGTTAGTTCGTCAGGAAGGTAATCGTCAGGTAAAACGTAACATCGACCACTATAATCTTGATATGATTATCGCCTTGGGCTATCGTGTTCAGTCGCAGGTGGCTACCCGTTTCCGCCGCTGGGCTACCCAACGGCTTCACGAATATATCCAAAAGGGATTCGCTATGGATGACGAACGATTAAAGCAAGGAGGGAACCGTTATTTCCGAGAACTTTTGCAGCGCATCAGGGACATTCGTAGTAGCGAACGCAACTTTTATCAGCAAATCACCGATATATATGCCACTGCAACAGACTATGACCCACGCGACAGTATGACAAAGATGTTTTTCGCCACCGTGCAAAACAAGCTGCATTATGCTGTTCACGAGAATACGGCTGCTGAAATCATATACAATCGTGTGGATAATGAAAAGCCTTTTGTCGGGATGACCAACTTCAAGGGCAACTATGTAACCAAAGATGATGTGAAGATTGCCAAGAACTATTTGTCTGAGATTGAGCTTCAACGTCTGAATCTGCTTGTTTCAGGTTTCTTGGATTTTGCGGAGTTCCAAGCATTGGAAATGAATCCTATGACAATGAAAGATTGGATAGAAGCACTGGATAACCAAATTATTGCCCATAAACGGAAAGTCTTGATTGGCAAAGGAAACATCTCGCATAAACAGGCAGTTGAAAAAGCGGAAAAAGAGTTTGAAATCTATCGCAAACGTGAAATGGAGTTGTTAGAAAGTGATTTTGATAAAGAAATAAAGAAGTTGAAAGACAATAATTCAAAGTAATTCACTACCTTTGTGCCAAGAAATCATCCGCTGCAACGATGTGCGAAACGCAGAAGTCCAACGGTGGAGCAATAGGAGGAGATTACTCTTGTGACGTTTCTTAAAAGTGATGATATACAGCCACTTGTGAATTTAGCACGATTCCTGGTGGCACCACTTAGAAAAAGAGGAAAGAGTTGTAATTTATTTACAACTCTTTCCTCTTTTTCTTTGGTAAAACATAGATAAAAACATTTAAAGTAAACTCTTGAGTATTTTTTTTCTAAAATAAAGTATTTTTCCCAATTCTTTCCAGATTTCCTTATCATCTTTGCAATATAGAAAACAAATAAAGTATTAATCATTAAAAAATAAGGAAGTATGAAAAAGTTAATTATGATGTTGGTTTGTATGTTTGCGGTGCACACAATGGTTATGGCGGATAATGATAAGCCGATACAGGTAAACCAATTGCCAGCGAAGGCGCAGACATTTATCAAGACTTATTTCAAGGATCACAAGGTGGCAATGGCGAAATTGGAGTCGGGAATGTTTTATAAAAGCTACGATGTGGTGTTTACGAATGGAGAAAAAGTGGAATTCGATAAATCGGGAGAATGGAAAGAAGTACGATGCAGACAGAGTGAAGTGCCTGCACAGATTGTACCGGAAGCTATCCGTAACTATGTAAAGACAAACTACCCGGATGCAAGAATTCTCCAAATAGAGTATGATGATAATGAATATGAGATAAAGTTATCGAATCGCTGGGAAATTACATTCGACTCTAAAATGAGAGTGATTGATATTGACGATTGATAAAATAGACAATTGATAAAGATAAAGAGAGTATGTCAGAATTTTCAAATGACATACTCTCTTTATTTTTTATACAATATACAGGGAGCTAACCTATAGGCACGTCTTGTCGCTGACTTGACAGGCTCTTATCAGCGACAAGAGAAAACGGATTCTTTTCGATTAGCTGCACCTATTTTACTGATGATAAAAAGGATTAGAAAGTAAGCATTGCACGAATAAGATGGGCTTCAGTTTTAGCATACCGATACACACTGCCTGTATTTCCTGTCACCCGCCCATTACAATGAGTAGTTGTATTATAGCCGGATTCGGTACCCGATATATACGTACCTGAAATTGTAGTGCTACCGGGTATTCTACTCAAAAAAGTATTCAAAGTAGCAGCATTATCGACAAAGTCCAATACGGGATTTAGAGAAGGGAAATGCCATCCGCTGGTCATTCCTGTAGGAACAGGAGTATGTTCCACGCACCATGAGCAAGCAGGAAAGGACTTGCCTTCAACCATACCTGCCAATAAGTTCTTCGTATAAACGTAGCCCTGATATTCATACCAAGAAGTACCATTCCAACTTTTCGAGTTATCTCCCCAAGACTTATTTGCCTGGTCGAGAGACAGTACATATCCGTGCACGGCTAACAATTTCCCGTCATATCTATTTGGATCACTATCCCACTTTCCCGCTCCCACCTTAAACACAATGCCTATACATGGATTCGATGCAAGATTATAAAACGTAGAATCTCCGGGCAGAATAGAACCGTCCTGATAATAAAAATCACCTACTTTCAAATCACGTTGAGTAGCGGCCTCTTCCCTATGCAGTTTTATCAGATGATATTTTCCGGCCGAAGTCTGTTTTACGGTAGTGCTGTAACTATATTCTTTGTTAATCTCACCAGCATTATAGCTGACACTGACGGAATAAGGCGTTGAGCCGGGCGGAACAATATATCTGTAAACACCCACCGAAGAAACAAATGCCAGATTGTTTTGCAATATGTCCGTACCGCCTATGTCGATACTGTTGCAAGCTATCGGTTCGAAATATTCATAGCCGCCGGTTGTCACATAGGAGTTACTTTTTATATCCACTACTATCACAGACATTTTGTGTTTCAATGCCAACGTCAGTTTGGGAGAGTCGGTATCGGCATCCGCAACTTCTCCCGTACCGGTCATTAAATCGGAAGCGGTATAATCGGCTTTGTCACTTTGGTCTTGCTTCGGAGTAAACTTATCTATGATGGCCTGTTCGCCGGAAGCATCATCCATACTTGCCGAGTATGGATAATAGGCATAATAAGTGACCCCGGCATAATTATAATGATGGATTGTGTTGTCCGTATCTACCGGGTTCCATTGAGTGCCGCTGTACGTGTAAGGAATGTTATTATCCAATATTATACCGTCGTCCGCAACGGCGAAAATCCCTATCCGGTCGCCGGCGGCAAAGGTGGTGGAATACCCTATATCGGTGGTACGGGTCGCCATACCCTCATCGGAAGAAAAGTCCGCCGCCGTAACTGCCACCGTCAACAATGACGATTGTCCACCGACGATTTCTTCATCTCCCGTACATCCCGACAGTAGGGAGGCTGCCCACAAAAACAGTGTGATATATGTTCGTTTCTTCATTTTTTTCTTTGTTTTTAGAAAGCAAGTACAGGGATGTGTCCTCCTGTTTGGCATCGGCTATCATAAGGCACTTTCGCATAGAGCAATCGTTGAATAAGCGCTCCGCCACCGTAAAACATTATTGCCCAGGCTCTATCTCCACTCTCATTCGAACTATAATAAATGCACCAGTTGGAAAGCCCTACGGTTGAACCTGTGGCTTTCCCCATATGGCTGCCTATATTAGTCAAACCGTTATTACTGACACCCCCACCTATGTTATTAAATATGGAAACCAACTGTCCGGCAGACGGAAGATACCAGCCGCTTGTCGTAGCGGGAGCGGGTACATTGGCGTTGTGTGTGACGCAGGTGTTGTTGAATGCCGGAAAGTTGGTGTTGTTTGCCGTCCATTCCGCATCCGCCATCAACTGTTGGCAGTGAGTATAACCATCAAAATCGCTTTCACCGCCACCATCGGGAATGGCAGTGTTATACCCCGCATTTCTCGCCCAGCTTCCATCCGCTTTATTACCGGTATAGTATTTCAATCCCATGGCATAGCCGTGCGTCCATCCGTTCGCCTTATCCGTATCGCTGGCGGTGGTATGGAACACGATACCTATCACGTTTCTGGAAATTCCGGTGCTGGGATTGATCAATACCGGAGCAGGGAACGGTGTTTCCCACTGCCGCTGGTTGGTACCGGTGACGTACATCCTCAGGCCGCCGTCGCTCCACGACCCGTCATCATAGAAGTAATCGCCCACTTTCAAATCATCCGGATAGTAAGTACAGACATCATAACTGTTGCCTGTATCTCTTTCCCAGTCGGTGACGCCGGCTGTTACAGTGGCGGTTCTCTCCGACAGGTTTATCGTATAGACGATGTGTGCTCCCGCTGTCCACAAGGGCGCAGAGGAAAGTGGCAACGCGGAGAACGTCCGGGTCAGTACATCGGTTCCGGTTGTGGTTTTCACTGTATAGGCTATGGAGTAAGTGGCGGTGACGGTGGCTGTCGGTAGCAGAAAGAATGTGGCAATTTCCCGTTCCCGGTCTGTCGCTGCAAACTTCAGGTCGGTGGTGGTTGCGGGGGGATAGCCATAATTACCTGTTACATTCTTCCACTCGAAACCACCGTCTTTAAAATGAAGTTCGCCACTGGTAGCCGCATTGATAGAGAGTGAAGTGATTTCCTTGACGTATTTATCTCCGCTTTTTACTTTGAGGGTAACTTTTGTCAAAGCATGACGCAGGGTGAAATTGACATCTCCGGCATTCTTATCCGCAAACGGAGCGGTAGCCAGCAGGTCTGTCTGGTCTTTTTCTGCCTGAGCCACCGTATAAGTGAGATACGGATAGCCTTTCTGCGTGTTTGCACAGGGAGTCAGGCCGCTTGCGTTATGCGGTGCATAGGCAAAGAAGCTGACTTTGTCATTTGTATTCGTCGGCCAGTATTTTACGGGGGTATAGCTCCATGCGGTTCCATTGCGGGTTACCAACTGATTGTACATAAAGTTGGGAGTGGAAGCAGACGCATTGAAACCTCCGCCTTCGGTGAGATAGGCGAAAATACCCATGGTGGCGGGTAAATCATCCGAGGCATAACGGGTGTTCGCATCGTTCATCGCAGGAGAGAAACCTATCGGGACGAAAGGTTCCGATACAGGTTCATCAACCGAGGTGCAGGCGGCAAATGCCGTAACAAGCAGGCAGGACGAGGCAAGGAGTAAAAAGTTCATTCCCTTCATATTCAAATCTTTATACTTAATCGGTGTATAAAGGTTTTAATATGTTGGAAATGAAATAGCAGGTATTTCATCCCCAACATATCAAAGACCTCTCTTTTTCAGTTTTTTTAACCAGGGAGCGGCCGGGTGGGACGCCGCTTCCTGTGAGAAAGACAATTCAGACAGTGATGTTTCCTGGCGCTTCGCTTCCCCAATTTTCGACAGCAGGTGTGAGAATCTTAACCTCATTGATACCGAATTCGATGGTGTATTTGTATGCTACCCCTTGTTTCAACGCTCCGGCAGGCAATTTAGCATCGGTAGTGTGATGCGTAATGGCATATCCTTTGCCGAGTGCGGTATCTACGGTTACAATATCATAATCGAACCGGATAGTCACATCACCTGCCGAAGTTGTGCCGGTTCCCGTTTTGGCGGTTTCGGGTATCAGGAACAAGTATTCATTAGAAGTAAATAATGTTATGGGAGTAGTATTCGATGTCAGTTTTACCGCATCGTATTTATTGCTTGTCTGGTCTGCCGGAGTATTTACTATCGCTTTCTCATCGGTAAGCGCCAGTACTTTAGTGATATCGTAATCGCTGGTTGCCGTTACCTTACCGCTCCAGGATTCATCCGCACAATCCAGAACGCCGCTCTTATAGAACTTGGGGCTTAAAGATTGCAAGATTTTGGCGGTTCTCACCATGACGTAGGTAGTACCTTTAGCTCCTGTGGTGGTTGACAACTCTACGCTCGGTTTAGCCTCGAAAGTCAATCTTGACAGCACGTGCCGGAAAGTAAATGTGACACCGCTTGCGCTATTGGCATGTGTACGGTCTTGCGTGGCGCTTGCATCATTCTTAGCTACCACAAAGTCTGTCATCTTGGCAGCATCATTCGTAGATTCAATGGTAAAAGTCAGTTTGGGCGCATTGGTGATGCTACCTACTGCCGGTACGGTCACTCCGCTACCGCTAAGAGTGCTGTGAGGACCGTAGGCGAAAAACGTCACCTTTTCCTCATCTTTCGGCCAATATTTCACGGGAGTATACGTCCACGCAGAACCATTGGAGCTTTCCACCTTTTGGTTGTACATGAAGTTAGGTCCGGCGCCGGAAGCAGCCGCTGCCCACGACTGGCTATTGGTGTGATAGGCAAATACACCGAAGCCTGTTTTCAAAGCGGTCACATCGGTTTGCGTCCCTTTGGTCTGTACACCGCTGTACACATTGAAACCCACCGCCGGATTGGCATCCGGGCTCATTTCAGTAATCTCATTCTGCGAGCAGCCTGCCAACAGCAGCGCCGCTGCAACTGTCAATAAATTCCTTGTTCTCATTGTCATAAAATTAATGTATCAATTATTTTTTATTATACGCATATATTATCATACTTTGATGTCGCCTTTCTGTTCCTCTCCCCAATCTTCCACTTTCGGATTAAAACCCGAATCGCCGCCATCTTCCGGTTTCACATCGGGAACCTTATCCGTCTGCACTTCCAAAGTAAGGATAAGCGTACCTTCTTCACTGACATCTTCCGAGATATCCAACCCCGTGAATTCCTGTTCATAGGTGCTCTGTCCGTCCACCAGTCGAGCCTGTATGCTCACGTCGTGCGGACGGTCGGGATTGAACGCAAAAGAATTGAAAGTAGTCTCCATTGTACCGTTGAAAGGCGAATCGGGATAGTATACGGGATTGTCCAGTTCAAAACGCTGCGTCAAGGTTTGCTGTGAAACCTCTCCCGTGGCAAGGAATACGGAAGATGACACCCCGTTTATGGTAGCCACTGCGCTGCGCACATTATTCAGCCCTTTGATGTGTACCGTTACCTGCAACTCTTCAATGAGTTGGCGGGGAGTAAAGCAAAGAGAACAGTCTTCCGCAGCAGGAATGCCGGCTTTCATCACATCACTGTAATTTCCAAGCATATCTTCGGTCACTTCAAAGCTTTCTATACGGTCGGCGCAAAGCGTTTCGGGACTGTCCGCCAACTCGTCCGCACGACTTTCCGCACGGCTGGCATAGGCTTCGAGCGTACGATAGCTATCGCTGCCCCGGAACGCAATGCAGGCAAAGTCATCGAAAGAGCGATTAAAAAGAACGGCATTGTAACGCCCTTCCGGCAAGCGAACTTTGGCATATTCACGGTTTCCCATAAGCACGACTTTCGGAATTCCGCCATTCTCGGGATAAAATATTGCGGTAGCTCCATAGGCAGCCTCCTCATCGTCCAGTCCGGACTCGCTCCAATCGGCATGGATTTCGATTTCGGATTCCATGTAATAGGTCAGTTCACGACGGTCGCAACCTGCAAGACACAATGATAAAAAGATACAGCACAGGGAATATAATGCAAATATTCCTGCCTGCCTATCGTCTGTCTGTCTATCACTTATCACTTTTTTCATTTCTTCCCTCCTTTCATCTTACGGTTGAGCATCCATACAAGAGAAATCTTTGCTTTAGTAGGACCAATCCATGTATAGCGTCCATTGTTCTGCCATAATAGGGTTTGATAACTGTCGCGGGCGTGGTAGTGCTCGTATCCTGTACGCAGAAGCCCTATACCGAGACTGAATTCCAGATTGAGGTTACGGACTATGCGCATACTATATCCGTAACTGACGCCTGCCGCTATGAAGAACTCGCCCTGATAGCCGTTTTTGTCCCATTGAAGGTCGTACTTGCCACCACCCGCATACAAACCGAAGAAATGGCCAGTAAGCACACGGCGGTTACTGCGGTTACCCAACCAGTAACGGCCTTCCACTCCGCCGGATAGAATCTGCAGGCAGTATTTATCACCATCGAAAAGCCACCACGGGAACATCAGTTCGCCATTCACCGACCAGCGTTCGCCGATAGGAACTTCCAATTCTACATTCGGCATAAAGGCAAGGTCGAACAAAAGGTTGGTTTTCAAAGCGATAAAGGGACGTTTGGGAACTTTCCCGGTAAAAACGGGAGATACGTTCCGCGTCGTACCTTCCCTGCCGGATACGGTTAAATCGTTCGCTCTCTTTACGCATGAAGAGGAAAAGATATTCCGGTAATTCCCGATACGACAAAGAGGGGTGAGAGGTTCTTTCCGTACGCCCTCAAGGATCGTAGTAAATCGGGGCTTTTTCAGCCATACCGTACAGACGGACGCATTTCGTAATTCCGGCAGAATGTGCCGTCGGATATATCGGTAGGCAGCTCCGCCACCCACTGTTCTCAAACGAATCTCCATCACTCCGGCACTCACATCGGAAGCGAGGATTTCCATCACTTGCTTGCGACAAGGCATATCAGGAGAGTTTTCAATAAGAGGAAGCAATGCCCTCCATTCTGCCACACCGGCACCCGTATGGATGGAACGTTGGTTCAGATGGGGGTATTTCCATACAAGATAGCCTTTCATGGCCTTTGCACGACGACGTGCCAAAGCGTGATTGTATACCCCGTTGCCATCGGGCGAGGAATAGGCGTGAATGTCGATAGTATCGATTTCGGCAGCAGTAAGACTGTCTGACAACAGTTCCTGCAATGCACGGAGAGTGTGGTTGTTATTACGATAGCCGCTATCCACAAGTGAACGGTCGAAACGGAAATGCAGAATAAAGTCTTTCTTTTCCGTCCCCAAATTCTGTGCCCGGGCAGTCGTTACTATCAGAGCAAGCAGAAAAATTGTGCTGATGATTCGTCTTATATACATTATTATATATGGGGGATAATCGGTTACAGATCGTTTAACTTTATTTCTTCCAGATAGAGCCGCGTCATGTGGTTGACCACTCCGAGTTTTTTAGCCGTATTGCCGTAACGCAAGTAAAAATCCTCGGTAGCGGGATGATTGCAATTAAGATGTTCACCCGTGGCTTCAAGGATGTCGAGCAACGAGATATTCACCGAAGGGCGTGTCAGTTCATAAGAAGTAATCTTACCCTTCTCTTTACCCGGAATAAGTCTGATGATTTTTCCCATCTCCAACTGTTCCAGCAATTCAGATACAATATTCGTAGAGAATAACCTGCCAAGTGAGTGCGACTCATGGGAGGTCGCAATGGAATGTAAGATAGTGATCGCTACCTGTGTCTGTATCGTCAACATAGTAATCAAGTTTTGTTTGTTTGCTGTTACTCCGTAAGTAACGGGTAAAGAGAATATTACTCCGTAAGTAACAGGAATACACAAACACAAGAAATATAAAGCGTTATAGGCATGACAAAGATGTTTATTACAGAAAACCAGTTGAAAAATGGCATAGGAAATAGCGTATCCATGTTAAGTATTAGAACTTGGAGTAGAGATTCATGTGCGTTCTCATAGTCAGAAAGACTGCATTATGTTAATTTGTCGTTTTGTTTGTTTGCGTAAACTATGTTTTAGTCCCTATTCATTACAAAAATCAATTTTTATAATTTGTTTTCACAAAAAAGTTCATATCTTTGCAGAGAGTTATCATTCCGTTACTTACGGATTAACAGATATTTTACGCTCTATTCCACAGCGTTTTCCTTCCCGAATAAATGTAATTAATTATCAAACGATTTGCTTTATCAAGCTCATCGCCCTCAAAGCTTTTCAGATAGGTACGGGTTACTTCCAACGATGAGTGCCCCAGCCCTTCCGAAATAACCTCTTCAGGTACTTGGCAGTATTTGGCAAGTGTAGCCCAAGTGTGACGGGCGGTGTATGAGCTAACCTTTACCCCCTCCAAACCGCAACACTCCGAAAGGCGGGACAGATGGAAGTTTAAAGAACGCAGCTTATCGCGATATTCACGGAATGCGGCTTCACCGCTTCGCTTGCCGCTAAGTATATTCAGCAAATAGGGTGAATCGGTATCACTACTTTTATAGCGGTCTATCAAACGCATCGTTTCGGGGAGCAATCTGACACAAAGCTCCGTACCCGTCTTGCGACGACGGCAGATAAGCAAATCGCCGTTCAGATTTCCTTTATGCAGATGCGCCAAATCAGCGTAGGGCATCCCTTGCAAAAGCAACATCAAAGCCAGCGTGTCCTGCGCTTCACACACATCCGGAGAAAGGCGGTTACGAAGATTCTTATCCAGCAGATTATTCATCTGTACCGCCGTCACCGCCAGTTTGCGCCCGGATGAAACTCCTGTCTTCATCCCGGCAAACAGGCGGTATTCACCCGCTATCAATCCACAATCGACCGCACGATTGTACACCGCACGCAACACACGTACATAAGTGGAAATCGTATTATAACTTCGTTGTAAATCATCCAGATATTCCTGAAAACGCTTCAACCAGCGGCGTGTCAGCGCACCGAAAAAGATTTCACCCCCACCGACAAAATCGGTAACAGCCGCCAAAGCATACTTGTAAATGTGGGCAGTAGCAAACCGCTCTTCCTGCCTCAACCCATCCATGACTTCGTGCATGAATCCTGTAAAACTTTTTTGTTTCATAAAACAATTTTTAAAGAGTTAAACATTCATACTCACCATTTTAATAAAATAAAAGGTGAGAAAACACGAAGGAAGGCAAAAAGATTCGGAAAAAGAGAGTAATAAGGAAGAAAATATGATTACCTATCCCTATTTTTAGGTATTCTTTTTGTTGTTCATGCACATCTTGTCTATGTGACACAAGAGGTTATTCGCAACGGCAATAAGTATTTGCACCGCATGTACAACGAGGTAACAGTTGCTCGCTCAATTCATCGCGATAGAACTCGTACAGTTGTCGATACATTATTTCATAGAGGGTTGCTATTTGTTGCTCTTGTTCACTCTCACTTTGAAAACGATTTTTAAAAGGGTCTTCAAAATTAAAATGCACTTGCCGTTTGGCATTGAGGGTAAGTAAGCTCAGTTCTTCCTCAGCTTCTTTACACAAGGTAACAACATAGTCCCATGACCGATGTGCATATGCTCCGACACCAAAAGGCTTTTTACGCAATATACCATAACCGTTCTGCTCCATCACATTGCATACAGCATCGGGAACGCAATTTCCTTCCATAACTCCTGCCGTAGAAATATTCATCCCTCTGCCAAATGCGTGCAGGAGTTCTTGTGCGATACGGCTACGGCACGTATCTTCATTACTTATTAATAATATGTCCATTGTGTGTTATTTTACCTGTTCTAAATATTCACCATATCCTTCTGCCTGCATCTTGTCTTTAGGGATAAAGTGCAAAGAGGCGCTGTTGATACAATAACGCAATCCGCCTTTATCCGCAGGACCATCTGTAAAAACATACATGCCCCCAATGGGCATCACCTGTCTTGCAGCGAACTTCCGTACGTACCCTTCATCTTCGCTTTACGTGCCAGATCGAACAGCGCAGGATTGATATGACAATAACCACCAGGATTTTTATCCAGATAATCTTGATGATACTCTTCTGCCGGATAAAAATTCTTCAACGGTTCAATCTCTACCTCCAACGGACGGGTATAGTTGGCTGCCAAACGGTTAACGGTTTCACGGATAACAGGCAGGTCCGCGACATCTGTATAATAGATGCCTGTACGATATTGAGTTCCACGGTCATTGCCCTGACGGTTCAGACTGGTAGGGTCAATTGTTTTGAAGTAAAGGTCGATAAGAAAAGGCAGGTCTGCCTTGTCGGGGTCATACTGTACTTTTACTGTTTCGGCAAAGTTTGTAGTACCGGTGCACACCTGCTTATAGGTAGGGTTGGCTATATTTCCGTTTGCATATCCCACTCGGGTAGCTTCTACCCCTTCTATTTGTTTCAGAAAATGTTCGGTTCCCCAAAAACATCCCCCTGCCAGATAAATCTCTTTCATTGGCTTCATATCACTTCTCCTTTCCGCCTGATTTGCCGGTTTACCGGCACAGGACAGGCAACTTATTAGCATTACAAAAATAAAGATTATTTGTTTCATACCACTTATCGTATAAACTGTAAAAACAAAAAAGTCAACACAATGGTTGACTTTTCCAAACAATATGTCTGCAACGATATCATCAGAAACTGAATTTCTCCAGTTTCATAGAGGCAAGATCCTGTATTTTAGGAACTAAGGTTACAAAATGTGTAGCCTTTTCGTGCGCAGCCAAAGATTCCTCGTCTTTCCATGTTTCGCAAATCATAAGAACATCTTCACGGGTTGCACTTTCAAAAATATCATAGGCAATGCAGCCATTATCTTTCAAGGAACAAGCTACCAGTTCTTTTGCCATTTCCATTACAGCAGCACGGTTATCCGCACTTACTTGAATAAAAACATTCAGTCTAATCATACTCGTATCTATTTTAAATGCGCCGCAAATTTATATAGAATAAATAAGAAGTCCGTTACGATTCTGTGTAATGAATGTAAATCTCATAAAAAAGAATTCCGGTTCATAATGAATCTGAATTCTTATATTACAACAATGTATAGCGTGCTTATGACCTTACTTCTTCCCGTACTCCCCGCCGTTCCATAATATCCGCCATGTGCTCCAATGCCCAACCTACCAGTGATTCGATATGCGGCATCAAGCTATATCCCGTTTCCGTAAGGGAATATTCCACACGTGGAGGAACTTCCGCATACACTTTCCTGACTATCAGCCCATCCGTTTCCAACGAACGCAGCGTAACTGTAAGCATACGTTGTGAAATATCACCGATTGTTTTCTGAATATCACAGAAACGCATCGTACCATTCGTCTTTAATGTAACCATGATAAGCATTGTCCACTTATCTCCCAACTTGCTCAAAACATCCCGTATCGGGCAACTACCTATACGATGAAAGTTTTTCATTTTTTAACTTTTACTAATTGTCTGAACGTCAACAATGGTTACATCGCTGTAACTATCTAACATTCAAGTGCCTTCTTGTTTACAACCAATAGGAAACCTAACTTTACAGCACAAAAGTAATAAACTTACTGAAAATAACTATTGTTTCACTTAATAATTAAGATTATGACAAAGAAAGTTGCGGTTTTGGCAGTAAATCCGGTAAACGGGTGCGGTTTGTTCCAGTACTTGGAAGCGTTTTTTGAGAATGGCATTGCTTATAAGGTGTTTGCGGTGGCAGACAGCAAGGAAATCAAGACCAACTCCGGTATCGCTCTGACAGCAGACGATGTGGTAGCTAACCTGAAAGGACATGAAGATGAGTACGATGCGCTTGTATTCGCTTGCGGTGATGCCGTCCCCGTATTTCAACAGAATGCCGACAAACCGTATAACGTTACCATGCTGGAAATCATCAAAACATTCGGTGGAAAAGGTAAAATCATGATCGGACACTGTGCAGCCGCCATGATGTTCGATTTTACGGGTATCACCAAAGGTAAGAAAGTAGCCGTTCATCCATTGGCGAAACCCGCCATCCAAAACGGAGAAGCAACCGACAATCCTTCCGAAGCAGACGGGAACTTCTATACCGCTCAGGATGAAAACAAGATCCGGAGCATGATAGAAAAGGTAGTAGCAGCCCTAAAAGCATAAGCAATACGTGAAAGCCCTGTACGATGAGACATTCTAACGAATACGGGGCTTTCTTTTTATCTGTAAAACACATACGCACTCACAGAGATTATTTGTACATTTGTTGCATCGTACTTAGATGCAGTATCCTATGAAAGTCAAGATAGAAGAGAGCTGGCGGCAGCGTTTACAAGAAGAATTCGACAAGCCCTACTTTGAGAGATTGGTATCATTTGTGAAAAGCGAATACGGACGCGCCAATGTGCTTCCGCCGGGACATCTTATCTTTCATGTTTTCAACTCATGTCCTTTTGAGAAGGTAAAAGTGGTTATCTTAGGACAAGATCCTTACCCTACCCCCGGACAATATTACGGAATATGTTTTTCCGTACCGGAAGGAGTAGCTATACCGGGTTCACTCACCAATATCTTCAAGGAGATACATCAGGATTTGGGCAAACCGATTCCTACTTCCGGTAATCTGGACCGTTGGGTAGCTCAGGGAGTACTCTCCATGAATTCTGTCCTTACGGTACGCGCCCACGCAAGCGGTTCGCACCGTAACATGGGCTGGGAAACTTTCACAGACGCGGTAATCAAGAAATTAAGTGATGAACGGGAACATCTCGTATTCATGCTTTGGGGAGCGTATGCCAAAGAAAAGGCAACTTTGATAGACAGCAGTAAGCACCTTATACTGACAACCGTCCATCCTTCGCCTCGTTCCGCCGAATACGGTTTCTTCGGATGCAAACACTTTAGCAAAGCCAACGATTATTTACGAAGCAAAGGCATTGAGGAGATAGATTGGTAAGAAAAAGCCCGATTTTACAACACTCCGTTCACCCCGCTGCCGAACAATGCGAAATCTCCCAAACAAGGGTCATCCGGAAAGACCTCCGCCAAAGCCGCAGTTATGTTCCGCGCATTTTTAAGAGAGAATGTTTCCGCATCGGTAAGCCCTAAAAGATAAGCTACCCTACAAACATGGGTATCTAAGGGAATCAGCAAGTCACAACGGTCAAAGCTGTCCCAAATGCCGAAGTCCACTTCCGATTCTTTTCGTATCATCCAGCGCAGAAACATATTCAGCTTCTTTTGAGGACTCTTGGCTGAAACTTCCAGAAATGCGCACAGCTTCTCCATCGGTGTACCCGAATAGCCCAACAAGGCGTTTTCCAAACTATCAAACTGAGAATAGGCAGCATGCAACCGGGCGAAGTAAGTATAAAAATCCGCATGAGAAAGCATACGGTAAAAACTGCTCTTATCTGTCGGTCGGAAATCTTCTTTCCATTGACAGGACAAGACATACCGATAAGGTGAAACTCCCATTAATTGATGCAGTTCATCCGCTTTTTTCAATATCTGTTTGCGATTTCCAAAACTCATTATAGCTGTGAGCAAACCGCTAATCTCAATATCCTGTTTCTGCGTATACCGATGTGGAAACTGAACAGGATCACCTTGTATAAAGGCGGCGCAATGGTATTCTCTTGCCCATGCCAAAAGTTGCAATCGTGTTTTCTCGGTCATGCCTTATAAGATTCAGCTGTTTGTAGTTTCTGTCTTTGCCTTTCTATCCAATTGCTGTAATCCCGCCACAATCCATACAGCGACAACAAAAGGTGCAGTGAGAGTTGTTATCCCCCATTCCATTCCGCCTATCTGAAGCAAAACGGACAGCAATACGGCCATTACAGCCCACACACCGCCTTTCCATGTTTTATCCCCCAAAGCAATGGCGCACAACACACCGTTATATCCCATCAATCCGGCATTCAGAGCGGCATAATCCACTCCAAGCAGCAGGGCAAAGAGAATGGGAAGCAATGCCCCCAGTATGGTATAAAGACCATTGATACGGGAATTCACCAAGATACCCAGCAGAAAGAACACCCCTGCCAACACAGTATTTCCCTGAAACATTACCTGACCGATATTCAGACAAAAAGCCTGTAAAAAAGAAAGCGTCTGAGCCGTCACAGCATCTCCGGAAGGCAGTAACAAAGACGGCATCATCCAATTGCAAGTAACCAACAATATCCACACAGAAATAATAAAGGGAGCGGTGAACCCAGATACCAGCCGCTGCAAACCAAAAAGACGGGCTATCCAGGTAGACAAGCACGAGCCTGCAACCAACAGTAATAGGGAAGCAACAGTAATCGGCATAAACACCCCGATTGCTATTCCCACCAAAGTTCCGTTAAACCCGTAAAGTCCGTTCCGTATATCTTCGCGACTATAACCGGAAAAATAAGCCGCCAATGTACTTACAACATTACCTGCAATCGCCAACAAGGCCATTTGCCAAGAATTCAGAAGAACACCTACCAACATTAATAACCCTGACAGTGCATTATTCTGAAACATCACCTGCCCTATACCGCGTCCTAAAATAAGTAAAGCTCCTTTCATATACTTTTTCAAAAGCTATTTATATAATATAATTCCATTGCAAAAGTACATATATTTTATCTTTACAGACAAACTAAACAATGATTATTAACAACCTTCCGTTCAATAAATATGTGATAAACCATATTTATAGCAACATCGGACAAGTCCTCTATCCCTTTTCCCCTTATTTTTGCATCGTGAACAAACCGATAGAATATATGGAAACCAAGAAGACAACCCGGGAAGAGTATCAAAAATGTGTGAATGCAGTGGTAGATTATATCAATCTCCACCTCGGAGAAGAAATCGACCTGAAATCACTGGCCAAGATTTCCCATTTCTCTCCTTTCTACTTTCACCGCATCATGAAAGCTTTTTTGGGCGAACCCATAGGTACGTTTATTGTCCGGACACGTACCGAAGCAGCTGCACGGTTGTTGCGTCATTCCGAATTGCCGATAGCCGACATCGCTTATCGCATCGGTTATTCGTCACCCTCGTCGTTGTCTAAAGTGTTCAAACAGTTCTATGGTATTTCACCTTTAGAATATCGTAACAATAAAAACTTTGTAATTATGAAACCAGCCATTATCCGTCCGGAACTCAAACTAAAACGAGAAATCAAAGAACTCCCGGTCCGAAACGTGATTTATATCCGATTATTCGGAGACTATAAACTGAATGATTATTGCGGCACATGGATACGCCTTCAACAGTTTATCCAAGAGGAGAAACTGCCAATGGGAGAAGTGATGCCCTATTGTATTTATCATGATGACCCCAAAGTAACTCCGGTAGAAAAACTGCGTACCGATGTATGTATGGTTATGCCAGCTGCCGTAACACCTAAAGGTGATATCGGCTTCAAACAGCTTCCGGCAGGACGTTACGCCATATTCCTATATAAGGGGTCTTATGAGCACCTGCAAGCCGTGTACGATACAATCTATGGAAAATATATCCCTGAAATGGAATGTACTTTCAGAAATGAAGCCAGCGCCGAACGATATCTGAACAATCCTGCAGAAACAGCACCGGATGAACTGTTAACAGAGATTTATATTCCTATAGAATAAATTTCGATACCGAACTTTCATTATAATATTTATAAGTTTATGATTTAGTATTCGTACTTTTGTGAAGCACTAAACAAAAACAAAAATGAAGCAAGAAGTATTGTTTATAATATTAAATGAATATGCCGACTGGGAAGGCGCTTTCATAGCAGCCTGCCTGAACACGGGAGTAATGCCGGGCAGCGAAGTGATGTATACCCCAAAAGTCGTTGCCCCGACATTGGATGCTGTGCGTTCTATCGGCGGTTTCCGTACGCTACCCGATTATAGTTTCCAGACGATGCCCACAGATTATGCGGCATTGATACTGATAGGCGGCATGCAATGGAATTCTCCCGAAGCGGCACAAGTGGTTCCTTTGGTGAAGGATGCTCTACAACGTGGAAAAATCATTGGCGCCATCTGCAATGCCGCTTCTTTCATGGCAAAGCACGGCTTCCTTAATAACGTAAAACATACGGGAAATACCATACAGCAGTTGAAGCTTTGGGGTGAACAGAACTATACCAACGAAACCGGTTATGAAGAGAAGCAGGCCGTCAGCGACCAAAATATCGTCACAGCCAACGGCACTGGGCAGCTGGAATTCTGTCGCGAGCTTCTTTTGTTGTTAAAAGCCGATACGCCGGAAAGAATTCATGAATCCTATGATTTCTATAAAAACGGATTTGTAAGATAAAGAACAACCTATATTTTTTCCTAAAATCACTGAAAACAGGATATCAAAATCCCCATCCTTGAAAATAAGGATGGGGATTTTATAAATCAATTATGTCTTCCTATAGATATAAAAAGTATTTACAACGATAAACTCATAGACAGTGTTTGAAACTCATCAACAAACACATTTTCTAAATCAAGTTTTAATTTATCAACAGTCTTCTCCAGTTTTATATCAAGACTCCTATTAGGAGACAATAAAACCTTACTCTTTCCGTAGCTTAACAAAAAAGGAATATCATAACGATTGTCTATACGATATGTGATATGAGTATCATTCTGTGCAATCTGCGAAACAGACAAACAAGCTAAACAGAAATCCATCAGCAATTGCTTATCTCCTGCTAAATATCCATCAAAAAAAGCTAATGTACGCCTGCTAAACATAGCTTCTTTAATAGAAGCCTGCGAACGGTCTTTTGCAAAAATAATAGTCATAGGACGACGATAAGAAACAGTAACTGCACAACCCGCTCCATGTACTCCATCATTAGCATATATGGAAGTATGTACATCGGAATTACTAAATACAGTTAAATTTTTCTCATGCGCCCATCTCAAGGCCCGAGGATAAAACTCCGTATTATTAAAAACCTCAATGCCATGAATCATCTTATTTTTAAAAAGATTCTCCTGAAATTCATGAATACGACAAGTATCCACAGCCCAAGCCGGATGATTCCAAAGCACAAAAGCTCCTTGTGAAATAGCAGCCTCAATAGCGGCCTTAGGATCATCTACTTTTAGTTTGTTAGAATCTTTCACAAATAATGCATTAAAATGACCATAAATAGGTTGTTTACGAGTTATTTCTGTTCCCTTAATTAAGATAATACCACGCTCTACAGCACGTTTTTTAGCCAAATTATAAGATGTATTTTCATCTCCTGTAATGTATTCGCGATTAGTTTTATACTCAATATGATCAGTAATAGCCAAAACATCCAGCCCGGTCTTCCATGCTTCGTCTACGCGCATATCCGGCGATACCGAACCATCAGAAAAATATGTATGTGTATGCAAGTCTCCTTTAAGAGTAATAAAACCATTAATCTGATTTGGAATCCTCATCTCCATACGAGTATTTTCTGCATAGCGTGGAAAATTTATCTTATTTACATTTTGGGCACACAATCCCTCTATTGCCAAAATGCTTATTATCAACATTATTATTTTATTATGCATATCTTTTATTTTTAGTGAAATCCAAGAATGAACAGGATGCATTTCATCCTGTTCATTTCTACTTTTAATTAACAATCATCAATATCCCTAGATCACATAGGGTTCTGTGTTATATATCCTTGGCTATTATCTATTTCTGATTGAGGAATAGGGAATAGCTCCGAATATCCGGGTCTAAAAACAGCATTAGGTTTAACAGCCTTAAAAGCTGGAGAACTTAAAACAGCCTCTGCCTTCCCTGTGCGAACTAAATCAAAATAACGATGTCCCTCCATAGCAAATTCATAGCGGTTTTCGTTTATGATAGCATCAAATAGAGCTTCGCCTGTAGCCGTCGTATTATCCAATAGACCTGCACGACGCCGCACTTTATTCAAATATTCACGAGCCAAAGCATCATCTGTACCCAACTTACAAACAGCTTCAGCATAAATTAAATATACTTCTGAAAGACGTATTATACGTAAGTTGTTTGGCATGGTAAAAATACTTTCCGTACCAATTCGTTCTGATGGCTTTATATATACTTTTTGATTATAATATCCCGTTCTATTAAATTCCAGTGAACTAAAATCTGCAGCTGTTTCCCAATTTTCTAAATCTTGAATTGTCAATAAGGTAGCGTCTTTGCGCTCATCTCCAGATTCAAAGGCATCTGCCAATAGTTGTAATGGCTGATTACCACCATACCCAGCAAAAGGACGAGGCCCTTGAGCATATGCACTATAATTTCCTGTTGTGGTTAATCCTTTGTCATCTGATTTATGACGGAAATTAATTTCAAAGATTGATTCTTTATTATGCTCATGCAGCATAGAAAAAATATCCTCATAATTCTCCATCAAATCGTATTCTGCCGGAACTAAAGGTAACAGGTTATCCTCTATAGCCTTTTTGGCTTCAGCATACTTTCCTTGATAAAGATATACTTTCGCAAGAAGCGCCCAAGCCGCATCTGACGTCGCTCGCCCTAAATCTTTTGAATCAAGCTCTTTTTTACGAGGTAAATTTTGAGTAGCGTAAGTTAAATCCGACTCTATTAAAGCATATACTTCTTCTTTAGGAGAACGTCTCTTATTTTTATCTGCCAGTACAGGTGTCGCTGTTATTAACGGTAAATCTCCCCAAGTTCGTACTGCCTCAAAATAAAAATAAGCTTTTGTAAAATACGCCTCTCCTATTAAATAATTTTGCTTATAATTTTTAAATATACCCGCCTCCATTTTCTCTATACCTTCAATAGCCTGCATAGCGCGATTGATAGCTCGAAAACAGGCGTTCCATCTATCACCTATACGACCGTAATCAGCATGAAAAGCCAAATTCTCCCAACGTCTTGCAGCCGAAACATCATTATCACTACCACTTGCTGTTGCATCGTCAGATGTAATATCGCCAAATGACCAGATGCTACGTGTATACCTATAATCTTTATAAATAGACGTTGCCCCTACTACTGCAGCAACCGCATCATCCTCTGTAACAAAGAATTCTTCATTCGTAAGTTGCCCTAATGCAGACTTATCCAAAAAATCATCACAACCGACAAAAGTCATAGCACTTAATGTCAATATTAATATCTTATTTAAAGTTTTCATAGCGTTTACTGTTACAAATAATTAATACTATCATTTTAGAATGTGAGACTTAACCCTCCCGTAATTGTACGAGACTGAGGATAAGTACCATAATCAAAACCACGGCTCAAATAATCGGTAGAAGACAACTGACCAATCTCCGGGTCTGCACCACTATAATCCGTAATTGTAAACAAATTTTGTCCACTAATATAAATACGAAGGTTTTGAATCTTAATTTTTTGTATCAATTGTTTTGGAAAAGTATATCCTAACTGAATATTTTTGAGACGAAAGTAAGAGCCATCTTCTACATAAAAATCGGAGATACGCATATTATCATTATTATCATCTCCATTAATACGAGGAATATTCGTATTTCTATTTTCAGGAGTCCAAGCATTCAAAACCGCACGATTTTTTTGGAATGTAGTCCCTGTAGAGTAAGTATATGCCCGATTTGCATTAAATATTTCATTACCATAAACACCCTCAAAAAAAGCTGCAAAATCAAAATTCTTATAAGTCAATGAAATATTTAAACCATAGGTAAAATCAGGAATAGGACTACCTATAAAGGTTTTATCCGCTTCATCCAATTTACCATCGGACTTTCCGGTCAAAGTTTTGCCATCCGCTGCGAAACTATCTAAATCTAAGAATACAAAATCTCCCAAACCTGCATTGGGTTGTATTTTTTTTACTTCGGCCAATTGTTCTTCCGTCTGTACTAATCCCCCCGTTTTATATCCCCAAAATTCACCAATAGCAGAACCAACCTGCGTTTTTGTAGCATTACCTCTACTATATACAGAGCCACCGACCAATGCATCACCTGTACCTAAACTTAATACTTTATTATTTACAGTAGCAATATTTCCACCAACAGTCATAAATAAATCTTTTGCCAATTTTCCTTGCCATTGCGCTGAGAACTCGAAACCACGATTACGCACACTACCCACATTTGTTACCGGGCCACTCTCAAAGCCTAAATGGGCAGGTATAGGTTCAGTAAGTAGCATGTCTTTCGTCGTCTTTGAATAATAATCTGCAGTCAATGTCAATGATTTAAAGAGAGTTATATCTAAACCTATATTCGTGGATTCCGTTGTTTCCCACTTAATATTAGGATTGGCAACTGAAATAGCTGTTACTCCTTGGTAAACTTCCTCCGGATTTCCATATAAGTATTGATATTGACGAGCGGAAGTCAAGATATTCTGATATAAATAATTACCTATATTCTGATTACCAATTTGTCCCCAACCACCACGTATCTTAATCATATCAATCCAATGAGCATTCAGATTCTTAAAAAACTTCTCATTAGAAAGTTTCCAAGCTAAAGAAAAAGAAGGAAAAGTTGCAAAACGGTTATCTTTTCCAAATTTAGAGGAGCCATCTACACGAAAACTTGCAGTAGCCAGATAACGATCGTCATATCCATAATTAATACGTCCCAAGAAAGAAAGCATAGAAGACTCCCAAGCTATGCCATTGGCTATTGCCGAATTTGCATTTTGCGCAGCATCAATATATTGCAAATTTGAAGAACTCCCAGGTACACCATTTTTACTTGCAGAGAAGCTTTCATTACGAGTACTTTCTAATGTATATCCAGCCATTACTTTCAAATCGTGCTTTCCTTTAAAAACTTTATCATAAGTCAAGATATTCTCCCATAACCAATTCAGATAATTAATATTCCCTCTGGAAACCGTACTTTCTGCAGTTTTCTGTGAAGGACTTACATCATATTTTGGTATAAAATCATAATCATCCATTCTACGAATATCCACTCCGAAACTAGTTTTAAAACTCAATCCTTTAGCAATATTTGCAAGTCCATATATAGAGCCGACCAAATCTAAACTTTTACGTTTGGTATTTGTATATTCAATTGCTGCCACTGGATTATAAATATCAGCATATGATGAATATCCCCAACTTCCATCGTCCTGTTTTACCGGTACTACCGGTTCCATCTTCAAGGCTGTACTCATTATAGAAAAAGCTTCATCACCCTCCAATATAGTATGACGGGTAGAAAGCGAAGCTGACAAATTTGTTCCAATTGTAAAAATATTATTTATCTTATTGGCAGCATTTAAACGCAATGACAAACGTTCATAATCAGTACCCTGAATAGTACCCTCCTGACTAAAATAACCTGCACTGGCAGTATAGGTCAATCCACCTTGTCCACCACTCATATCTACATAATAATTTTGTACTGCAGCAGTGCGGGTTATTTCATCAATCCAATCAGTAGAGACATTACGATCGACTTTTGACAAGTCTATTGGACTCGTACGAGTTTCATTTATTTTCATTTGAAAATCATACCATTCCGGCCCACTCAATAAGTTTAAATTATTTATTGCAGTTTGTACACCGTAATAACCATTGAAATTAACTATCGTTTTTCCAACCTCACCAGTCTTGGTAGTAATAAGTATTACACCATTAGCCCCTCTTGAACCATAAATGGCAGAAGCAGAAGCATCTTTCAATACTTCCAAAGAAGTTATATCATTAGGATTTAAATAAGAGATATTACTTACCGGCATTCCATCTACTACATAAAGAGGCTCAGAATCATTAACCGTACCGATACCACGAATACGAATTGTGGGTGTAGCACCCGGTGAACCAGACTGCGATGTGATTGATACACCTGCAATACGTCCTTGCAATGCTGTCCCGACATCTCCAACAGGTTGTTTTGCCAAAACATCTCCTTTAACAGAGGCTACGGCTCCCGTGATATCGCTCTTTTTAGATATGCCATAGCCTATCACTACTATTTCATCTAATAATTTGGTATCTTCTTTCAATACAACCCGCAAATATTTACCCTTAACCACTTGTTCAAGCGTCTGATACCCTACATAACTAACAACAATCACAGCATCAGAAGCAACATCATTTAATATAAAATTACCATCCACATCTGTTATGACTCCATTTGCGGTTCCTTTTATCAAAACGCTTGCTCCTATGATAGGGATATTATTACTATCAATCACTGTACCTGTAATTTTTCTACTATTTTGAGAAAGAGCCGCACTTTTTATTATATTTATATTTCGACCATTAATAGAAAATGACAGCCCCGTCCCTTTCAATGCCAAATCCAAGACCTCATCCATTCTTTTGTCCTTTACATCAACAGTCACTTTTATATTGTTGACATCAGCATCAGCATAAAAAAATAAGTACTCGCTTTGTTGTTCCATATGTGAAAAAAAATCAGTCAGTAGAACACTCGTTTTATTAACAGATATTTTTTTATTCTGCAAATAATCATCCGCAGCAAACACATTGTCCGTTGAGACAAATATGAAAGATAAAGTAATAGCAAAAGCAATTATACCTTGCTTTACATTCTTGCATAAAAAAGTAGTATATAAGTTGTTTTCCATATTTTTGACGTTGTTTTTCTAGTAAAATAATGTATACAAATAACACATGAAATACTGTTTCGGTCAACAAAAAGAGCCCAAGCCCTCATGTCATAATACAATTCTATTTATGTTTCATAAGCAAGTCATATTAGTTTAACACTCAATAAATGTAGTATATACCATTCTCTTCTTTCCATTTTATATGTATTGTACGATTGATTACATCCAACACATTATGAAATGCAATATTCTGTTCAAAACTACCTGTAAACTTTAATTCTGGATTAAGTAGTTTTTTATTATTGATAATTATTTTCACTCCATAATCGGCTTCCAATTTCTTCATCAATCTCTCAAATGGCAACGAGCGATATTTAAATAATCCTTCTTTCCATGCACTTTCCTGTTCCGAATCTATTTCAGTAAGCTCCAAATTGCGATTATTTTTATTAAATAAGAGTTTTTGATTGGGCTTCATTAACACACTCTGTTCACTACTTACAAAACGTATGGCCCCCTCTAATAATACAGTTTCAATTGTACCGGTTTCCTCTTTGTTACTTGCCGTAAATTTTGTACCTAGAACTTTTACTATTGTCCCATCCATATCCACAATAAATGGAGAAACTGTATTCTTTTTAACATCAAAATATGCCTCACCAATTAATCTGACACGTCTCTCTTTCTGACCATAATCATCGGTATAAGAAACTTTACTGTTTCTATTTAATATGATTCTGGTACTATCCTCCATAAAAAAGGTTGAGATACTATTTCCTGTCATATATATATATTGTTGAGAAATTCGTGGTGTGGTTTCTATCATCATAAAAAAACTCAACGTCAAGATAATAAGCAATGATGCAGCAACTCCACTGTAAACAACCATTCTTTTTCTCCTAGAATTCCTCATATCCAACTTTGCTATTTTCTGCTGAAGTTTCTTAAAAGAATTTTCAGCTGTCATTGGATAATCATATTTTAAATTTGCATTCCAATAACTTTCTATTTTTTGAAATTCTTCTCTGTTTTTCTCATCTGCATTTAACCATTGTGCAAATTCAACAATATCATCATAAGAATTTGTTTTGGTTAATATCCGCATTATTATTTCATCCATTTTCATATAATTCAGTTTGCTATTCATTTAGTTAGTCGCAAAAAAAAAGAATCCCCCTTAGTCATATTACTTATTTTTTCTATTTTCGCTTTAAAGACTAAGGGTATTTACCTATTTGCTGCGACTATTTAAGAAACAAGAAGAACCTATTTCGTGAAAAACGCTGAAGAAATAACTCACTGTATCCAAAGAATTGCACTGAATGATTCTCAGGTTGCATTAAAAGAGCTATACACCTATTATTTCTATGATCTTCTACGTTATAGCATGCTCTATACCTCCAACCCACGTGATGCAGAAGAAGTCGTATCAGATACTTTCTTCATGGTGTGGAATAACCGAAAACAACTTTTAGATATAAAAAACTTCAATTCATATATATATACTGTAGTTCGCAACAAATCAATAAGTCAGTTTCGTGCACTACATATAGAAAACCAAAGTATAGATAATATTGCTATTGATATTTTTGCTCATACTAATATTACTCCGGAAGATGAATTAATTTCCCAAGAAGAAATTTCCGAAATTAACTTAGCAATTAACAGTCTGCCTAATAAGTGTAAGATTGCTTTTAAACTCGTAAAAGAAAATCATTTAAAATATAAAGAAGCAGCAGAAATACTCAATATTTCAGTAAAAACATTGGAAGCCCATTTAACAACGGCTATGAAAAAGATTCGAGAAAAACTGAAAGACAGCATATGATTTCTAATCATTACTATCCAATTTATTAGTAAAGTTCATTATTTATAATAAAAAAGAGTACAGCTACACCACTTATGTAAAATATCACCTATATGTTAGTAATTGGGGTATTGGTATTCTGCATACAATTGTTCCCCTACTTACTAAAAGCAGGGAAACAATTACTTCCACACTCACAAGAAAAATCTATAAATACGAGCCGGATAAGATTTAACTCCATCCCCCCCTTGTTCGTATACAATGAAGCGGTTGGAAAGGTATTCAAAAATGAGACAGCCTTAGTTCAGGCTCAGTCCATACGTACCTAAGGTCTCCATCTCGTCTGCCGTATAACTTCCCTGAGACTTGATATGCTGTACTTCTTTCATGAATGCCTCGGCATGAGCCAGAAAGTCCCGGAAAATCTTCATCTCTCGAGGATGTCCTTCCACCGTCGGCAAACGTTTGGCAATGTCCAACTGAATAACCAACTTCATCATTTTCATATCCAGCCGGGCCATATCGGGAGAGGGTTTGCGCATACACAATTGCAGAATACTCTGCATCGTGGCAGACATCCTGTTCATGGCAAGTATCTGTTCCTTCATCGGGTTATCATTCAGCAATACCTTCTGCGCTTCTTCGGTAAAAGGAGACAGCATATCAAGAATATTCTCTTTATACTCCGCCATCTCGACGCTCAGCCGGTAATTAACAGGCAGCAGTTTATCGGCAGCAGACTTATCTTTTGCTTTCAGCGAGGAAAGATACCGATTGAAATTAGCATAAAATTGCTTTCTAACCTGAAACAACTGCATAAAATTCTGTTTCAGATTGCGCCGGGTCTCTTCATTAAAATACGTACCGGGATTAACGACCGATGCAGAATCTTTCTGAGAGAAAGCCGGAGGAACAACAGCCGTCAGTATCGGCGCATCCCCATTCTGTTCCATATATCCCAATACGGAATTCACATCCTTCTCCACCACCAGATTCTTCAATAGGGCGAGCGAGGCATTGTAGTACTTTATCACCTTATCCGCCTGTTCCACTTCCGCTGCAGAATATTTTTCGGAAGTTTTCCGCTGAACACCGCTACCGCAAGCAGCCAACATAAGAGTAACCGCAAACGCTCCCACAAACATTAAATTCTTTCTCATAAGGTTTCCTTTCATTTTTTAATATGCACGTACCATTCGCATGTACGCTTTTATTCACTAATTTTGCAAATCATTATGCGGAACAAACAAACGATGAAAGAGATAGGTTCCGGTATATCGTTTAATTTTCAAGAAAAAGATGCAAAACACTACTATAAAAGGTTTTCTATATGCGGCACTCTCCTCGTCCACATTCGGACTGGCGCCTTTCTTCAGCATATCATTGTTGGTAGCGGGATTCTCATCCTTTGAAGTGCTGACATACCGCTGGGGAATCGCTTCACTCATTTTGGCAATTGCCGGCATCATATTGGGAGAGCGGTTCCGAATCACCGGGAAAGACTGGCAGACCGTATTCATACTAAGCCTGTTCAGAGCCACCACCTCATTCAGCCTCGTGATAGCCTACCAAAATATTGCCAGCGGCGTAGCATCCACCATTCACTTCATGTACCCTCTGGCGGTAGCGCTCACCATGATGCTGTTTTTCAAGGAGAAGAAGTCTTTCTCCATCCTGTTTGCAGTGTTCATTTCATTGATAGGCGCGGCGTTACTGTCATCGGGCGAGATAGATTTCAAAGGCGGAGATACTGCAACAGGACTGATCGCCGCCGCCATTTCCATATTCTCGTACGGCGGATATATTATAGGTGTACGGAAAAGCCGCGCTGCCAGCATCCCGTCTACGGCACTGACCTGCTATGTCATGGGATTCGGAACCCTATTCTATATTATAGGCGGCTGTCTGACAGACGGCATCCGACCGGCAACAGACGGCCATGCATGGCTGAACATCCTCGGACTGGCAATACCGGCAACGGCTGTTTCCAATATCAGTCTGGTAAAGGCAATCAAACATGTAGGCCCCACGCTTACATCCATCTTCGGAGCATTGGAACCTCTGACCGCCATAATCATCGGATGTTGCGTATTCAAAGAAAACTTCACATGGAGCAGCGCTATCGGAATCGCCCTGATTGTGACGGCAGTGACAGTAGTCATCCTGCACGAAAACGGCACGGGCAAAGTGCGCAAGTAATCCTACTTCGTCCGCTTATAATCCGCGATAAATCCTTCCATCATCCACTTTGCCAAAGCCTGGCGGTTGGAGCTGATAACGAAACGACGTTGGTCGAACGTATTCTGGATATTGCCCAATTCCACAAAAACGGAAGTCGGCGCGGCTTTCAGCAATACATAAAGGTTGCGTGAGCTGACAGTCCCTTCAAACCCGCGGTTCGGCTGATGTTTGTCGTACTTCGACTCGAAAGTTTCTTTCATGGTAACCGCCAGCTTCTTTCCCAACACGCTTTTCGGGGCATGGTAAAAGAAGACATCCGTCTGCGCGCTCTTGCTACGGCTGTCTACGTGCAGAAAGATGGCCCGGCAATACTTATATTTCTGACGGTCTTTCCGATAGAGTTCATTGATTTTGGCACAACGCTGTTGCAGACGGGCTACCTGGTTCAGCGGAATAGCCTCTCCCATACAAGTTTCCCGCTTACTGTTGGAAAGATAGCGGTCGTCACGAATCCCGTCTTTGGCATCCTGAATGATGATACGTACTTCCGCCCCTTCCTGCATCAGGTTACGGGCAAGGCGCAAGGCAACATCATAGGCATATTCATCCTCATGCAACTCCACCTTTCCTATTTTCCCGATAGCTCCCGGGTCGGGACCGCCATGCCCGCTGACTACATAGAAGCAAGCGCCCTGTAAGCGGTTGGAAGTCACTTTCACATCAGCCAGTTTCTTCCCGAACAACCGTTCCCGAACCGCTCCCTTTTTGCCGGCGGCAGATTTGGATGAAGCGGCGGCAGAAGTCCCCTTCTTCAAGGGAGGCAATATATACTTCACTCCCAATCGCAGTTCCTCTTTTCCACGCAGACGTTTCTCGTTCAGCTTCATAAACTCGTTATAGCAGGCTTTTCCGGGACGCTTGTTCCGCTCCAGAAAAGCGGAAATACCCTCACCCGCCTTGGGTGTGGCATATTCTCCCTGAGCAGAGACCTCAAAAACAAGAAAAGTACAAAAGAAGATAGCCAGCAAGCAAAATATACGTTTCATATTCCCGTTATTCGTCATTTATTCGTATCGGCAGTAAATTTTCAACTGCTAAATTATTGCATTTTACCATTCACGCGTACAAATTTATATTTTTTTCCCTACTTTTGCGACAACTTACGCGTTTTAAAGAAAAGAAACTCTAAAAACAGATAGCATTATGGCAAAGCAATTCAAGCCGGAGACACTGTGCGTACAGGCAGGGTGGACTCCTAAAAAGGGTGAACCCCGTGTACTCCCCATTTATCAAAGTACAACTTTCAAATATGACACCAGCGAACAAATGGCTCGTCTGTTCGACCTCGAAGACAGCGGTTACTTCTACACCCGTCTGCAGAATCCTACGAACGATGCCGTTGCCGCCAAGATAGCCGCTCTTGAAGGCGGTGTAGCCGCTATGCTGACATCGAGCGGACAGGCTGCGAATTTCTATGCTATCTTCAACATCTGTCAGGCAGGCGACCACTTCGTATGCTCATCCACTATCTATGGCGGAACATTCAACCTGTTTGGCGTAACAATGAAAAAACTGGGCGTCGACGTGACTTTTGTCAACCCGGATGCGCCCGAAGAGGAAATCTCCGCAGCTTTCCGTCCGAATACCAAAGCCTTGTTCGGCGAAACGATCTCCAACCCAACGCTGGAGGTTCTCGATATCGAAAAGTTTGCCCGCATCGCCCACAAGCATGGGGTGCCGTTGATTGTAGACAACACTTTCCCCACTCCTATCAACTGCCGCCCGTTTGAATGGGGAGCCGATATAGTAGTCCACTCCACCACCAAATACATGGACGGACACGCCACCAGCGTAGGCGGCGCAATTGTAGACAGCGGTAATTTCGACTGGGACGCGCATGCCGACAAATTCCCCGGCCTCTGCACTCCGGACGAATCGTATCACGGGCTGACTTATACAAAAGCTTTCGGCAAACTGGCTTACATCACGAAAGCTACGGCGCAGTTGATGCGCGACCTCGGCAGCATCCAGTCTCCACAGAATGCCTTCTTGCTGAACCTCGGTCTGGAAACGCTGCACCTGCGTATGCCTCAACATTGCGGCAATGCTCAGAAAGTCGCCGAATACCTTTCTAAGAATGACAAAGTGGCATGGGTAAACTATTGCGGTCTGCCCGACAATAAATACTACGAGTTGGCACAGAAATACATGCCGGGCGGTTCGTGCGGCGTTATCTCCTTTGGGCTGAAAGGCGGTCGTGAGGTATCCATCAAATTTATGGATTCACTGAAGCTGGCTGCTATCGTAACCCACGTTGCCGATGCGCGTACCTGCGTGCTTCACCCTGCCAGCCATACGCATCGTCAGCTTTCTGACGAGCAATTGTTGGAAGCCGGTATCCGTCCCGACCTTATCCGCTTCTCGGTGGGTATTGAAAACGCGGATGACATTATCGCTGATATAGAGCAAGCGCTGAATGCGTAACCAAATAAATTTTGCACCACAGCGAAAAAGAAATATCGCTGTGGTGCAAAACCTTTTTTCAGATGGTTTCGGCCTGATAAGCCGGAAGTCTTATTCCACTTTCAACGTAATCGGCAAACTCGCCTTACCCTGATAGAATGTCCCTGCCTTAACGACCGAAGCATCGCACTTCACCGGCATTTCCCACAAAGCGGAATTTACAGTCGGTTCTGAACCATCCATTGTATAACGTATTTCAGCGCCTCGAATGGCTGTATTGGCGTAAAGTGTACCGTCTTTCACCAGCAATCCCGGATGCGGCAGGCGGAAATTGATACCGTTCTTCGCCCAATAAGGCATTTCCATATCACTGATTTTTTCATAATACAGCGCCAGCGCTTTGTCGAAAGCCTGTTGTTCCTGTGCGCCTCGCAGTTTTTCCCATGCCGGATAAGCATTCCAACCACGCTCTGCCAGTCCCATGATTTTCGGGAAAAGAAGATATTCCACACCGCTGAAGCTACGGATTGTTTCGGCAAACAGCTGACCTTGCACACCCAGAATATTCTTTCGGCCTTCTGCCGTCAGAACAGTTTTTCCTTTTTCCGCTTTATCCAAATCAACAGAATCCCCTGCTCCGTCCGTACGCAATGAACGATAGATGCTGAAAGGAAGCATGGAAAAAGAGATTGCCTCATCCACATAGCCGCCCCAGTCGAGCCCGCGCTCATCAGGATGCCCGTTGTAAGCCATATCCATATAGAAATTGCCCACATTGCAGAGAATCACCGGATAACCGTTGTTGGCAATCTGATAAACCACTTCATCGTAGCCCGGAACCGTATTCCAGCAGTACACGCCTGCCGCCTGAGTCCGCAATTGCCGGTGAGCCTCTTCGGTATGCCCCAAAGCCACTTCCTGCCACCCGCTGAACTTCAGACCGTTCCTTTGCATGATGCCGGCCATTTGCGTGATGAAATACTCTGCCAAATCATGCGGTTTCGTCATACCTTCCTCTTTCATCAATGCCCGGCACTTGGGAGAACCCAGCCATACGCCGCGCGCCACCTCATCACCACCAAGATGCACCGTAGTCAGCGGTACTCCGGCTTCCTCGTACATAGCCGCAAGTTCCTGAATCACTTTCTCCATAAAGCGGTAGGCGGAAGGCATGGCCACATTTATCACATTGTCCGTATAATACTGCACGGACGCATAGCGGGAAGTATCTTCCGGCTCACTCAACAGATATTCGGCAGCCTTTTCCATATCCGTATCCTTATACCTGTTGTAACGTGCTTTCATGGAAACGATAGCCGCACGGGCATGTCCGGGAGATTCTATTTCCGGTATGACGCGAATATGCCTTTCGGCGGCGTAACGTAGCAAACCGATAAAATCCTCGCGGGAGTAATGTCCGTTGCCTACCGTTGAGGCATCCGGGTCATAGCCGCCATCGTAACAGGGATAGAGGCATCGGCTCTCGTCAGTGGTATGTCCGCGACGGCTGCCTACGGCCGTCAGTTCTTCCAGTCCCGGAATTTCCAGACGCCATGCTTCGTCATCCGCAAAATGGAAATGAAGCACATTCATTTTGTAAGAAGCGAAAATATCCACCAGCTTTTTCAGATTGTCCGCAGTAGTGAAGTTACGGGCAATGTCTATCATCTGCCCGCGGTACAAAAGGTCGGGATAATCTTCCACGGACATGGCATCCAGCCGGTACGGCGCTTTTTTATCTTTCAGCATCGCCAGCAAAGTCTGCGTACCGTTGAAAACTCCGTGCGGCGTGGCGGCGCTGATTTTTATCCGGTCGCTGCCTATAACCATATCATAGTATTCATCGTTCACAGCTTTCGCCTTGTCGGCCAAAGTTTCCAAAGCAATTGTGACGGGAGCTTGACCAACTATCTCCAAACCATACAAGGCGGACAGTTTCTCTTTCAGCAGCTTCGCCTCGCCAGCGTACTCGTCCGGATAAACCAAAGCCACCTTACCGTCCAGCACAACACCACCCTCGGCAGGCGTTACTTTCTTTACCGACGGCAATATATCCGACTGCTTCAAAGCCGGCGCATGCGCCAAACGGAGGTTCGATTCGTATATCTTAACCGCATCCGGATAGCCGGGCAGTGATTCCGGCGAGGGCAGCCCAAGCGCATTCAGCGTTACGGGAAACGGCTTGCCTTCCTTACCGTCTGTCGCAGCTACCCAATAAGTACCCTCGGGCGCATGCGAGTTCCGGTCCAGCTTGTAAGAACACAGGAAAGTGATACGCATGGAATCGCCGGGTGCCAGCGAAGTGAAGCTTTCCGTCGGATACATCTTAAAGAAGTTTCCGTTCACCGGTTCCACCTTAACGGCAGGATTCCCTATCTGCTTCACATTGCGGGGAAGCTGTGAATAATAGATTGTCCAATCTTTGGGAAGAGGAGCATCGGAGATGTTTTTAAGAACAAAGGAGTTCTCATAATAGCCGGGAGCAATGTCGCTCGCCCCCATTTCCCAGGTCAGGGAAACCGGAGCTTCGGATTTGTCACTCGTTCCGCATCCCGTCCAAAACGGCACGGTGCAAAACAATAATCCTGCAAGAGGAAGTTTCAAAATTTTCATAAAATACTTGTGTTAAGTTAATAATCGGGGGTAATTACTTAAATCTACTGCCAAAAATAAGCATTTTTAGTTTATTTACTGATAAATCTAATAGAAATTATCAGTCACAAGCTACAATTTAGAACTTTTATCTCTAAATTTGCGACCAAATTATAACCATTTTAACTAATCTACCATGGCTAAGATAACCAAAGAAGCTGCCTTGCTTTATCACTCGCAAGGCAAACCGGGAAAAATTGAGGTAGTTCCGACCAAGCCCTACAGTACACAAACCGATCTTTCACTCGCTTATTCTCCGGGCGTTGCGGAACCTTGTCTCGAAATCGAGAAGAATCCGCAAGACGCGTACAAATATACAGCAAAAGGTAATCTGGTAGCTGTAATTTCCAACGGAACCGCCGTTCTCGGTTTGGGCGACATAGGCGCTCTCAGCGGCAAGCCCGTTATGGAAGGAAAAGGGCTGTTATTCAAAATTTATGCCGGTATCGATGTATTCGATATTGAAGTGAACGAAAAAGACCCCGATAAGTTTATCGAAGCGGTCAAGGCAATCGCCCCCACTTTCGGCGGTATCAATCTGGAAGATATCAAAGCTCCCGAATGTTTTGAAATAGAACGCCGTCTGAAAGAAGAGCTCGACATCCCCGTGATGCACGACGACCAGCATGGTACAGCCATCATCTCCAGCGCCGGACTGCTGAACGCCCTGGAAGTGGCAGGCAAGAAGATTGAAGATGTAAGAATCGTGGTGAACGGCGCAGGCGCTTCCGCCACCTCTTGCACCAAGCTATACGAGTCGCTCGGCGCGCGCCGTGAAAACATCCTGATGCTGGACAGCAAAGGCGTCATCACCAGCGACCGCGAAAACCTGACCGAACAGAAACGTTACTTTGCAACCGACCGTCGCGACGTGCATACCCTTGCCGAAGCCATCAAAGGCGCCGACGTATTCCTCGGCCTGTCCAAAGGCAATGTATTGACACAGGATATGGTGCGCAGCATGGCCGACCATCCCATTGTGTTCGCCCTTGCCAACCCTACTCCGGAAATATCTTACGAGGACGCCATGGCCGCACGCCCGGATGTATTGATGTCTACCGGCCGTTCCGACTATCCGAACCAGATTACTGAATGTACTGGAAAAGGAAGATATTGATTTAGTGGTCAGTGACA
>ENA-OPAW01000078-OPAW01000078.1-human-gut-metagenome-genome-assembly--contig:-NODE-78-length-54442-cov-5.656830_pt1 | contig 54442 bp, 50 predicted proteins | sample MGYA00241060_ERZ501436 | MGnify/ENA primary metagenome ERZ501436 (study PRJEB25962, sample SAMEA2042619) | human gut metagenome | biome: human gut; feature: human-associated habitat; material: faeces... | reverse complement strand
CCGTCCATGATGGTGACGGAGTAGCCCATGTCCTTCAGGTACTCTTCCAGATCGGAGCGGTACAGAGTCATGAAGTTATCAGCAAACTGATAGATGCAAACGCCGATGTTGGCAGAGCCGTTGGTAGCAGCGGCAGAAGCAGCGGTGGAAGAAGCAACGCTGGAAGCAGCGGTGCTGGTGGAGGAAGAGCCGCCGCAAGCGGTCATAGCAGCGGTAGCACCCACAACAGCAGATGCCTTCAGGAAGTCACGACGCGAAATCATTTTCATAATAATGTTCTCCTTCAATTCGTATCTCAGCATTTTCACAGGAGCAATCTTGCATGCACCTGTAATTCCTGTTCGTATTATACCCTTGCAGCACCCCACTGTTCAAGAGAACAAGTTCACAAGATTGAAGGAGTTCTTTTGTGCTATTTCAACAAATGCTTTTTGGGCCCGCCAATTTCTTTTCTCGAAACATCACAATTTTTCATACATTTGCAACCTCCCTACAAAAGCAAAAAAATTATGTCATTTTTCTCTCAAAAAGATTACAAAATGTTGCATCGTCCGGTTTTTGCAGATTTTTCATTTCTTGTATATCTTGAAAAATATTTTCAGGAATAGTTCATTCCTGTTCTTCCGCATTTTTTCGCCTCATTTCTGCAATTTTCTGCAAATCGCCTGTCATTCCCGGTTCCTGCCGCCCGGCTTTTTGCAAAGAAAATGCCCGGAAGCTTTCCTGAGCCTCCGGGCATCCCGATCCGAGTATCTTTTACAGGTGCAGCAGCATCTTTGCAATGTTGAAGTAGATCAGCAGCGTGGTGGTATCCACAATGGTGGTGATCAGGGGTGAAGCCATCACGGCCGGATCCACATGCAGCTTTTCTGCTGCCACGGGCAGAATGCCGCCAATCAGCTGCGAGAGCAGAACGGTGCAGATCAAAGTCAGGCACACCACCAGCGCCACCGGAGCCGCGATGCGGTCAAACACCAGCAGCTTTACAAAGTTGCACACGGCCAGCGTGCCGCCGCACAGCAAGGCTACGCGGCTCTCGCGCCAGAGGATGCGGGGCAGATCGTGGGGCTGGATATCGCCCACTGCCATGCCGCGGATGATGGTGGAAGTGCTCTGGCTGCCCGCGTTGCCGCCTGCGTCGGTCAGCATGGGGATGTAGGCGGTCAGCACGGTCACAGCGGCCAGTGCATCCTCGTATCCGCGGATGACCATGCTGGAGAAGGTGGCGCTGATCATTAAAAACAGCAGCCACGGTGCGCGGCTCTTGTACAGGTCCCACATACTCTGCTTGAAGTAGGGCTTGTCGGAGGGGCCGATTGCGTTCATCTTTGCAATATCTTCGCTGGCCTCGTCCTGCAGGATGCTGATAGCATCGTCAATGGTCACGATGCCCACCAGCCGGTTCTCGGCGTCCACCACCGGGATGGCCAGAAAGCCGTATTTCTCGAACAGGTTGGAAACATCCTCCTGATCGGTGGTGGTGCTCACGCTGACCACATTGGAATCCATCAGGTCCTTGATAGGCTCTTCTGTGTTCTTTGCCAGCACCAGCGCCCGCAGGGACACCACGCCGATCAGCCTGCGGCTGTCATCGGTCACATAGCAGTTGTTGATGGTCTCCTTGTCAAAGCCATTCCTGCGGATGGCCTCCATAGCCTGTGCCACGGTCATGTCCGGCCGCAGCTCCATCAGCTCGGTGGTCATCACGCCGCCGGCCGAGTCCTCCGGGTACTTGAGCAACTCGTTGATCATGCGGCGTGTGGTGGGGTCGGCCTGACCCAGAATGCGCTTGACCACGTTGGCAGGCATTTCCTCCACAAGGTCGGTGGCATCGTCCACGAACAGTTCGTCCACCACAGCCTTCAGCTCGGTATCGGTCAGGCCGTCGATCAGCTTCTGCTGGGTCTCAGGGGTCAGTTCGGTGAACACATCTGCGGCCAGATCCTTCGGGCACAGACGGAACAGCACCGGGAGCTTTTCTGCGGGCAGATCCTCAAACACCGCCGCAAGGTCGGGCGCGGGCAGAGTTTCCATCACATCCCGCAAGCTCTGGTATTTCTTGGCATCGTCCAGATTTGCCAGCATGGTCTTGAGGGTATCGATCGAGATTTCAGACATAAAAAAGCTGCCTCCTTTTCAGTGGCAGCTCTCGTTTCTTCTTTTCAGGGAACACAAACACGCACCGTGTGCATTCACACACAGCAGGGTCTGCGCAAAGCAGAAACGGCGGCTGCCATTATATAAAATAATCGGGGAGAAAGACTGCTGCTACTGCCAGCAGGTTCCATGACAACCACCTCGTTTTCCTGTTGTAAAAAGACACTTTTTGCATTTTCCGCCCATTACTTTACCACTGCTTTTTTGCCGCGTCAACCCCGCTTTTTAAATTTTTCCGTTTCTTTACAAAAAGTAAAAGTGCCCGATGACATTTTTCGTATCATCAGGCACTTTTATCCTGTCAGCGCATGTCCCAGGCGGGATGGAAGGCTCTTTGCTTACAGGGTCTCTACCGTATCAAACATTTCTTTTGCGGCTTCCACAGCATCCTTGCTGCCAAACACCACCCGCACGCCGTTTGCCATGGCGGCACCCAGCTCTGCGGCCTGCTCCTTCAGCAGTGCGGCATCCACCGCACACAGGGCCTTGCGGTCTGCCGCCATCATTTCATCAGTGATGCCGCAGAAATACCGGCGGTCCATCTCGCGGGCCTCAGCACGCGGCTTGCGGGGGGTGTCCAGCTTGGCCACAGTACCCACAATAAAATCGTTCAGGTCTTTTTCGGTGTACTCCCGTGCTGCCAGCTCTGCCGGGCCTTTTGCAAAGGCGTCGTAGCTTTCCTTTACATGGGGGTCGCGGTAGGTGTACAGGTATTCCACGCCGTCCGAGGAGAGCATTCCGGTGCCGTAAGCGCCGCCCACCTCGCGGATGTTGTGCCACAGGTATTCGTAGCTCATCACGCGGGCCAGCGCCTTGCGGTCGCTGCGGCGCTCCATGGGCCATGCCTGTACATCGTAGTTCACACCGCCGTCAATGATAAACGCTTCGTTCACCGGCGGTGTCAGCGGCTCCACATAGGGCTTTGCCGCAGCGCGGCCCTCGGCAGCAAAGCGGCTGTCCGGCAGCAGAGTGCGCAGCTTTGCAAGGGCATCCTCGCTGCCGTACAGGCTGACCGTCAGCTCCGCGTGCTGCAGCACCTCTGTGCGCAGGGCATCCAGCTTTTCGCCCAGTGCTGCCCAATTGCCGCGCTCCTGCACGCCGCACAGGAACTTGTAATAGCTCACGCCGCTGCAGCGTTCACTCACCGCACCGTCCACCGTGTAGTGGGCACTGGCGCGGGTGGCTGCGTATACGTTGCCCTGCTGGATGAACTGCTGTTCCATGTTCAACTTCTGCTGGCTCAGCACCCGTGCAAAAGCAGCTTCTGCCGCCGGGCCGGTAAGGATGGTATCATACAGCCATTCGCCGCCCAGCTCCACAGCCTTTTCCAGACTGCGTTCCAGCAGGCTCAGGCACAGGCTCAGCTTGGCGTGGCAGGGTGCACCCTCCTGCCGCCCGGTCCAGATGTCCAGCTGGGTGCGGCTGTCGCCCAGCCATGTGCTGCGCAGAGTGTTCAGCTGCTGAGCGGTGTGTTCGGTGCTGTCCAGCTCGTCCAGCACATCGGTCAGCAGGTCCAGATACGGCATGTCCTCAGGCTTCACATTACCGAGGTCATAGTAGAAGTTCAGGTACAGGCTGCCTGCCGAAGGGTGATGCAGCAGCTGTGCCCCGGCCAGAAGTTCCCGCTCGCCTGGGGCCGTCCTTGCTCCGTCGCCAAGGTCGGCAACGGTCAGCGGGTGCTCCAGCACAAGCTTGCCGTCGGTGCGGATGGGTTCGCCCTCCTCCTTTTCAGGCAGGGTGGGCACCTGCACCACCTGCACCGGAGCCGGTGCAAACAGCTCACGCAGCAGCTCATTGAACCAGCCATCGGCCATCTTTTCCCGCAGGGAAGCAAACAGCCTGTCCGTGTGCAGCAGCAGGGCAGGGTCGCCGGTGTGCAGCCAACCGGTGGAAGCGTTGATGGCATCCAGCACGCCGTCTGGCAGGGTGCCCGGGCGCTCCAGCGATGCAAACTCTGCTGCGTTCAGCGAAGCCAACAGCAGTTCCTGCGGGATGCCCTCGGCCAGAATGCCGTCCACCGCCTTGCGCACAGCGGCAGCGAACTTGCGGGCGCTCTCCTCGGTGGCACCGCGCAGCACCAGTTCCAGCACCGGCTGCAGGGTGCTGTCGTCAAAGCCAATGTCAATATCTGCGCCCAGCTTTTCGGCCAGCAGCGCCGCCTTCAGCGGGGAGTTATTGGTGCCAAGCAGGGCATCCAGCAGGATCTCCACGCCCAGCTGCCGCTCCCGGTCTGCAAAGGCACCGGTGTACCATGCCAGAGCACACTGCACCTCGTCCGGCTCCGGGTTTTCGGTATAGTAGGGCAGTTCCACGCAGGCACCCGCCTGCTCGTGCTGCACGGTCAGCTGCGGACGGCTGGTGCCCTTAGGCATTTTTGAAAGATAATCCCTGTCCAGCAGTTCCAGCTTTTCAGCCATATCCATTTTGCCATAGAGGGTAATGCAGCAGTTGTCGGCGCTGTAGTGGCGGTGATATACCCGCTTATACTTTTCATAGGTCAGCGCCGGGATGCTGGCCGGGTCGCCGCCGGAAACAAAGCCGTAGGCCGTATCCGGGAACATGGCCCGTTCCAGTGCATTTTCCAACTGAGCATCCGGTGCAGCCAGAGCGCCCTGCATCTCGTTGTACACCACTCCGCTCACGGTGCCGTCGGCACTGCGGTGCCAGCCCTCCTGCTCAAACACGCTCTTGTCCACCATGGCCAGCGGGCAGAACACCGCGTTCAGGTAGACATCCATCAGGTTTTTGAAGTCGGTCTCATTGGGCGTAGCGAACGGGTAGACCGTCTTATCCGGGAAGGTCATCGCATTCAGGAAAGATGCCATACTGCTTTTGAGCAGCTGCAAGAACGGCGAGGTCACCGGGTATTTTTCGCTGCCTGCCAGCACCGAGTGCTCCAGAATGTGGAACACGCCGGTGTCATCGGACGGGAAGGTGCCAAAGCCGATGCCAAACGCCTTGTTACTATCTTCATTTTCCACCAGCAGCACCGTGGCACCGCTCACATCGTGGGTAAGCACGGTCAGGGTTCCGTGCTGTTCAGGGCAGTCCTCGGTACGCACGAGGGTATAACCGGGAAATCGTTCCATTTCGTTTTCTCCTTTGTGGTTTTGAAATCGTTTGACACTATTGTATCATTCGCCGCTCAAAAAGACAATTACCGGTTTGTTAATAATAACCAGAAGAACGGTTTTTGATGATTTGCTTCCCGTTCAGAGCGTTTTCGCGTAGATTGAGTTTAATGCCTTTTGTAAAAAGCATTACCGCCAGGTATGTTCTCTTTTGGTTGCAAAAGAGAACCAGAAAACAACCAGCGATTTCAACGCGCTGGATCCATGAAAAAGGGGCTGCTCGCCCCTTTTAGACCCCAAAGCAGATGGGCTCCATACAAAAAATCCAAGTCGCTGCGCTAAAGGATTTTTTGTGTTCCGCCGATTTCGAGTCGCTTACGCGACGAGCTGTACGGGTAAGCTTGTGCGCTATCTGCTGACGCGAATGTTCCCGCAGGGAGCCAGTGCAGGCAAAATGTCGTTTGCCGTTACGCTCTTCCCGTGAAAAAGGAAACAAGCCGGCCCCGCAGGGCTGGCTTGTTTGCAAAATTATAAAATAATATTTCCTCTGATATTGCCAAAGCGAAAGCGTCGGCAATTTTAAATCGTATTTTTTACACCTGTTTTGCGCCCTCAGTCCGGCAGGACACCCGGAACAGCACAAAGCCCACTGCAAACAGCAGCGCCAGCATCCCAATGCCCACATTGGCGCTGCCGGTCAGCTGGCTGCCCACGCTCACGATCATGGTACCAAGGAAGGACGCGCCCTTGCCGCAGATGTCGAACAGGCCAAAGTATTCGCCGGATTTTTCAGCCGGGATGATCTTGGCAAAGTGGCTGCGGCTCAGTGCCTGCACGCCGCCCTGGAACATGCCCACCAGCACGGCCAGTACCCAGAACTGCCACTGGCTGGTCAGGAAGAAGGCGAACACCACAATGCCGGTGTAGGCCGCGATGCAGACCGGGATAAGCTGGCTGGACGGGTATTTTGCACTCAGCCGACCAAAGATCAGCGCCGAAGGGAAGGCCACGATCTGCGTTACCAGCAGGGCCAGCAAAAGGCCGGTGGTCTCCAGCCCCAGTGCCGTGCCGTAGGCGGTGGCCATATCGATGATGGTATACACGCCGTCGATGTAGCAGAAGAAGGCCAGCAGGAACCAGAACACCTGCTTATCCTCGCGCAGATGCTTGAGGGTGTGGCCGATGCGCACAAAGCTCTGCCGGATGGCGTGCTGCTCTACCTCCACATAGTTGATCTGCTTATAGTTCCGCAGCAGCGGCAAGGTGGTGCCCAGCCACCACACAGCGGTGATGAGCAGCGCCACGGAAAGGGCGGTCATCTGGCTCAGACCGATAGCCCCGCTGCCCAGCACCAGTGCCAGACACACCACAAAGGGCACGCAGCTGCCAATGTAGCCCCATGCATAGCCCTGCGAAGACACAACATCCATGCGTTCCGGGGTGGTCACATCGCCCAGCATGGAATCGTAGAACACCAGACTGCCCGAAAAGCCGATCTTTGCAAGGATGAAGATGATCAGGAACGGAAGCCATGTAGTGGCAAGGCCCATGGCACAGCAGCCTGCCACGCCCACGAACAGGCAGAGCATGAAGATGGGCTTTTTAAAGCCTCTGGTATCGGCCAGCGTGCCCAAAATCGGTCCCAGCACTGCCGTGATCACCGTGACCACCGAGCTTGCATAGCCCCAGTAGGCCAGATAGTTCACCGAACTCAATCCCCCGGCTTCGGCCAGCGCATTAAAGAAAATGGGCACCAGTGTGGCGATCATCAGCACAAAGGCCGAGTTGCCCACATCGTACAGGATCCACGCGCGTTCCAGCGGTGTCATCTTGAATTTTTCATGTTTCATCTTGTTTCCTCTCGCACCGCCGGGCGGTGCCCCCTCTTTTTGGATTTCACCATTTAAAATGGCCGCCGCATTCGCTTTGGCTATCTTCAGCGGAAATTTTATTTTGATATACCGATCTGGAAAATCCGCGGATTTTCCAGATCGGCTTTTTCACGGGAAAGGTCGTAAATACTGCCTGCATCTCACCCTATCGGCCCACTTAAAATTCCCCAAAGGTATGATCGTAGGCCTTATCCAGTGGTTCCTTGGTGTCCAGCTTTGCCACAAATTCCAGGATCAGCGTTTCTGCCAGCGGAAGCGCCTGCGCATACAGTTCTTCCAGCCGCTTGCCGCTCTCCACGCACTTCGGGTTCGGCTGCGGATCTGCCACAAGGCCGTGCAGCATGTCGTATTTGCCCACCACCTTCATGCCTGTCAGCACCACCCAGCGCTTGACAGGATTGGACGCCTGCAGCAGCCTGTGCACTGAGATCATGCCCTTGAGCGAGTCCAGTGCCACCTGCTCCGAGATGCCCTCGTAAAAGGGCGCGATTGCCTTTGCATTCTGTTCCGACGGGTGGATATGGCTGGCTGTGAAAAACTTCAGCGGGTCCAGCCCGTCGCGGCGCATGAGCATGTTGTCAAACTCGGTCTCGATCTCGCAGTGGGTCACGCCGCTTTCCCGGGTGAACTGCTCCACATACGGGTGGCAGGTGCTGTCCAGCGCAAAGTGGCATACAAAGCCCAGCGCATATGCCAGCGCAGCATCCCGGTCTGCCTCGCAGTGCACCACCCTGCGCGCCCGGTCAAAAAAGACCCGCCCCGGCTCCTCGTGCATGGCGTTGCCCAATGCACCCACCGGGTTGGACTTGGCAGCATGGTAATAAAACAGCAGGTCCGGCCCATGCAGGCCGATATCGTAAAGCTCACGGTTCTGTTCCAGCTGAGCACGCAGTTCATCCGGCAGATGTTCCAGCACATTGGCACCGAAGCGGCGGTGCGCATAAGTTGACGGCATGGCAGATTCCTCTCTTTCTCTCCGACAGGGTGCACAAAACGTCCCCCGGTTTTTGCGTTCTGTTTCAGTATAGCAGAAAGTTTCCCGACCTTCTACCCTTTTACGTCTGATTTTGGTAAAAAATTTGAATTATTTTGTGTTTTCGGCCAGTGGGCAGGCCGCGCAGCAAAAAAGGCACAGCCATCTGCAGACAGCTGTGCCTTCTCCCTTAAAATTCAGACTTTTTCGTAGCCCTGCGGCATCTCGTTCTTCCGGTTGCGGTCCATCAGGGTGCGCAGCGCGTCGCTGGCGCTCATGCCCTCCTTCACGATGGCGTTCACCGTCTGCACAATGGGCATTTCCACATTGTACTTTGCTGCCAGCTCCATAGCGGCAGGCAGTGCATTGATGCCCTCCACCACCATGCCGACCTCCTTCACGGCCTGCTCCGGGCTTTTGCCCTTGCCGATCAGAATGCCCGCACGATTGTTGCGGCTGTGCATACTGGTCGCCGTCACGATCAGGTCGCCGATACCGGCCAGACCCGCAAAGGTGTGGATGTTGCAGCCCATGGCCACGCCCAGCCGGGCGATCTCGGCAATGCCGCGGGTGATGAGGGCTGCGCGGGCGTTGTCGCCGTAGCCAAGGCCGGTGGAGATGCCAACACCCAGTGCAATCACATTCTTCAGCGCGCCGCTCAGCTCCACGCCCTTGATGTCGGCGTTGGTGTACACACGCATACAGGTGTTGCTGAACACATCCTGCACATACTCGGCAGCGGCTTCATCCGGGCAGGCCGAAACGATGGTGGTGGGCATGTCAAGCGCCACCTCTTCCGCATGGGTCGGGCCGGAAAGGGCCACCAGCTTTGTGTTTTGGGGGCCACCCTCTTTGTTCAGCTCGTCGGCAATGACCTCAGTCATGGTATATAAGGTGTCCGGCTCCATGCCCTTTGCAACGTCCACAAGGATCTGGCCGTCCGGGATGTAAGGCCGGGCCTTGGCCGTGGTGGAGCGCACAAATACCGACGGCACTGCAAACAGCAGCACATCCTTGCCAGTGCACACTTCCTCAATGCTCTTGGTAAACTGCAGCTCTTCCGGGATCTTCATGCCCGGCAGATTGGGGTGCACCCGCGTAGCGGAAAGGTTCTCCACCTCAGCCGGAAGCGCCGACCACACCTGCACATCATTGCCGCTGACACACAGCATCCGTGCCAGAGCCATGCCCCAGGTACCTGCACCCAGAACGCCAATTTTTTTCTTTGTCACGTTCGTGTCCTCCGTGTCTGCACCGCGCAAAGGGCACTGCGCCCTCTGCGGTGAATTTGCGCCTGTGCCGGGCCAAGCCCGGTGCGCGTTGTTATGTTCATTGTACACGAAAGCCGGTGCGCCGTCAACCGCTTGCCGCATTGCACAAAGTTTTCCAGATGGGTCGTCCGTTTTTGTACACATCACGCGTTTTGAGCAAACCGTTTGCACTCCATCCGGATTCATGCTATAGTATTCTGGTAGGTTTTGTAGGAATTTGGCAAAAAGCCTTGACTTCAAGTGTACTTCAAGGTTTATAATACCTTTATTCCGGACAACACAGAGAGTATCCGAACACCGTTCTGAGGGAACATTTTTCATGTTTGAAGCATTTCTTTCCAACCGCACGGTCAGCGTGCTGGCGGAGGCCCTGCCCCGTATCCTTACGGCAGGCCTTACCATGACCATCCCGCTCACGCTGGTCTCCTTCTTTTTTGCCATGATCATTGCCGTGGCCGTCGCGCTGGTGCAGTACGTCAATGTGCCGGTGCTGCGGCAGATCGCACGGTTCTACATCTGGGTCATCCGCGGCACGCCGCTGCTGGTGCAGCTGTTCATCATCTTTTATGGTCTGCCCAGCGTGGGCATCATGCTGGACGCTTTCCCTGCTGCGGTCATCGCCTTTGCCTTCAACGAGGGTGCCTACTGTGCCGAGACCATGCGCGGCGCACTGGAAAGCGTGCCGCAGGGCCAGCTGGAAGCCGGTTATTGCGTGGGCATGAGCTGGTGGCAGATCATGCGCCGCATCGTGCTGCCGCAGGCCCTGCGCACCGCAGTGCCCGCCCTCTCCAACTCGCTCATCGGCATGATCAAGGACACCTCGCTGGCCTCCAACATCACGGTGGCCGAGCTGTTCATGGCCGGTCAGCGCGTGGCCGCCCGCACCTACATCTTCCTGCCCATCTACTGTGAGGTGGCCGTGGTGTATCTGCTGTTCTGCACGGTCATCACCAAGCTGCAGTCACTGCTGGAGCGTCGGCTCAACGCCCACGGCTTCCAGTAAGAAAGGAGTGTGGCAACCATGTCCATGTTAGAGATCAAAAACGTCCACAAATCCTTTTTCACCTACACAAAGCCCCGCCTGCAGGCAGGCATCTTCCACCGGCCCGGTGCACGCAAAGTGACCAGTGAGCTGCAGGTGCTGCGCGGCGTGGACCTGACCGTGGAAAAGGGCGATGTAGTGGCCATCCTCGGCCCCTCCGGCTCCGGCAAGACCACCCTGCTGCGCTGTCTGAACTTTCTGGAGACTGCCGACGCAGGCCAGCTCACCTTTGACGGCGAGACGTTCGACCTTGCCAAGGCCAGCCGCGCCGACATTGCCCGGCTGCGCAAAAAGACGGCCTTTGTGTTCCAGAACTACAATCTGTTCCGCAACAAGACCGCCCTGCAGAACGTGACCGAGGGCCTCATCATTGCCCGCAAAATGCCCAAAGAGCAGGCGGATGCCGTTGGCATGAAGATGCTGGAAAAGGTGGGCCTTGCCGACCGAGCCGACTACTATCCGCGCCAGCGTTCCGGCGGCCAGCAGCAGCGCGTGGCCATTGCCCGGGCACTGGCATCTGACCCGGAGATCATCTATTTTGACGAGCCGACTTCGGCCCTTGACCCGGAGCTGACTGGCGAAGTGCTGGCCGTGATGCGGCAGCTGGCCGAAGAGGGCATGACCATGCTGGTGGTCACCCACGAGATGGGCTTTGCCCGCAATGTTTCCTCCAAGACCGTTTTCATGGAGAACGGCGTGGTAGTGGAGCAGGCTCCCTCGCATGAATTTTTCGCCAACCCCAAAGAGGAGCGCACCCGCGAATTTTTGCGGAAGATCGCTCACACCGAGTGAGATTACCATTTAGAATGGCCTCCGCTTACGAGTTGCGGCTCCCTGCATCTGCTTCGTGCCTTGGCGCGGCACTCGCATCTTGCAGGCCGCGGCCCCAACAGCTCCTCCCTGTTTCTGCCACAGGCAGCGGTCATCGCTGTTGCGCTCTAGCCATAATCAGCGGGATTTTGTTTTTATTTCGTGTTTGTCGCGGCCTCGACGCTTGTCAGGGCAAAGCCCTTCCATCTGCTAACGCAGATTGCTCGCCTGCTTGAAAGCCCCACTGGGGCTTTCATTGCGGCGCAACCGCAGGGCCGCTCCAAACACATTTTCACCAAAAGGGTCGTAATGGACAGCTGCATCTGTCCCAGCAGGACGGCGGGAAGTTTCTCTGAGGACCGTCCGCTGGGGTGGGCCCCTGTTGCCGAAGGCAATAGGGCGGACGATAGAATGGCCTGCAACAGCAGTGACCGCCGCCTGCGGCGGAAACAGGGAACCGCTGTTGGGGCAGCGGCCAGCAAGATGCGAGCGGCAGCGAAGCAGATGCTGGGTGCCGCAACCCGTATCTCGCGTCCGAGGAGAAAGCTTCCCGATGACCTGCCAACTTATAGTATCTACTGAAAGGACTTATCATTATGAAACGCAGAACCTTTATTTCTCTTATGAGCGTTATGGCCGCTGCCGGCGTGCTGACTCTGTCCGGCTGCTCCAATTCTTCCGGCAGCACCGCTGCTTCCGGTACTGCTGCATCTGTGGCTCCTGCTGCCGGCGACCAGCTGTCCAACATCCAGTCCAGCGGCAAGCTGATCGTTGCACTGGAAGGCGCATGGCAGCCCTGGAGCTACCACGACGAATCCGATACTCTGGTGGGCTACGATGTGGAAGTCTCCCGCGCCATTGCCGAAAAGCTAGGCGTGGAGCCGGAATACGTGGAAAGCGACTGGGACAGCCTGTTTGCCGGTCTGGACGCAGGCCGCTACGACATCGTGTGCAACGGCGTGGAAGTGACCGATGAGCGCGCCAAGACCTATGATTTCACCGAGCCCTACGGCTACATCCACACTGCCCTTGCCGTCCGCAAGGATAACGACGAGATCACCAGCTTTGAAGACCTGAAGGGCAAGACCACCGCCAACAGCCTTGCTTCCACCTACATGGAACTGGCCGAAAGCTACGGTGCCACCGTACAGGGCATCGACACGCTGGAAGAGACCATCCAGCTGCTCACCGCAGGCCGCATCGACGCCACCCTGAACGCCGATGTCTCCTTCTACGATTACCTGAACGTCCACCCGGACGCAGATTTCAAGCTGGTGGCCCAGACCGAGGATGCATCCCACGTTGCCATTCCTCTGCGCAAGGGCGATGCCAGCGCCACCCTGCTGGATGCCATCAACACCGCCATCGACGAGCTGCGTGCCGACGGCACCCTGAAGGAGCTGAGCGAAAAGTATTTCGGTCAGGATATTTCTGCGGAGAACTAAAGCTTTTCTCAAATCGTAAAAGACCCTCAGTCCTTTGAAAGCTAAGGATCGAGGGTCTTTTTATTATTATACTAACTGCTTTTTATGTGTTTTTACTTTTGTCCGGTATAACAGTTCTGCAAGAAGCATCGATAATCCCAGCACCAGAAACGTTCTGCACACTCCCCATACATCACCATCTATATGGATCTGAAAAATCAAGGTGGTATAAATCATCAGATGGTAGCAGTAAACTTCAGCAGACAGCTCCCTGCCAATATGAACCAATACCTTTTTCAGTCGTTCCGACATCCATGCAAAACTTGTAAAATGTCCCCTGTTCAGAATTGAAAGCACTGCCAGCACCGTGCTGAAATAAATTTCTTTCTTTCCAAAAGCATGAGCCTCCAGAACGCTCATCACAAGCCAAAAAGCTGTCGGCAGTTTAAACATCGCGGGCAGCCTATTCTTTTGGGCATATATTCCAATCAGAATAAACGGCATTCCTTCAAAAAGCCAGTTCCGATACCATGCCAACTTTTGTGGAACAACTGCCTGCAAGATAAGCATCACCGCCAAAAGCACTATGCCAATTTTATTGCCATATTTTTCCAAGTTAAAATCTTTGCACAGTTTTTTCCAGCAGTAAAGCACTACGTAGCAGTTCAGCATGGCAAACAGCCACCATAAATGCCATGCGTAGCTGTCTACCAGACTATTACTGTTATACACCAGCAGCTTTAAAATTTCAGAAATGCTGAATTTTTCTGAAAGCCATTCAGGAATAAATGTTCCCACAGACAGTTCCACTATCACTGCAAACAGGGTGTACGCTGCACCAACTCGGAGCAGCATATGTGCCGTCTTTTTTATTTTGCCTTTCAGCTGTTCCACCTGCTGTTCGGAGTCATCGGTTCGGAACAGATACCAGCCGGACACCGAAAAGAAAAACGGTACACCGATCCGCGCTGCCGCCGTTAAAATCCATCTGGCAGCACCAGGAAATGGGCAGTGAATAAATACCACAAGGGTGCATGCTAAAGCTTTCCAGATATAAAAATAATCACTTTCCTGTTTTGTTTTGTCCATAGTCTTCTTTCATTATGCATGAAAATAATCGTAGATGATCTGTGCTGTCTGTTTGCCCACGCCGGGGGTGTTTTCCAGCTGGTCAGGCGTGGCTTCCTTCACGGCGGTCACGCTCTTGAACTGGGCCATCAGTGCCTTTGCCGTTTTGGGGCCGATGCCGGGGATCTCTGTCAGGGTGGAGGAATAACTCTTCTGCTTCATCTGCTGCTTGCGGTAGGCATTGGCAAAGCGGTGGGTCTCGTCCTGAATGGCCGTGATAAAGGTAAAGGTGCCCCGGTTCATATTGATGGCAATTTCCCGGCCGTCGCTGTCCACAATGGCGCGGGTGCGGTGGTGGTCGTCCTTCACCATGCCGTAGAGCGGCACATCCGCAAGGGCAGTCCTGGCCAATGCTTCTTTTGCCGCGCTCACCTGCCCCCTGCCGCCGTCCATCAAAAGCAGATCCGGCCTCTGCCCGAACCAGTTGCTGCAGGGTTCTCCCTTTTTTGCAAGCTCTGCGTACTTTTCGTACTCTGCCGCCCGCCGGGAGACGGTCTCCGCCAGTGATGCATAGTCGTCCGTGCCCGCCACCGTCTTCATTTTGAATCTGCGGTAGCCCGCCTTGTAGGGCTTGCCATCCCTGAAGGTGACCATGCCGCACACGCTGGAGCCATCGCCCCAGTTGGAGATATCGTAGCTCTCAATGGCCCGGGGCGGCTTTGCAAGGCCCAGCACCTGTGCCAGCTCGTCCAGCAGTTTTTCCTCCCGGGCGTAACGGCCACTCTCCCGGGCAAGGCGCTCCACCGCGTTGGTGTGGGCCATCTCCACCAGATGGGCCTTATCGCCCCGCTGGGGCACATACAGCTGCACCTCATTGCCGCGCTTTTCGTTCAGCGCCTGCTGCAAGGCATCGCTGTCCGGCGGCAGCTCGTCCACCGCAATGATCTTGGGGATCTGTTCGTCATCCAGATAATACCGGGGCAGAAATTCCTCCCGCACGGCGGCAATGTCCGAGGTATCGTGGAACAAAAACTCCCGCTTGTCGGTCAGCCGTCCGTCCCGGAAGCGCAGCACCGCCGCACACACGCTGTCCGGCGTGCCTGCCAGCGCCACCACGTCCATCTCCACATCCGGGTCCACAATGACCTTCTGCCCGGCGCTCACCTTGGTGATGGCTGCGATCTGGTCCCGCAGCAGGGCCGCCGTCTCAAATTCCAGCCGGTCCGAGGCCTCCTGCATCCGCTCATTAAGGATCTTCAGGATGTCCTTTTTGCCGTAGCGGATCAGGTGCACAGCGCTCTTGACGGCCTGATTGTAGTTTTCGCAGCTGATCCTGCCGCTGCACACTGCCATGCACTTGCCGATGTGCGCATTCAGGCAGGGGCGTCCTTTGCCGATCTCCTGCGGGAAGCGCTTATTGCAGCGCGGCAGCAGAAAGGCATCCATGGCCGTTTCCGCCATCTGCCGGGCCGCAAAGCTGGAGGTATAGGGGCCGATATACTCGGCATCGTCCTCCTCCTTTTGCAGCACGAAGGAGAGCCTGGGCCATGGCTCCTTTGTCACCTTGATATAGCTGTAGCCTTTATCATCCTTGAGCAGGATGTTATACTTCGGCGTGTGAGCCTTGATCTGGCTGGCTTCCAGCACCAGCGCTTCAAACTCGCTCTGGCAGACGATCACGTCAAAGGCATAGGCATGGGCGATCATCTGGCTGACCTTGTTGTCGTGGGGCACGCCCTCGCGGAAGTACTGGCTCACCCGGATGCGCAGCCGCTTTGCCTTGCCGATATAAATGATGGTGTCTGTCTTATCCCGGATGATATACACGCCGGGCAGCAGCGGCAGCATACAGGCTTTCTGATACAGTTCAGCTTTGGTCATGGATTCTCCTTGAAAAACAAAAAGCGGCAGGTTCCCCCGCCGCTCCATTTATAGACACAAATTACTCAGCAAAACCGGACTCCACCAGCTTGATCAGGCCGTCAACAGCAGCCTGCTCATCAGCGCCGTCAGCGATGATGCGGATGGTGGTACCGCCCACGATGCCCAGAGACAGAACGCCCAGCAGGCTCTTTGCGTTCACGCGGCGTTCTTCCTTCTCGACCCAGATGGAAGACTTGAACTCGTTAGCCTTCTGGATGAAGAAGGTAGCCGGACGAGCGTGCAGACCAACCTGATTTTCAACGGTAACTTCTTTCACGTACATAGTAAAGCGCTCCTATCTAATATCGTTTTGGGTATAGAATCTGTATCCTGTGCCTGTTGCGTTACGATTATTTTAGCGCAAGTCGAAACGGTTGTACAGCCCCCCGGCGCATTTTTGGCGGTTTCTCCAATGAAAAGCGGCCCATTTTTCATTATTTATACAAAGATAATAAAATTATTCCCCGAAGGTTAGAGGGTAGATACAAAAGTTTTCAACATTTTTTCGACCATCGGGCAATATCTCGGCCGTTTTTGTGCGTTTCCAGCACCATACCCTCCGGTCCGAGCATCCATTTTCGTGCCTTTTTCGCTGTCCGATGCACCTGCAGCTGCCGCCCGGAGTTACTTCTGTGCGCTGCCCTCGTACCGCATCCAGACCAGCGCGCACTTTTTCACCACAGCCGGATATTGCTCCGGCGTGAACTCCAGCTCGGTGCCGCTGGTCAGCTTCCAGCCCATGCGGGTGTAAAGCGCTATGGCGCGGGTGTTGGTGTTCAGCACGCTCAGCACCGGGTGCGGGTGCTCCGGAAGCTTCCTGCGGGCAAAGTCCAGCATCTTCATGCCAATGCCCCTGCCGCGGGCTTTTTCAGTGACGAACAGATGTTCGATGTGCCCCACCTTGTGGTTGATGCTCACGATGCCGTCCGGCACATCCTTGGTGGTGTGCAGGTAGCACACCCAGCCTGCGGCCTTTTCCTGCCGCAGCTGCAAAAGATATTCTTCCTCGTTGAGGCTGGCACAGTATTCCGGGGTCCAGTTCTCGGCACAGGTCGCACGCCGTCCCTCCACAAAGATGCGGGCGGCAGCAGCAAACTGCTCGTCGGTCTTGACAAGGCGCATGTTCTCGCCGCGCTTCCATTTGGGCAGCTCGGTCACAGGGTGGGTCTCACACCACTTCTCGTACAGCTCCGGGCGGCGCAGGCGGGTGCGCTCCCGGCTCTGTTCCCCGCGCCATGCATCGATCTTCTGGTGGTCGCCGCCCAGCAGCACCTGCGGCACGGCGCGGCCTTCCCACACCTCGGGGCGGGTGTACTGGGGATACTCCAGCAGGCCGTCCCAGTAGCTTTCTTCCTCGTAGCCCTTCTGCTCAGCCAGCACGCCGGGCTTCAGGCGCAGCACACTGTCCGCCACCACAAGGCTGGCCAGCTCGCCGCCGGTGAGGATGTAGTCACCGATGGAGATTTCTTCATCCGCAAAAGCATCGATCACACGCTCGTCGATGCCCTCATAGTGGCCGCATACCAGTGTCAGGTTATCGTACTGGGCCAGCCGCTTTGCGTGCTCCTCGGTGTAGCGCTGGCCGCCTGCCGTCAGGAACACGATATGCGGGGCCGGACGGCCCTGTGAAGCCACTTCCTGCTGCACAGCACGCAGGCAGTCTGCGATGGGCTGAGCGTACAGCACCATGCCGCAGCCGCCGCCGTAGGGGTAATCGTCGGTCTGCTTCTGTTTGTTCAGGGTGTAGTCCCGGATCTGGTGGCAGTGGGTCTCAATAAAGCCCTTCTTTGCCGCGCGCCCGATGATGCTGGCATCCAGCACCTGCTGGCACATTTCCGGGAACAGGGTCACGATGTCCACACGCATTCCCATGGCTCACTCTTCCTCCCGTTCGCTGTCAAAGTCATCGTCCAGCAGGCCCGGAATGGGGGTGACGAGGAGATAGCCCTCCGGCGGGTTGCGCTCTTTCAAAAAGGCATCCACGCCCGGGAACATGTATTCCTTGCCGTTCGGTGCTTTGACGGTGTAGATATCCTGTGCACCGGGGTGATCCACGCTGGTCACAACGCCGTACACCCTGCCGGTGTCGGCATCCCGCACTTCGCACCCGATCAGGTCGGCCACATACCAGCGGCCTGCGGGCAGGGTGGCATCATTGCGGTCAAAGTAGAACACCTGCCCCCGCAGCGCACGGGCAGCATCCATATCGTCCACGCCTTCCAGCTGTAGCAGAGCCATCTGGCCCTGTGCGCGGATGGACACGATCTTATAGGCCCTGCCGCCCTGTGCCGAAGGGTACAGTCTGCCCACCTTTTTCAGAAAGTTGACGCCGTCGCACCAAAGCTCCAGCTTCATTTCGCCGCGCACGCCGTGGGTGGTCACGACCTTGCCCGCTTCCAGATATTGCTGCATAATCTTGCTCCTATAATCAAAAAGGCCCCTTGCCGCAAGGGCAAAGGGCCTGTAGGGTGCTCAGTCGATCTCAACAAGGACCTTTTCATCGACCCGCACAGCAGCCGCGCGCATCACCACACGAATGGCTTTTGCGATCCGGCCCTGCTTGCCGATGACACGGCCCATATCTCCCTCTGCCACGCTCAGGTGGTAGACGATGGTGCCGTCCTCGCGAGGCTCGTCCACCGTGACCTTAACGGCTTCCTTATCCTCCACGAGACCGCGGGCAACTGCCAGCAACAGCTCCTGCATGAGTCAGCCCTCCCTACTTACAGAACGTTGGACTTCTTCAGCAGGACGCGAACGGTATCAGTGGGCTGTGCGCCGTTGGCGATCCACTGCTTTGCCTTCTCAGCGTCGATCTTGATCTCGGAAGGCTCCTTGTTGGGATCGTAAGTGCCGATTTCTTCGATGAAACGGCCGTCACGGGGGAAGCGGCTGTCAGCAACAACAACACGATAGAAGGGAGCCTTCTTGGCGCCAACGCGGCGCAGACGAATCTTAACTGCCATGGTAAATATCCTCCAAAAATTGTTTTGTGCGGCCCTTGCGGGCGCATGTTGATTATATTGTACAAACCCGCAAGGGGGTTGTATCACAAAAATTATTTCAGTCCGCGGAAGGCATTGGGGTTGCCCATCATGCCGCCCAGGCGGCGGGCAAAGCCCTTGGGGCTTTTCTTGAACTGCTTCATCATCTTCTGCATCATTTCAAACTGCTTGAGCAGCTTGTTCACATCGGCCACGGTGGTACCGCTGCCGGCCGCGATGCGGCGCTTGCGCTTGGGGTTGATGATGGAGGGCTTCTCGCGTTCTTCCTTGGTCATGGAATAGATCATGGCCTCGATGCGGTCGAACGCCTTTTCATCGACCTGACTGGGATCGATGCCGCTGCCGCCGGGCAGCATGCTCAGCATCGCGCCTGCACCGCCCATCTTGCGGATCTGTGCGAACTGGTCCAGCATGTCGTTCATGTCGAACTTGTTCTCCATCATCCGCTTGGCGGTCTCTTCAGCTGCCTTTTCGTCTGCTGTCTCCTGTGCGCGCTCGATCAGGCTCAGCACATCGCCCATGCCAAGGATGCGGCTTGCCATGCGGTCCGGGTGGAACACATCCAGATCGTCCAGCTTTTCGCCGGTGCCCTGGAACTTGATGGGCTTCCCGGTGACGGCCAGCACCGAAAGTGCCGCACCGCCGCGGGTATCGCCGTCGGTCTTGGTGAGGATGATGCCGTCGATGCTCACCTTCTCGTTGAAGGTCTTGGCAACGTTCACAGCGTCCTGACCGGCCATGGCGTCCACCACCAGCAGGGTCTCGTCCACAGGAACGGCTTCCTTGATATCCACCAGCTCCTGCATGAGCACATCGTCGATCTGCAGACGGCCGGCGGTATCCAAGATCACGATATCATTGCCGTAATCCTTGGCGTGTGCCAGCGCCTTTTTTGCAATTTCCGGCGGCTTTGCGCCCGGCAGGGTGAACACCGGTGCGCCCGCCTGTTTGCCCACCACCTGCAGCTGATCGATGGCCGCAGGGCGGTAAATATCGCAGGCCACCAACATAGGGCGGCGGCCTTGTTTGATAAAGTACTTTGCCAGCTTTGCGGCGTGGGTGGTTTTACCGTTGCCCTGCAGGCCGCAGAGCATGATGATCGTCTGGCCTTTATTCTTGATGTTCAGGCGGGCCGCTTCGCTGCCGCCCATCAGGGCAACCAGCTCTTCGTTGACGATCTTGACCACCTGCTGTGCCGGGGTCAAGCTCTCCATGACCTCCTGACCCATGGCGCGCTCGGACACCTTTGCACAGAAGTCCTTGGCAACCTTGTAGTTGACATCGGCTTCCAGCAGGGCCATGCGCACCTCACGCATCGCGGCCTTGATATCTGCCTCGGTCAGCTTGCCGTGACCGCGCAGCTTTTTGAACACACCGGCAAGGCGGTCGGTAAGGGATTCAAATGCCATTGTACGGTGCTCCTTTCACAGGTTTCAGCTCTCGTTTGCTTCGTCGATGGAGCGGATGAGCTTTAACATTTTGGTCAACTGGTGTTCGTACTCGGTGGTGGTCAGGCCCTGCGGGCCGGTGCACTCGAACCGTGCATCGATCACCATTTGCTCCAGCTCTTCCAGCTTCTGCTGCACGCGGCGGTAACGCGCCGCAAAGCCGACCTTTTTCTCCAACTCCTTCAGCGCGTTCTCGCCATGCTTGATGGCATCCCGCGCACCTTGACGGGTGATGCCGAAGTTCTCGCCGATCTCGCTCAGCGAAAGGTCATCGTTGTAATACTGGCGCAGCATTTCGCGCTGTTTCTCGGTGAGCACCTCGCCGTAAAAGTCCAGCAGATAGCCCATTTCCAGATCTTTTGCCATCCTCTGATCCCCCGGTTTTGTGCCTGTACTTTCGAGAAGTGATGTAAAGTTCATTTGCTTTACGGATGAAGTATAGCAGATGCACCGCATCCTGTCAAGAGCCTTTCGGAGATTTTTCCAGAAAATCCGCCAAAAATTCGCCGTTTTTGCTAAAACGCATCTTGACGCGCGCAGTCCTTTTGCGTTAGGATAATATTGTTGTATCCCATGAAAGGAGGGTCTTCGTGCCGATCTACCCCAATTTTTACCAGACGCTCAGCGCCTGCCCCATCGTGGAGCTGCGCGGCTATGCTGCCGCCTGCGGGCTGAAGGGACGGCTGTATGCCTATCTGGACTTTGCAGGCCCCACCGGCACGGCCCGGGACGGCCTTGCCGAAGGGATGCTGGCCCTTGCCATTGAAAAAAAGGAGCTGATCTCCGGTCAGCCCATCATTGAAGCGGCCTCCGGCCCGTTTGCCGCTGCGCTCACGCTGGCGGGCCTGACCGCCGGTCACCCGGTGGTTCTGGTGATGCCGGAGGATGCCCCCGCCCTGCGGCAGGAGACCCTGCTGCGGCTGGGTGCGCAGATCCGCCACAGCCCGGCCCGCAGCGGTGTGAACGGTGCCCGCCGTCTGGCGGCACAGACCGCCGCCGCCAACGGCTGGTACTACATGGACTGGCTTGCCAACGATGATAACCCGGAGTACCACCGCCGCGTTACCGGCCCTGCCATTGTGCAGAGCATCGCGCGGGAGGGCAAAAGCGCCGTGGACGCTATCGTGATCGGCGTGGGCAGCGGCGGCACCGTGACCGGCGTGGGCGAGACCATCAAGGCATGGACGAACGATGTGCGCATCGCCGCCGTGGAGCCTTACGAATCGCAGGCGCTGGGCGGCGGCCTGACCGGCCCCCACGGCATCAGCGATCTGGGCTACGGCTTTGTGCCGGAAAACTTCAACGCCTATGTGGTGGACAACGTGGTGGCGGTGAACACCACCGATGCGCAGCGGGCCGCGCAAAAGGTGCTGCGCACCGATGCCATCCCGGCTTCGGTGGCATCCGGTGCCGTTTTGCAGGCGGCCGCACAGCTCATCCATGTAGGTGCCAGCCGCTCTGCCCTTGCCATCCTGCCCGGACGGCAGATCGTAAATACATTATAAGGAGAAATCATAGAGTTTCCATGACAAACGACATGACAAAGGGAGCCATTACACCGCTCCTGATCCGTTTTACCATTCCGCTGGTACTTGGCAACCTGTTCCAGCTCACCTACAACGCCGCCGACAGCATCATCGTGGGCAAGTTCGTGGGCGAGGAAGCTCTTGCCGCCGTCGGCACTTCCAACCCGCTCATGACTCTGGCCATCCTGTTTATCAACGGCATGTGTCTGGGTGCCGGCATTCTGGTCAGTACCGCATTCGGTGCCGGTGATACCCAGCTGATGGAGCGTCAGGTGTCCACCACCGCCATTGCAGGCACCGTGTTCTCGCTGGCATTCTCGGCGCTGTGCGTCATTCTGGCCACGCCCCTGCTGCGGCTGATGCAGGTACCCGCCGATATCCTGCCCATTGCGGTCAGCTACCTGCGCATCGTGTTTGCAGGCCTGATCTTCACCTTCTTCTATAACTTCCTTGCCGCCACCATGCGTGCACTGGGCGACAGCAAGAGTGCCCTGTATTTCCTGATGATCAGCTCTGTGCTGAACATCGGCGGCGACCTGTTCTTTGTGCAGGCGCTTGGCTGGGGCAGCGAGGGCTGTGCCCTGTCCACCGTCCTCAGCGAGGCCATGTGCTGTGTGCTGTGCGTGCTGTACATCCGCTGGAAAGTTCCCGTGCTGCAGCTGGGCCGCCGTTGGCTGGTATTCGACGGCAAGCTGCTGCGCAAAACCGTCTGCTACGGCTGGGCCAGCGCCATGCAGCAAGCCACCGTGCAGCTTGGCAAGATCGCGGTGCAGGCCATCGTGAACACCATGGGTGTCAACGCTATGGCTGCCTTTACCGCTGCTTCCCGCATTGACGACTTTGCCTACACCCCGCAGCAGAACATCGGCCACGCCATGACCACCCTCATGGCGCAGAACCGGGGTGCCGGCAAGCACGACCGTGTGAAGCAGGGCTTCCATTGCGGTATGCGCATCGAAGCCGCTTACGGCGTGCTGATCGCCGTTGTATGCTTTGCCGGTGCGCCCTTTATCATGAAGCTGTTCGTCACCGACCCGGAGGTCGTCCATCTGGGCGTGCGCTTCCTGCGCACGGTTTCCCTGTTCTACCTGATGCCCGCAGCCACCAATGGCATTCAGGGTTTCTTCCGCGGCATTGGCGATCTGAAGGTCACGCTGGTGTCCAGCACCTTCAACATGGTGTTCCGTGTGGCGGCAGCTGCGGTGTTCGTGCTGGTGTGGAAAATGGAGATCGAAGCTCTGCCTTACAGCTATGCGGTGGGCTGGGTCGTCATGCTGCTCTACGAGCTGCCCATGCTGGTTCGGTATCTGCGCAGCCATGGAGACGAATTATGATCGTTTTATTGGATTTGTGATACGAAAAAAGGCTCTGCATCACAAGGATGCAGAGCCTTTTTCGTATTAAACTTACTTGCGGCTTGCCAGCAGATTCTCGATCTTCTTCAGCGGATCGATGATGCTGGAAACAGACATGTCATGGTTCAGAGCCACCACAAAGTATGCAGCGTACTTGGAAACATCCACATCCACATACCAGTCACGGGTGAGCAGCTCAGGCATCCGGTAGGTCAGGTTGGTGCCCACAACATAGGTCAGCTTGCCCTCGGCCACAGCCTTGTCGAACTTCTCCAGACCGCTGGTGAACAGGGGGAAGGTAGCGTTTGCAATGATGCGGCCTGCACCGCGCTCCTTCAGGTTGCCGGCGACCTCCAGCATGCTCTCGCCGGAAGCAATGATATCGTCCGCGATGAAGACGGTCTTGCCCTCCACGCTCTCGCCCAGATACTCGTGGGCAACGATGGGGTTGCGTCCGTTCACCACGCGGGTGTAATCGCGGCGCTTGTAGAACATGCCCAGATTGCAGCCCAGCACGCTGGAGAAGTACATGTTGCGGTTCATAGCGCCCTCGTCCGGGCTGACCACGGTAAACTTGCTCTTATCAAAGGAGATGTCCGGGTCCTTCTTCAGCAGGCTCTTGAGCACCTGATAGGTGGGCATTGCGTTATCAAAGCTCATCAGGGGCACAGCGTTCTGCACGCGGGGGTCATGAGCATCAAAGGTGATGATGTTGCGCACACCCATGGTCTGCAGCTCCTGCAGGGCCACAGCGCAGTCCAGACTTTCGCGCACCACACGGCGATGCTGACGGCCGCCGTACAGGCTGGGCATAATGACCGACACACGGTGTGCCTTGCCGGCCACTGCCTGGATCAGGCGCTTCAGGTTGGCGAAGTGATCGTCCGGAGACATGTGGTTCTCGTAGTTGAACAGCTTGTAGGTCACACTGTAGTTGCCGGGATCGACCACGATGAAGATATCGTCGCCGCGCACCGACTCCTTCACCAGACCCTTGGCATCACCGCTCTGGAAGCGGGGGCAGTCGCAGGGGATGATAAAGGTCTCCTTATCGATGCCGGCTTCTCTGGCCCAGCGGGTCAGGTGCTTATCGATCAGGCCGGTAAGTTCCTCCGCACCGGGGCAGGCGATGAGGCGCATATCCGCCACGCTGGGCTGCTCAAAGAACGACTTCGGGGAAATTTCAATGGACATAATCACAACTCCTTATTGCTGCTGTACAATCCGAATGATCGTCACACGAAAGTGCATATCTACTTTTATTTTATCACAATTTGACATTTGCGCCATATCAATTTGTTTCACCTTCACATTTTCTGCGCCTTGCACATCTGTTTTACCTTTTTTAAAAAGAGACTGTGTGTTTTCGACAAAAAGACAGCCAATTCTTTTCAATTTCGCAAATTTCGGCTGATTTTCGCGGAAAAGTAGGACTTTTCTTTGTCTGAGCAGCCTCCCGGGATCGCTCCTCCGGGAGACAAAAATGCAGTGTGTCAGGCAGCGGAGATTCTGCTGTTTTCGCCCATTTGTACCCTCTGACAAAACCGCTAAAAACAAAGGCACCTGCAACAAATTCGCTGCTCTTCTGAAACTCAGAAGCGATCGTTGCAGATGCCTTCTTATTTTATATGACAGTGATCGGTGCTTTTGTGTTCCGCTTACAAAGCAGCAACAGCAGCCTTCAGCGCATCCACGCGGTCGGTGTTCTCCCACTTCACGCCCAGATCCTCGCGGCCCATGTGGCCGTATGCAGCCAGCTTGCGGTAGATGGGCTTGCGCAGGTCGAGTTCGCGGATGATGGCGGCGGGGGTCAGATCGAACACCTTCTCCACAGCCTGCTCGATCTTCTCATCCGAGACGGTGCCGGTGCCGAAGGTATCTACCATGATGGACACAGGCTTTGCCACGCCGATAGCATATGCCACCTGCACTTCGCACTGCTTGGCAAGACCTGCAGCCACGATGTTCTTTGCCACCCAGCGGGTCGCATAGGCAGCGCTGCGGTCCACCTTGCTGGGGTCCTTGCCGGAGAATGCGCCGCCGCCGTGGCGTGCATAGCCGCCGTAGGTGTCCACGATGATCTTGCGGCCGGTCAGGCCGGTGTCACCCTGCGGGCCGCCCACAACGAATCGGCCGGTGGGGTTAATGTAGTATTTGGTGTTCTCGTCCAGCAGCTCGGCAGGGATGGTGGCCTTGATGACCTTCTCCATCACATCGGCGCGCAGCTGTTCCATGCTGACGCTCTCGCTGTGCTGGCTGGAGATGACCACAGCATCCACACGCACGGGCTTGTTGTTCTCATCGTACTCCACAGTGACCTGGCTCTTGCCATCCGGACGCAGGTAGTCCATCTCGCCGTTCTTGCGCACCTCGGTCAGGCGCTTTGCCAGCTTGTGAGCCAGACTGATGGGCATCGGCATCAGCTCCGGGGTCTCATCGCAGGCATAGCCGAACATCATGCCCTGATCGCCTGCACCGCCCACCTGATCGTTGGTGCCCAGTGCGATGTCGGGGCTCTGGCCGTCGATGTTGGAGATGACGGCACAGGTGTCGGCATCAAAGCCGAACTTTGCGCGGGTGTAGCCGATATCTGCCACCACCTCGCGGACGACCTTCTGGAAATCCACATAGCAATTGGTGGTGATCTCGCCCATGATGTGCACAAGGCCGGTGGATGCGCAGGTCTCGCAGGCCACGCGGGCATTGGGGTCGTGGGTCAGGATCTCGTCCAGAATGGCATCCGAGATCTGGTCGCAGATCTTGTCGGGATGTCCTTCGGTGACGGACTCAGAAGTAAACAGGTGTCTTGCCATTTGTTTTGCCTCCTAAAGTTTTTACAGCAGGGTGTGTATTTCTTGCTCCAACATTCCGTTCAAGCTTTTTGCGCGAAAAATAAAAGCGCCCAGAGCCCGAAAGCTCTGAGCGTTGCACTCTTATCTCTCGGTTTCCCGCAGGATTTGGCACCTTGCGCTCACGCGCAGGTTGTCGGGCTTCACAGGGCCTGTCCCCTCAGCCGCTCTTGATAAGTCGGTATTCAGTTGGTACGTTCAGTATTCTATCATTGCTTCGTCAGATTGTCAAGAAGAGTATCACTCTTTTTAGACATTATTCTGAAATTGATGGAGCTTTTGCGGTCCCAAAAAAGAAAAAGCACAGCCTCAGCCGTGCCTTTTCCATAAAATTTGCTCAGTAGCCCTTTGCCTGCTCGCCGTTCAGGATCTTGACGGCACGGGAGGTGCCCAGACGGTCAGCACCCAGCGCAAGGAAGGTCTCCATGTCCTCCACGGTAGAAATGCCGCCGGCAGCCTTGACCTTGCAGCGGCCATGCACGCCCTTGACCATCAGCTCCACATCGTGGAAGTTTGCGCCTGCGGTGGAGAAGCCGGTGCTGGTCTTGATGTAGTCCGCGCCTGCCTCGCAGACGATATCGCACATCTTTTCCTTTTCCTCGTCGGTCAGCAGGCAGGTCTCGATGATGACCTTCAGGACCTTGTCGCCCACCGCCTGCTTCACGGCGCGGATGTCCTCGCGCACGGCATCGTACTCCTTGTTCTTCAGGCGGCCGATGTTGATGACCATATCCACCTCGGCGGCACCATTCTCAATGGCAGTCTTGGCTTCAAACGCCTTGCTGGCGGTATCCATGGCACCCAGAGGGAAGCCTACCACGCAGCATACCGGGATGCGGCCCGCCATGTACTCCACAGCCTGCCTGACGTAGCAGGTGTTGATGCAGACGGATGCGGTGTGGTTGGCAATGGCTTCGTCACACAGGGTCTGGATCTGGGGCCAGGTGGCCTCCGGCTTCAGCAGGGTGTGATCGACATGGGAGAGAATTTCTTCACGAGTCATGTTTGTTTCTCCTTTTTACTTGCTGGCACGGCGCACCTTTGCCATGCCGACAGCACTCAGGGCAATTGCAGTTGCAGAGACCGTTGCACCAATGATGCCCAGCACCAGACCGGAGACCAGAAATGCAAAACCTTTCAGACCACGCTTCATAAAACCGTACCTCCTAAATTATATTGGATATTTTCTCCACCTGCGGCAGAGAAAATATCTCACTTGCGATTTTTAAAGATGATCAGCTTGCTGAACACATAGTTCAGCACGATCACCAGTACATTGGAAAAGACCTTCACGGCAAGGCCCCACAGTGCCTGCGCATTGTAGCAGCTGGTAACGAAGATTGCCGTGGGGCCGTCTGCACCGCCGATGACGGCAATGGCGGCAGAGCCATCCGTGACCCCCGCCGGTGTGCCTGCATAGGAGGCTGCCATCTGGATGGCCGTATCCGGGCCAAGCCAGTGGGCCACCACGCTCAGCACCCCCTGCATCAGCTCGTCCATCAGCGCTGCACCCTGCGCAGCCAGCAGATTGCCCAGCACCAGCATAATTGCGGTGTCCAGCAGCATTGTACCCAGACGACAGGTGACAAATGCACCAAATTCTCTCGCCATGGCCTTGCCCTGCGTTTTGCTGTGGAACACAAAGGCGCGGTTGGTGCAGTAGGCAAACAAGATGCAGATGATGTTATCCAGCACATTGCCCCAGCTGTTGGCGGCTGTATAGCCGAACAGTTTGTTGAACAGCGCATACAGCACAATGTTCAGCAGGGTGCACAGCACACCGAAAACCAGATAGCTCAGCACTTCCCAGTGTTTCTTGAAAAATTTTATCATAAAAAATAACCCTCTCCGTCCGCTCACGTTGTTCGCGTCCACCTCTCCCGAAAGGGAGAGGTTTTGTCAGTTTTCCTCAAACTTTTTCGCTCACTGTTAAAAGCTCGCCCTTCGGGAGAGCTGTCGCGGCGCAAGCCGTGACTGAGAAGGGTTTCTCCCTTAACAAAAACAGCCCCGCCGCCGTTTTCCCGGCAACGGGGCTGTTGATCGCATTGTGTCAGAAGCTTTTCTTCCGAACGAAAGGCTGATTACTCAGCGTCGTCGTTCAGCAGGGCCTTCATAGACAGGCTGATGCGCTTCTTGTCGAAGTCCACATCCAGCAGCTTCACATCGACCATATCGCCGACCTTCAGTGCGTCAGAGACCTTCTCAACGCGGTCATTGCTGATCTCGCTGATGTGGACCAGACCGTCAACACCCGGCAGGATGCGGACGAATGCACCGAACTTGGTCAGGGAGACGACCGGAGCATGGAAGGTGCTGCCGATGGGGTAGTTGTTCTTCAGCTGCTCCCAGGGGTTGTCCTCGGCCTTCTTGTAGCCCAGAGAGACCTTGTGGTTCTCGGTGTCGATATCCTTCACATACACCTCGATGGTGTCGCCAACGGAGACGACCTCGGAAGGATGCTTGATGCGGTTCCAGCTCAGCTCGCTGATGTGGCACAGACCGTCCACACCGCCGATATCGACGAATGCACCGTAAGAAGTCAGGCTCTTGACAACGCCGGTGTAGGTCTTGCCCACCTCAACGTTTGCCCAGAACTCTTCACGCTTTGCCTTGTTCTGCTCAGCGGTCACCTTGTTGATGCTGCCGACGATCTTGCGGCCGGAGCACTCGGTGACAACCAGCTGAACGTGCTGGCCAACCAGAGCGGTGTAGTCCTCATCACGGCGCATAGTAGCCTGAGAACGAGGAACGAACACCTTGACACCCTTGACGTTGACCACAACGCCGCCCTTGTTGAACTCGGTGACATCGCCCTCGACGACCTCGCCGGACTCAGCGGCCTTAGCGATCTCTTCCATGCCCTTGCGAGATGCGAGCTTCTTGCGGGAGAGCTGGATGACGCCATCCTGATCCATAACCTTCTCGACGATGAGGTCCAGCTCATCGCCAACCTTCACCAGGTCTTCGACCTTGGCGGAGGAATCATCGGTCAGCTCGCTCAGCTTGACAAAGCCGGTCTGCTTCGCTCCGATATCCACCTGGATCTCGTTGGCAGAGATGCTGGTCACGATTCCTTTCACAATACTGCCTGCATGAACACGCTTTTCCTCGGATGCATTCAGCATCTCCTCAAAGCTCATGCTGTCATTGATTTCTGCGCTCATACTGTTAAGTACCTCCTCAATAATAGACGATGGCGTTGAAGCCCCGGCTGTCACGCCCGCCACTTTAACATCTGCAAACCATTCCGGCCGAAGTTCGCTCGCTGTCTCGACCGTTACGGCACGCGTGTGTTTTGCGGCGACCTGTACCAGCTTTTGGGTATTGGAAGAATGATGACCGCCAATGACAACAACGATGTCGCATTTTTGGCTGAGGTCTTCCGCTTCCTGTTGCCTCGCCCACGTCGCATTACATATTGTATCAAAAATTCGGGCGTTTGTATAGGCTTTTTTGAGAAACTCCGAACTTTCTTGCCATTTTGTAACCTGAAATGTGGTCTGTGCAACTGCAAACAGGGGTTTTTGCGGGTCAGAGGGGCCTTTCCATGCCTTCAACTCGGCCAGATCGGCAAAAACGAACACCTCTCCGCGGGTGTGGCCCACGATCCCCTGCACCTCCGGATGGGTCTTGTCGCCTGCCACCAGCAGCACCGCCCCCGCCTTTTCGGCCTCGGCGGCAATGCGCTGGATCTTCTGCACGAAGGGGCAGGTGGCATCATGGTAAGTGATGCCGCGCGCATCCAGCTCGTCGTACACAGTGCGCGGCACACCGTGGCTGCGGATGACCGCCTCGTACCCGGCGGGCACATCGGCGATGGCATCCGCCACAAGGGCACCCTTTTTCTGCATATCCTCCACAGCCTGCGGGTTATGGATCAGCGGGCCGAGGGTGGCCACCTTGCAGCCTTCGTTCAGCAGGCCATAGGTCAGGTCCACCGCCCGCTTGACACCAAAGCAGAACCCCGCCGTTTTGGCAACTCGGATCTCCATCTTTTACGCCCCCATCTTTTCCCACGCATCCAGCAGGGCCTGCTTGTTGGCACGCAGCTTTTTGGTGTCGCGGCGGCTCTCCATAGCAAACTGCTCTGCAGGCATCGGCTCGCCGTAGATCACCCGTACTTTGCAGAACAGGTGCATCTTTCCATCCGGCGTATCGTACAGGATGCGGCAGGGCACTACGTCCACCCCGGCCCCCGCCGCAATGACGAACAGTCCGCTCTTGGGCGGCAGAAGCTTCCCGTCCTTTTCGCGGGTGCCCTCCGGGAAGATGAGCAGTGTTTCGCCGTTTCTGCACTTTTCTACGGTCTGCTCAATGGCAGCCATTTCATCCTTTGTGCCGCGCACGCACACCGCGCCGCAGCAGCGGAAGAACCATGTGAGCAGGGCGTTGATCTCGAACAGTTCCTTCTTGGCGAACACGATCATCCGCCTGCCCCACCGGGTGACCACGATGAACACCGGGTCGATGGCGGAGACATGGGTGGGCGCAAGGATGCAGCCCTTTGTCTGCACCTTTTTCAGGTTTTCGCGGCCCTCTACATGGATGCGGAAGCCGATATGCCACAAAAGCCACGCAAAGGGCACTAAGATGTAATATAATATCATTTTATCGTTTGATTCACTTTCTCCGCAATGATCTTCTTCATTGCAGCAAGGCTCTGTTCAAAATCCAGCTCCGAAGTATCCAGCAGCACGGCATCGTCCGCCCGCTTCAGGGGTGCAGCGGCACGGTGGGTGTCCTGATAGTCCCGCTGCTTCACGTCGGCCAGAACCTCTTCATAGGGAGTATCGATGCCCTTGGCCTGATACTCTTTCCACCTGCGTGTGGCGCGGGCTTCCGGCGTGGCGGTGAGGAAGATCTTCACCGTGGCATCCGGCAGCACCACCGTGCCGATGTCGCGGCCGTCCATCAGCACATCCTGCTTTTTGGCCATATCCCGCTGCAGTTCCAGCAGAAAGGCGCGCACAGCCGGGTTTGCGCCCACGGCAGAGGCAGCCATACCTGCGGCCTCGGTGCGGATGGCGGTGCTCACATCCTCTTCCTTTAAATAAATGTGCTGCTCGCCCTCAATAGAGGCCAGCCGCAGCTCGATCTGGGGAAGCAGCGCGTTGACCGCTGCGTTGTCCTTGGGGTCCTTGCCCGCACGCAGGGCATACAGGCCGATGGCGCGGTACATGGCACCGGTATCCACATAAATATAGCCCATTTCAGCCGCCAAACGGCGTGCCAGCGTAGATTTGCCTGCACCTGCAGGCCCGTCGATTGCAACAGATACCATGTTGTATCTCTCCTTTTTAAACTGAACGATTTAAAATGGCCTCCGCATTCGCTGTGGCCATCTTCAGCGGAAAATCATTTTAATATTTTTGCGCTCTGCGGAGCGCTCCAAACACATTTTCACCGGATGGGGTCGTAACGGAGAACTGCATTGCTGCTCGTTCCCTTCAGGAACAGTTGCGCAGCGGTCTGTGAGACCATCCCGGCAACAACTCTTTTTGTGAAAACGTATATTGAAAACGACCGCAGTCGTTTTCAATATACAAATCAAAAAAACCTATTCCTATAAATATGCCCAGAGCAGCGCGGAGGGCATTTAAAATTGTTTTATCTGTAATTACAGATTATTTGCAAATGCCTGTGCAGTGCAGAAGGCGATCTGCAGGTTGTAGCCTCCGGTATAGGCATCCACATCCAGCACCTCGCCCGCAAAATACAGGCCCAGCGCCTTTTTGCTCTGCATCGTCCTGGGGTCTACCTCGCGCACGGACACGCCGCCGCTGGTGATCACCGCGTGGGCTAGATCGCCCCGGGCATCAATGGACACCCGCCAGTGCTTCATCAGCTGCACCAGCTCCCTCTTCTGCTCCCGGGTGATCTGGTTTGCCTTGGTAGCCGGGTCGATGCCCCAGCGCGCCACCATCACCGGCTGCATACTGGACGGCAAAAGCTTTACCAGCGCGCCCTGCGCTGCATGGTTTGCCAGCAGGGCAAAATCCCGCGTGATGCGGTCGTAAAGCTGCTCCTCGCTGAGAGCGGGCTTGAGGTCGATCTCCGCATGATACTTGTGTTTTTTCATGTCGCCCAGATGGCTGGATGCGCTCAAAGTCAGCGGGCCGCTGATGCCAAAATGAGTGAACAGCATTTCGCCCTGCTCGTCAAAAATGGCCTTGCCGTCCTCGAACAGGGTCAGGGTGACGTTTTTCAGCGCCAAGCCCATCATCTTTTTGCAGTCCGCGTCATGGCTCACAAGACTGACCAGACTGGGCACCGGCTCGATGAGGGTGTGCCCGGCCTGCTGGGCCAGTTTGTAGCCGTCGCCGGTAGAGCCGGTGGTGGGGTAGCTCACGCCGCCGGTGGCCACCAGCACGGCATCCGCCCGGTACTCCCGGCCGGAGGTGCCCCGCACACCGATGCACCGCAGTGCCGGGCCTGCCTTTTTCTTTTTGGGGTGGCGCGGGTTTTCCGGTGCGGCGGGAGCTGCTTCCGGCTCCGGTGTCACCTCTTCCAATAGCAGCTTTTTCGCGCCGTCATGCACGAGTTCAGCATCCTGCGCATAGCGCAAAAGAGCCTGCCGGATCTCCTCGGCCTTGTCCGATACTGGAAACACCCGGCGGCCGCGCTCCACCTTCAGCTCCACGCCAAGGCCCTCGAACAGTTCCATGGTCTTTGCCGGTGGAAAGGCCCCCAGCGACGAATACAGAAAGCGCGGGTTCGTGCGCACATGGCGCAGAAATTCCTCCGCCGGGCAGTCGTTGGTCACATTGCAGCGGCCCTTGCCGGTGACAAGGATCTTCTGGCCGGGCTTGTCCATGTGTTCCAGCACCGTCACCTGATGCCCCTCCCGCACGGCGGTACCCGCCGCCATCAGTCCTGCCGCGCCTGCGCCGACGATCAATACCTTCGCCATCCGTTTTCTCTCCCATCGCCTAATAGTACGAGTATATCATACCAGAATCGACACACAAAAGCAATGTGTTGCCGTATTTCTGCCAATTACAACAGCTGGGCAAGGATGCTGTTCTGCACGATGAGGCCCGCCGGGGTCAGGGCAAGGGTGCGGCCGTCAAAGCTTGCATAGCCCGCCCGGACGCAGTTTTGCACAAAGGCCAGCTGTGCGGTGGAAAATTCTTTCCCGTAAATTTTTTTGTATGCATCCAGCGAAAGGCCTTTGCGCAGACGCAGCTGTAAAATAAGGTAGTCCTCTGCGCCGCAGCTGCCGTCCATCACCGGGGCGGCGGCATCGTTCAGGAACGCAGCGGTATCCGGCGGATAATAGAACCGCCTGCCGCCCATGCAGGAGTGCGCCGCCGGGCCAAGGCCCAGATAGTCGCCGCAGTCCCAGTAGATGAGGTTGTGTCTGCCCTCATAGCCGGGCTTTGCAAAGTTGGAGATCTCGTACTGTTTGTAGCCGTGGTGTTCCAGCTGTTCCACTGCATAAAGGTAAAAATCGGCGGCTTCATCGCCGGTGGGCAGGCCTTCGGGTGGATGCTTTCCAAAGGCCGAATCCGGCTCGATCTTCAGCAGATATGCCGAAATATGGGTAGCCCCACCACCCTCGATCAGTTCCAGCGTTTCGTCAAACTCGGCTTCGGTGTAGTGCGGCAGTGCCAGCATGATGTCGCCGCTGATGTTCGCAAAGCCTGCGCGCTGCGCGGCGGCAAATGCAGCCCGCGCCTGCTTTGCCGTGTGCGGCCTGCCCAGTGTGCGCAGCTGGGTATCCCGGGCAGACTGCACCCCGAAAGAGATGCGGTTCACGCCCGCCTCCCGGAAGCCTGCAAGGCTTTCTTCCGTCACCGTCTCCGGGTTTGCTTCCAGCGTGATCTCGGCCCCGGGCATCGGCCGGGCCGCATCGATGAGCCGTTTTGCCTGCTCCGGGCACAGCAGGCTGGGCGTGCCGCCGCCAAAATAAAGGGTGTCCGGCTGCAGAGGTGCTTCCGGCGCAAAGCGGGAAAGCTCCCGCAAAAGAGCATTCACATAAGCTTCCGGTACGCCGCGCTCACCGGGATGGGAATAGAAATCGCAGTATCTGCATTTGGAAAAACAGTACGGAATGTGTAAATAAAGCCCAAGAGACATACAATATCACAGCCTTTTTCATGAAACGTTCATTTCTATGCAGTATACTATATTCCGTAGACCGGAGCAAGGAAAAAGTGTTCCGGCAGAAAGAGACTGGAGGAGTCCCATATGGATTACAATTACAATGGTTACGATCGAGGCTACACGGAGCCTGCCATGACCTCGGCTGACTATATGAACCGCACCTACCGCTGGATGGCGGTAGGCCTGCTCATCACCTTTGCAGCGGCGTTCGTTACAGCCACTACCCCGCTGCTGTACGTTGTCAACTCGCTGTATCTGGTGTTCACCATCGCAGAGCTGGTGCTGGTGTATGTGCTCAGCTCCCGCGTGCAGAACATGTCGGTGGGCGGTGCAAGAGCCACCTTCTTTGCCTATGCACTGCTCAATGGCATGGTGCTGAGCTACTACTTCCTGATATTTGATCTGGGCACTCTGGTGCTGGCCTTCCTTGCCACCTCGCTGTACTTCGGCCTGATGGCGGTCTACGGCACTACTACCCACAAGGATCTGTCCGGCTGGGGTCCCAAGCTGATGATGGGCCTGTTCGCGCTCATCATCACCGGCTTTGTGGGCATGCTGTTCGGCATGAGCTTCCTTACCACGGTGCTGTACAGCGCTGTCGGTCTGGTGGTGTTCATGCTGCTGACCGCCTACGACACCCAGAAACTGAGCCAGATGTTCTCCTACTACGCCTATGACGGCGAGCTGGCCGAGAAGGCTTCCATCTACGGCGCACTGACGTTGTATCTGGACTTCATCAACATCTTCCTGTATGTTGTACGCCTGTTGGGCATGAACAGCCGCCGCCGCAACTGATTTTTGATCTGCAAGGGCTCTCCCGAAAAGGGAGGGCCTTTTTGTTTGGTACTATCATTTAGAATATCCTCCGCTTCGCTCTGGGTATCAACACAGAAGGCCATAGAGGGAAGATGCATTTTCCGGCTGCGGCCCTCTCATGAAAACGCAGAACCGGTCAGACCGCAGTCTGACCGGTTCTGCATCACTATAAATACAATTCCGCTATTATGGCCAGAATGAAATGGAGGCCATTTTAAATCGTTCCGTGCATAAAACCTGCCCTGCTGTCCCACACTAAGCCCAGAAGCAATGCGTACACAATGCAGCAGATGGGAGTAACGACAATGGAGCAGATCAAAAAGTTTTTGCGCAGCAGGGGCTTTACACTGGCACTGCTGGCCTGTCTCGTCGCAGCCGCAGCGGCGGGCGTGTGGGCAGTGCGCACCGTGCGGGATGAACTGAAAAAGAGCTACGACGACCTGACGACCCCGCAGGAAGAACCTGCCCCGGAGCCGCAGCTCACCCTTGACCCACAGGAGGACGATGTATGGCAGCAGCCCGTGACCGACGCCGCAGAATCTGCGGCAAATGTACCCAAGCCCGCATCCTCTGCGTCCTCTTCTGGGGCGCAGTCTGGCTCTGGTTTGGTGCACGAACCCTCCGCACTGCAGGGCGCATCCTCGCCTGCCAGCAGTTCAGCTGCGCCTGCCTCCACGCAGCCCGTCTCGGGCAGGGTCTTGAACGCCTACAGCGGCGATGAGCTGGTGTACAGCAGCACCCTTGGCGACTGGCGCACCCACAACGGTGTGGACTACGCCTGTGCGCAGGATGCACAGGTGTGTGCTCCCGCCGCCGGTAAGGTGACCGCCGTGGACACCGATAGCCGCTGGGGCAGTGTGGTGTGCATCGAGGACAGCGCCGGGCACCTGTGGCGGGTGTGCGGCACAGCCGACCCCACGGTGCAGACCGGCGATGAAGTGAGTGTGGGCCAGATACTTGGCCGTGCAGGCAGCATTCCCAACGAATGCGCCGAGGAGACGCATATCCATCTGGAAGTACTGCAGGGTGAGCAGTACCTTGACCCGGCAAAGCTGCTGAACTGATGCAGTTCGCCGTATCCCCTGCGTATTTTTCAGTAAAATATTCCAAGCAGCAAAAAATCGGAAAGGCCGTTCTGGTCTTTCCGATTTTTCATTCTATAGGATATATGCAGGCTCAGGCATTTTCCAGCTCAACCACCGGCCAGCCCAGAAGGCGGATGGCTTCGCGGTCGTGGGTAGCCAGCAAGACAGGCTTTTCTCCGCAGCGCTCCCGCAGCAGCGCCGCAGCAGCGGCAAGGGTGTCCGGGTCCATTCCGGTAAAGGGTTCGTCTAACAGCAGCGTATCGCTGGCGGCCCACAAAGCCCGCAGCAGAGCCGTGCGGCGCTTCTGTCCGCCGGAAAGCCGTGCTGCAGGCAGGGCCAGTGCGGCAGCATCCATGCCAAACTGTTGAAAATCTTTTATGATTTGCTCTTTGTATTGTTCTGCACTGCCGGGCAATACCAGCGTCACGTTCTGCACAGCTGTCAGCTGTGGGCAGAGCCGGTCTTCCTGAAACACTGCTGCCACCCGGCCAACGCCCTGTACTATACCAGAAGTGGGTTCTTCCAGCCCCATGAGGATGCGCAGCAATGTGGTCTTGCCCCAGCCGCTGGGTGCCCACAGCACCGCCGGGCCTTCCACCGTGAGGCAGAGATCCCGGAAAAGCGTTTTCTCCCCGAACTGTTTTGTCAGATGCTCGATGGTCAGCATTGCGGCACCTCCCCGGTCACGGCGCGGGTCACGCAGTCCAGAAGCAGCAGGAACAGCTTTTCAAACCCGGCGCTGAGCAGGATGATCACAAACGTCCATGCGAACAGCTCCCCGGTGGAAAGAGTGATCTTGGCCCGGTAGAGTGCATCGCCGATGCTGCCATTGGGCAGGCCGATCACCTCAGCGGCAACGCCGCTCTTCCAGCAGATGCCAAGGGCCACACTGCATCCCTGCCGGAAAGCCGGCAGTACCGCAGGCAGCCACACCGCCCGCAGCCGTCGGCCCAGCGGCAGGCGAAACACCTTCGTCATCTCCAACAGCTGTGGGTCTGCGCTCTGGATGCCGATGCGCACCGCACCGTACAGCACGGGCAGCACCATTAAAAAGCTGATGAGCACCGAAAGCGATGCCCCCCGCACCCACACCAGCGCCAGAATGATAAAGCTTGCCACCGGCGTGGCTTTGACCAGCTGCAGCACCGGAGCAAGCAGCACATCTGCCGTGTGCCACGCCTGTGCGGCCACAGCCAGCACGATGCTTACGGCCACGCCCAGCCCAAAACCCAGCAGAATGCGCCCGGAGCTGAAACCCACCCGCTGCCAGAACTCTGCCTGCGGCAAAAGCTGCAAAAGAGTGTACCCCGCCTGCACCGGCGAAACAAGGAACACCTCCTGTCCCACCGCCATGGCGGCGCACTGCCACACCGCCAGCCAGAAGGCCGCAGCAGCCAGCCGCTCAAAAAGTTGTTTGTGTTGGTTCATGGTTCTTTCCTGCTCCTGACGGTCTGAAATGGCCTCCGCTCTGCGGATTGTATAAGTATCATACCACATCTTTTTCCAAACGCCAATGACCCGTGCATCATGATGCATAAGAGCTTATCATGCCTACCATTACTTTTCTTCATGTTTTTCTTTCTTGACATGAAATCAATAAAACGATAAACTGAACTGTATAAATCTCTGTCATCTTTGATGCAGGAAAGAAATGAGGTGTCTGTCCTATGCAGAAGCTCTCCGGCAAAAGCCTGCTTTTGGTCAGTTTTACGCTATTTTCCATGTTTTTCGGAGCCGGGAACCTAATCTTCCCGCCGCATCTGGGCGCACAGGCCGGTACCAGCCTCTGGCCTGCCTTTGCGGGCCTTGCCGTCAGCGCCGTCGGCCTGCCCATTGCGGGCGTGGTGGCTGTGGCACGGGCAGGCGGTCTGGATAAGCTTGCCGGCCGGGTGCATCCGGTGTTCGCCATGGTGTTCACCATTCTGGTGTATCTTTCCATCGGGCCCTGCCTTGCCATCCCCCGCACCGCCAGTACCTCCTTCCAGATGCTGGTGCCGCTGATAGGCGGCGGTACCGGGCTGCAGCTGGCCTACTCGGTGCTGTTTTTTGCAGCGGCCTTTCTGGTGGCGCTGCGGCCGGAAAAGCTTACCGACTGGCTGGGCCGCATCCTCTGCCCCTGCCTGATCGTGCTCATCGTGGTGCTGTTTGCCGGGTGTCTCATCCATCCGCTGGCGGCACACTACGGCACACCCAGCGCAGAGTACGCAGCCCTGCCCGCTGTGCAGGGCATCCTGTACGGCTACCAGACCATGGACACGCTGGCCGGGCTGAATTTTGGCGCGGTCATTGCCCTGAACATCCGCGCCCGGGGTGTCACAGAAAGCCGCGCCGTGGAGGGCGGCACCATCCGGGCCGGTTTTATTGCAGGCGGGCTGCTGCTGGTGGTCTACGCCATGCTGGGCCACGCCGGGGCCGAGACCGGCACGGTGTATCCGGGCCTTGCCACCGGTGCCGAGGTGCTTACCGCTCTGGCGCAAACGCTGTTCGGCCGGGCGGGCCTTGTGCTGGTCGCAGCCATTTTTGTGATTGCATGCTTTAACACCTGCGTGGGCCTGATCGCCTGCGTGGGTCAGTATTTTCATCAGTTGCTGCCCCGCATCCCCTACCCTGCCATCGCAGCTTTTTTTGCTGTGGCCAGTATGCTGGTATCGAACCTCGGCCTTGCTGCCATCATCCGGCTGTCCACTCCGGTGCTGAACGCCATTTATCCCGCAGCCATCGTGCTGATCCTGCTTTCCTTTATGCCGGGCCTTGAAAAGCACCGGGCGGTGTATCCGCTGTGCATGGGCCTGACCGCCCTGCAGAGCATCGCCGCTGCGCTGCCGCTGGGGGCAGTATCTGCCGCCGCCAACGCTCTGCCGCTGGGCAGCATGGGCTTTGGCTGGGTGCTGCCCGCGCTGGCCGGGCTTGCAGGCGGGCTGCTTTTAAACAAATCTGATCTGCAATAAAATAACCTGAAAGGCCCGGTTCCCATGTTACAGGGAGCCGGGCCTTTGCTATTTACTGCAGTTTTTTGCGTTTTTCGTAGTCGTTCAGGGCGGCAAGCGCTTCCTTTGCCATGGGCACCAAAGCTATCATGTTGAAAATGGTCATCAGGCCGATGCCCACGTCGCCCAGATCCCACACCACCGTGTAGGCCTGCATACCGCCGATCACCAGCATGACCAGCGCGATCAGCTTATACACGGTCTGGCTCCACCAGTTGTCGCCGCACAGATAGGCCACATTGCCGCGGGCGTAGTACAAAACGCCCAGAAAGGTGGAAAAGCTGAACAGCGCCAGCGTGGCCGCAATGAACACGACACCAAAACCGCCCAGATGGTACTGCAGGGCAGTCTGCAAAAGGTCCATGCCCGCAAGTCCTTCCGTGATCTCCTGCGGCACCAGCAGCATCAAAAAAGCCGTGCAGCTGCAGATCACCACCGTATCGATCAGCACGCCCAGTGCCTGCACAAAGCCCATCTTGACCGGGTCGTCGCACTCTGCGGCGGCAGCTGCACAGGGTGCCGAACCGCTGCCCGCTTCGTTGGAGAACAGGCCGCGCTTGACACCGTTCATCAGCACCGCACCAAAGCCGCCAGCCACGGCCTGCCGCAGACCGAACGCTTCCGTAAAGATGCGCCCGAACACCGCCGGGAGCTTGGGCAGGTTGAACAGCACGATGCCCACGGTGATGACAAAATAGCACACCGCCATGATGGGCACCATCACGTCCAGACTTTTCACGGTGGCATTCTTGCGCAGCACGATCACCGCCGCAATGGCCGTGAGCACCAGTGTGGTAGTAAGCGGCGGAATATGGAACGCATTTTCAAACGCAGAACTGACCGAGTTGGAGATCACCTGACTGATGCCGCACCAGCAGATGAGGCCAGACACCGCAAACAGCGCCGCTACCACAGAGCATTTGAGCTTTTTGCCGCGCCTGCGCTCCGCCAGCACATGCAGATAGTAGGCCGGGCCGCCGCGCCAGCCGCCGTACAGCGGGTCGGGCTGGCGGTATTTCTGGGCAAGGGTGGATTCGATAAAGGAGGTGGACGCACCCAGAATGGCAGTGACCCACATCCAGAACACCGCACCGGCACCGCCTGCAGAAACAGCAGCCACCACGCCCACCAGATTGCCCATGCCCACGCGGGTGGCGGTGGAAATGACCAGCGTCTGGAAGGAGGAAAGGCCGTCCCTGCCCTGCTTTTTCTCGCACACGGCGGCGATCATATCCCGGAACAGCCGCACCGGCAAAAGACGGGTGCGGCAGGTGAACCAGATGCCCGCCGTGAACAGCAGCACCACCATGAAGGAAATGCCGATGCCGCCGCCCAGCGGGATGGTGAACAGGTCGCCCCACAGCAGGCGATAGACGGATTCGATAAGATTTACCAGCAAGACAGATTCCTCCTGTACTTTGGGTGAATGAAGTTGTTGACTTTATTATAGTACAGTACAGAAGAATTGTAAATTCTAAAAAATTGATAGAAATAATCGATAATAAAAAAGCCGCCCGGCGGTCATACCGGGCGGCGGAGGAAGATGCACGCTGCTGCGCGCAAAACAGAAGATTTTTACAGAATGTCGATGTACTCACCGGCCAGCGCCTTGTTCATGCTGCGCACAGCACAGAACTTGCCGCACATGCTGCAGGTGTCGCTGTGGTCGTCCTCCGGCAGGCGGGCATCGCGGATGGCCTTTGCGGTCTCCGGGTCCAGTGCGCAGGCGAACTGTGCATCCCAGTCCAGCACACGGCGGGCATCGCCCATCTTATCGTCGATGTCCCGGGCGTGGGGGATGCCCTTGGCGATATCGGCGGCGTGAGCAGCGATCTTGGAGGCCACGATGCCCTGCTTCACATCGTCCACGTTGGGCAGAGCCAGATGCTCGGCGGGGGTCACATAGCACAGGAAGGCTGCACCGCTGGCTGCAGCCACAGCGCCGCCGATGGCAGCGGTGATGTGGTCGTAACCGGGGGCGATATCGGTGACGAGGGGTCCCAGCACATAGAAGGGTGCGCCCATGCAGATGCTCTTCTGCACCTCCATGTTGGCAGCCACCTGATTCAGGGGCACATGGCCGGGGCCTTCCACCATCACCTGCACGTTGTGTGCCCATGCGCGCTTGGTCAACTCGCCCAGACGCACCAGCTCCTCGATCTGGCACACATCGGTGGCGTCAGCCAGACAGCCGGGACGGCAGGCATCGCCCAGCGAGATGGTCACATCGTGCTCGGCGCAGATCTCGCAGATCTCGTCAAAGTGCTCGTAGAAGGGGTTCTCGTTGCCGGTCATGCTCATCCATGCAAACACCAGAGAGCCGCCGCGGCTGACAATGTTCATCTTGCGCTTGTGCTTGCGGATCTGCTCGATGGTCTTGCGGGTGATGCCGCAGTGCAGGGTGACAAAGTCCACACCGTCCTCTGCATGCAGGCGCACCACATCGATGAAGTCCTGTGCGGTCAGCTCAGCCAGATCGCGCTGGTAGTGGATGACCGAATCGTACACCGGCACGGTGCCGATCATCACCGGGCACTCGTGGGTCAGCTTCTGGCGGAAGGGCTGGGTGTTGCCGTGGCTGGACAGGTCCATAATGGCTTCGGCACCCATGTTGACGGCGCTCATCACCTTCTGCATCTCCACGTTGTAGTCCTTGCAGTCGCGGGAGACACCAAGGTTCACGTTGATCTTGGTGCGCAGCATGGAGCCGACACCCTCGGGGTTCAAACACTCGTGGTGCTTGTTGGCCGGAATGGCTACCTTGCCCTCGGCCACCCACTGGCGGATCTCCTCGGTGGTGCGGTATTCCTTCTTTGCCACGATCTCCATCTGCGGCGTGATGATGCCCTTGCGGGCAGCATCCATCTGGGTAGTATAAGTCTGCATACGCTCTGTTCCTCCAAATGACAGTTTATCTCTGAACAGCAGGGTGCTGGTCATACAAGGGTAGGGAAAGGCAGCCGTCATTCAGAAAAAACAGAACGTTCTGGATGCCGGCACCTGCGCAAAATACGCTTTTCATGTTGGTTTTCTCCATGAATTTTATAACGCGGCCCAAGGTGGTGTCCCCGGTTTGCCGCGGGATCGGTCAGATGATCTGCTCCGACAGGGCTTTCAACTCTTTGCACTCGGTCTCGATGTCGTCTGCTGCAAAGATGGCGCTCACAAGGGCCACGCCATCCACACCGGTGCCCTTGAGCTGCAGGATGTTCTCCTTGTGGATGCCGCCAATGGCCACCACCGGGATGTCCACGGCATCACAGATGGCCTTCAGGGTCTCGTGGGGCAGAACATCCACATCGGTCTTGGTATGGGTGGCAAAGGCCGCGCCCACGCCAAGGCAGTCTGCGCCGTGCTTGACGGCTTCCCGTGCTTCCTCCACACTGTGGACGGAAACGCCGATCATCATTCCCTCGCCCACACGGGCGCGCACCTGCGCTGCGGCCATATCCTCCTGCCCCACGTGCACACCCTCGGCGTGGCAGCGGATGGCAATGTCCACATTGTCGTTCACAAAGAACGGCACGCCGTAGCGCTGGCACAGAGCATGGATCTCCACAGCCTCTTTCAGAAAAGCTTCGTCGTCCAGCTCTTTTTCACGCAGCTGCACACAGGTGACACCGCCCTTCAGGGCGCTCTCCACCTGTTCATAGAGGGTCTGCTTTCCCACCCATGCGCGGTCGGTGACGGCATACAGAAGCATGTTCTGCTTATCGCACTTCATAGTTTGCTCCTTCTTCCAGCTGATCCGGGGTCATATTGTAAATGGCATCGATGATATAATTGCGGTAGGTGGAGTTGCCGTCCAGCGGGGTCAGGCGCTTGTGGGCGGTCTCGCCCGCAAGGCCCATGGCGCACACTGCAGCTGCAGCGGCTTCCAGCGGATGTCCGGGGTTGGCGGTGACGAACGCCGCCGTCAAGGCCGAAAGCTGGCAGCCCGTGCCGGTGATGCTGCTCATCATAGCATTGCCGTTGCGGATGCAGTAGGCTTTTTCGGCATCGGCCACGATGTCGATGGCACCGGTAATGGCAATAACAGCACCCGTCTGGGCTGCAAAGGCCTTGGCAAAGGCCACGGCAGAATCCAGATTTTCCTCAGTAACTTTATCGGCCACATCGGCATCCACGCCCTTGGTGGTTCCCGCGCCGGAGGCCAGCGTTTTGATCTCCGAGATGTTGCCGCGGATCACGGTGAACTTTACATCCCGGAGCAGGCGGAAAGCCGTGTCGGTGCGCAGGCGGGATGCACCCGCACCCACCGGGTCCAGCACCACCGGATGGCCCAGCTGGTTTGCCTTTTTGCCCGCCAGCAGCATGCTGGTGATGGTGCGGCTGTTCAGGGTGCCGATGTTGATGTTCAGACCGCCGCAGATGGTGGTGATGTCCTCCACCTCGGCAGCATCGTCAGCCATGATGGGCGAAGCACCGCAGGCCAGCACCATGTTGGCGCAGTCGTTCACGGTGACGTAGTTGGTAATGTTATGGATGAGCGGACAGGTGCGGCGGACATTTTCAAACTCTGTTTTGAACATTCGGGTGCACCTCTGTCAGGAAAGACTGTTCTGCATGGAGCGCAGAGCGCCGGAGCGCTGCAGGCTGTACACCAGCACGCCCGCAATGATGGAACCCACTGCAGTGGAGATGAGGAACGGCACGATGTAGGCATAGAACGCGATGTCGCCGGCGCTCTTGCCCATGAGGAAGATGGCTACCGGGTAAGCGCACAGGCCGCCCAGAATGCTGGTGCCGAACACCTCGCCCACCATGGTGGCAAGGATGTTTTTGGTCTTATGGTACACAAGGCCGCACAGCAGTGCGCCGAACATGCTGCCGGGGAAGGCCATCAGGCTGCCCAGACCCAGCAGATTGCGCAGCAGCGAAGCCACAAAGGCCACGCCCACGCCCCACCACGGGCCAAGCAGCACCGCGCAGGTCACATTGACCATGTGCTGGATGGGTGCACATTTGCTGCCGAACATGGGGAAGCTGAATACGCTGCCCACCACGCACAGAGCGCACAGCATGCCGGCCAGCGCCAGCTTTTTCACAGAGAGTTTTTTCATAAGGCAAGGCTCCTTTCCAAACCTGCGGAAGCAGCAAAAACCATACAGCGCCTCCGCAAACAGCCCGCACCCGGTGCCAGACCCGGCGCAGGAACTATAAGAAGCGGTCGAGACTTTCTGGTCTCCTCTCACGCCGGAACACGGCTTCCCATCGCTGACGGTCACAAAGCTCAGGGCGCTCCCCCTCAGCCCGCTGCGGCACTTCCGCAGAAAAGTACAAGGCATCCTCCTTAATGGTAATCGGTACACAACAAAAAACAGGAGACACCTTCCGCGGTGCCTCCTGCAAAAAATCATCCATTCTGACTTCCTACGGCGGCATTATCCGCATCAGGTAAAAGGGTCGAAGTTTGGGTACTTCCTCTCAGCCTGCTTCACAAGCTCCCCTGTATTTGATTGTGACTGTATTCTACACCCTTTGCGCACAAATTGCAAGAGGGGGCAAAGGCGCGCACAGCGGTGCAAAACGTTTTTCACGCAGTTTTTGGGGCGTTTCACGCAGGTTTTATTGAAAAAGAAGGTGAAATATGGTATTTTTAAGGCGGACGCATACCCCCCCCCGTAAGCAAAAAGGAGGAATTCCGTATGAAGCAGACGACCCTGACCCAAAGGCTGCTCTCGGCCCTTGTGGCGCTGTGCATGGTGCTGAGCGTGTGCGCACCGGCACTGGCGGCAGAGCCGGATGGCGACTGGACTTCGGAAAACGATAAGAACAGTAAGACCTTTACCTTTAAAATGCCTGAGGGCAACGTGAGCCTGAGCGCAGAATATCGAAAAACGTATCTGATCTATGAGACCGCAGGAGTGGCCGAGTTCTTTGTGGACGGTAAGCAGGTCAATCAGGCACCGGCAGGCGTCCGCGTTACTGTAAAGCTTGTGGATGGCTTCAACAACGACCACCGCGAATTTGATCAGTGGCAGCCTGGCGTCGGCACGGCTCTTGTGGACCCGGAGGAAGGCTGGGAGCACAAGCCGAGCTTCCGCTTCACCATGCCCGAAGGTGATGTAGAGCTGCAGGCACACACTACGTCCCTGTACGATGTCAACGTCACACACGGCACCATCGTGGACGGAACCGGCGACACCGGCACATCCCAAAAGATCGTGAAGCCGGGCCAGCTGGTCACCGTCCGGGCCGAAAGCACGGAGGAAAACCCCTTCCTGCGGTGGACGTATACCGGCAAAGAACCCGTAGAGCCGGATGACGGCTGGCAGACCAGCCCGGAGTTCACCTTTAAAATGCCTAACGGCAATGTGACGCTGGAAGCACAGCGGGACCAGCTGTACAAGGTATCCATCAACGACAGTCTGGGCAGTGTGACCATCAACGGCGAACAACGCAGCAGCCTTTGGGTCAAGGAAGGCGAGACGGTGACAGTGGCCACCACCCTGAAAGACGGCTACTGGATGGAGTTTATGAAGTGGACCGAGCAGGACGGCAGTGCCGCGCCGGTGGAGCCGGACGATGGCTGGCCGGAAGGCGGCTGGCAGACCAGTACAGCATTTACCTTTAAAATGCCCAATGGCCCGGTGGAACTGGTCGCTCAGTGGTCGGCCAGCTCGCTTGACCCGTATCAGCCCATCGACCCGGACGAACCTCTTGATGAAGACTTCGGCGTGGAACCTGATACCACAGGCGGTACCATTGCCGCCGTGGCCGTTGGCGGTGCAGCCATCTGGGGCGGCTACGAGATTGCCACCCGCGTGATCCTGCACAACCTCCTGCCCGAGGGTGCAGCCATCCCGGCAAACCGCGGCCAACTGGCTCTGCTGGTGTGGAACACCGCAGGCAGGCCCGAACCCGCAGGTGCACCCGCCTTTGCGGATGTGACCGACCCTGATATGGCCAAGGCCGCACAGTGGTGCACCGAGCAGGGCACCATGGCTGCCAAGGGCGACCGCTTTGAGCCCGAAGGCTGGACCCCGAAGTTCAAGGTGATCGAAGTGTGGAACAAGGCGTTCCCCGCAGCCTGATGCCGGCAGTGTGGATGCCGTGCTCGGTTCGGACCTTTCCCGTGAAAATGGGGCTGTTGCAAAATAGCTCTCTGAAAAAATCATGAACAAAACCCGGAACCTTTTCTCGGCCAAAACGGCTCAAAAAGGGTTCCGGGTTTTTGATATTATGCTATTTCCGCCTTATCCGTTCCACCCTCTGGCAGAGGGGTCCAGCATTTCGGCGGCAGAGTAAATGAGGGCGTTGCAGATGGCTGCAGCCACATTGCTGCCGCCCTTGCGGCCCATAGCGGCGATGGCAGGTACGCCGTATCGCTCGCAGGCGGCAAACAGTACTTCCTTGCTTTCCACCACATTCACAAACCCCACCGGCACGCCAATGACCAGTGCAGGCCGCAGACCGGCTTCCATTTCCTCCGCAATGGTCAAAAGGGCCGTGGGCGCATTGCCAATGGCCAGAATGGCCCCCGGGTGCTCCCGGGCAGCGCGGTGCATGGCGGCAACGGCACGGGTGGTGCCCGCCTGCTTTGCGGCTTCGGCCACAGCGGGGTCTGCCATGTAGCAGATGGCTTCACCGTTCAGTTTTTTCAGGCCCGGTTTTGTGATGCCCGCCAATGCCATATTGGTGTCGGTAACGATGAAAGCACCCGCGTGCAGGGCCTTGACCGCGGCTTCCACCGCGCCGGGTGTAAAGCGCAGATTGTTTGCGTAGTCGAAATCCGCGGTGGTGTGGATGACCCGCTTGACCACCGCAGCCGTCTCCGGCGGCGGGGTCAGGCCCAGCTCGTCCAGTTCCCTTGTGATAATGGAGATGCTCGTCCGTTCAATGTCGGCGGGCAGATGATGCTGCGGTGTCATGTGTTGTCTCCTTTTTGCATTCCCATGGCGGCATAGATGGCGGGCATATCCAGTGCCGCACGCACACCATCGGCAAGCAGATCAAACTGCTGCTGACGGTACTGCTCCATGGGGATAAGCTCGGCCCCTGCCGGATCGATGCCCTTCCGTTTGCACAAAAATGCGGTCAGTTTTTCGGTCAGTTCGCCGGTGTCGAACAGGCCGTGCAGATAGGTACCGAATACACCGTTCTGCACACAGCCCTCCGGCGTGCCGTCCGCAAGGATGCAGAACGCACTGCCCCGCACCTCGGTGCGGCCTGCATGGATCTCGTAGCCCGTGAGAGCTGCCCCGGCAAAAGGAACTGCGGCAGCGCGGGCTGCGGTCTGGGTCAGGTGCTTTTCGGTGCCGAACACCGTCGTGGTGGGCAGCAGGCCAAGGCCCCGCAGGGTGCAGGGGGTGCCGCTCTCCTCCCCTGCCGGGTCGCAGAGCTGTTCGCCCAGCATCTGATAGCCGCCGCACACGCCCAGCACCGGTGTGCCGGCTGCCGAAAGCCTGAGCACCGCCGCTTCCAGTCCGCTTTCCCGCAGCCAGCGCAGGTCGTCCATGGTGTTCTTGGTGCCGGGCAGAATGACGAGATCCGGTGCGCCCAGCTGGCGGGTGCGCTGCACATACCGCACGCCCAGCAGCGGGTGCTGTTCCAGCGGGATAAAGTCGGTGAAGTTGGATACATGCGGCAGGCGCAGGATGGCGATATCCAGCGGTTTGACGGTGCTTTTTGCTTCCAGACGATCCGAGAGAGAATCCTCGTCCTCGATTTCCACCCGCAGGTACGGCACTACGCCCAGCACGGGCAGCTGCGTTTTTTCTTCCAGCATGGCAAGGCCGGGCCGCAGGATCTCCACATCGCCCCGGAACTTGTTGATGATGAGCCCCCTGATGCGGGCACGCTCGTCGGCTTCCAGCAGCTCCACAGTGCCGTACAGTTGCGCGAATACGCCGCCCCGGTCGATATCGCCCGCCAGAAGCACCGGCGCATCCACCAGCTTTGCAAGGCCCATGTTCACGATATCGTCGGCTTTCAGGTTGATCTCCGCCGGGCTGCCCGCGCCTTCGATCACGATAATGTCGTTCTCGGCGGCAAGGCTGTTGTAGGCTTCCAGAATGTCCGGGATAAGGCTGCGCTTCATTTTAAAGTAGGCGGCGGCAGACATCTGGCCCCGGGCCTTGCCGTTCACGATCACCTGACTGCCCACATCGCTGCTGGGCTTGAGCAGGATGGGGTTCATGCGCACATCCGGCTCCACGCCTGCAGCCTGTGCCTGCACCACCTGAGCACGGCCCATCTCTGCACCGTTGCGGGTGACGAAGCTGTTCAGGGCCATGTTCTGGCTTTTGAAAGGGGCCACGCGGTAGCCATCCTGCGCAAAGATGCGGCACAGCGCCGCGCACAGCAGGCTTTTGCCCGCACCGCTCATAGTGCCCTGCACCATAATGCATTTTGCCTTGCTCATTGTGCCACCTCCGGCAGGGTTTCGGCCAGCAGTGCAAGCAGCTGCCGATTCTCGTTTTCTGTGCGCACAGCGGTGCGGTACCAGCTGGCATCAAGGCCCGGATAATTGCCGCAGCTGCGCAGTACTGCACCCTTGCGGCGCAGCGCTTCGCCCAGCGCTTCCGGCGCACGGAACAGCAGATAGTTAGCCCGGCCCTCGATCACCCGCAGGCCCAGCGCCCGCAGGCCGTCTGCCAGCACAGGCCGCTGTGCTTCGATCAATGCACGCACCTTCGCCACATATTCCGTCTCGTCCAGCGCAGCGATGCCTGCCGCCTGCGCCAGACCGGACACCGCCCACGGCTGGCCCGCTGCCCGCATCCGGGCAAGCAGCTCTGTATCAGAGCACAGGCAGCAGCCCAGCCGCACGCCTGCCATGCCGTAAAGCTTGGTGAAGGCTTTTAAAATAATCAGTTTTTTGCTGTTTTTCAGCAGATGCTTTGCCGAAAGGCCTTCGCCCTCCGGCAGAAAATCCAGAAAGCATTCGTCCACGGCCAGCACCGCACCCACGGCTTCGCATTTGTGCAGCAGCGCTTCCACAAGGGCAGGCTCTGCCAGCTGGCCGGTGGGGTTGTTGGGCTGACAGAGGAACACCATATTTGTACCCGGGTGCACCGCGTTCAGGAGATCTTTCGTCACCGCAAAATCGTTTTCTTCCCGCAAAAAATGCCGTTCCACCGTGCAGCCTGCCGTTTCAAGGGCGGTGGCATACTCGGCAAAAGTGGGGGCCGTTACCAGTGCAGTGCAGGGCTTTGCAGCCAGCGCCAGCCGGAAGATGAGGTCTGCCGCGCCGTTGCCGCACAGCAGCCATTCGGCGGGCACTCCCTCAGCCACCGCCAGTTTTTCACGCAGGGCCCGGCACAGCGGGTCGGGGTAGCGGTCGGCCGTGGCAAGCGCTGCCGTAATGGCCTTTGCCACGCCCCCGGGCAGACCCAGCGGGCTGACATTGGCCGAAAAATCCAGCGGGTCGCGGCCAAACTCGGCGCGGTAGCCCGCCCAGTCGCCGCCATGGGTCAATTGTTTCATGCAAGGAACCCCCGTATTGCTGCACCCCATGCCAGCGCAAAGCCGCTTGCCACATACATCATGTGGTTGGCGCGCAGGATGTCCTGCGGCTCAATGGGGCGCAGGGCATCACCGATGGTGGGCTTGGGGTAATATTCGCCAAAATAGTAAGCCGGGCCGGCCAGCTGCACGCCCAGTGCACCGGCGCAGGCGCTTTCGGTCTGGGCGCTGTTGGGGCTGGCGTGGTTGCGCCGGTCCCGCCGCCAGATGCGCCATGCGCCCTTGGCATCGTTGCCGGTAAAGGCCGCAGCGGCCACCCACAAAAGGGCGGCAAGGCGGCTGGGGATGTAGTTGGCAAGGTCGTCCAGCTTCGCGGCTGCGCGGCCAAAGTAAAGATACTTCTCGTTTTTGTAGCCCAGCATGCTGTCCATGGTATTGATGGCCTTGTAGGTCAGCGCCAGCGGTGCCCCGCCGATGAGCATATACAGCAGCGGCGCAATGACGCCGTCGCTGGCATTTTCGGCCACCGTTTCCACCGCAGCTTTGGTCACACCCTCTGCGGTCAGGTTCTGGGTGTCGCGGCCCACGATGCGGCTCACGGCTTTGCGAGCAGCGGGCAGGTCGTTCCGGACCAGCTCGTTATACACATTTGTGCTCTCCTGCGCAAGGCCCCTTGCCGCCAGCGCCTGCCCGCACCAGAACATCTGCACCGCAAGGCCCAGCCACGGGCTGAGCTTTGCCGCCGCCAGACACACAAGGCTCGTGACCAGAAAGGTGCCCACCGGCAGGCAGAACGCCGTCACGGCACCGCCCAGCAGCTCGCCCTGCGGGGTGCCGGGCAGGCGGGCACGCAGGAATTTTTCCAGCCGGGAGATGCATCTGCCCATAAGCACCACCGGGTGCGGCAGCCACGCCGGGTCTCCGAAGAGCGCGTCCAGCACAAAACCGCCCAGTACAGCCCACAGGACCATCACTCGGCCCCCTTTGTATACTGCACCGTCTTGATGAGATACAAAACGTGCTTCGTCTGCCAGTCCTTTGCATCCAGCACAAAGCCGCCCGCGTTGGGCCCGCACCACGCATAATAGTCCTTGTGGGGGACGGCAAACCGCTCCATGGCGGCCATCTGGGTGCCGCCGTGGGCCAGAATGACCAGCCGTTCTTCGCCTGCGGCAAGAGCTTTATCGATCAGCTCTGCCACGGTGCGGCAGATGCGGTCTGAAAAATCCGTCTTGCGCTCTCCATCCGGGCAGGGGCTTTCGCAGTTGGCCTTCACCCATGCCTGATACTCGGGGTCCTTTTCCATCTCGATGAAATTGCGTCCCTCAAAGCTGCCAAAGCACATCTCTTTCAGGCCATCCACCGGCACAAGCTTTGCCTCCGGGAACAGGATGCGCGCCGTCTGGCTGGTGCGCTGCAAGGTGGAAACATAGACCACATCGGGGTCAAAATCTGCCCGGCGCAGCTGGGCAGCGCCTTCGGGTGAGAGCGGGATATCGCGCTGGCCCTGATAACGCTTTTGGGCGTTGTATTCCGTCTGGCCATGACGCAGAAGATAGATCAGCATTGAGACAATTCTCCTTTCAAAACCGTGGGGATGCCGCAGAACATCTGCACCACGCACTCTGCCCGTGCGGCCAGCAGGCAGGCAAGCCTGCCCGCCGCCTCGCGGTCGGCGCGCTGTTTGACATCCATCGGCACAACACCGCCGCCTACCTCGGTGGCGATGAGGATATCGTATTCCTGGGCAAGCTTGTCTGCCAAGGCAGGCAGGTCGGCGGCATCGGCAGCCAATACCTGCACGTCCGAAAGACGCTTGCCGGGAAGTGTTTGTGCAAAGGTGCGCTTGCCGCTGTAGAGCGGCCCGGTAATAAAGATCATAGCAGCCCTCCCCACTGGCAGGCACACAGTGCCGCCAGCATCCAGAGCTCGGCCTTTTGCAAAAACCACCCGGCAAGGTCGCCGGTGATGCCGCCGAACTGTTTCCGGCTCACGGCATGGTAGCGCCAGAGCACCGCCAGCGCTGCCAGCACCAGCGCCCAGCCGCCCAGCGCCGCCATGCCCACGCACAGCACTGCGGCCAGCACCGCCAGCACCCGGCGCACCACAGTTTTGTCTGCTGCAGTGGCAAAGGTGTGTGCAAGACCGGTGTTTTTCGCCATGGGGAATGCCGCCACTGCATAGCCCGAAAGCGCCCGTTCCAGCACCAGTGCCAGAACCCACAGCACACCCACGCGGGGTGCAAAACTCACACAGGTGCACAGGGCAAAATAGGCCAGAAAATAGCTGCACAGCCGGATGACCGCAAAGGCACCGCAGTGGGGGTCTTTTAATATTTCCAGCTTCTTTTCTCGGTCGCCGTAGCTGGAAAGGGCATCGCAGGTGTCGGCATAGCCGTCCAGATGGATGCCGCCGGTGATCCATACCGGGATCAGCGCAAAGCCCGCCGCCTTTGCAAGGCCCGGCAGAGGCAGCGTGCCACACACACACCACGCCGCACCAATAACGACACCAATGAGCGGGAAGGCGCACATGGCATAACGCATATTCTTTTCGTTCCATTCGAACTGCGGCACCGGGATGGCCGAAAACATGGCAAAGGCCACCGCGATGGTCTGCAAAACGATCATTTTTCCACTCCTTTATAGTACACGGGGATGCCGCATACCACCCGCACCACCGCATCTGCCCGGGCGGCAAAGGCATTGTTCACCTGCGCCAGTGCCAGCAGATAGCGGTCTGTATCGCCGGCATAGTCAGCCCCGCCGCTGAACACCTCGTTGGAGACCACGAGCAGGTTTTCGCACTGGGCGGCAAGGCTTTCCAGCCCGTGCAGGATAGCTTTGGCCGCGTTTTCCCCTGCTCCCGCCGGGTCGTACAGCTCGTTGGCGGCAAGGTTGCCAAGGTCTTCCAGCAAGGCGGTGCCCCGCGCAGGCAGGCGCACATTGCCCAGATGCAAGGGACACTCCACCGTTTCAAACTGCTTTGCGGCCCGCATTTTGCGGTGCTTTTCCACCCGGGCGGCACACTCGGCATCCCACACCTGCATGGTGGCAAGATAGTAGCGGGGGCCGGTGGTTTTCAGCACAAGGCTCTCGGCATATTCACTTTTGCCGCTGGCCGCGCCGCCCAGAACCAGCGTCAACATTGGGGCGTATACGGCGCAATGCCGCCCTGCGCAAAGGAGTAGCACCCGCCGTATACGGCCAGCGCCATATCCCACAGCGGGATGCTGGCCACCGCGCCGGTGCCCTCGCCCAGATGCAGCCCCGCCGTAATGATGGGTGCCTTGCCCAGTGCTTCCAGCACCATGCGGGCCGCAGGCTCTGCCGAGCAGTGGCTTGCAAACACAGCCTTTGCCGCCGCCGGGCACAGCCGCACGGCGCACAGCGCGGCCACTCCGCTGATAAAGCCATCTGCCAGCACCGGCACACCGGCCAGTGCACCGCCCAGAAACACACCGCACAGGCCCGCGATATCAAAGCCGCCAAGCTTTGCAAGAACATCCAATGCGTCTTCCGGGTCCGGCTCATTACAAAGGATGCCGCGGCAGATGGCATCCACCTTGCGGGCAAGCCCTTCGTCCGAAAGGCCCGCACCGCGCCCGGTCATAAGCTCCACGGGCTGGCCCAGCAGCACCGCCGCCACCGCGCTGGAGGTGGTGGTATTGCCAATGCCCATTTCACCGGTGGCGATGAGCCTGTAGCTATCCTCTGCCAGTTCCCGGGCAAGGGCAATGCCCTCCCCAACGGCCTGCACGGCCTCGGCCCGGCTCATGGCAGGGCCTTGGGTAAAATCCGCCGTGCCTGTGGCAATGCGGCAGCTGCGCACGCCGGGCACCGGTTCGCCTGCCATGCCCATATCCACGGGCAGAACATCGCAGTGGGCCGTGCGGGCCATCTGACACACACTGGTGCGCCGCATGGCAAGGTTTTCGGCCACGGCACGGGTCACTTCCTGCCCGGTCTGGCTCACGCCCTGCGCCACCACGCCGTTATCCGCGCAGAGCACCACCACCACCCGGCGGGAAAGATCAAGCTCCGCACTGCCGGTAAGGGCGGCGGCATCCTCCAGCATGGTCTCCAGCCGGCCCAACCCGCCCAGAGGCTTTGCAAGGCTGGCCCAGTGGGCGTGTGCCGCCGCGCGGGCAGCTTCGTTGGCCGGGGTGATACCCGCCAAAAGTGCATTCAGTTCCGTTTCGGTCATTTTGGTCATCCTTTTGTTTTGCTGTATCGTTCTGCCGCGCGCACAAAACGGCCCGGCAGGGGCGTGCCCGCCCAGTACAAATGCGGGAATCCCGCATAGAAATTTTCGTTTGCATAGCCGCATTCCCACTGCATTTTTTCGTTTTTGCAGGCCGTAAATGCAGTGCCGTTTGCGGTGGAATCCCAGTGGTGGAATTCGTGGATGGGCAGCGTTTCTCCGGCGCGGAAGAGCTCAATCAATAGTTCCCTCCGCCATTTCGTTTCTATTTTTTCGGATATGATGTTATACTCCTTCTTTAATTTCTCCAATTGTTTTGGGGAAAGTTCTGGTTCTGCCCCCTCATATATAAACATATAAGTTGAAATAATAGGAATATTTATCATACCTACAAATTGAAGGTCACCATTAGACAATAGACAATCTTTGATTGCTTTGTTCCACACAATGACAATTTGTGGTCTTAGTTCCGTTAACACTTCTTTGAAAGCTTCATAATCTGCATCGAACAGACTTTCGTTGTCTTCATACGGTGGTGTATAGCCATTGGGCCAATAATGCTGGATATAATTGGTGAAGGCTATTTGATCCCAAAAGAGAAGTTTTTCATCTTCCGAAAGATAATCACGTTTGTTTAACATGAGATAGGTAAAGGCATCAAACGACGGGTAGGGGAATCCCTCCAGGTAAGAGTCCACCTCGATAGTATCGCTGTTTGACAATTTATAGTAATTCTGATCTTCTTTACCGACATAACATGGACAGGCAGCATCCATACTCCATATTGTATTACTGGAAGCACATTCCTCTTTCAGATGGCTACAATCCGTATATGGACAATAAAAATGCGATCCAAGAATTAATGTTTTTATTCCATGAAAACCTTTTTCATAATCTTTTCCTACTCTCGGTGTGAAAAAATATTTCTTCATATAAACCGTTTATCAAACTAGAAATTATCAATACTTAAAGGAGTTCCAGCGATTCTCTTGCCTCAGCCTCCTGAGTAGCTGAGACTACA